>ENA-UOWG01000314-UOWG01000314.1-activated-sludge-metagenome-genome-assembly--contig:-NODE-314-length-69081-cov-6.459218_pt1 | contig 69081 bp, 49 predicted proteins | sample MGYA00238147_ERZ761563 | MGnify/ENA primary metagenome ERZ761563 (study PRJEB28884, sample SAMN05720216) | anaerobic digester metagenome | isolation source: active sludge of municipal...
GATGTTGGTGTTCTCCACAACCTGCTGCTGGAAATTGGACATACCCCGGTAAACAAGGTCCCCCAGGGATTGATGAAGAATAGTGACGGCATACCCGCTTGCCCTGCATTTATTCAGAAAATCGATGAAGTTAAGCTCCAAAAAACTTGAAGCGTCATCGATAAACACCGGAAAGAAATGACGGTTATAAGGCGTGATGTGGGACACGATATGGCTTGAAACGGCGCGGATATCCTGAATGATCATCCGGCCGAGACGCCGCGAAGTGTCCGCGTACTTCTGAAGATCGAGCGCGAAATAACAGATCTGGTTATTTTCATAGACCGAAAGCAGATCGATCTCGGGATCATTCGTATCGAGACGGTCCGAGAATTCGCTCCTTGAGGTGAGAAAAAGATCGGACATTAATCCGGCGAGGAACTTTTGGTTGTCCCTGAAACCCGCTACCATCTTCCCGATGTCTTCTTTCAGGACCGGATTGGTCATTTCATCCGAGAGTTTTTGGAGAGCGTTTAAGTCCGTCAAATATCCGTGAAGTTCCCGGAACCGGGCAGTTCTCCCCACCGAGGCGATGGCGTTAAGGAGCGTGAGCGCGGCCTGCTCCGCCATACGCCGGTAAAACTCCTCGCTCCATGCCATGCTGTTAACGAGCTTGTCTTTCAGTTCGGTCGGGTTCCCCCGAAAAAGCGGGTTATAGGTGTTCGAGTCCTTGGGATGGCTTAATGAGAAGAAGTAGAAATCGTCCTTGCGTTTTTGTTTATGGACGATGTAGCGGATCTTGTTCCGGAGTTCCAGATCCCCTTTCCCGTCGATAATGATCGCGCCTTTTCCGTGCGCGATATCATGAGCGAGCATCGGAAGAAGGACGGATTCCGTTTTTCCGGTGCCGGTGCTTCCGACAACCTCGCAGTGCATCAGGCGCTGGTCATTGGTGAGATAAAGAGGTTTCTTCTGGTTTAGGCCGTATCCCAAATAAACCCTGTGGTAATCGGATTTCAGGCGAAAAGCGCGCATCCGTTCAGGGGAAGGATCCGGTTTAACGCCATCCGGCTTAAAATATCTGGCTTCCTGGTTGAGATAAGCAAAACACAGGAAAACGGGCAGCGTAATGACGAGATAAAGCAGGAAAAAGAACCCGAACTTTACGCCCGGGGCCCAGTTGGGATTCACCAGTTTGCTTTGAAAAACGAGATCGAGAAGATCGAAAAGAGCGCCGAGTCTTAAAACGCAGAACAGGGAAAATAAACCCAAGACTGCCGGAATCGATTTCCGAAGCCAGGGGTTTTCGAGTTTTGTCAAAACACTCAGAAGACCTTTCGAGATCCCGAAAGGAATCCCCACAAAAATCCCGCCGATCACTCGGACGAGAATCGGTTCTCTTTTGATCGGAGGTTTCTGCATCGCTCACCTCCTCAGAAAAGACGGCTCAGTTTGAAACTGGCCCGTTTATTTTCAAAGAGCGTTTCCCCTTGTTCGCTCATCAGCTCGCGATACGTGGTAATCCAGATCTTCTGGGCGTTATAACGCATCCCGTGAACGAGCCAATCCTTGGTGTCCCCATCAATGATCATGAGAAGCAGGAGATAAAGTTTGTGATCGCTGTAATAATCAAAGACCTCCTGATAACGTTTCATGCTTTTTGTCAGATGATTCTCGAACTCGATCGCGATCCGTTTCCCGCGAAGGGTCAAAATACCGTCCGGAACGCGGAACAAATGATCGCGTTCCCGAAGCACCCTTTCGGGGATCCAGCCGTCCAACCCGAACTGACGGAAGAAAATCCTCACGCTTGCGACTTTTAAATCATGGTCGATGGAACGATCGAAATACGGGGTGGGCTCATAAAGTCGGATGCCGGAATCGAGGTTCCGGTTTTTCAGAATCCCTAACGATTTCTCGGTTACGAAATAGATGTTCAGGTTCTTTCGGCCGGAATATCCTTTCGAAAGGAAGCCCGAGTTAATGAGCCGCTCGATCCGCCGGTAACAGGCCTTAGCCGGCTCCGAACGCTCCTTCCAGAACGCTTCTCGGATCTGGCCGTAAGCCAAATACCGGTGTTCATGGATTAACCTAAAAACTGCGATGTCTCGATCCGTCAACTCAATCGGTTGAATGACCTGCATCAATTCGTCGGAATCATCACTTGCGGATTCATTATCGAGCGGTTGATCTATCATTAAAGGCTCCTCCTTAAAAGCGCTGACGGGCCTTGCCGGGAGAAGCGTTTATCAACCGCGAAGGGGGAAGATTTTCAGGTCTTCCCCCTTTTCACCCTTTAACGGATTACCGCGTAAAACTGCGGGCCGTAGAAATCGTCTGGTTTAAACGGCTCCAAAGATCGCTTAGGAGGAGTCTCCGTTCCTGAGCGATCCGGTAATCCTCCGCGGGTCTCGAAACCGCAGCCACAAACGATGGCTGCCGAATCGTTACCTTCGGATAAAAGGGCTGGGCTTTCCGGGTGCTCGGCAGCACGGGAATCGTGATCTCCCGGGACTGCTTCGGCGTCTCGTCCTTCCACATCTCCTGCCAGGAAGCCCATGCAAAATTGGAACCCCGGTTCATCAAAGCGGCAGAGGTCATGGCCACAAAAAGCACAAAACCCAAGCTGACGCCCGCACCGAACAATCTTCCCAATCTTGCCAAAAAACTTCCGTTTCGTCTCACGTTCACAGAAATTTCACGTACTTGTCTCTTGTCCAGTTCTCGTTTCATGGTCGTTCTCCTTGTCGTTGTCGAAGGCTTTAAGGCCCTAATAAGTAGCACCAGGTTTAGGACTGGTCGTTTTGATTTATATGTTCTCTCAAAGTATTGGGCCAAAACGGGGTGTTTCGGAATAGGTTCCCACAGGTTTTTTAGAAATATTTTTCAGTTTTTTTTAAATAAAAGGTTAGAGAGGGGGTATTTTCTTGAATTCGCACCGGGGCATGCCGAGCTAGAAGCGTTCGACTACGGTCCCGAGACAAAATAAATATGACGAGGGGGCGTAGTCGAACGCTTCGTACACCTGAAAAAGCGTGTAGAGGCGGATTAAAGGCGGCATGCCCGGGTGCGGAAAGGTCGTTGTTTAAAAGAAAATAAAGGAATTGTAAATAAGAATTCCAAAATAGGAAAAAATCTGAGAAAAAGATTATTTAGCGGCCACTATATGAATTGCAACATACGATCAGCACAAAATCGTTATGCTGTATGGTACAATTTTATTAAGAAGTTTTGATAAAATGACGCATAAGGCAGCCAGACGCTTTTTCTGCATCTGTACAAAAACGTTTGAAGTTCGCTAAATCAAAGATCGATCTTCCCTGATACATACAAGCAGAACCAGACTCCATCTCAGAAAGGCTTCGGGAGGTGCTTTTTTGCAGTCCTTCGATAAGTGCCAGGAACTTTTCCGCAAAAGCAGGCAAGCGAACGATTTTGCACAACAATGCTCGTTTTCCAGAAAAAGGAAGCTCCCCGAGAACGGCACTTTCAAAAAGCTGGCATTTCTTTACTTTCCGGGGACTTTGCCTTGCATCGATAAAATAATTTTTGATTATCCCCTCCATGAAGAGCTCTACCGAGGAAAATGCTCTGTTAACACCCAATCTTACAAGGTCGTTCCTGTCTGCAGATAAAAGCGCGCTGCGCTCCCATTGCGCAGCGGACTTCATCCCAGGCAGTCTATTCCTCTGGGTAATCAGACTTTCAATTTGTCGAATATCCTCAAGCAGTTTTTTTTCGATTCCAGATGAAACCATTTCAGTTGATCCTTATTACGGAGCCCATAGCAGGAGCATCTCTTAACAACAGGGGCTGCCATATTTACCAGAGCCTTTATTTAAAAGATTTAAAATCCGAGAAACGCTGCTGCTTAAACGACTTTTTAAGTTATGTTCCCAAATCCGAACAACTTTCCATCCCGCTTTTCCAAGCTTCCTATTAACAAACTTATCCCGTTTCTTATTACGAAGAATTTTTTGATTCCAATAAGAACAGTTGGTTTTTGGCATTATGCAACGTTTAGGGTGGCCATGCCAAAAATCTGAATCAATAAAAACTGCTATTTTTTTCCTCCTAAAAACAAAGTCCGGCTTCCCGATTATTGACTTAACATTTTGCGCAAAGTAAATCTTTCGTTTTCGAAATTCTTTCGCGATTATTTCTTCCGGAACGGTTTTGACCGAACGGATATTCTGCATATTTTTCCGGCGTTGTTCACACGTTAAATTATCCACGGCTCAAAACCTTACTCAGCTTTATAAAAATTTTTTCCCTCTGGTAATTTAACATTTGGAATCCATAAAGGCGACCCATCCCAACCTTTTTCCCGTTCGCCGATAACCCGATACAAAGTAAGCACTGGATAATTTTTCACAGTATCACCCAATGTCCTATCAACAGGTGATAACAATGTCCCTGTCCCTTTTGATATACTACGGTCTCTTCTAATGATCAACATTGCTTTGTTCTCAGCATGGCTGGCTTTTAAGGCCTTAATACAGTTAATAAATACTACATTTGACCAGTCAGACTTGGACTCGCTCTCAAAATTCTCCAAGAGAGTAATTACACCGTTTAAAGTAGTCTCGCATATGCCCTGGCCACTATATGGCGCCAACATATCGTCCACTTCTTTAATATGCTTTCGTTGAGGGAAACTTGGAAAGTAATTTACTCCGCCGACAACAACCTCCAAAATTCCGTTATCAACCACGCTCGCTCTAGTCGGTCTGATACCCGGAGGATAAAGAAGACTGATGCCTTCAGTGTTAGTACCGGCAATCTGTCCAATAAGCGCGCGGTTACTGCTATTCAATTCAATGAAAAGCTTTAACAATGACGGCGGGAGAAAAACTCTCATTAAATCAGGGTCTCTATCATACCCGAACATCCTGCAATGCTGCCAAAAAGTATCTGCTTGCGGGACCTTCGCTGTTCGACAGTAATAAACCGTCTGTAATGCAGGAAATGTTACTCCCCGGCCTAGGCTGTTGCCTCCTACAATAATGTTCATGCCTTTTGAGCAATCCACAATATTGCTTCCAATCGAATTCATCACATAAAACTTTATCTTTTCTTCATTAAGACTTTGCTTGAGAAAATCCTGCATCTTTTCAAAATCAATAAGACCGGATTTCGATTTTTGAAGATCTTCCCAAGACCCTCTAAGCATCTCTTCCATTTTATCTTCGGAAACCGCGATAAGCATCTCATTAAGATATTCACCTAGTTTGCGCGCGATCCGATCGTGATCGGCAATCCTGACGCTGGGATGAACTAGAAAATTGCATGCCTCTGCACTCTTTGACAATAAAGTATGTGCACCTGAAACTAAAAAAGACAAAAGCGACAAACGGAGGCCTTCTGAAATAATCATCTCTTCGTTTCTTAAGTCATCAAGTTCGTTCTCAGGAGTCAAGCGAATACACGCCGAAGGCGGGTCACAATAAAAAAAATCTCCGCCCAAATACCCCTCTCCAGGAGGGAAATAATGAACAAACGACGGCCTCCAGCCAGTGGTGCTCGCCTGTAAGAACAATGGCTGAGGAGTAGCTGTTACCTGAAGATACATGCTGCTGTTAGCAAGTTTCTTTATGTCATTAAGGTGGCGATTAATGGCACTCTGCTGTTTCTGATTGATCTTCGTATTGAGGCTGGCCGCATCACCCTCGTCATCGATGATAAATAGCGGCCGCCCATCGCAGAATTTGGAAGCCGCCAGATTGTCCTTCCATCGTTTAAGAACCCGGTTATTTTTCTTAATTACAATCATGACCGGCTGACGAACTCTAGATTCCATAAATTTAACATCTTCATCTTCACCGCAGACGATAAATGTATCTAAATAACGCACTGCCCGCTGAAACGTCTGTTCATGTAAATACACATTATCTGTTGTAAGAAAAACAAAGATTGAAAACCCTTCATCAGCCGCCGCAGAGACAAGGCCGAACGCCTGCCGAGTCTTTCCGCTTTGAACATTACCCAAAAGCAGACCTGTTAGGTGCTCACGAAAGGAAAAAGTCTTAATGTGTTTTGGGATTAAAGCGTCAATTGTATTCCTGATTGGAGGTGTGAGGCCTGGTGAGATTGCTTCTAATTTATCAAGGTAACTTTGAAAATGGCTCCCCATTTACACCCCGAAATCTAATATCCATACTGCGGGATTTGAGGTAGCAATCAATTCAAAATCATCCCTTCCGTAACGCCTCAATGTCTCAGAAGTCACAGGCTCGCCGACCTTGAGAGCACCGTTATTTTCAAGACGTCCTTTAATCCAGCGACCCAAAATTTTAAGATCGGGTGTGGAGCGAAAATTCTTGCTGTAGTCTCCGCTGATTTTACAGTCAAATTTCCACCTGTCATCAGTATATACGGTAATAATGCTTTTCTTATTTCGTCCCGCTTTTGGATAACCGGGCTTATCAGTAATTTCTTTGGGAACCATAAGCTCAACTTCATACCAATGCCTCGGTTTTACAAAACCCTTTTTATTCTTCCGACCTTTTCCAAAAAAAACATTCAAGCTGCTCTTCGAAGCTATCTCTGAACCTTTAATCGGAATCTTAAAAGATTTTTTCGTTTTATCCAAAAGAACCTTTTTCAACTCATCGTTAGTGGGCCTAACAACCCCCTCCTGATTATCTAGAAGCGTATTTTCACCTTCAATGATTTTTGGTTCATACCCGTAAAGAGGAACGCAAGCATCTTTCGATAATTTCGTAATAAAACCGTCAATCTCACTGACCATATTTTTTTCATCGAAGTATAAATCCGTTTCATAATGGTTTTGATCATCGAGAATACTGCTTAAGTTTGACGATCCTATAATGCTGGCAAACGGGGTCTGTTGGCTGTTTAAAAAGCTATAAACTTTCCCATGGAATTTAAATGCCTTAACAACCCTAACCTGACCGATTTTTTTGTCTCTTAAATAGTCGTCAAGATATCTAGCCGCGTCTATCTGCGATTGAGTAAATCCTTCGAAACCGTGCATGCCGATAAGGAGTTCTAAAAATGATTTTTTATTCCCTTCTACAATTTTTTTAAGCTCAGCCAAAGCTTCCGTCGAGATATATCCGGAAGCGATTCTGACGCTGTCAGCATGCTGAAATAGATCATCAAAACAAGATTTTGTTTTTTGATGTGAGCAGCGAACAGGCGGAATATTCGACAAAAGAAGCTCCATTAGAATACTCCTGTTAAGTTTTTTTCTTTAACAATGCATTCCATTCGTTTCTTAACAGAAATTTCTTTAAATTTTTGGTAAACAAGTCTCAAGTTAACAGGTTCATATCCCCCGCGAAAAAGAGGCATTAAAGTTTTGGCTAATGCGGTGACCCCCAAAGGGGGGACAGCATTACCGATTTGTCTTCGAACCTCTGCAACAGAACCTATAAATTCAAAATCATCTGGAAAGGACTGCAATCTAGCACGCTCGCGATTGGTCAACGGTCTTAGTTCGGGATAATGGTAGCCCCAAGTTCCGCCACCACCTGCAGCAATAATAGTTTTTGATGGTTCACCTCTGTGAATCCTTCGATAGACATGACTAATCATGCCTTTGACATAATAGGGGCTGTCGGCAGGAATATCGGTAAAGTTACCGCCTTCTGAAATCAATTTCAGCATTTTGACGGTTTTAGGAGCAATTTTCATTTTTTCGTTATTAAATTTAATCTTTTCGACTCCTTCCAAAGCTGCTCCGGAAGAAACATAAGGTTTTGAACCTTTAGGCCCGTGCGTGGGCTGGGGATGATAAAAATCAAACCCCGTATCAATACGAACGCCAACTATTAGAACCCTCTCTCTGAACTGCGGAACACCATAATCAGCAAAATTATAAAGTTTTGGTTTTACAATATACCCTGGAGAAATGCTTTCAAAATCGGTGACAATCTGCTCGATTGCCTTACCATTATTTGCTGTCAAAAGACCTTTGACGTTCTCCGCTACAAAAGCTTTTGGCTTTTTGGCAGCTACAAATCTCAAAAAACTTTTATACAAATTCCCCCGTTCACCGTTAAGTCCCGGCCTTTTCCAGATCATAGAAAAATCCTGGCAGGGGAATCCTCCCAAGATAAGATCGCAGGCAGGTATAGACTTCATTTTACCGGTGACAACTTTCTCAATGTCTCCGCAGTGCATCACATTCCCCAGATTATGGCGATAAGTCTTAGCGGCCCATTCATTAAAATCATTTGCCCAGACAACATCATATCCTTGCTGATGAAATCCAAGATCAAGTCCGCCACAACCGGCAAACAACGAAATGATTTTGGGTCTTTTTTGTGTTTTTAAACTTATTATATTTTTTTTCATTAATTATCTTTTTTTAAGATTGCGGGAACTCGGGAAATTCGGGAAAACATCTTCTTTTGCCTATTGCTGCCCTTGAGCATTGTTGCGAACAAAATTTTGCAGCATGCGCTTGGTATCCGCTTTTGGATGAGCGGAACCTCTTTCCGCATTGCTGACATTTTTTCACGGGAGAATCTCTGCGAGTCGATTTTGTAACCATTTTACCCTCTTCCAATTTGCACTTGCGAATTATAGCAGAAGACGCACATCCATAAAAAGAGCATTTCATTCTCACGACATTCACGAAAGATCACGCGTTAAAAAATCATCCGCTGTCCTTTCGGAGTCCGGCTGTCGCAAGCAAGTTACTGCCATATGCGCATAATTCCCAGTCGAAATATTGCTTCGTTTTCTCGGCTGTTGCTGGCAATCTGCGCCTAAAGACAAAAAACCTTCGCCAGTCACGCTTGACCAACGAAGGTTTTGCTTTTTTAAAGTCCAGGATTTATTCCTTCAAACTCGAGACTTATCACCAGATTTTGGAGATGATAATATCATGAAATACAACGCAATCAACAGATCTTTTGTCGGCGGTTCGCTTTTACCTATCTCTGCCATCATCAACAGAGCCTTTAATATTTAGCAGAAGAATCAAACGACGTGGACACAGAAAATAGACGACGGATCGTGAGGAGGAAGCGGGGCCCTCAGATGAAAACTACGGCTTTTATACCACTCGATTTTGCAGACCGAGCAGTACCTCTTTACAAGCGGAATCCGGAGATGGTATTCGCTTTTGCAGAAATCGCACCAATACACATAAATGATCTCGCCCATGTTGCTTGAGGCGAATGCCGTGCCCTGGAAGATGACTTCCCTTTCGCATTCACCGCACACCAACTTGCGGGGAGCGTGTTTCCAGTAAGCCTGGGATTTCTCATAAAGAACCTGAGAACAGTTCGGGTTTGCACAGCGCTCCAAACCGAAGCCGCCTCTCAGCTCTTGCTTTCTTTTTTGTAGATCGTTCGTTTTTTGCTCCGTGGTCATTCACGGACGCCTCCTCGGAATCTCCGGGTAGTTTCATGCCGCTCTTCCGACGCGATAACTCCCTCCGGCTTGATGCCAACAACTCCTGCTAAAGTTTGATCCTATAAAACAAATTCCTTTTAAAAATAGTGCAACTAGGCGGTCTGTCGCGCCACGATCTCCGGAACATAACGGCGCTGAACGGCTTCTTCATCGCCAAACTCGATCTTGTCGATCACAAGACCCACCGCGTCCTGGCCGATCTGGTAAAGAGGCTGCTTGACGGTCGTAAGACTTGGGGAGATCACCTTCCCTTTTTCGATATCGTCGAAACCCATAAGCGCGATCTTCTCGGGGCACCACAGCTTCGCCTCTTTCAAGGCCTTAAGCGCACCGATCGCGATATCATCGTTCCCGCAACAGATTGCCCTCGGTAAATTTCCTTCCTCGATCCATTCCTTCATCTTGTTGTAAGCGTCCGCTTCGCGGTAAGTAACACATTCCCTGATCCATTGCGGTTTCAAAAGCAGTTTGTTCTCTTTGATCCCCTCTTGGAATCCTTTTAATTTCTCTTCCGCGTCCACGCAATTTTGATGGAGTTCTTTTCCGTCTGTTTCAAAAACCGCAGCCTTGGGCCGGGCAAGATAACCGATCCGTTTGTACCCTCTCCCCGCAAGATACGAAACCGCTATTTTCATACCTTCCCGGACATCGGTGTAAAGGATGTTGGTCTTGAGATTGCTCTCGAAATCGTTCATCACCACGAGCGGAAGATCCGCCGGACAATTCTCGATCAAATGAATTAAGTGCGGATTGAAACGCCACGTGATAACGATTAAACCGTCCACCCCGTATTCGCCGAAAAGATCCTCGGCACGGGCAAGCTGCTTTTCTTTCATCCGGAAAAGCTTAAGGTCATGACCGGTCCTGAAAATTTGGTCCACGATACCAGCCATAATCCCCATGTGATAGCCGGAATGAATGATGTCTTTGGAAAGCGAAGTCAGGACCCCGATATTGTATTTACGTAAAGCGCGCCTTAGCCGCGCAAATGCCATGGGTTTATAGCCAAGCTTTTGGATCGCAAGCTCGATACGGGCGCGAAGATCCGCTCGTACCGTATGACGCGTCCTCGGAGACAAATAACGGGTGATCGTCGCCTGTGAGGTCTCGGCTTCCCGTGCCACATCCTGAATCGATGGTCTTTCTTTGCTCATTTAATTTCCTTTCTTCGAATAACGAATGACGAAAGAAAATATAACTGTAAAAGATTGGTATTACAACCCGCTATAGCGGGTAAATAAGAGTATTTCCCAGTCGAAATTAACCGCATGAAAGTCACCATGAACGAGAATCCGGCAGAAAAAGCAATCGCAAAACAGTTTGGAAAGCTCGTAGGAGTTCTTCGAGTGAAAAAACGATTCACCCAGGATGCGTTTGCTTATCACGCCGGAATAAGCAGAAGCTATTATGGAGAGATTGAGCGCGGCGAAGTGAGCGTGTCGGTCTATAAGGCCGATCTCATCGCAAAAGGGCTCGGCCTAGAACTAGGCGAGCTCATGCTTTTACTGGACAAGGACCGGAAAAAAGGGACCGGAAAAGACTAACTGCCGTCAAAATAAACCTTTTGCTGAACGGCCTGGGCTTATCCACCGCTTGCTTTAACTCGACATTCCTCAATGATCGTTTTCGGAGTCAATTTCAAGGCAATCACAATCAAAAGCGGCACAATAACCACATCATCAAGGTGACCTAGGATGGGAATAAAATCGGGGATAAAGTCGATGGGAGATACAGCATAGGCAACCGCCATCCCAAGAAAGAATTTGGCAAGCCGGGGTGTACGGGAATCCTTTAGTACCAGTTGATAGGTTTTAAGTTCTAACTTGAATTTTTCCAAGGTCGATTTGAGTTTTTCAAACATAACGGCCCCCTTCTTTCAAACTCAAATCATTTAATCAGAAATTCTACTTCAATGCCAGAGCTTGTATATAAATCTCCCCGCTTGAATCTTTCCCTACTGCCGAATTTTCAAAAACAAAGGAGATTTCATCCATTTTCCTCGGATATGCGGGGCAAGGAAGGCTTACGGCGGTCCAGTCTTTCATTACCGGGAAATGGCCGAACTGAATGAGTTCGCCTTTCCATTTGAGATCCACTTTAATGGTTCTTGGAATTCCGAGCTGTTCGTTGCCTTTTATCGTGAAAAGCAGATTCTCGAAAGGTTCAATACAGATCTCCGTCATGCGGATTGAGATCCCCGCGAATGAATAGCGTTCGCTCACGTCATAGAGCACGCAAAGCGTTTTATTGTTCTCGTTACCGACGATTTCAAACTCGGCTTTGGCTTTTCCCTCGCCCTTAAACGATACTATCTCCCGTTCGAGGCCCAAGATATAGATTACAAAAGACGCTTGGATCCGCTTCGTGCGTTTTGTCGTTACTGATAACGCCTGAAACGAAGGATGACGCTCTTCATCCCTCAGAAGCTTTTCCGCTTTCTCGCGCCAAAGACAATTCTTCAGATAATTCTGAAAATAATCGGACGTCTTTTTCTTTCCATCAAGAGCGTTCAAGAAATTCCCAAGAGCCAAACATTCCATTCCTTTATCGAGACTCAAAATGTTTCGGTTAACTACGCCTGTCTTGGGATCAATGGAATCGACAAACCCGAAATTCCGGTTAAAACTCTCGGGGTTAAGCTCTTCCATCTTCCTTAAATTCTCTATCGTGGCACAGGGATCGTATTTAAGCGCGAGAAAAGTCGAGTAGGGCGTCACAAACTCGCCGGGAAACTGGCTGTATGCAATATCCCTTACGCCGGCCATCTCGTAACGATCTTCTCCCGGCACTTCGCCGTTTGAAATACCCCAAATACCGGCTTCCGATATTCGTTTTCCGTAATCCCGATGAATCTTGATTAAATTAAGCGCGTTCGTGAGAAACGCTTTCGGCGCGATCCTATCTCCCCCGATCAGTTCATCCGCGAAAAGTCCCTCAAAGAGACTGCCGCCCCAAGGAGCCACGACGGGGATAATTTCTCCTTCCGTTGTTTTGTAAGTACGCACAAGCCTCGATTGTTTCTTCCACGCGGACTCGGGAACATGATCCTTCAAGATCGAAAGCTGAACCATCATTCGCGCTTCGGTATTGAAGACCGAGTAATCGGATTTGGCAAACTCTTCCTTCTCGGCGTCAAACCCGACGTTTATCATTTGATTCCCCGGACTATTCGGGTTTTTATCAAAAAAGAAACGGTAGTCCCTGTTTACAAGCAGTTTATGGATTTTCTTCGCGAGAGTCGTGTTCTTGAAATATTCCGCGACGATCATGAGCGCAATATCGAGGTTTCCGTTGTCCACCGACGAGACAAAACGGTTATACGTCACAACAGGGACCGTCTCGCTTTTCCCGTTCAGGTAATACCAGTTGTAATGAAATCCTTCGAATGTTTCCAAAAGCCTAAGCATTCCGAACATCCGAAGCGCATGTTCGTATGCTTTCACCCAACTGACATACCCTCTTTCATTAGCGAGCAATACATACAAGAAGCCAAGCGCGATATTGGTGGGAGAGGTTTTGCTGCGGTACGGGTTCTTATAATCCCATTCGAGATCCCCGTCTGTAACGGACGCGATATCCACAGGAAATTCACAGACCGGATCGATAAGTTTCGCAAACCCCGCGAAAGTCGCTTTCTCGATCTTTCGCAGATAATCGAGATATTCGCAATGGAGATCGCCCGAAGAAATTTCGAATCCCGATTTGTCCGCTTCCAATTCCAATGTCCGGCCCATCCTTTTCTCCTTTACGCCATGCTCGCGAGAAGCTTGTTCGCCCGATCCATCTGGGAGATGAATTCCATCCCAAGCGCGGCTTTGTTCTCCGCCGTGAAATATGACGGCTTCCCGTCTGAAGAGCCTCCAAGCTCCCGAAGCAGTTTCTCGGCCGCGATTTGGAGACTCCCAGACAGTTTCCGTCCCAAGGCTCGGTGCAGAAGCGCCATGAGGAACAACTTCCTGCCGTCGATAAGCTCATCTTTGCCGGGCGCTTTAACCAGGATATCCGCATGTTCTTTCCATAGCGCCAGATTATGTTCAGATGCGATCTTGAGAGCGTCTTTTCCTATAAAAGGTTCTATACCCATAAAAGACATGTGCCGGACCGGAACATTCGTGATTTCCACGAGCGATCTTAGCTCCGGTGTAATCCCGAATGCTTGTTCGATCTCATGCGTCCGGATGGCGGGATTGAGGTTCACAAGCCGGATTTTGATCCGCTCCAAAAATTCATTCGGAAGCTTCTCTTCGAGCGTTTTCAAAATTTCCATGAAACCCCAGCCTAAAAGCCGGACTCGGCCCTCATTTTTCTCCATTAAAGATTCCACATCGAGGTCTACCTTTAAAGTTGTCTGCCTTAAAAGGGTTTCAACCAAGGAAAGGGCCATCTTTGAATCAAAGGTTTCGATAACCCTTCCCACTGAAGGAATCTCAAACGAACGAGACTTATCTCCCCGAGCTGCGTGAAGTTCTTGATTCTTTTCTCCCGTCACTGTCTCCGACTCGGAAGTTCCCGGACGCGCCTCGATCGTCTGGACCGCAAGTCTGGCCGCTTCCTTTAATTCCACGGCCTGGGCAAGCTGATTCAAGGAGCCGATGGCTCTTTGGTCTCCGATCGCGGCCAATGCCTGAATGGCCCCCAACCGGGTTGTAAGACTGGAACTTGCTAAGGCATTGATAAGCGGAAGAACAGCGGGCTTGCCTATCTTAATAAGTTCATAAATCGCCTCTTCCCTTTTCTTGAGCGCATCCTGCGCTTGATCAGGCGCTGTTATCTCACCCGATCCCAGAAGATTTTTTGCGATGGCTTCCTTAACGTCAAAAGCCTGGACATGTTCCCGCAATTCAGACCGGGCTTCGGATCTTGAGGAATCCTTCCGCTCTCTCGAGCGATTTCCGCTATCCGGAACGTCGTAACTCGTCTTTTCGCTTATTGCCTTCGAAGAATATCCCGAACCATCCAAGCCGCTTCCATTGAAGATCTTTCCCACGGCATCTCCAAGTTTTTCCCGTAATCTCGAAACTCCCGACTGCTTCAGAACCGGGGCATCGGGCGGCTCGGCAACCTTCGGCGCTTCGCCAGCGGAGGAGATGTCAGACGCTGGAGAAGGCTTAGGCGGTTCGGAAGGTTTTACTCGCTCCAAATCAATGCGCTTAAGCGAATCAAGTCCCACTTCCTCGATGGGCTTTTTATAAACGATAATATCGATTAAAAGCTTGGCGAGCACTTTGGGAAGTTCTCTCACCTCCGGCACAAGGATGTAAGGCCGGTACTGAGTCTTCACGTAATGCATCGCATCCCCGATTCCAATCCCAACCACTTTAATTCCTTTTCGCTTGGCTTCCTCTAAAGCGCTTGAAAGAGGAGTTTCGCCGTTCCCTTCGCCATCCGTAATCACGATCGCGATCCTGGATTCCCCGTCTTCGTATGTAAGCTGCCGCACCGCTTCCGATACGGCGGCTCCGTCATTGGTTCCGCCGCCCCGGTTAAAACTTGCAAGGATCTCGCTTAAAAGATATTCCTTTCGCAGATGCTTAAATTTCGAGCTGAAGTTTTTGTGCGTTGTCGGGGAATTCGAAAATCCAACGATCGAAAAATCAATATCAAGGCGAGAGAGCACCTCTTGAATGAGCACAAGGCTGTGGATCGCGTTGATCCTTTTGACGCTTTCATCCATGGATCCGGATTCGTCCACCACCAGCGAAAATTTGAAGCTTCGTTTGACGGGTTTGATCCTACGCTTCCAGATTTTGGTGTCTCCCGTCACCGGCATGGTCATCGCTTTTCTTAAGTTAAGTTTCGTTCCGGTTTCGAAATCGCCTTTATAGGTCGGCTTGATGTCTTTATGAAGCTGATTCTCGAGAAGACCGAAAAGCTGCTGAACAAGAGGCGCCACCGGCGCAAAGTACTCGCTGTAATCTGTCGCTTCGAGAGGAACTATCTTTCTCGCTTCGATACTTTTGCTGAGGTACTGTTCCACTTGACGCGCATCTTGACCGAATTGCTTCCGGAATTCATCGTTTGGAACCGACTCAAGCGGCTGACCTTCTTGTGAAGCTCCTCTTTGGGTTTCTTGCGAAGCTGGCTCTCCCTGCGTTCCCATGTCCCGGGATTTATCAGAAGGACTCCCGCCTTTCGCCGCCGGTTTTGCGGAACGCGTCTGAGAGGATTGTTCCCCCGCTTGAGAAGATTGAGACCTGCCTTGCTTCTCAGGCCCTGCTGGAGACTTCTGGGCGGCCCCCTGAGCTTTTTGCTGGCCTTCCCGCGCACCATCCGATTTACCTTGCTCTTGCGACGAACCTTCTTGTTCGTTCACGGTACCATTGGGCATCCTTTCAAGAGGGCGATTTGCCATTGCGGAATTTCCCGTCTCTTTACCGCGTTTATCAATGGCGACATTTTCATTTTTAAGATCCCTCGGGAATTTCGGTTCAAGTTTCTCCGAATAGGATTTGGTTTTCTGCTCGAGCTCCCCCTCCGCCTGGCCTTGAGCGGATCCTTGAGCGCCCGAACGTCCTTGGCCCGTACGAGCCATTCCTTTCATCTGGTTTTGACGCGCTTCTTGGACAAGCTCGTCATAAACCGGACGAATTTTTTCTTCGAGGATCCGATTCATGCGATATTGCGCCTGCATGACGTCCACGTCGTTAGGATTCATGTCTACTAGAAATTGAAAAGACTCGCCGCGTCTGAAATCCAGAAGTTCTTGACCGAGCGCCGTGGTAAGGATGAATTCGTGCTCGCTTGGACGGGAGACCGCCTGAATGAAGCGATCCTTTATCAAAAGCTGCTTCCCCACCTTAGGCATGACGAGAAGCTGTCTTGCAAAACCTCTTAAGACGGGCCGCTCAAAAACGAGCTTGTCATCTTCACGCGAGACCCTCACGCTTCCCGGGATCTGGCTGTGCGCTTCCACCAAGTCTTTACGAGTTCGTTTGAGCGCTTGAATGACTTTCGGGTTCGTAATCGAAGGATGCGGTGTTCCATAATACCACTCATGAATAAGGCCGAGTCCGTACTGGACATGAAGCGGAGTTTTGTAATCATCAAATTTTTCTTTTGGGTCTTCCGGAAACGCCTTGCTGTAGAGCACCTTCAAATACCGGGCAGCATTGGGAGCCCGGTAAAGCGCCCAACGGTTGACACGCACATCCTCGACGGCATTGTGAAGGAAATGGCGGTAGACGTTATCCGCCCATTCCCGCGTAAACCAGGTAATTCTCCTGTGGGATCCCTCGTGAATGGCTGCGCCTACGCTGTAACGCCAGCCCTTTGAAAGAAGCTCTTCTTCGGGATACATAATGGTCATTGGTTTTGTTTTCATGTTGATTTGCCATTGATCGCCCGGCTCCATCCGCACATTAAAGTCCGCTCCGAAGAATTGGCTCACAATCCTCGCGCGCTCGACCACTCGATTCATCAAATAGTTTCGGTAGTCCGTTTTCATGGTTTGCAGGAAAGAGCGCGGTTTTTCACCCTCTTGCCGCGCCTCACTGCGCTGCATGCTTGCAACCCCATTTTGGTTAAAATAATGGGTCACGATTTCTTCTTTTTCGGCTTGCGTTTTATCATCCCCGACCCAAACGAGATGGAATTTATTGAGCATCGCCTGACTCATCATCTTCCGGCCTTCCATATGGTCCGGATTCATGGCGGCGAAGAGCCTGAAATTGGGATGGACCTTTATCGTCCGGTTATTGTGCTCAGAAAGCGTAAGGGTCCGGTCATCGTCCAAAAGCGAATTGATACGCTCGATCACCTCGGGTTCCGCCAAATTGATTTCGTCCAGGAGAATCCACCAGCCGCGTTCCATCGCCTGGATCAGAAACCCGTCCTGCCACTCGTAACGGAGCGTCTTTTTATCTTCGCTCGGAAGCATCCGCCCGATGATTTGTCCGGTATCGGACTGCCCGTCCAGATCAAGCGGAATAAAAGGAATATGAAGAAGGTCGGCCACTTCCTTGACAATAGCCGTCTTTCCGGTTCCCGTCGGGCCTTTGAATAAAATCGGCTCATTCTGGCGGGCCGCTCGAACGATCTTTCGCATCAGTTTTTTCGTGGATTGGGTGCGTTTGAGCGGAAGCGCCGGCACAAAGGTTTCCGACACGCCGTTTCGCTTGAAAAAGACGTCACCAAACCACACGCCGTCTTTTTCTTCACGAATTTGAACGTCTTCATCATCCTTGATCTTTTCCTGGAAAGCTTTCTCGAGATGTTCACGGATCCAATCCCGAAGGCGCGCTTCAAAGGCGACCCCATCGCTTAATCCGTCCGCGTAAATTTCAAATCCTTCGCGGACGGCGGCTTGATTCAAAGACTCTTTATGCGCCGGGTTCTGACGAATTTCCTTTACCCGGTCAAGCCAGCGGATCAAATGTCTTACCGTATAAAGCACGATGGCGTCCGATTGGGATGAAGCCTCCGAATCTTTTCCAAAACCATTTCGGGCGAGCTTCCCGGCTTCCATGTGGAAACGAAGCGCTTGTTCGATAAAATTCTGCGGAAGGCTTGCTCCATATTTTCCAAGCGCAATCGCGCGGAGTTCGGCTTCATCAAAGACGTCAATCCATTTTTGCCGGAAACGGTTCATAAGCGCGGGCGAGAAAAGCTGACGGCCCGCGTAGTTTTCCGCGGGGTTCATCGTTGCAAAAAGCCGGAAATCCGAATGGATCCTGAAAATCCGTTCCGAGTCAAGATGCTCCTTCATGAGCAGCTTGAGCGTTTCTCGATTGTTTTTGTTTCCTTTCCCAAGCTCCGTTTCCACTTCTTTTTCCAAAAGCGCGTCATAACGATCCGGCTTCATCCATTTCTCATCCTCATGCTCGGTGACGATCACAAACCCGTCATCATCAAGAAGCGAATTGAGGCGCTCGACCACTTGCGCGGGCGCAAGATTGATTTCATCCAAAACAAGCCATTGGCCTTCTCTCATCGCCTGAATCAGCATCCCGTCCGACCAGGTGAATTCCCCCGCTTCATCGGGATGGTGTTTCCCGAGAAACTCCGTTTTCTCGGTCTGACCGCTCAAATTAAGTCTTAAGAAAGGACTGCGTGTGAGATAGGCGAGATAGCGAATAAGCGATGTTTTTCCAGCCCCGGTTTCCCCCACTAAGAGCAAGGGATCGTCCAAAACAATCGACCGGGCCACTTTCTCAAGCTCACGGACGGTTTTAGGGGTGAGCACAAGGTTCGAGGACGCCTCAGTCGGCACAAGCGGTCTTGCCGAATCCGCGTGTTGATTAAGCTCAACACCGTCAATTTTGACGCGGCCGGCGCCTGCTTCGATCCGAACCTCATCCTCTTTTTTAGCTTCACCAAAAGTGCGCTCAAGAATCTGGTCGAAAAGCTTCCGGTCGTTTTCATGTTTCAGCTGATCGCCATAAAAATAGCGGGCTCCATGAAGAGCCGCCTGATCCGTTCCCTCCTGATTTGAAAATTTCCCGATGAATCGCGCCCAACTTTTGAGCTCGCGCATGCTGAAGCGGTAAGAGCTAAACGCTTTTTGCTCCAATTCATTTTTCGGCTGAGCCAGTTGGTTATGAAAATCCGTCATTTTGCGCGCAAGCGTGCTGCGATCCGCAGCTGAAAGCGAGGTGTAACGAGCGAGATAACGGTTTAAGATTTCATGCACTTCCCCGTCCGGAAGACGCTCCGGAACCCAAAGCTCCTGGAACTTATTGCGCATGGCAAGACTCAGACGGTTACGGCCCGAATAGTGCTCGGGATTCATGGCGGCAAAGAGCCGGAAGCCGGGATGGATCGGAAAGATCCGGTTCGCTTCAAGTTCGGCTTTCGCCTCAATTTCCGCTTGAGCCGAAGGAACGCCTTTTTCGACAAGCTTGTCTTTTTTGGTTTTTACCTTATCCTCATAATCCCGGAGCGGAACATACTTTTCATTCTCGTTTTCCGTGATCACGATGGACCCGTCATCATCCAAGAGTGAGTTGATGCGCTCGAGAATGTCGGGTTCGGCTAAATTCACTTCGTCAAAAAGCACCCACCACCCGTTCTTGAGGGCTTTGGCGAGTTCGCCCGGATGCCAGGCAAACGTTGCTTTATCCGGCGTCGTTTTTCCATGCTTCTCTCCGCCATCAACCGGCACAAATTTCCCGATAATTTCGCTCGTATCGGTTTGCGCATCAAGACTCATACGGATGAAGCTGTTGCCCGTGCGGTGAGCAAGATCCCTGATCAAGCTCGTTTTGGCGACTCCGGTTTCCCCTATCAGAAGAACGGGCTCCCGCATCGCGACTGACTTTGCGATCTTTTTAAGAAGTTTGCGGGTTGTTTTTGTTTGAAAAAGCTCGGCTTCGTTTCCCGGCACATGCGGAGTCACCGCGCGGTTGATATCCAGAGAAATATCGCCGAAAAAGACTTTGTCATTCGCGGTTTTAATTTCATCATTGGCATCATCCAGCGCAAGCGGCTTGGACGCCGATTTTGCGGCAACGGGTTTTTCATCGTCCTTTGCGTCTTCGCGAAATACATTTTCAATGATGGCAAAACGGACGTCTCTTCGCTCGGAATCCTGACGGATCCGGTCCGTATAAACTTCGGTGAACTCTTGGGCAACCAGTTCCGTCGCGCCAAAAGGCCCCGCCTGAGCGATTCTCTTTTGAGCGCGCCGCATCACGCGGAGGAGATCCCGTAACGTAAAATAATAGGGATCGCTTTCCAGATTACCGACCCTTCGGTGGAACGCCGCGTCAGAAAGCAAAACGTGGCCTTGAATCAAAGATTTAAGCAGCGAAATTCCGAAAATGAAATTTCCAAGCTCATCCGGGAAGCGCTCATTTAAGATCGCTTTTTCTTCAAGATCCGTAAAATTATTCACCCATTTCACACGGAAACGGTTTAATAACGCCGGAGAGAGGAGTTTTCTGCCGGCGTAGTCCGAAGGATTCATGGCGGCAAAAAGCCGGAAATCGGGATGAATTCTTCTGAAGCCGTCTTCGTAAAGACGCTTTTTCGCGAGGGGCGAATCTTTCCAGACCGCTTCATATTCGGCGAGCTTCCTGTCGTAGCGATCCGCCGGAATCCAAATCACATTGCCTTGTTCGGTAAGCCTGAGTTCGCGGTCATCATCCAAAAGCGAATTGATCCGTTCGATCACCTGCGAATCCGCGAGATTGATTTCATCAAGGACAAGCCAATGACCCGCTTCCATCGCCTTCACCAAGATACCGTCCACCCAGCGAAACCGGCCGTCAGGCCCGGGTTTAAAACCGCCCACAAATTCGGTTTTGTCGGTCTGTCCGTTTAGATTAAAACGCTTAAAATTATGACGCGTCTGAGCGGCTAAGTAACGGACCAAACTCGTTTTCCCGACCCCGGATTCTCCGATCAAAAGAACCGGATCGTTTAACTGGATCGCGAGCGCAAGTTTTTTCACATTCCGCACGGTGGAGAGCACCGGAATCAGGTTTGTCGATTCATCGTCTACCGGAACATCGTTTGAAACCGCTCCTTTTTTGCCATAAGGAATCAGGATGGTATTAATAAGAAGTCCTTGATCCGTTTTACGAATAACATTGCCTTTAAGCACGGCTTTAAAGTCTTCCTCGTTCAGATCGTCCTCTGTCTTTTCGAGTCTTTTGCCGATCTGATGGCGCAGTCCCCTTAAAAGATCCTGCGTTTCTTTGGAATATGGAATTTCCGGCTTAAAAAATGCGTCGGTTTTCGACGTTATCCGTTCGATCACGAATGAGCGAAGCGGAGCATAAATCATTTCCTTTAACATCAGAATCCCAACGGGAAGCAAAGAAGCGACAAAATAGCTTGTGAAACCAAGCGCCGTCATCGTAATGGCCCAAAGAACGGGCGGCCATGCAAGCCAGATGGGAATGACCGGCAACGCATCCGCGCCGCTATGGGAAAGAAAGAACCAGCCCCAGACCGCGCCTAAAGCAACCGCGGAAAGCGAATAGAGTCTTGCGGCGGGATGCTTGAGAAGTTCCGAAACCGTCTGAGCTGAAATGCCGGATCTTAAGAAATCACCGGTTCCTTTGCGTTCAAGAAGCGCGTAAAAATCATCCGGCGTAAGCGGAAGCGAGCGGTAACGTTTATTCAACAGAAGATACTGAGGGAGGTAAATCACGGCATATACCAATTTGAAAAGAAGCGCTAAACCAAGGCCGATCCCGGCTGAAACAGCCAGAAAACTCAAAGGATAGGAAATGAGCGCCAAAAGACCCGAGTAACCTTTCGCTCCCAAAAGATAAGGCGTCATAAAAACGGAAACGGCGCCAGCGACACATGCAATCGAGGCCAGCGTTCGCTTTTCTTTCAGGAACGCGAAAAGACCGAGGTAATCTCCGGCTTCTTTCGACTTAATGAGGCGCGAGATCGTTTCGCGGAAAGAAAGATTTCCAGGACGCTTTTTGATCCGGTCATTGGCTTCTTTCTTCCAGTCTTGCCAACCAAGACGCTCGACCAAAACAAGGGCCGCGGTGAGGCGCGTCCCCTGGTCCGGATCCTCAAGGAACGGAACAATTTCTCCGATCATGGAAATAATCCTCCGGTGCCCCGCCACTTCAATCGCCGCTTTTCGGATATCGGGACGGGAATTAAAGAGAGCGGTTCGCGTGAGCGTTTCGACAACGGAAAGGTAATTTTCGTCTTGCGATTTTTTCTCGGGGATCGGAAGCATGGCAAATCCTCTCACGCCGTCCGCCGCCGTTTCAAAACGTTCCAGATTCTTCATGATTTGATTGAGGGCGTCGCGCGCCTTTTGAGGAAAATTACTCGTGAATTCCCAAAATCTCTTGCGAAGAACAAGAAGCTCTATCCCCGCTTCGGTCTCGGCGAGCTCCGGATGCTCGCTCACGATCCTTTCCGCAATGCTTGCAAGGCCGCGTAATGATTCCTCCAAAATATCCAGGCCCTGAATGTCCACTTCCTCGCCGCCAAGCACTCTCTGAGCTTCGCTCGTCATCACTTCCTTGAGCACCAGATCACGGAAGATTTCGCGGTCGGATTCGCTTTGAAGACGGTCGCGGTAGATATAAAGGGCTCCCTCGATGATCGTCCGCGAAAGGCCCCACTCGCGCCGTCCCTCATCGGTTGCGTTCATCCTCTTCAGATAATCCAGGGTTTTCGTGTGCTGGAGAAGATCAGCCTCCTGTTCGGCCTTTTCAATGGAGTCAGGCGTGCTTCTAGGGATTTTCTCGCTGATTCTTCGGATATCTTCTTCAAGCTCAATCATCTGCCCCGCAAGCGTTTCTTTGCCGATCACGAGCGCTTCCGTGCGGATAAAGTCCGCCCAGTCCTTGATCTCACGGAGGCTGAAGGAGTAATCCTCGCCTTCGCCTCGAGCGAGTTCAAGCGCGCCGATCCGGTGTTCCCGGATGAGGCGAAGAACACCTTCATGAATTTGACGCATCAAAGGGGCTGCTTTCCCTGCAAGATCATCAGGAAGACGCATGCCCGAAAAAAGAGCCGGTTCCGTCAAATAAAAACGAGCGACTTCATCGGTTTCTTCAGGTTTAAGTTCTCCTGAAACCCAAATTTCGGTAAATTTATTGCGGATCGCAAGACTCAAGCGCCTTCTCCCCGCATAGCCTTTCTCGGGGTTCATGGCGGCAAAAAGCCGGAAATCGGGATGAATCCGGTGGTAGCCCCCGGTCACCATGCGGGCCTTAGCTTCTTGTTCCGCCGCATCTTTCGTTCTTCCCAGTTTTTGAAGCTCAAGTGAGTATCTTTCGAGGATCGAATCGAATTCAGACGAAGGGATATATTTTTCGCCCTTGTGCTCGGTAACCGTAAGGGAACCTTCATCGTCGAAAAGCGAGTTGAGCCGCTCAAGAATTTCGGGCTCTGCCAGATTAAACTCATCGAGCAGCACCCAGTCACCCGCCTCCATCGCCCGCAGAAGAATTCCGGGGGACCATTCGAAGGTTTTCGTGCCTTCCGCGGGTGAGTCTTTTCCGATCAGTTCCGAAGTATCCGTGAAGGCATCAAGATTCACCCGTTTAAACTCTCTTCCGGTCCGGTTGGCCAAATAACGGACAAGTGAAGTCTTTGAAGCGCCCGTAGGACCGACCAAAAGCGGCCGCTCACCGGCGGATACGGCTCTCGCGATTTTATCGAGAGAACTCCGGGTCGCCGGAACAAGCGCGAGTTTTTCTTCGCGAAGGAGTGTACGTTTGGCAAGATCCACCGGCAGTATTGTTTCGCCGACCTGAAACATATGCCCGCCATTCAGGTCGCCCGCATCAATGACACGTCCATCGAACGGAAGCGGGAGAATTTTCCCGATCTTTTGGTTGAAAATCTCCCGGCTTCGTTCGCTCTGGATGCCGTCCCTGAAAATATAGGCCGCTTCAAGCCCGAGTTCTTTTTTAAATTCGCTCTCAGAACTCGACTTGGCGCGCCTTGCTTCCCATTCATGAAGCCGCTCGGCAAGTCTCAAGAAATGTCTCACCGTAAAACAATAGATCTCGCCGGTTTCCTTGGCGATCCGGCCGTCCGATCCGCTCAAAGTACGAAGCTCTTTATAAAGCGCCTCTCCAAGATCAAGCTGTTTTTCGTTCCACCCGTAACGGCCTTCGAGAATCATCCGGATGTCCGTAGCGGAAAGTTCGGGAATCCATTTCACCATAAATTTATTCATCATGGCTTCGGAGAGCCGCTTCCTTCCTTCGTACTCTTCTGAAGGCGGATTCATGGTGGCAAAGAGCCTGAAATTGGGATGGATTTTGAAAATCTTCCGGTTTTGAAGCTCACGCGATATTTCTTCAACGGAACGGCCGGGATTTTTTTTGAGTTCTTCGCGGATGAGCCGGTCATAAGCGTGCGTTGAAATCCATTTCTCGCCTTCATGCTCGCTTAAAACAAGATAGCCTTCCGATTCAAGAAGGTAACGGACCCGCTCGATCACCGCGGGATCGGCCAGATTGATCTCATCCAAAACGAGCCAATCCCCTGAGCGCATAGCTTCAATTAAAATCCCGTCATGCCACTCAAAACCCGCACTGCCGTCCGATCGCCGGACGGGCTTGTGACTGCCCAGAAATTCATCTTTGTCCGTCTGGCCGTTTAAGTTGAGTCTTAAGAAACCGTTGTTCGTAAGAGAAGCAAGGTGACGAATAAGCGAGGTTTTGCCCGCTCCGGTTTCACCGACAAGAAGAAGCGGATGATTGAGCGCTACGGCTTCGGCGATGGTCTCAAGGTCTCTGACCGTGCGCGGGATATGGATCATGCCGGACGTTTTCTTGAAAGGTACGCGGGAAGGCACCAGCGGATCGTAATTGACGGGAAGTTTTACGCGGCCAATCCGGACCGTTTGACCATCGGATGCGATTTTTCCAACCCCGTTCAATGCTTCATCTAAAACTCCCTCAGCGCTCATCCGAACCTTGTGCGTGGCCTCATCAAGCAGCGCGATCGTATCGAGATCCACTTCCTTCAGAGCGGCCAGAATTTCGGGTTGATCGCCATCCGAAAAGCCGCGGCTTCCATAGATATAAAAAGCGCCGTAAACGACCGCACGCGTTCTTCCCCAAACGGGAGCAAAGCGCTTATAAAAATCAACAAAACGCCTGAGATCTCTGATCGTAAGCGGTACGCTTTCACCGTGACCGTTGCCGTTAAGACGCGCATGGCGGATTTTTTCGTGAAGGATCACAATCGCCTTGGCTGCCACCGGGTCAAGTCCGTCCTGACGCATAAAACCCTGAACGGCGCGTTTTTCTCTAAGACGCGAGAAAAAGTTAAGGCCTTGTTTCAGGAGAATTTCCCGCCCACGCTGGTCAAAAAGCGCCGGAAGAATTTCCCTGGCAAAGTTATGGTTTAGTTTCTTCCCATTTTTGGAATCGGACGGAAGCGAACGGGCAAGATATTCAAGGAGCGCTGAAGCTGCCTCATCAAATCCTTTTTTCCGGGCAAGCTCAAGAATCTCATGAAACCCGCTCTGGTCCAGTCCCTTATCCGATTCAAGAACCCGGAGAACCTCGTCTTGCTCCATGGGTGAAAACGTGAGGAAACGCCTTACTTCCTGAAGAGAAACGGAAAATTCCTCGTAAAAATCCGTATGAGACGGGGGCGCTCTGGCGGGCAGGGCGTCCTCCATCAAGTGCCCAAGCTCGTGCTCAAGCTCCATCAAAAGAAGTTTAGAGGAACGAAAAAGATCGACGTCAAGCGTAATGACGGACGTCAGAGGCATTGCATGAGCCATACGGTCGTGGTTTTGGACGATTTCGATTTCGCGGATCCCGCGAAGTGCCGGGTCATAGCCAAGACGGCGAACCTCCTCGATAACCTCAAGCAGACGCTCGGCATTACGCCGGCCAAATTTGCCGTTAGAAGTTTCTACGTCCTGATAACGGATACTTCCTTCAGCCGTAAGCCGAAAACGGGCAAGCTGCTCTGAGGAAATGTGGTCCTCACGGACCGTTTTCAAAATGGGCGAGGTTTTACGGCGCTTTTTTAAATCCATCCTGAATTTAACGCTTCCCATCCCAAGACCCAAAAGCGCGATGGAAAGCAGGTAATAAGGAAGGTAATCTTTACCGACATTAATGAGATCCGGCAAAGTTTTCTCGCGGAACCTCAGATTCTGAAAAACTTTCTGGGATTCCTGATAATCAACTTTCCAGAGAATGGAAAGCGCAACCCCCGCAAGTTCCGGATCGTCAGCCTGCCAGATCACTTTATAAAGAATATTAACCGTGTCATCTTTCTCAAAAGAACCTAATGATTCGATCAGAAGCGAGCGCATGGCGGGATCAGCCGTATTGCCAAGCTCGCGAACAAGCGCTTCTGCTCCGGCTTCTTTCATCTCACGAAGCGCGGGCGTTGCCGCCTCGCGCCAATCCCGGTAACCGGATTGGACCGCGAAAAGAAGCGTCTTTGCTCCCATTTCTCCAAGCGACGTCAGATGCGTTTTCGCAAGGTCACGTTCACTAGAATTCTCTGAAAGAAGAAGGGTGGCTAAATAGGCGAGTGTTTTGGCGTCCTTGGAAGCGGTTACTTCCTCCCGCCCCTGCTTACGGAGATCATCGCTTGAGGAAAGGAGCTTTGTCCGAGTCCCCTCATTCGCCTGAAGAACACCCAGACGCTCCAGTGAAAAAGCGGCCGCAAGCCGGACATCGAAAGATGGATCGTTTAAATATTCCTCTTGAAGACGAATGATCCGAGGTTCCTTTTCAAACCGGCCAAGCGCGGAGGCGATCGCGCGTCTTACAAGCGGATCGGAGTCGTTTTTATGCTTTAAAAGATCTGCTATTGTTTTGGGAACGCTTAGTTTTCCAAGCGTAAGAGCGGCCTCGCGCCTCACTTTAGAATCGGGGTCATCCAAAAGCTGTGACAGTTCTCCAACCGCCGGTTTTGCATCCAGAAGTCCTAATCCCGTCACCGCGGTCCGCCGTGTAAAAGCATCCGGATCTTTCAGAAGAAGGACGAGCGACGCACCGCCGCGCGCGTCCCCGGAAAGGGCAAGGGCAATCGCGGCGTTTTTCCTGACACGCGGGCTTGAATCTTCGAGGGCACGGATCAAAGAACCAATTGCGCTCGGATGAGGGAGTGAGGCCAAAGCAATCGCTGAGCGCCAACGAACGTCCTCGGTTTCATGAGTCAGTCCGCGGATGAGATAGACGGCGCTTGCTTCAGGTTTCCCGATTTGAATCAGCGCGCCTTGGGCCGCTTCACGCACTAAATAAGAACCGCTTCCAAAGGCTTCAACCAGCGCGGGGATGGCGGGCTCTCCGATTCCCGCGAGGACGTCAATTGCCGCTTTGCGCGTTGCGGGGTGCCAATGCTCGAGTTTCTGGATAACAAATGGAACGGCAGGCCTACCGATCCTTATCAGAACCGAACGCGCATATTCACCCAGGGTTTTGTGAGACAAATCATCGATGACCACCGAAATGGAAGGCTCGCCGATGCTGCTGAGAGAATCCACAAGCGCTTCTTTACTCACCTTTGATTTTTCATCCGAAACGGTTTTTTTAAGCGCACCATAAAGGGCCTTGGCCGCGTCACGCTCATGAAAGCTTCCAAGCGAGCGAATGGCGACATGAACCACCTCATTATTTGAATCGTCGAGAAGACGGATCAAAGGCGCGAGCGCGGCTGAGTTTCCGCTTATTCCGGTGACGCGGGCGGAAATCTCGCGCACATTATCATTTTTGGACTCCATGCCCTCAAGAAATGGAGCGATATCTTTTTTGGATAAAATAATCAAAGCATCGGTAAGCTCCTCTTTTGCCCGAGGCTGGCTATACGACGAAAAGTAATAATCGGCTGTCCCTTCGAGCAAGGGGCGGCTTGCGCTTGGGTCGCCGATCGCGGCAAGAAGTTTGGCGCCTGCAATAAGATCCAGCTTCTTTTCTTTAATCTGGGAAAGAAGCGGACCGACGGATTCAACTCCGAGCGCTTCCGGGTAACGGGCAAGCTCTCCGGTCGCAAACTGGGCAATGTTCTTCTCCGAATCCGAAAGCGCAAGTTTCAAGCTTGCGATCAGGTAATCGCTTCTCGTTTGAACTCGTTTTGAATCGCACGCCAGAATGCCAAGCAGGATCTCGACTTCTCTTATCGCGCGTCCTCCGGGGATTTTTTCAAGCGCCTGCGCAGATAGTTTTCGGCTCGTCCAATCGCTTGAAAAAAGAAGCTCTTTCAGCGGAGGGATGAACGACGTACTCCTCATATCCCCAAGAATCTGAATAGCTGCATAGCGGGTGGACGGATCGGTGGAACTTAAATTCGAAATCAGAATTTGCCGAGCCGAGGAATCGCCGGATTCATTTAAAAGTTTCGCGGCGTTCGCATGAGAAAGACCTGTTTCATCGGGTTTATTTCTTAAAACTTTTTCAAGTCTCTCAAGGACGGATCTTGAAGCTGCTCTCTTTGCCTCCGGCTTCAGCTCAAAAAGGCGGGCGATCAACACGGGATCGCTGAGCTTCTCGAGTCCGGGTCCGAAATATCCCTTTTCGTAAAGCAAAATAAGAGCCCTGTCCCCCGCGTTGGTTTTGTCGCGATTTGCCAAGTCAAAAAGCGCCGTTCTGGTTCTTTCCCCGTCATCCAATCTTCCAAGCGCTTCCGCCGAGGCAAAACGCACGTCGGAATCCTTATCTCCGGTTCTTTCAATCAGCTTTGGAATCGCGCTCCTCTCCCCAAACGCTCCCAGCACCTCAACCGCCGCCTTGCGAAGTTTCCATTCATCATGATTCAAAAACGGATTAAGCTGATCGGCCTTGGATCGTACCAGCCTTACCGCGGCCTCGCGGGCTTTTGAATGAACGGAAGAAAGAGCGCTTGAGGAATCCGAAAGAACCGTCATCAAAAAGGAAAGGTCGGTGGATGCGCCGATCGCGCCCAGTTCGTCCAGCGCCTTGAGAGCGCTTGGTGAGCTATAGTTCCAACGGTTTGATTGATAGATTTCCTTGAGGATCGCAATGGCGCGAGGCTCCTTAAGCAAAACAAGGGCATCCTTCGCAAGTTGCGCCTCATCCGCCGGCGCTTCTTTTAAAATAAAAAGAAGTCCATCGCGGTCCCAGTTCCGGACAACACGATCATTCCATGTTTCTTTATCTTTCTTTCCGCGTTGAATAGCCGAAATCGTGATCACGGCCGGGTTTTGGTTGTACTTTTCAAAATTCACGAGAAACAGAGCCCCCTGAGAACGCACGGACCAGGATGGATCGCTGCCGACCAATTTCAATACACGGTCAAGTCCCGGCGTATAATGATGCGTCTGATCAAGAAGTTTGATTCCGAGGAGCCGGTTCTTTTCCTCAGCGCTTTCAAGAAGTTTCAGGTATTCGGCAAGAATTTGTTCGGAACGCGTATTATGAAGCTCGTTTAACAAAGTGACCGCAAACGTATTTTGCTTGTCGCCCATTTCCGAAAGCCGGATAATTGCGGGGATGGCTTGCGCCCCAAAACGCATGTAAGCCGACTTGCCAAGCGCCTCATTAAAAGAACTCGCCACGCCAAGAACGTCCGTGATTTTCCCGGGAGAATCCGCCTCGGTAAGATACCCGGACTGAACTAGCGCCAAAGCCGCGGCAGCATTTACTTCCCGGTTTTCAAGGTATTTGAGCAGGACGGGAATGGAGCGTTTATCTTTGAGATTGCCCAATGCCTCAATCGCTTGCTTTCGATCGGGCGACCAATAGGTGGATTCCAGTTTCTTGACGAGGGCATCGAATGTTTCCGGGCGGGTCGCCTCAGCCACCTTCGGCGTAACCGCGCCGGAGCTGGAAGATACCCCCGAGCGGCCTGTATTCTCACTCGCTTTGGGTTCTTCCTCGCGCGAAGCGGCGCTGGCCGAGTCCTGATACTTTGGAATATCTTTTTTCGGCGTTTCTTTCTTTTCTTCTTTTTTGGACTGTCCCTGTACGGACTTTGGTTTACGCGCTTCTTCTTTGGATTGAGTCGTCGGGACGTGTTCTTCCGGGACCGATTGCGCCCAGGCCGTACTCTGACTTCCCAAAGCCACTAAAAATGCGAAAGCGATCGAAAGAAGAAAAGACATCGTTTTTCCGCGAAACCACCTTCCCAACAAACCGCCTCCCGCCCGGCTTTTTTCTTGACGGGTTCGCTCCATATAATAATCATGCAGCTTCTCAAGGTCGTGGACATAAGGTTTGCTTTTGTTTTTCTCGGTAAAATTTCTGACGGCAGCCGCTCTTTTTCCTTCCTTGATCTGGATAAGCGAAGCTAAAAACGATCCGAGCTCGGAAGGCATTTTGTGATCTTCCAGAAATCGGCCGATCGAACGGATCCGCAGTTCCCGCTCGGAGGGAGAAGCGTGATCGGCTGCGCGCAAAAGGACATTGAAAGCGGCGAGGGAACCATTTTCTCGCAAAAGGTCGTCAAACACGGTCTGGACTTCCGAATCAAGCCCCTTCTCACTCAAAACTTCCTCCGCTTTTGCGACAAACTCGGCGGGAAATTTAACGGCCACCCTGCCAAGCGCATGCCTTAATAGTTCACTCATATCGGTAAGGTCTTTATCCAGCTTTGCGAGCTTTTCGGCGGCCCGCGCCTTGGATAGTTTTTCCTTCTCGTCAAGTTCCCTGGCTTTACGCTCATGTTCAAATTCCACCGCTAACTGTTTCGAAAACGGGACGACAAGTTCCGGTCCGAGGTCACGGCCGCGAATTGCTTTTTGCATATCCCGGACCCGGATGAGCGACATTTTGACATCAAGATCGCTGATTTTTCGGAGCATTTCCTGCGCTTCCTGATTTCCCGTAACGGCGATTTGCATCAACTGATTGCGATCAATCAGGGCGTTGTTCACGGAGGCCCTATAGAGGTCGGAAAAGATCGAGATCGTTTCGGGAGTCAAAAGAAGAGCCGCCGCTTTCTGCCAGATAGGCAAACCAATTTCCGGCCTTTCCTCCGGCGCTAGCCCCTTGGTTTTTGCTTCTTTATAAGGACCTACCGCTTGTTCATAATCGTAGTCGCCATTTAGCAGAAGAAGGACATCCGCTGCGATTTTAACGCCTTTTAATGAGAGAAGAATTTCCGCAGCTTTCTGTCGTATCGGACCATGCCCGGCATGCATCAGAAATTCAAGATCAAGAGCGAAGGCCGGGGAATTTCTATCCTGATCCGTAAGCGTATTTGTCTGAAGTCTTTCTCGAAAAGCGCTGAGCTCGTCCCATTTACGCTGGCGAGCGTCTTCCGCAGTTTCGCGTTTAAATTGGTTTTGGAGTTGTTCCCGAACATTCGCTTCAAGCTCGCGAATCAGACGCGCGTAGGGTGCGCCTAGCCGTTTGGCGGATTCATGAAGAATTCTGATCTTTTCAGCGTCCTCACGATTGCTTTTCAGATACGCTTCGAGTCGCTTACGCGCCTCCGTTTTCAGATCATCAACCCGGCTTTTAACCGCGAACTTAAGCAGGCTTCTTAAGCCGGTTCTGTCCTCAGAAATTCCGTTCAAATCCACATCGTGATCGCCATAGCTGATAATTTCATCGATCCAGTCTCCAAGACCTAGGCCGCGCATCAGCCAGTGTTCAGCATCGCGATGATGAAAAAATCTTAGTTTTTCGTAAAAGGGATAACCCCGCTCGCTCAGGAAACGTCCCATGAGACGGGCCGCTTCCTGCTGGACGTGCGGATTCCGGCTAACCACCAAATCATATAGCGCCGTACTGATTTCGTCGGACGCAAGCAATTCATTGGGGTTCTTGTCGTAGTGTTGAAGCGCTCTCATCATGGCTTCCGGTTGACCGTGCTGCAATACGGCAAGCCTCGGGTCAGGCTCTTGATCTAAGCGAACGCTTGTTGGTTCAACCCGATATTGCCACAGCCTTGCGAAACCGCGCCGGTAATTGAAAGAATCGATTTCGTCCGGGAATAAACTTAAAAACTCGAAATCAAGCGCCTCTTGCTTTTCCTGATAGGCATCCGGTCCGGATTCCGAAAGGGCTGGATCCCCCGAATAATTCTGGTCCCGAAACGGCTGAACCGCTCCCCGATAGGCGTCGTGATAAGTTCTCTGAAAATGGCCGGCCAAAGGATAAAAATTCGAAACAAAGCCTGCCCACACTTCCATGAAATGATGATCCCCGGCATACAGAACGAGCCGTTTCACGGCTTCGTCCATAATTTGAGAAGCAACGTCCTGATCTGGAATCATGAAATCAGGACGAAGATTTTGTGGAAGTTCCATCCCGTCAGGGTGGGTGATACCGTTCCACGGAAGCTGGAAAGCTTCGAGAAAAAGAATCGGCTTCCCTTCCCGTCTTGCGACAAAAGCGTAGATATTGCCAACCCAAGCGCCTCTGGAATTGATCACCCTGAAATTGAGAAAGTCCGGAGAAAGCAAGTGTTTCGTAAGGTATTGATTGAAAGGCGATTCGGGATGAACGGGCGGCATCGCGCCGAGAGCGCAGTTGGTGCAGTCGCCAGAAAGATAACCGCGGATGAGGTCTTCGGCATTTCCTTCGGAAAGAACTAAATTGTAGTTTTCTCCGGCCGCCGAGAAAGGAATCGAATTTCCGGACTCGTCAAAACCGGAATTAACTCCAAGCCTCTTCAGGAGATCTTTGAAACCGGCATACTGCTTATCTCCCTCCAATCCTTTGGAAACGCTGCCATGCGTTTCAATCAATTCGATAACACGCGCAAACGGAGAATCGGGGCCGGCTTCTTTGAGGCGCGCTAGAAGCTGTGTTTCAATATCGCTTTTGGAAAGATGAAAAACGGCAGATAGGTGCTGCCAAAACCCGGGAGAAACTCGTTCCTGTAAAATCTTTTTGAGTTTCTCCTGCATGGTTTCGGCCGGAGGGGCACGTTCTCTCTGACGGGCCTTCTCGATTTTTTCTGTCGCTTCAAAAAATTCCGTCCGAATCTTTCCGACCGAGACGTTCAGATCTTCTTCGAACTGCTTAAGCTCCGGCTCAAGCGCCTGAAACCGGGCTTGAAACTCTTTTAATTTGATTTCCATTTCCTCGGCGCTTCCCGAAACCTGAGTAATCTCTTGAAGCAGCGAATCGAATTTTTGTTTGGCGCTCATGAGTTTCTGGTTGCGTTCGAGTTTCTTCGCCTCAGAGATTTTGCTTCTAATGTCTAAAATTCCTCTTTCGAGTTCGCGCTCGGGATGATGAAGCGCTTCAAGTAAGTCGGCGTATAAGGAAGTCATTTTTTCGAGCTCGGCTTGAATCGCGGAAATCTCGCCTTCTTCGTTTGCGCCCGTAAGTTTTCGAAGTCTTTCGCTGAGGGCCTTAAAGGCGTTCTCAGCGGACGACATTTTTCGTTCTTTGTCCAGCCGGATCGTTTCCTTCTCTAATACTTTCGACCGCACTCTCTCGATATCATCACCGAGCGGATCAAAATCAAGGCCGGAAAAGCGCGTCTTTAGCGAAGAAAGTTCTTCTTCGAAACGATCGAGCCGGTCAAGATCGGTCAGGGTTTGAAGTGCTCCGAGAAAATCAGTTTCCTTTTGCGCAAGGTCCGCTTTTTTTCTTTTTTCATTTTTGTCTTGGGTTACCGAATCTTGCACCAGCCGAAGCGCTTCATGCGCTTCGTCTTTGAGACGCGCAAGTTCAGGGTTGGTCTCTGTCCCCGCTTCCGAATCAATTCGGAGAAGCGCATTTTCAAGTTCACGGAGCTTTTCTTCATCCTCTGCCATAGCTCGAAAACTCAATTTGCGGATAAATTCAAGATAGCGCGCTTTGTGAGCCGCTGCATGCGCCGTCCTGGATTGATTCTTAAGACTCTCAAGTTCCTCCTTAAGTTGTTGGGTGTCTCGCTGAAGCTCATCGCGGGTTGCTTTAAACTGAGTGATTTCCTCGTGAAGCGCATTCTTTTGCTCTCCGAGCGATTTGAGAGCTTGCAGCAGTTCTTCTGTTTCTTTCTTAATTTGATCCCGCACCTGTGTAAGAGACTTCAATTCCTCCTCAAGCAATCCAATCTCCTGAGCTAACCGGTTTTTTTGAAGTTCTAATACCTGAAGGTCTTGAGCGATATCTGTGATTTTTCCACGATCTTCGATCTCGCGTTCTGCTTTTCTTTTGAGTTCGAGCTTCTCCGCGAGCTCATTTTGGAGAGATCCAATACGCTCCTCATACTGCCGGACATCCTTTTGGGCCTGATCCGCTTTTGTTTTCACCTGCGCTTCAAGGGAAGCTATTTGATCTGTGAGGTCTTTCACCCTTGATTCGAGCGCTTCGACTTCCGTGTCGCGTCCGGCTTTGGTTTGAGCCAGCTCATCCAACTTTTTTTTGAGCGCATCGAACTCGGTTTGAAGCGTGGAATAGTCTATGGATTTGGCGGCAAAATCGGATTTGAGAAGCTCAAGCTTGGCGGAAATATCATCTCTTTGACGAGCGAGTTCCTGATTCGACGCGGCGATAGAATCATGAAGCGTGCGCATGCCTTCCATTTCTTTTGTAAGCCGATCTTTCGCGGGCTCAAGGCTTCGAATAACTCCGATGAGTTCGCGGGCGCGGAGGCGAAGCCTCGAAAGAAGCGTTTTCATTTCCTCTGTCCTTTGCGTGAGCGCTTCCTCGTCTTTGCTGAATTTTGTTGCCGGCGGCTCCGGCGCCCGCGGAGCGACCGTCTCTTTCTCAGGCGCCTCTCTCACAGGAATGCCAACGTCAAGCGCTTGATCCGCTTCCTTACCCTTTTCGAGCAATTTATTCATTTTCTCAGCATCATCGGCAGGAAGAGTTTTGGTAAAGCCGGAATCAGGATGAAAATAATAAGCCCGTCTTCCGATAGGACTTTGCGTGCCGGGCTTGACATTCAAAAGACCAAGCGAAGTAAGATCTTTTCTTAAGGTCGGATCGCTCAAACCGTAATGGCCGTATCTTTCGTGATACGCATTAAGCTTTCCTGAACGCTCAAGAAGTTTACGGAACGCTTTTAGCGAAAACACGGGGAATGCATTTTCGTTTTCCTGAATCACTTCCCGGATCGTTTCTTTTCTCAGGCGGATTCTTGTCCGCTCTGCGATACGAGAGGGTTCCAGGCTTGGAGTTTCGGATACTTTTTCTTGCTGAACAGCCGTCTCTTGAGCCGGTATTTCGCCAATCGGTTCGTGGGATTCGAGTTCCGCCGGCTGAGCGGGCATCCCCTCCAGGGAAGCGCCGGAAATTTGAGATTTTGCCGGTAATTCGGGCGTTTTTTGAGTCTCAGCTGCGGAACGCTCGGACGTTGGAAGCGACGCCTTTTCTTCAAACGCTGGAATTTTTTCCGCGAAAGGCACGCCCTCTTCAAGATGTTTCAGAATCGAACGCTCGAGCCCGCTTATTTCGTGCGTTAAATCGGAGAAAATGAAGTTTAACTCGGGAAAATTAAACTCCTCGAGCGTTTCCTGAATGCTGACGAAATACGAACTGATTCTTTGATGCAATGTTTCTTCAAGAGCCTCGGCTCTTTGGTTGATTTCGCTCGCCTTCTGCGTTAACGGGATATCCTCGATATCTTTTTTTGTCTTTTGCGCTTCGCGAAAAATCGAGCGGGCTATGTCATCGATTTGTCGTTTTGCTTCGTTAGCCTTTTGCTTAATCTTCTGATTAGCTGCGTCTTCGAGTTTAGACAACATCTGAGATTTGATCTGGGAAAGAGCCTGGTACTGCCGATTCAGATCGTCATAATAAGCCCGGAGATTTGCAGCCGTTTTAAAATCCTCGATTTCGGGAAGTACAGCTTCTAATTTCGGAGCCATACTTTCATCGAATGTTTTTTTGATTGCGGTTAGCTTCTCCCAAAGCGCGCGGGGTGAAAGCGTCAACGGCAAAGCATTCATCAGGTTCTCTTGTTCCTGGCCCATCCGGACGATTTCTTCTCGTAACGATTTAAGGCGTTCCTGTATCGCATCCACTTTGGCTTTGACCTTATTTTCTTTCGCATTCGCTATAAATTTTCGGATGCCCTGCGCAAGCTCATTTCCAAGCGCCGCCGGTCCTGCCTCTGCGGCACGCGCTAACGGAGTTTGGAGAGGGTCTTGCTTTACAGGAAGCGGAACTTCTTTGGATCCCTTTTGAGGTTCAGCGCGATTTTCAGGAGCGGGAGCTTCAGTTTTTGGAATTTCTCCCGTGTTTTTCGGAAGCGCTCTTGCTTCCTCCGGTTTTTTAAGATCCGTCTCATGAACTTTTTCACCTGTTTTTTCGGGAAGCTCGGAAGCCGTTTCCGGCTGCGTGATCTGGGAAGTCTCAAGCACGAATTTTCCGTCTTGGACTTTGACAGTGCCGCCCTTCAGAAGCTTTAAATTCATACCCTGAATAATGCCATCCTCACTCATCACCAGTTTCCCGGATCGATCTTGGAACTGAAAAAGTCCCTTTTCCTGGCTGTATTCGGCTTGCATGTCCGGAAATTTCATCGACACCCGTCCGTCCGTATGAAAGCTAATCGTAAATGAAGCGGGAAGTTCGAAGCGGAATCCGAGCAAAAGGAAAGTTTGTCGCGATTCCAGGGTAGCATGAAGACCTGTTTGTGTCTCAAATTCCACAGCGCCATATGCGCTTGAACCTTCTACCTTGGTTTTTTGCGGAGTGACTGCCTTAAAAGTTCCTTTCGCCTCATCGTTTTCAATCGTGGTGCCGTGCGCAAATGTTATCCAAATGCCGTCTTTACGCTCAATGCGCGGTCTTTTATCGTCGGCCCTGACTTCCGAACGGTTCACGATACCGAAATCACTGGCGAGCGAATAAGCCGTCTTCGGTTGAGGCGGCTGATTTCCTTGGGAAACAAATTGGTTCCACCTTTGCAACATTTGAGCCAACAAAGAAACCTGTTGTTTAGGGCTTGTTTGAACTTCCTTTTGATCTTTTTTGCCAAGAAACCGATCGATATCGAGGAATGAAATCAGATCCCGAATCCGTGAATCGAGATAGGCTCTTTGAGCGCGTTCAAGCTCTTGTCTTAACGCGGGATAAATGGGAGACCCTAAAGTCGCGGGCATTCTAAGGGCGGACTTTAATTTCTCGCGGAGCATGCGTTCGTATTCTTTGCCGGCATTTTTCTCGATCGCGGGGATGGCAGGTGAAATAAGCGCTCGCGATATACCTTTCGCTTCGAAAAGCTCCCCTAAATGCTTCGAGTGAAATCCGCCCGTGATAAGAACCGCTTTCTTCGGGTGCTTTTCTCTTAGAATTCGCTCGATATTTTTAATGAACGCATGATCTCTTTTTCCGGCGAGATCGTAGAACTTAAGAAAAACGTCCTTTTCCTTCTCAAGAAACGCTGCTGCTTTCTCAAGATTCCCAAAGAAATGATTTCCGCTGATCGTTTCAAGCTCAGCGGCGAGTTTTCCCGCGTCATACGAAGCCGGATTATTCCGAATCCCTTCAAACTCATCCGAAGTAAGCTCGAGTGAAAAAAGTTTTCTGAGCAGTCGAATGGTTTCACTGATCTGAAAGAGCCGCTTCGCGGGAGCGTCCGTTAAGAATTCACTTCTGACTTTGTTTTCAATTTCAGTAAGTTCCCGAAAAAATTTGCTCTGGTCGAAGCCGGAAGGGGCAATTCCTTTTTCAGGATTGGAAAGTTTGTTCCATTCTGCGAAGGAGGCAGTTTCGATTTTCTTTTTCTCGGCTCTGGTTCTTAATTGAAACAGATATTGGAGGAGATCACCTTCGCCATCCTGCCAGCGCTCACGCATCCTTTCAAGTTCACGGAACTCGGCGGGGTACAGTTTCGCCTGGAGTGTTCTGATCTGGCCTTCGATTTGCGAAAGATTCTTTAAAGCAGCTTCTTTTCTTCTTAAAGCTTTTAAATAAACTTCCGCATTTTCACGATAAAGCGCTTCATCCTCGATTCCAACGAGTTCCAGTGCGTAATCGCTTGCAAGCTGAAGGTATTCTTCTCCCGCGATCTTGCCCTGCCTTAAAAACCTCTCGGCGACATTACTGCGGACGCTTTTGGCTGCGACCTTTCGAAGGGCCGTTAAGCTGACAGTTCCAGACCCTCCTTCGACCAAAACAAGCGATATGTTTTCTTTCCGGATCAGCGTCTCAAGGATCCGAGCCAGATTCGCCTGCGCGTCATAAACCGCGTGAGCATCCTGAATGTGATAGATCCATGGGGTTTTACCGTTTCCCCGGATTTGGATCTCATCGACGCGGCCGATTTCCTGGGAGAGATAAGAAAGCGGTGGAAGTGTTGCGCTGGGAAGTCTCATTGCTCCCTGATTGGCAAAACCGGCATCTTGCACAACCATAGTAAAAACGAGCAAAACCGCAATGACTTTTGTCCACAGAGAGGTCAAAATCTTCATGCGGACCTCCACACGGCTTCAAGGCATTTGATTTCTCTTGAAAGAGGAAAAAATGCGAAATGATCAGACACTTTGCTCTGAATTCGTGCCGAATCTTTTTTGGTTTTGAGGAACGCACGGGCATTCTGAATGTGGTAAACAACGAAAGATCCGGCTTTAAAGACCGGGGAGAAAATTTTCTCGACTTGGCCAAACCCGAAAAAAGACGGATAGACGGACTGCTCGACCGACGAGCCAAGAGAAGCGGGATTGGCCCACAGGATATCGGGAGAAAACAAGCTAACGATCAAAAAGAAGGAGAGAAAACGAAAACGTGATCTCACCCAGCCAAAAGCATTCACAAAAAACCTGTGAGAAACGGAAGTTTGAATTGTCCGCTAAGCTTTTGGACCTAGACGGAACCTTCACGCTTCTAGCTGGGTGTTTATTTAGCTGGGTATTTCTTTACTACGCTGGGTGTTTGCTGGGTTAACTTTAAAACTTTTTTTAAAAAATTTCCGTTTTTTTCAGAAACGAACAACCGAAATATAACCGCACATTTCTACGCCGTCAAGATTTTGATGCAAAATAATTTTTTTTCTAGCTTTTCCGGTGCTTTTAAAATCGCGAAACTCTCGGGCTAAAAAAGTTTATAAAGTCTCTGTCCTGGTTCAATATCAACCGCTTTCTTTCATATTCTTCTGCGATTTATAGCAATTTTTACCGACCCCGGCACTATTCAAACCCGTTTTGATCGGGTATCTTTCTATTAGGAAGAAAAAACGGCTAGATGGCGCGCACCCAGCTAAGGACGCAACCACCAGGGTCTTCGGCCGGAAGACCTTTTCGCCGCCTTAATCTTCAAATCATTTCAAAGAATTTTCCGCTGTTTAAAAAATTTGGAGATTATTTCTTTTTCGTCAACGGAGAGTTTGAGCAATCCTTTTTCAACGAGGTCAATATCCTCGTACGAAATCCCCGTCTTTACCGCGAGCTCAATCAAGGTAACGCCCCGTTTTTTTCGCCGCTGTGTTAACAACTCGCCATAGTCCTTCGTTAAATCTCTCCGGACCTTCCACTGCGGTGCTGATGCAAGCATTTCACATAAAGACATTCCTTGCTCCTTTGGATCGAATTTTAAAGTTCTTCGGTGTTGGCTTGCTTTTCAACTTGAGTCCCGGTCTTTAAACTTTGATGGATTTCAAAAAAGCCTGGGACATTAAAAATCTTGCGTATTTTTAAAATAAGGTCTTTGGCTTTGCAACGCTCCTGTTCATCCCCCAAATCAAAATAACGCTTCAAAGAGCTTGCGAGCTCGACCCAGCAGACCAATGCCTCAGATGAAATCAGCGAGAGCCTCTGCACGAAAGATCCGCCCTTCTCAAAAATCGAAGCCAACACGATTTGTTTGATGGTTTTCAGTTCCGAAGGACAAACATCAAGAAGCTTTGAGATAAAATCCGTGGCTTGAAGAATACGGTCTATGCCGGGCGATGAAAAAACCCGGTCAACCCAATGGGCCCATTCCACGGCCTCTTCGTAAAGCAACGCTGATCCACGGAGTTTTTCGATCTCAACAACCATAAATCTCCCCGCCAAGTTCCGCTTCTACCGCCGCTCTTATCCGTTTCGCGGAAAGTTTAAACCAGCGACAATATTTTTTGATTTTCCAACTCAAACCTTTTGATCCTTTTTGATGGCTCATTTTCGTACCTCCTCTATGGTGTTGTGTCCGGCGTTTCGACGGCCCAACTTGGTGATTTCACCGCGATAACCCGTAAAGCTTGGAACGTAATTAAATTGGTACCCCATGCCTTGATACACCCGCGTGATCATCTCAAACGCTCTTTCGCAATGAGTTTTCGATACATAGGGATAAACCGTCATGTAACGCTTCAAATACCTGAAAGCATTCCGTGTGGATTTCGGCGCGGTTGTCGCGATAAAGTGATGCTCGATCTCATCGAGGAAGAACGCGCTTTTCATCATGCCGAAAGAGTCCCGAGGCTGGATATACTGCATTTTCATGAGAAGGAGCATCATTTTATTGTTAAACCAAGCGCGAACAACGTTGTCTAACTTATAGCAACAGCGTTCTTTTTCGATATTCTTTGATAAAAGCATATTACTCATTTCTGTATTATTTTTTTCATTTTTATGATTGCTTGTTTCCGTTTCTTTATCCATCGTTTGGTTCATCCTTCCCTCTTCTAAAACGAACTATGCCTGATATTTTTTCGTAAGTCAAATAACAGAGCCTACTTATATATGATTTAATTCTGTTTGTTTTAAACGCTGTTTACGATTGCTCATTTCGGCATTCTGTGCTATCCTAAGGGTATGTATACGTATCAGAGAATCTGGAAAGACTACAAAGCGGACTTCTATAAACGAAACCCCCGGTTTCCAAGGGAAAAATCCTTCTCAGTAGGCCGAGCCCTTTGGGCAATCAGTAGACAGAAGAGAATCAAGTTCCTTGAAATCGCTCAAAAAACGGGAATGCTTGAGGGAAGCATCCTCAGAATGAGCTCTTCTCACAAGCTGACGACTACCCCCGAAAGGGTTAAAGCTCTAACCGAAGCATTAGGCGTTGGCCTTGATGAATTCTTTCGTTCGGCTCGTGAAGAGTTTTTCGGGAATTTCTTCATCACCAAAGCGATCATGCCGCCCGAAAAGGAAGTAAGGGAGTACGCAAGGCAGGGGCTTTTTCTTCAAAAACAATCGGTCCTGAAATACCCGGCTACCGATACGCCCGATTTTCAAGTGATCGTTTACTCTCCCCCAATCGAAAGTCTTGATGATTTTTTTTCGGCAACAATCCTGCTTTCACCGGGAAAGAGCATAAAGGACTGCTTGCTTCCAAGACCTGCGACAATTCATCTCCCCGTAATAAACGGAAATATCGAGATCAGATCGGAACATGAAACAAAAACGCTGCTCGCCGGACAAACAGCGCATTTTAATGGGGGCGTGAAACACTCGATTGTTAATCTTTCGAAAGATCGTACCGCAGAAATCCTGATTAGCTTTGCGCCAACCCTCATGCTTGCGCAGGAAATAAAAGATTCACCCTCCACAACATCAACCGAAAATCTCAACATATCACGCCTTGTGAAACAAACTCAAAGCTGGCTCTCACCGGCTCCAGAGATTTCGCTTCCTATAAGGGAAGTCGCGCTTTTCGCGGGATTTAAAACGAGGGATCTTGCTTTGCTATCACAAACAAAGCTCAGCAACTACCCTCTTGAGAAAATGGAACGGCTCGCCGAACTTCTTAAAGTTCCCATAGAAAAACTCTTTAAAGGCGATCCTTTCAACCAAAGACTTAATATTGAGATCACATCGGCTTCCGAACACGGCGCTTACGATTATCGGGCCCGGCATGGAATGACGTTTTATCCGTGGATTAAATTAGGTGCCGAAAAAAAAGAACTCTTTATAGGACAAGCAACATTCGATGCTCAATTCCTGCAACAAACCGCTATCGGTAACGAGCCGAGAGAAAAGATATGGAAGGGATTAAACCGTGGGTATCTGCTTGCCAAGGGGCTAAATGGGAAGCTTGGAGTACATGCGGGCGAGCGGCACAACTATACGAATATTGACCGGGAGGATACGGTGTATCTCGATATGAGCCTTGGATTTTCCGTCAGAAATTTCTCCGCTGCGGAACCGGCGAACTTCTTTCTGGTATCAAACGCTTCCCTGTTTTAAACCTGAATAAGGTTACCCCAGCGTCTTATCGCCGCAATAAAATCGTCGAGATTAACGGGCTTCGTTAAGACCTCACAAGCACCCACCCCGAGCAGACGATCTTTCTCATGGAAAAAGCTAGTAAGACCGGTAAATACCTTTATCGAGGAATAATCGGTGGATGCTTTCATTTTTTTGATAAGCGCATCCCCGTCCATTAGCTGCATTTTAAGATCCGTGCATAACACGTTCGGTTTGAAAAGTTTGGCGATTTTGAGGGCTTCTTCGGGAGAATGGGCGGGCTCCGCTTCCGCTCCTTCGGCTCTTGCGAGTTCCACGCTGAAATCGGCCACTTCAGGTTCATCATCTACGAAAAGAATGCGAAGATTGCTTTCGGGAACTTTCCGGTTTTTCAAACCCAAAAGGTCCTGTTTCGAGAGAGCCAATTCCTCCCCGATCATGGCTTCCAATTCGCGGTTCGTTTGGTATGCACTCGATTTTTCGACAACACGAACATTAAGGCTTTGGACCTGCTCGCGATAATTATTCAGATAACCCGTAACGACAATAACGCGAATGTCCGGCATTATTTCCCGCATTTTAGTGATGACTTGGATACCGTTGATGCGGGGCATCTCAAGATCAATGCAGGCAACGCTTGGGCGATGAGCCTCGACAAGACGAATCGCTTCTTCCTGATTCGTGGTGCCCCAAGCGACAAAGCCGCGAACTTTAAGAGCCGATTGAAGGGCTCTTACGTTTATTATCTGATCATCCAAAATTAACGCGGAATAAATCTTTTCGTCAGCCATACCGTTAGTTATCCTCCCACTGTTTATTTTTTAATTCTTCCTTAATCTCGCGAATATCCTGAAGCAATTCTTCCGTTTCCGTGCGTTTAGCCTTTTCTTCGGCCTTACGGCGTTCGTAATCTTCCAGAAAACGAGCCCGAATTAGATCGTGAACGGCATTGCGGATTTGAACCATCCGAAAATTGGAAGAATTAAGAGTCGCGTGCGCTTCGCTTTCAAGAGCGGGTTTTGTGTGAATATTATTGGACTCCAAAAGCAAGAGAAGTTTTGGAGAAGGAACGATCTTGCGTTTTAAATCTAACAAGATTTCCGGGGAGAGATCCGGGTTATCGTCACCGTTTATGATAATAACATCGACCTCTTCGCGTTTCCCGATTTCAACGGTTTCAGCAGCAGTCGCGGCCCGATAAACCAGATAGCCTTTCATGAACTTCGTAAAGATATTCTCGATACGATTGCTAACCTCTCCCGTTTTATCAAACGTAAGAATTTTAAAAATCATTGCAGCTCTTCCTCGTCCTTCCAGATCGGAAGCTTGATGATAAACGTGGTGCCTTTGCCAACCTCGCTTTGAACCAAGATTTTCCCTTTATGCTGGCCTTCAATGATCGCTTTTACGTTATAAAGACCTTTTCCTTCCCCCTCAGAACCCTTGGTCGTAAATCCATAATCGAAAATCTTGGGAAGAACGTCAGGAGGAATTCCCTTCCCATTATCGGAAAATTCAACGCGAACCATGTCTTTATCATCAGGGTCAAGCATCGCACGAATTTCGATTTTCTTGGGAAAAATGCCGTCCATAGCATGAATGGAATTTTTGAAAAAGTTAATGAAAACGGCCTTTAAAAGTTCCGTGTGACCGCGAACCGAAGGAAGCTCGCGAGGAGCATCGACTTCAGGGGGATTCTCAAAACCTTGAGTTTTTACGCGATCTCCATACGTCCTGAGCATACCTATCGTCACAATCCCTTTTAAAAAGGTTCTGATAGAAATGCGGCCCATTTTGGCGTATTTGCCCTTGCTGATCTCGGCCAAGGTGCGAGCCACATCATCAATATGCTGACTAGCCTGTTGAACGATGATAATGGCACCTAACGCTTCCTCAAGATTCTCAAAAAGCTCTCGCTTTTGACGAACAGGAACAGCATCGCCCGACCTATACCATAGCTTCAAAGATTTACCGATATGGTCAAGTGCCGCTGCGACTTGATCGGCATTGTTGGTCAAACCATAGATGGAATTTTTGATTTCATGGTTAATACCGCCGGAAAGAGCAGAAACGGCGGCCTCCTCCTTCGCCTGAATGACTTCCGCTTGGGTTCTTTTCAATTCATCGTTCATTTGCTCAAGCTTTATGTTTTGTTCGATGAGTTCGTCGTGCTTACGGGCATTTTCAAAAGCAATGGCGGATTCCAACGCAATCGTTTGAAAGAGGTTAATATCCTCCTCGTTATAAGTTTCATCGGATTTTTTTCCATCCAACACTAAAAGGCCCTGAAGCTTACCCTGATAAAAGCTGGGCACGATGAGATGTGCGCGAAGACGCTTCATGTCTTCCAACAGTTTTGGCAAATTATAAGAATACATGGCATTTTTCGCATACTTCGTTGCAGCTTCTTCTATCGACTGATATTCCAAATAGGTTTTTTTCTTCTCGGCTTTCAGATACAAAAGAATCGGCGAATCATATTCCAACTTCTTTATCTGATTAGTCATTTCTTCGGGACGGGATGCTTTTAAAATAAAATTGTTTTCGCCATTTTCGGGCATATAAATCGCGGCACCTTTGATCCTCGCCCTCAGTGTCAAGAAATGCACCACAAGGCGCAGTTGATGATTCAAACTGTTAATATCCGCTAAACCTTCACTGGCGATTTTTAATATTCTTCGATAATCAAATTTTTTCTGGAATAGATACTTGTCGGTGAGATTAAGAAGAAGCCGTTCCAATGGGCTAAAAATTAACGCCGTAGTTATAATCCCTAATAATAAAATAACAAAAGGAGAAGGAGCTCCAAAAACATTTCCTATAGCAACCTGAATTAGGGCAAAAGGAAAAGCAATTACAGAGACGGCGGCAGCTACTATTCCGGCAAACACTAAGGTCTTTTTTACAATAACTTCAACGTCAATAAATTGATAACGAATCACAGCGTAAAAAGTAACGCAAACAAAAAAGAAAACGCCCCAAATTCCATAAGGAAATGGAAATAGCTCGATATTATAAACTGGTAAAAAGCAACCAATCCCGCCAAGATAACCTAAGGAATTGGCTATTATAAAAAATAATAATTTTTTCTTTTCACCGCCAATCCGCATTCTCGCTTCTAAAAACAATACGGAAAGCGTAAGCATAACAAGCAGTACAAATAATGCCGTCCACAAATAAAACAAAGGTCCTGCATTGGGGAAAAAGTGGAAAGTGAATTTTGGAACAACATCCGATATAAATAATTGGGGTTTTATTAAAATAGAAGCTGATATTATTCCCGCTATAAAATAGGAAATTATTATTACACGCCGCAGCCATTGTTTTTTGCTGTTAATTAAAACGTAGGAAAAATGCAGAAAAGCAACGGGGATAAATACACCTATAAAATGGCATATCCTTGCTAGCTGATATGAAAGCTCGTGATCTGACACATAAGTGCATGCAAAAACAAAAAAACTCCAGTGCGCTATGCAGAAAGCATACCAAATAAAATGATGTGCCAACTTTCGATTAGGTGAGTTTCTAAAAACAAATATCGCAAATACAAATGCTGTTACAGCAGTAACTAATGCGGATGTGAAATAGTGTTGAGCTGGCGTCAATTTCTTAATTCCTCGCGAAGCAATATTGCATAATTTTTAAAGGCTCATACTTTAAGTTAAGACTCGAAGATATAAACCCTGCACTCTCAAATATCTTCAAAAACTCTTGTTCGGTTCTATAAACCAACTCCCAGTCCCCTCCCCATTCCATGAAATGTCTTGCGGGGTTACTCCATTTATCCCGATAATTTGAAATGATCAATAAACCGTTAGGAACTAAAAGTTTTTTAAGATTGGCCACCAACCGAGTCGATATTTTTTCATCCAAGTAGTCAAAAAGTCCTGTGGAAAATATTAAATGATATTTTTCCGAAAAATACCCTTCAATGTTTTTAGTTAAAGCTAATTTAATAACATTTTTTTGAAGAAAACATATTTGTTTATTAAAAGTCTTTGTTTTCAGTTTGGACTTTGAATGTTCGATAGCATTTATATCGTGATCCAAGCAATCCATTAAAACATTCCCCCCTAATTCTTTTGCTTGGTCATAGAACTCGATAATATCAGTACATGGACCTGATGCCAGATCCAAAATTCGAATCTTGCGTTTTAAAGCATTCTCTTTAGAAAAATCCATTAAAAATTGCTTAAAGTCTTCTTTTCGATTTCTCGTTGCTACGGAAGCTGATGCTTTTAAAAAGTAGTTGTCCATACATCGTTCAATTCCAGTAGTGTTGGGGGAATTTTTATAAATCTCATCAATAATCATAAAATCGCCATGATACCCATACGGTTTATCAATTACATGACGATTGTATTTTCCTAAGCGTATAAGGTCTCGGCAATGCTGGATGAACAAGTGCTTCATTTCATATACTTTACTTTCGTTTGATTCATTATTTTTCTCAAAATTCGAAAGCCAGTCAAAAACTTCATCAAGAATACTATCTATGTCTTTTTGAGCGTTTTGCCAACCATTAGGCTGAATTTCTAATTCTTTTTTAACTTTTTCTATTTTCCCTTTATACATCTGAATCATCTCGGAGATATTCATTAAATTACTTCTTTCTTTTTTCTATGAGAGCATTTTTCACGGCCAAAAGAAGCTCTTGTATATCGAAAGGCTTCATAATATAGGCGTACGGCATAAGAGCTTTTGCTTCTTTTTCTTTTAGTTCATCTGCAAATCCAGTAATAAAAATCGTTGGGATGTTTTCCATTTTTTTTCTTAAAAAGATTTCTCTTAATTTTAAGACGGTTTCAACCCCATCAAGTCCCGGCATTCTAATATCGGATATTATTAAATCGAAATTTTCTTCTTCCGCCATTTCACAGGCATCTTGTCCTTTCTTAGCAATAAAAACATCGTACCCGGTTTTTTCCAAAACCCTCGAAAAAGTTTTTGTTAATAATTCTTCATCATCAATCACAAGTATTTTTTTCTTGTCGTCCATTCTGGCATCTCTCCATTTATAAAATTAACCGCCTTTTTTCGAATCTCCCGTTAGGGCTTCTTGAATTTTTTCCATTACCACCGTATCAAGATATTCTAAGTTCAACGGTTTTGTAATGTAATCACTTGCACCCAACTCCTTGGCTTTATCAATAACAGGTTGATCCACAACCGCCGTAACCATAATGACCTTTATCTCAGGATTGTACTTTTTTATTTCCTGTAAAACCTGCACGCCATCACGCATCCCACCGCTTGACAGACGAACATCCAGAAGAACAATATTGGGATTGTATTCGCGTAGGATCTCAAGGGCTTTTTCGCCGGAATCGGCTGTGTAGGACTCATAACCCTTGTCGCTAAAATAATCACCGAGAAATTCGATAATCTCGGCTTCATCATCAACACAAAGCAGCTTGATTTGTTTTACTTCTTTTTTACTTTTTTCTTCCATCGGTCGGTTCCCCATCTGTTGGATTTGAGATTCTGGTAAATTTTTTTGCAAAAACTTTACGACATCGCCGACCTTATGCATTCGTTCCACCGCTTCATCTGAAATCTCGCGGCCAAATGCTTCCTCAAGGGCGATTACGAGTTCTACTGTATCAAGACTCTCTGCCCCTAAGTCTTTTACAAATCGAGATTCTAATTTCACTTCCTCGATTGGTAGTTTCAACAAATCGGCTACAATTCGTCGTACCTTTTCTGCAATGTCATCCATTCCGGCCGAATGGTCCTTTCTTGCTCTTATTCTTACTGCATAATACCCTTCTGTAGTGCTCTCTACGTGTTAAATTTTAGTTCTTCAAAAGCAAAGCCCAGCGCCGCATCGAGTTGATAATGGTCGTTAAATCAAAAGGTTTGCTCAAAACCTCATGAGCGCCAACCGAAAGAAAACGATGATGCGCATCTGGATCGCCAGTCATTCCAACAAAGATTTTAATCGAAGGATAACTGCCTAAGCGTATTTTTTTAATTAGTTCATCACCTTGCATTTGCGACATCGTTAAATCGGTACAAACAATGTCCGGCCTAAATGATGATATTTGAATTAGTGCCTCTCCGGGAGAATAGGCAACCTGAGCTTGAAATCCTTCTTCCTCGGCTATATGCTGCATAAAATCACAAATATCATCTTCCTCGCCCACGAACAATATGCGTGCTTTAAGATCAGGTTTTTCTCTGGTTTTTAAGGCATCAAATTCTTCTCGCGACAATTCAAGTTCCGCGCAAATGACCTTATCGAGTTCGTGCATTCCTCTTGAGTCTTTTTCAACAACACGAACCTTGAGAGCATCAACCTCCGCGTGATAAGTGTCTAAATACCCTGTAACTACAACCACACGAATATCCGGCATGATCTCTCGCATCTTTTTGATGACTTCGATACCATTCATCTGCGGCATATCCAGATCAATGCAGGCAACGCTTGGGCGATGGCTTTTCACAAATTCGATTGATGCAAGAGGGTCTTGAGTAGCAAAAGTCATAAACCCACGCCGTTTTAAGGCTTTCTGGAGAACGGCAAGAATTACGGCATCATCGTCCACAAGTAGTGCGGAGTAAGCTATTTCTTTTTTATCCATTTACCGTATCCGGCTTTAATTGATGTTGATTTCTTATTTCAACCGCCAAAATGGCCCGATTTTCCATAAAACAAGAACGCTTGCAATGCATGCAATTATACCTATGACCAAAAGTATTGTAGTCACTTTTAATGCTATTTTGGGTAAACCTTTTTCAGTCTTTGGCTCCTTAGGTAAAAGAAATTCTGCGCCAATAAATAATGCTAAGAATATTAACGGAGCTGCTGCGTAACTCGGTGGGTAAAAGGTCAATGTAAGAATGAGAAATAGTGCCGCTAAGACAATCAACGAACGCACAATGATTTTCTCTATAGACATACTTCTCCCCCAAAATTGACCTTTTAAGCCTTTCATTATTTATCGGAACTTTCGGCTCTATCTACAGTTAAATCCTCGCATCTATGCGGTTTCTTAATCTCACCGCCTCCTTTGATACCTAATCAAAAAGATCGCCGATCGTCTTAAGGAAAAATTTTGCAGTTTGCGGCTCATAGAAAACAAGGCGATCCACCCACTCCAGAAGACGAATTCTCGCGAAACCTTTTCAGCAATATGCAGCAAAAAATATGTTCTTTTTTTATTTTAAAATAAGAAAATTTTATAAGTAAGGCTTGCCATCGGCAAACGGGCAATGCTTCATAAAGTTACTCTTTGAAATTTTTGACTTTCCCAGAGCTCCTAGAAAAATAAGAGAAAATTTATAAATTAAGAACACCTTGCACGGTTGATTACTATTTTTTTCCTTGGAATTTACCCATAAAAAGAAGCTGTCGGATTCGTTCTTTCGACAGTCCCATCTGATACGCTACAGCTTGCAAGGTTCCTAATGTGGTATATAAATTCTTTGCTGAGCGAATTTTCTTTTTTGTTTCATTGGATATTTCTTTTCGATTTGAGCCGCCTCCAGCGGGCTGCTGACCAGAATAGTGCAGAGATCCTGTGTGGGCGATCAACTTCCATTCTCTAGTCGGCATCTTTGTGTAAATCTTACAAACCCGTCCTTTCCAGTGGAGGTCTTTCCCTGTTTTTTTATGCTGCCAAAGCGTGTCAATATCTACGACTGCATAAGCTCCGTCGCCTTCCTGGCTGATTTCAATTTTTATTGTATTTCTCCTATTATGAATTAAGTTGTAGCCGTCAAAGATATCCTGCCAGTTCTTTCGCCAACGCTTGTAATTAAAACGCCCTAATTCAAAAACCCAATGGACAGGATTGTGAGCATTTTGATGCGGAGGCCAAGGCCAAACCATATCTGGGTGAATAATGGAAAGAAATAAATCGGGGTTTTTGGTATTCCATCCCCTTGTTTCGAGATCCACCATCGCTTGGATTTGAGCCTTAATGTTTTTCATAATGATATTGTATCGATTCCTTGCATTAATTCCTTCTCAAATTGGATACTCTTGTTCCCGCCTCTAGTTCTTCCGGCTTCCCAATCAGCAACCGCATCCAAACATACGCCTAGCTTTTGGGCCAGTTCCTTTTGGCTTAGGTCGAGACCAAGCCTTCTCTGTCTTAGGCGCCCCCCAAAAGTTTTTGGCTCAGCAGGGTAATCCTTATAAATTAATGTGGGAGATACGGAGGCCAAATCCGGAAGTGTTTCTTTAAGCTTGCGGATTACGGAATAATCAGGTCTTAGCCCCCTCTTCTCCCAATGGATTACTGAAGCTGGTGTTACCCTTACCTTGCGGGCCAATTCTTTAACCTGCCACCCTCTCTTCATACGTGCTAGCCGTATATGCTCCCCAAAGGTTTTGGGAGGAGGTAATTTTTCCCAAGCCTTTGGAATATTTATGCTTAGTGTATAGGTAAGAGCGTCCTCCGAAGAAAAGTTGTCGATAACTCCCACAGGCATGTCCTTGCGGTTATCTCGGCGATACGCGCAAGACCTGCCGTTGTTCTTTAGGACAGATCCACAAGTACCGGTCTAAAATTTCGGGGCCGATCCTCGACAGGATCGATATTCATATTGAAGTCCCGGCTCTTTCGTTCCAAACCCTTACAGGGCAAGAACCCGTGGAAGATTCGGCAACAATCCGTCAGAGAATTTGCGACTGCCGGAAAATACAGAGATCGCGCTATTCTAAAAGACCCTATAAAACAAATTCACAAATGTCCCCCAAGGATATCAAGGAGTTCGCAACGCCGGACCTCCAGGGCCGAAAACTCATTGAAATGGCGATGAAAGAACTTCATTTGTCAGCCCGGGCTTATTACAAGATCCTCAAGATCTCCCGAACGATCAGCGATCTCGCCGGTTGCGAGCAAATTCAAAGCGAACATATCGCAGAGGCGATTCAATATCGGAGCTTAGACAGGCAGTGGTATGGATGATGGTGGGTTGAAAAATAATCTTAAATGCGCAGCCCAGGGGCGGTTCTCAGCAATCTCAAGCCTTGACCATCGCTTGCGGGAAAACCGCCCCGAATGTCTCTCTGTTACTGAATCGCTACCTTCTGCGCATCCTTCTGGCCCGGGGCTTTGGGCAGCGTGATGATCAAAACCCCATTTTTGTATTCCGCGACAATCTTTGATTCATCGACCAGCCCGGGCAAACTCAAGCTTCGCGCAAAAGAGCCATAGCTGCGTTCTTGCGCGTAATATCCGGTTTTTGGGTCTTGAGTCTCGTTCGCCGTCTGACGCACACCTTCAATCGTCAGGATGTTCTCTTTCACGGTCAAATTAATTTTATCTTTCTCCAAACCCGGAAGATCGCTCTTGACGATATAAGCGTCTTTTGTCTCTTCAAGATCTACTGCCGGGGTAAAATCAAATCCAGCGCCTTGAGGCATATTCTGAAAAAGCGGCGAACCGAACATAAAGGCATGCTGCATCAGATTGCTCATGCGCCGACTCATCTGGTCGAAAGATTCCCATGGATCATCGTTGACCAAAAACTGAGAAAAAGCTCGTGGGGCTTGAGAGGCAGCGTTATGCGTTCTCGCATGCATGACAGATGCCGCGTTTTGACGCGCAAGAATTGATTCGTCCTGCCGTTTTTCAAGCGCTGTCTGCCGCCGGCCTTGTTGAACCAGTGTGACCGTCTGCAACAACACAACGATCGCGAGAATAGCAATGATAATATGTGTCCCTTTGATCTTTTTTTCCAATAGTTCGCTCATAGGGGTTTCTCCTCTTTGGTAAAATGTCCTTATTTTCTATTGCAAGAACGCCCAACCCCGATCGGGCCCGGAGCAGGGCGTTTGCAATATTTATTTTATATCGACTTTGATCTGTTTGGGTTTGGCTTTCTCGGATTTTGGAAGGGTCAATTCCAAGACGCCGTCTTTATAGCCGGCTACAACCTTGTCCGCGTCAACCTCAGCTGGCAATTCCACCGATCGCCGGAAACTTCCGTAGCGTCTTTCGGAATAGAAGTAACCTTTCCCTTTTTTACTCTCCTCTTCTTTGCGTTCTCCCTTGACCGTGAGCGTGTTTCCAACAACCGAGATGTCCAGGTCTTTGCGTTCCATTCCTGGGATGTCAAGATGGAGCAGGAACTGATTCTCGTCTTCCTTGACTTCAAGGCTTGGAAAAAATTCCCCAAAACTCGTCTCCGGGTTTCGGCGCAAAGACGAAGAAAATAAACGGTTCATGTCATCCTGCAGATCTGTGACAAGATCAAAGGGATCGATCCATCGATTCGTATGTTTCACAAGTGGGTTCATTTTGGCTCCTCCTTTTGTATGCGCTTAATGGTTTTTTTTTATTAACCCACTATGTGTTTTTCAATTTTCATGCCAAAAAATCAATGCCACAACTTATTGAAAATCAACAAGTTGTGGATCGACGATTTTAAAAATCCTGTGCCGAATGTTTAAAAATGACACAGATTTCTGTGAAAATTTTTTACAGTGCCAAAAAAGATACCGGCGCGCTTCCGAAAGCTTATTCTCTTTTGGAAAGATATGCCGTGGGAGCTTGCTCATCGCTTCAGCCAGAGGCCATGATTTTCATTTATAAAAATGAAGATTTGAGAACTGGTAGTGCAGTTTTTAAAGCGACTTAATGCTTTATAGTATTTTTTAGAACTAAAAATATCTCCTCTAACTGCCCTTGTTTGCTTTTTTTCTATTCTCAAGATATACTTATTTTAGGGAAAGGGAAAATCCAGTCCACGAATGTCGTTCGCTCTTTGGAGATAATGGTTTTGGGATTTTGCCGCCCACTTATTTTAAGGGGGTAGGATATGCATACCGACACCGAGAACATGAAAGCAAAGGTTACCCAAAGAAAGGTTCGCTCCGTGGAAAAAGCTCCGGTGCAAAAGAAAAGGATCTTGATCATCGAAGACGAGTTCAGCGCGAGCAAGTTTTTAACCTTGCGTCTGAAAAGCCTTGGGTTTGAGGTCTCAGCCGCGTTCGACGGTATGACCGGCCTGAAGGAAGCGACCGAAACGATCCCCGACCTTGTCATCCTGGACCTGATGATCCCGAAACTCCCGGGAGAAGAGGTGTGCAAAACGCTTCGGGAAAGTTTCGATGAAAAGATCGCGAAGATCCCCATCATCATGCTCACGGGCAAGGATTCCGTGGTCGACAAGGTCCTCGGGAAAGTCATCGGCGCGGACGCTTATTTGACCAAGCCCTATGATTTCAGCGACCTTCTTGTAGCGATCAAGAAAATACTTCCGGACTCTTAAACGTTAAAAACGGAAACGTCCCGGGGCGGGGCCTCGGGACAAAAAGAGGGCAGGAAGATGGAGCAGGAAAAGTTCATACAGCCCGGTTTGCGGGTTCTCCTCATTGAGGATGACCAGGAATTCGCGGATGTTCTCAGCATGCGTCTGGATCAGGAGAAAAACCCCTCGTTCGAAGTAACCCGCCTTACGACCCTGAAGCAAGCCCTGGAAGCCCTCGGACAAAACTCCTGGGACCTCATCCTTTTGGACCTGATGCTCCCCGACTCTTCCGGGATCGAAACTTTCGCAAACGTTCACGCGAAGGCCCGCCACACTCCCGTCGTGATCGTAAGCGGCCTGGACAGCGACAGCCTCGCGATCGATGCCGTCCGGAAAGGCGCCGAGGATTACCTGGTCAAGGGCGAGATCGACTCCAGGCTGCTTCTTCGCGTCCTCCACCACGCCATTGACCGGCACCGCATCAAGGAAAAACTGGCCTCTGTTACCGGCCGCCTTCATGAGACCAATCGCCGCTTGGAAAAAATGGCCCTTCTGGACCCGTTGACCGAGCTTTATAACCGCCGAGGGCTCCAGCAGGTCCTCAAGCGCGAGATCCAGCTCATCGCCCGCGAAGGCGGCAACCTCATGGTGCTGCTCCTGGATCTTGACGACCTGAAGAAGATCAACGATTCCCTGGGCCATCCCGTGGGCGATATTCTTTTGAAGGAAACGGCCAGGAAAATACGCGATTCGGTGCGCGGCTCAGACCACGTCGCGAGGATCGGCGGAGATGAGTTCATTCTTCTCCTGCCAAAAACATCCGTCAAAGAAGGCCTCCAGCTGGCCGAGCGGCTTCGCTCCTCGATCGCCAATACCACGATCACCGTCTCCGAAAAAAGGACGATCAAGATCACGGCAAGCTTCGGGCTTGTTTCTGTCCCGGACCATGTGACTTCCGTGGACGAGCTTTTGGCGGTTTCGGACCCTTTTTTAAGGCAAAGCAAAAATGAAGGAAAAAACAAGGTCTCCTACCAGCATCCCGAAGAAACGCGGAACGGTCCGCGGCCGCCCGAAGCCGAACATGTGGCCGAGCTTTTACGGAACGGACGGGACTTCTTTGCTCTGAAACAACCGATCTTCCGCCTCGCCGACCAGACCGTCGTAGGCTACGAATTCCTCTCCCGCTTGAAAAATAGCGGTATCCATATGCCGGATGTTTTTTTCAGGATCGCGATGGAAAATAACATCCTGACACTCGTGGATCATCACTGTTTCCGTTCTTGCGTCGCGGCCGCGGCAACGCTTCCGCCCAAGATCCGCCGCCACATCAACCTTTTCCCGACAACGATCATCGCCCTGGCGACCGAAGAGCTTGTGGAGAAACTGGCAACGACCTGTCCCGCCGAGAACTACTGTTTTGAGATCAGCGAACAACAGATCCTGGGCGACCCGTCCCACTTAATCGGCCCCGTGGAACAATTCAGGCGCTATGGCATTTCGATCGCGATCGACGACGTGGGTTTCGGGAACACCTGCCTCGAGGGCCTGATCCTCCTTGAGCCCGACGTGATCAAACTCGATAAAAAATATGTCCGGGGGATCGCGCAGGATATCCACATCGAACGCTCGCTGCGGCGGACCCTCAAGGTCGCCGAAGACCTGAATGCCGAGGTCATCGCCGAAGGCATTGAAACGGAGGAGGATCTCGAGCGCCTTAAAGAGCTGGGGGTAAAGTACGGGCAAGGATTTTACCTCGGGATGCCCGCGTGACCGCTCACGAACCGGAAAAGACCCATAAAGCCCCGCCGAAGGCAAGGCGGGACCCTATCCTTTCTGCCACCAATCTGAAATTTCTTTTTGCCTTCATCTTCCTTTGCTGCTCCGCGGTCGGGAACTTCCTTATCATGAACCACCAGATCCGTTACGCGTCGCGGGACGCGGCGATCACGGGCTTTATGGAAAGCCAGTACAGTCTTGTCCAGAAAACCGCTTACCTGGCGACTGCCTACGCGCAGTCGATCGATTTTGCGGACCGCAAAACGTTCCGCGCCAACATCCGGGACGAATCGCGGTTGATCCTTCTTTTCAACACGACCTCCAACGACATTATTTCCGAAAAAACCCACCTTCCGAGGGAGTTGATCCCGACGCTCCGGCGGCTTTATTTTTACTCCTCCCCTCCCTTGAACCAGGAAGTGGACGAATATTTTTCCGCTTTAAAAAAATTCCTGATGGGCTCCCCGATCCGCGTTAGCTCCGACAATCCCTATCTTCTCGCCTTCCAGGCGAAGAACGCGAAACTTCTTAGTTTTTTCCGCGCCGCGATCAAGACATTCCAGAAAGAGAGCAGCGGAAAGATCACGATGCTCAAATACCTCGGAACAGGCCTTTTCTTTCTTAACATCTTCTGTCTTGCGATAATCGGTATGCTTGTCTTCCTCCCGACGCTCAAGCGGCTCGGGATCTATCTGCAGCAGTTGAAGAACATGAATGAGGCCCTCGAGGTCAAGGTGCGCGAAAGGACGGCCGAGCTGGAACATAAGACCCAGCAGCTCGTGCTCATCAACGAGGAACTGCGCGCCCATATCGACGAACGGATCCGGGCAGAAAAAGAGCTCCGCCAGACCAACACCTTCCTTGATTCCATCATCGAAAATATCCCGAACATGATCTTCATGAAGGACGCCGAAGAGTTGAAATTTGTCCGTTTTAACCGTTCTGGTGAGGATTTGGTGGGCTATAAGCGGGAAGAGCTTCTCGGAAAAAACGATTACGCCTTTTTCCCAAAAGAAGAAGCTGATTTTTTTATCCAGCAGGACAAAAACGCTTTGGCGGGCAGAACGACCATTGAGATCGCCGAAGAATCCATTCACACGAAGCAAAAAGGCGTCCGGATCCTGCATACCAAAAAGATCCCCGTCCTGGACCACGACGGAAAACCCGTTTACCTTCTTGGCATCTCCGAGGACATCACCGAGAAGATCCGTTCCGAACAACAACTGCGGGAACTTTCCATGGCGATGGAACACGCCCTGGACGGTATCGCCCGTCTGGACGCGAACGAGAAATTCTTAAGCGTCAACAAATCCTACGCGGCCATGATGGGCTACACTCCCCAGGAAATGATGGGGTTGAATTTCAGCGCCACGGTCTGTCCCGAAGACGCGGACAAGGCCGAGGCCGCCTTCGAGATGATGAAAGAAACAGGCAAATCCGAGGTGGAGCTTAAGGTCTTCCAAAAAGATAGCTCCGTTTTTTACCAGTATGTGGTCATGGTGCGGACCCTGGATGCGGCCAAGAACTTTGACGGATTTTATTGTTTTTCCAAAGATATCACTGAGCGTAAATACCAGGAATCCATCGAGATCAAGGCAGACCTTATCCAGATGGTCTCCCACGAGCTCCGCACCCCGATCCATTCCGTGAAGGAAGGCCTGAGCATCGTGCTGGAAGGCCTGACTGGCGAGATCACGGAAGAGCAGAGGGACGTCCTGAGCATTTCCAAACGTTGCATCGACCGGCTGGTGCGGCTCGTGAACGACGTGCTCGCTTTCCATAAACTTGAGGCCGGGGTCATCGAGTTCAATATGGAGCCGGGAGATATCAACCAGCTTCTTGAGGAGGTGGGCGATACGATGCTGCCCCTCGCGGAAGATAAAAAACTTTCGATGAGGCTTGAGCTTGAAAAAAACCTGCCCCCGGTAACCTTTGACCGGGACAAGATCTTTCAGGTCCTTACGAATTTCATCCAGAATGCCATCAAGTTCACCTCCCAGGGATCCATCACGCTTGTCTCGTCGCGGATCGATCATGGCGTGAAGATCTCGGTGCGGGATACGGGGGTGGGGATCCAGCAACAGGACCTTCCGAAACTTTTCAGGAAATTCGGCCAGCTTGAATCGGCCAAACTTCTCGCGCCGGGAGGCACGGGGCTGGGGCTTGCGATCTCAAAAAAACTTGTGGAGTGCCATCACGGAAAGATCGAGGTGGAATCGGAATATAAAAAGGGAAGCTCTTTTTCCTTTATCCTTCCTTTGGAGCAACCAAAACCGGCTTGATCACGAGCGCCCGCCGCGGTCCTCCCCTTTTTCAAAAGCGTCGAGAATCAGCTTGATCTCCGGGGGCTGTCCTTCCTTCCAAAGCACCGAAATAACATCGAACGCAACCGGCGTTCCGGAAAGTTTTTTCTCTTTTAAATACCAAGAAGCGATCTTGAAGATCTTCTCCTGCTTAACGAGATTGACGGCCTCTTGCGGCGCGCCGTAGTGATCGCTTGTGCGTGTTTTAACTTCGATAAAAGCGATCCTTCCGGCCCGCCTGGCGATCACGTCTATTTCGCCGAGCTTGCAGTGATAATTCTTTTCGACGAGGTCGTAGCCCTGTTTTTTAAGAAATTCCCAGGCAGCCGCTTCGCCGCGATCCCCGAGGGGTAAGCGGAACGGTCCGGGTTTTGGAATTAACTTCATGCGTTCTTCCCGCTCAGGGCGGCTTCCCGGACCGGGGCAAAGCTATGGCGATGAACCGGCGACGGGCCGAATTCGCGAAGGGCGCTAAGATGCTCGGCGGTACCGTATCCTTTGTGGCGGTGGAAAGCGTAGGCCGGATAAAGTTCGTGTGTTTTGCGCATCCAGTGATCGCGGAACACCTTGGCGACGATCGAGGCGGCGGCGATGCTCGCGGATTTCTGATCGCCGCGGATCACGCCCTTCTGCTCAAGAGCCAGATCGAGGCGTATGGGCCCGTCGATCAACAGGCGCGCCGGCGTGTGGGAAAGGTTCAGAACGGCTTTTTTCATGGCAAGCCGCGTCGCTTCGTAGATATTGAGTTCGTCGATCTGTTTTTCGTCGGCGGATCCGATGCCGACGATCCCGGAACGGGCGATCTGAAGATAAAGTTTTTCGCGCCGGGCGGCGCTTAATTTTTTGGAATCATTGATCCCGACGAGTTCCTGGGGGGACACAAGAATGACCGCGGCCGCAACGACGGGGCCCGCCAAAGGGCCGCGACCGGCTTCATCCACTCCTGCAAGCCATCCGCCAACGGCCGAGGAGGCCTCTGCGCAATCGAAAGCCCACATCTTCTCAAAGCGGATCCTTTGGCGGGACGCTTTTTGAGAGACCTCCGTCATGGAGAACTCCTTAGCGGCTTATTGCTGCCTCAGGTAATAAAGCTTGGAACGGCGCGCTTTGCCTTTTCCGCTTACCGTGATCTTCTCGACCGTGGGTGAGTGGAGCGGGAAGATCTTTTCGACCTTATCCCCGTAGCTTTCCTTCAGGACCGTAAAGCTGGCGCGAACGCCTTTTCCTTTTTTACGGATGCAGATCCCTTCAAAAAGCTGGGTGCGGGTCTTATCGCCTTCCTTCACGCGGATGTGCACCTTCAGGGTGTCTCCGACGCGGAATTCCGGCGTTTTTTTGGATGCAGCTTCTTTTTCGACAATGTCCATTTTGCTCATGGCTATTCCCCCGTTAGAGTTTCAACTTGTATGAAACTGTTTTTCTTGTTGAGTAGTTCATATTTAAAAAATAATTGCCCGTCTTGAGCCGTTCTAGCTCTAACGGGGTAAATCCTTGAAATTATTTCAAAAGGTCCGGCCGTTTCCGGCGCGTGGCTCGTTCCGCCTCATGATGGCGCCAAAGCGCCACTTGTTGATGATCTCCAGAGCAAAGCACCTCCGGAACTTTCCACCCCCGGTATTCCCGGGGCCTTGTGTAATGCGGGTGCTCCAGTTTCCCCGACTGAAAACTTTCATGCCGGACCGACTCTTTGTTCCCCAAAACCCCGGGGATCAGTCTCACGATCGACTCGATCAGGCAAAGGGCCGGGGCCTCGCCGCCCATCGTGATAAAATCGCCGACCGAAATCTCTTGATCGGCCAAATGATCTTTGACCCTTTGGTCGACGCCTTCATAATGCCCCGCGATCAAGACCAGGTGTTTTTTTCTCGCGAGCTTTGCGGCAAGCGTTTGGCTCATCGGCTCGCCCTGCGGGTCTAAAAGGATCACCCAGGCTTTTTTTCCGACCTCTTCAACGCATTCAAAGATGGGTTCGGGTTTCATGACCATGCCCGCCCCGCCGCCAAACGGTTTATCGTCCGCCGTTTTATGCCGGTCATGCGTCCAACCGCGAAGATTGTGCGTCCGGATCCTTACAAGCCCTTTGGCCTGGGCTTTCTCCAGAAGCGACTCTTCCAGCGGACTCTTAAAAAAACCGGGGAAGAGCGTTACGATATCGATCGCAAGCGCCATAGGTTCTGACTTTCTTGAAAAAGAGATCAGGCGCTCTTCTTGGCTTTTTTCTTCTGACGGCGCACCAGGCTTCTTAAGGCAACGCTCATTTGCGCGCCCTTTTTCACCCAGTAATCGAGACGATCCTGCTTGACGACAAAAATATCCTCTTTGGGAAGAGCGTCGTAATGGCCGATCTCCTCGATGAAACGTCCATCCCGCGGCATTTTCGCGTCGCTGACAACGATGCGCCACTGAGGACGGTTCTTGCTACCGAAACGCTTCATTCTTATCTTGACTGCCACATTGCCTCCTTTGTGATCATTTCAAATTTAAGATTTGAATTTTATTCTTTTTCCCTGCGGATCGAAGCTCCGAGAGCGGTGAGTTTCTGTTCGAGATTCTCATACCCACGGTCTAAGTGGTAAACGCGCTGGACCTCGGTCGCTCCTTCGGCGACAAGTCCCGCGAGCACAAGCGCCGCGCTGGCCCTGAGATCGGAAGCCATGACCGGCGCTCCGCTCAATTTTTTCACGCCGTGCACGATCGCACTCGGCCCTTCCAAAAATATCTTCGCTCCCATGCGCCCAAGCTCCGGCACGTGCATAAAGCGGTTCGGATAGATCTTTTCCGTCAAGATGCTGATCCCCGGCGTAATGGTCGCGAGCGCCATGGCTTGCGCCTGAAGATCCGTCGGAAATGCCGGATACGGAAGCGTTGTGATGTCCACGGGCTTGAGCCGTCCATTTTTCCGCACCCTTACCGAATTTTTGAATTTATCGACCCGCACGCCCGCTTGGCCTAATTTATCGATCACCGCGTTCAGATGGGCCGGTTCCATTTTTCGGACCAGGATGTCCCCGCCCGTGATCGCCGCGGCGTAAAGGAACGTCCCCGCTTCGATGCGGTCCGGGATCACTTGGTACTCTGCCCCGCGCAGCTTCCGGACGCCTTCGACCTCAAGGCGAGGGGATCCTTCTCCCGCGATCTTGGCGCCCATTTTTTTTAAAAACCTTGCAAGGTCCACGACCTCGGGTTCGCAGGCGGCGTTCTCGATCACGGTCTTTCCCTGCGCCAGCGTCGCCGCCATCATGACGTTACCCGTGGCCAGCACCGAGGAGCCGTACCCGCCTCCAAGATAGATGTCTGTGCCGCGTAATTTTTTTCTCGCGCGGACCTTTACATACCCGTGCTGGATATTGATATCGGCATTAAGCGCTTCGAGCCCTTTGAGATGAAGATCGATGGGCCGAGGGCCGATCGCGCAGCCGCCCGGAAGCGATACCTCGGCTTCGCCGAAGCGCGCCAAAAGCGGCCCCAAGACACAAACCGAAGCGCGCATGGTTTTGACAAGCTTGTACGGCGCGAGCGGCCTTAAATTCTTCCCTGGCTTGATCTTAAGGCAGCCGTTTTCAAGAATGGCCTTCGCGCCAAGGGAGCGAAGAAGCTTGACCATCGTATGCACGTCCCAAAGCGACGGAACGTTCGAAATAACGGATTCTTCTTCGGTAAGAAGCGCGGCCGCCATGATCGGCAGGACCGCGTTCTTTGAACCGGAGATATCGACTTCTCCCCGGAGCCGGTTCCCGCCTTGAATAATGATCTTATCCATAAAAAATCAGTTTTTCCTTCGGGCCATCACGACCCGTTCGATCCCCAAATGGTCACGAAAACGCTGGATATTATCATAACCCGCTTCTTGAAACCACTTTGAAACGGTCTCGGCCTGCCCCGCCCCCACTTCAAACCCTATAAGGCCGCCTGCCGTTAGGAGGTCTTTTGCTTGGGCAATGATCGCCCTGTAAAAATCCAGGCCGTCCTTCCCGCCGTCCAAAGCCATCCGGGGCTCATAGCGAAGCTCTTCCTGGGCCTCTTTCAGGTCTTTTTCCGAAAGATAAGGGGGATTGGAAACGATCAAATCCCATTTTTTTGGATCAGTGAACGCCCTAAAAAGATCGCTTGGGACAATTTCTGCCCGGTTTTCCAGGCCGTAGCGTTTTAAATTTTCAAACGCCGCTTCAAGGGCGCCCCCGGAAATATCCGTCATGGTGGCCGTGGCATTGCCGCAGGCGCGCAGGATCGCGATGGCGATGGCGCCCGATCCGGTCCCGAGGTCCAGGAATGAAAATTTTTCTTTTTTCATTTCACCGATATTTTTTAAAACCTGCTCGACGAGGATCTCGGTCTCGGGACGAGGGATAAGGCACCGCTCGTCCACCAAAAGCGTTTCATGCCAAAAATCCGTTTCTTTCAAAAGATACGCGAGCGGGACGCGCTTCGTTCTTTTCTCAAGGATCTCCAGAAATCTGTTCCGGATCCCCGAAGGGTCTGTTTCATGTTCTTTTAAAAAAAGTTCCGCGCGAGAACATCTCAAAAGCTTCATCATGACGCGTTCGCATTCTTCGCGGCCCTCTTCGATCCCTGCCCGCAAAAGTTCTCCTTGCCCCCACGCGAGCAACTCCAAAAGTTCTCCGTTCCGAACACTTTGAAGGCATTTCATAGCGCCGTAAGCCGCCTTTCTTTTTCGTCCTCGGCCAGCGCTTGAATGAGCGCATCCATTTGGCCGTCCAGAACTTGCGAAAGACTATGAAGCGTCAATCCGATTCGGTGATCGGTCACCCGGTTGTCGGGATAATTATAAGTTCTGATCTTTCCGGACCGGTCGCCCGAGCCCACCTGTTCTTTGCGGTTCTTGGCGATCTCGGCTTCCTGCCGCTCGCGGCGGAATTCATAGATCTTCGCGCGAAGGATACGCATGGCTTTCGCTTTGTTCTTTTGCTGCGACCTCTCATCCTGGCACGCGACGACAAACCCCGTCGGGATGTGCGTGATACGCACCGCCGAGTCGGTCTTGTTCACGTGCTGGCCGCCGGCACCGGAAGCGCGGTAAACATCGATCCGGAGATCGGTCGGGATGATCTCGATCTCTTCTTCCGCGACTTCGGGCAGCACCGCGACCGTCACGGCGGAAGTGTGAATGCGCCCGCTTGCCTCGGTTTTGGGAACGCGTTGGACGCGATGAATGCCGCTTTCGTATTTAAAACAGCTGTAAGCGTGTTCGCCGCTTACGCCAAAAATGATCTCTTTGAAGCCGCCGATCCCGGTGGGGTTCAGATCCATAACTTCAACGCGCAAACCATGATCGCTGGCGTACATGCTGTACATGCGAAAAAGATCGGCCGCAAAAAGCGCCGCTTCTTCGCCGCCGGTGCCGGCGCGGATCTCGACGATCACATCCCTCGCCGCATCGGGTTCGGTATCCCGCAAAAAAAGGTCTTCCAGGCGGACCTCTCTTTGCCGCTGCTCTTCTTCGAGAGTTCTTAATTCCTCGTTAATGAGATTTTTCATGCCGTCGTCGCCATGGCTTTCGGTAAGGCCGTGCTTCAGTCCTTCAACCTCCTTCTCTATTTTCCTGTATTGCTCGAAGGTCTCGACGATCGGCCGGAGAAGCGACATTTCCTTACTGAGAGACTGGAACTTGTTCCGGTCCCGGACGGTCTCCGGGTTCGCGAGCAATCCTTCGAGCTCGCGGAACCGGGCCTCGGTCTTTTCAAGTCTTTCGCGTATTCTCATTTCCCCTGGGCTTTGACCTTGTCTTTAAGCGCCTGGAGTTTTTCGCGGCGGGCATCCTCGGAAAATTTGAGTTTGACCGGCATTTTCGGCGCGGCTTTGGTCGATTTTTTCGTGACCGCAACACGGTCCTGGAATTTCTTCTTGAAACGGTCGATGCGGCCGGCGGTGTCGAGGATCTTCTGCTTGCCAGTATAAAATGGGTGGCAAACCGAACAGATATCGACCTGGATCCGCGGAAGGACGCTGCGCGTTTCCACGATATTGCCGCAAGCGCACTGGATGGTGCAGGGACCGTATTTAGGATGGATTTCTTTTTTCATGGGTCTTACTCCTTTACTTTATTCATGCTGAGAAGAAAATCAGCGTTGGATTTGGTTTTCTTAAGGCGGTCCACCAGAAGCTCCATGGCTTCCGACGGATTGAGCTCGTTTAAGACTTTGCGGAGGATCCACACGCGGTTCAGTTCCTCGGCCGGGATCAAAAGATCTTCTTTACGCGTGTTGGATTTTTTCACGTCAATGGCCGGGTAGATCCTGCGCTGGAAGAGATTGCGGTCAAGCTGCAGCTCCATATTCCCCGTGCCTTTGAATTCTTCGAAGATGACCTCGTCCATGCGCGATCCCGTGTCCACGAGCGCGGTGGCGATGATCGTGATGCTGCCGCCCTCCTCGACGTTGCGGGCCGACCCGAAAAAGCGTTTCGGTTTGTGGAGCGCGTTGGAATCCACGCCGCCGGAGAGGATCTTCCCGGAATGCGGCGCCACAGTGTTGTAGGCGCGCGCAAGACGTGTGATGCTGTCTAAAAGAATCACCACGTCGCGCTTGTGTTCGACAAGACGCTTGGCTTTCTCAAGCACGATCTCCGCGACTTGCACGTGACGATCGGCCGGCTCATCAAAGGTTGAAGCGATAACTTCGCCTTTGACGGAACGCTGCATGTCCGTCACCTCTTCGGGGCGCTCATCGATCAGAAGCACGATCAAATAAGCGTCCGGATGGTTCGTTGTGATGCTGTTGGCGAGTTTCTGCAAGAGGATCGTTTTACCGCTGTAGGGAGGCGCCACGATCAACCCTCTTTGCCCGAAACCGATCGGCGTTAAAAGGTCCATGACCCGCATCGAAACTTCTTCCTGCGTCGTTTCAAGCTGGATCCGCTGGTCCGGATAAAGCGGCGTGAGATTGTCGAAGGCGATCTTGTCCTTCGCGCTGTCCGGCTCTTCAAAGTTGATCATTTCAACCTTGAGGAGCGCGAAATACCGCTCGCCTTCTTTCGGCGGACGGATAAGTCCTCCGACCACGTCGCCGGTCCGGAGGTTAAAGCGGCGGATCTGGCTCGGGCTGACATAGATGTCATCTGGCGAAGGAAGATAATTGTAGTTGGGCGAACGCAGGAACCCAAAACCATCCTCCAGGATCTCCAGGACGCCTTCACCGAACATGAGCCCCGATTGCTGGGCCTGCCCTTGAAGGATCTTGAAGATCAAGTCCTGGCGTTTCAAGCCCGCAACGTTCTCGATTTTGAACTTATGCGCCATTTTCTGAAGTTCGCTGATCTTCATTTTCTTCAGACTGGCCACATCCAGCGGTTTCTCGCCGGATTTCTGCTGTTGCAGGGCTTTTTCCAGGGCTTCGCCGTTCGCTGCGGCGTCTTCCTGCATGATGCGGGGCGGGCGCGGCTTTGCGACATTGCCATCTTCGGCACGACGGTGATGTCCGTGAGGTCTTTCTCTGGGTTCGCGCACTTCTCTAGTTTCTTTTGTTGTCATGATGGTTTGGCTCCTTTTTTAATGAACGCATAACTTACGGTCGTTACGCCGTAAGTTATTTGCGTGAATTAAACCCCGCACCCAGCTCGCATGAGCCAAGAAGGGTTATTTAAATTACTAATTTTTCTGAAAGATGCTTTGTTCCCTTTGCCCCAGCCGCCAATTTGGGTGCGGGGTCAATTTGCCCAAACAACTTAGCATCGCTCTTGCTCGCTAAGTTGTGGATTTATTGAGGGAAACGAACTTGCTCCAAAGACGCTCGATCTCCCTTTGTGTTTGGTAAATAGATTTTGAATTATCGATAATAAAATCCGCTTTTCGGGCTTTTAAACTCTCTGCCATTTGGGCTCGTTCACGCGCCCGGACCTCTTGGGGCGGGAACCCGTCCTTTTTAAGACGCTTCAGTTTGATCGTGTTATTGCAGGTAACGGTCAAGACCTTGTCGCAGAGTTTTTCGAACCCCGTTTCAAAAAGAAGCGGAACCTCCACCAAGACCACCCTGCTCATGGACGCTTCGATCTTTTCTTTGATCCGCTCGTAGACATAAGGGTGGATGATCTTCTCGAGCTCTTTTCTTTTTCCGGGATCCGCAAAAACGATCTCCGCAACCTGTTCGCGGTCCATTTTTTTCCCCGAAGGATGAAGCGCCTCTTCAAAAAGTTGGGCGATCAGGTCAAAAACGGGGCTTCCTTTTTTCATCGCGTCATGGGCGATCTTGTCGGCATCGATCACGTCGGCCCCGAGGTTCTTAAAGCGCTGCGCGACGGAGCTTTTCCCGGCCCCGAAACCTCCCGTCAGGCCCACGATCAGTTTTTGTACCATGTGTCTCCCGAAAAAACATCCGCCTTAAGCGGCACCTTCAGTTTGTAAGCGCCTTCCATTTCTTCTCTGACGAGCCGGGTGAGCGCGTCGACTTCGGCGGCTGGAGCGTCGAACACAAGCTCATCATGCACCTGAATGATCATGAGACTCTGGCTCTTTTCTTTTTCGAGGCGGCTTTGGATCGCGATCATGGCGATCTTGATCAGGTCCGCCGCGGAGCCTTGAAGCGGCGCATTGATCGCGGCGCGCTCGGCGTATTGCCTTAACTGCACGTTTGAAGCGTGAATGTTCGGAAAATAGGACCGGCGGCCAAGGATCGTGGTCAAATACCCTTCCTTTTTGGCTTTCTCTTTCTGGCCGTCCAAGAATTCTTTGATCTTCGGATAGCGGGAAAAATAATTTTTAATGAACTCATCCGCCTCCGAGATCGACATATGAAGGTCCTGGGAAAGGCCGTAACTAGTCTTACCGTAAACAATACTGAAGTTGATGGTCTTGGCGGCATTCCGCATTTCGCGCGTCACGTCCTTTTCCTTGACGCCATAAAGCAGCGTGGCTGTATAGGCGTGAATGTCCCGGTCCTCTTCAAAAGCTTTTGTTAAATTCGGATCTTCCGAAAAATGGGCGAGGATCCTTAATTCGATCTGGGAATAGTCGGCCGAGAGGATCTTGCCTTTTCCTCTCCCTCTCGAACGAGGCACGAAAGCTTTGCGGATCAACCGGCCCATTTCTGTTTTGATAGGAATATTCTGTAGATTGGGTTCCGAACTTGAAAGCCGTCCGGTATCTGTCGTTGTCTGGTTGAATGAAGTATGCACGCAATGGGTTTGGGGATTGACCATTTCCGGCAACGCGTCGAGATAAGTGGATTTGAGTTTCGCGCGCTCGCGATATTCAAGGATCTTCCGCGGCAACTCGTGAGAAAGCGCGAGTTTTTCAAGCACGCCCGCGTCCGTGGAATAGCCGGTCTTGATCTTTTTAAAAGCCGGCAGCTTTTTTTGAACGAAAAGAATGTCCGCGAGTTGTTTGGGAGAATCGAGATTGAATTCGGTGCCCGCGTCCGCGTAAATATCTTTGACAAGCGCCGCGATCTCCCCCGTGGCCTTTTCGGAAAGTTTTTTAAGGAACTCGAGGTCCAGCGCCACGCCGTTCATTTCAACCTTGGCAAGGACCCCCGAAAGCGGCAGCTCTGTTTTTTTATAAAGTTCCGTCAGCCCGAACTCTTTAAGCTTGGCCTCGAGGATCGGCACAAGCCGCAGGACACAGTCGGCGTCCTCGCAGGCATAGGCGGTGATCGTTTCGAGGGGCACAACGTCCATGGTGATGCTTTTTTTGCCGCTTCCGATGAGACTTTCGGTCGGGATCTTTTTCACATCCAGATATTCCAGCGAAATGTCGTCCAGATTGTGGTTTCTTTTAACAGGATCGATCAAATAGCTTGCGATCATGGTATCGAACGCGACGCCGGCGAGCCGGATCCCGTGGCGGGCCATGACGATCTCGTCATATTTGATGTTCTGACCGTATTTAGCTATTTTTTCATCTTCCAGAACGGACTTTAAAGCTTTCAGGACGTCTTTTTCAGAGAGGCCGGGTCCCTGGTGCAAAGAAGAGGACACGGGAACATAATAAGCTGTAAGGGGCTCCCAGCAAAAACTCATGCCGACAAGGGCCGCTCTCATCGGATCGGAAGAGGTCGTCTCGGTGTCAAAGCTGAATGCTTTTATTTTTTTCAATTTTTCGGCAAGAATTTGAAGTTCTTCTGAGGCCGTAACGGCTTTATAGTTCCGTTTTTCCGCCCCTTTTTCTCCCTGCGGCGCAGAGCTTTTAAGAAGCCCGCGGAATTCATAACGCTTGAAAAATTCCGTTAAAGCCGCGTTGTCTGGTTCGGTAACGCGGATTTTGTCCCAGTCGATCTCGAGGGAAACGTCCGTATCGATCGTGGCGAGTTTTTGAGACAATTGAAGTTCTTCCATGTTTTCCTGGATCTTTTGTCTTTGCTTTTCCGATGAAAGCTTCTCGAGGCCCTTAAGAAGCCCTTCTACGGAACCGAATTCCTGCATGAGCTTGATGGCCGTTTTTTCTCCAATCCCCGGCACCCCTGGAATGTTGTCGGAAGCGTCGCCCATGAGCGCGAGGATATCCACAACCTTGTCGGGGCCGAGGCCGCCAAAGCGTTCCCGAACCGCCGCGGCATCGTAGACCTTGTTCTCTTTGTGCGGCTGGAGGATCTTGACCTTCTCGTCAACCAGCTGGAAGGCGTCCTTGTCACCCGTGATGATAAAGACCCGGTAGCCTTCTTGCTTGCCCCGGAGCGCCAAGGTCCCGATCACGTCATCGGCCTCATAGCCGGCCTTTTCAAAGACCGCGAGTTTGGAGATCCGGCAGAACTCCTTGATGGGTTCGATCTGGCTCACCAGCTCCTCGGGCATGGGCTTGCGGTGCGCCTTGTATTCCTTGTACTGCTCGTGACGAAAGGTCGGCTCCCTCCGGTCAAAACACACCGCCGCGTGGTCCGGCTTCTGTTCTTCCATAAGCTTGCGGAGCATGGTCACGAAACCATAGATCGCGTTGGTCGGCTCCCCCTTGGAATTCGTCAAGCCCGGGATCGCGTAGAAGGCCCGGTAACAAAGAGAGTGGCCGTCGATCAGGAAAAGTTTTCCCTCTCGGGGGTTTCTTTCCGGGGTCCGTTTGGCCATTTTGGGATTTAACTCGAAGTTTCCTGATTGATCTGTATTGGGAGCTGATCTTTTCGCTCCGAATTCGTTTTAAAATAACGCGGAAAACAAAAGCGGCTCTTAAAGCGCTGGGATTATGTTTGAATTGGATCTCGTTTGCGTGGAATTATTCCCGGGCCTGGCTTATACCCGCCGGGCCGCCTCCCCTGCTTGAAGGCGGGCATAGAATACCCAACCCCCCAGGCGGGGTCAAGTTTTATTTGGGTCTATCTTCTTCCTCTGGCCGGCGCCTGGATCTTCGAAAGCTGAACGCTCAGTTCGTGGGCATCCACGGCGAACTCAAGCGCTGCGTCATAGCCGATCACGCCTTGGGAATAGAGTTGTTTTAAGTAATCGTCGAGCATGATCATTCCGAAACGCGACCCCGTCTGCAACTCCGAAAGAATCTGATAAGTTTTGCCTTCCCGGATAAGGTTGCGGATGGCCGGCGTCGCGAACATGATCTCGAACGCGGCAACGCGCCCTTTCCCGTCCAGTCGCGGGACCAAGACCTGGGAAATGACAGCGACGATCGTCGCGGCGAGCTGGACCCGGACAAGCGGCTGTTGGTGGGAGGGAAAAACATCGATGATGCGATCGACCGTTCGTGCGGCACCCGTCGTGTGAAGCGTGGAAAAGACCAAATGGCCCGTTTCCGCGGCGCGGATCGCCGATTCCATGGTCGGAAGATCGCGCATTTCCCCGATCAGGATGACATCCGGGTCCTGCCTTAAGGATTTTACGATCGCTTCGGAAAAACTCGGTACGTCCTCGCCCACTTCGCGCTGGGTCACAATGCCTTTTTTATGCGGGTGGACGAATTCAATGGGGTCTTCCGCCGTAATGAGGTGCTTCGGAAAGGTTTCGTTGATGTAATTGAGCATGGTGGCGAGCGTCGTCGTCTTACCGGAACCGGTGGGGCCGGTCACAAGTACGAGACCGCGCGGAAGGTTCAGAGTTTCGATGATCTGCGGCGGCAGGCCGATGTCCTGGAAGGTATAGAACCGGGACGGCAGAAGGCGCAACACCATGGAATAA
>ENA-UOWG01000315-UOWG01000315.1-activated-sludge-metagenome-genome-assembly--contig:-NODE-315-length-68951-cov-112.937427_pt1 | contig 68951 bp, 51 predicted proteins | sample MGYA00238147_ERZ761563 | MGnify/ENA primary metagenome ERZ761563 (study PRJEB28884, sample SAMN05720216) | anaerobic digester metagenome | isolation source: active sludge of municipal...
GCCATGGACTGGTCCAAGGTTTCAATCCACGCCCCCCGTTTCCGGGAGGCGATGCTGGCGCTGGCAGTCTTCAAGGTCGACGTGCAGGTGGTTTCAATCCACGCCCCCCGTTTCCGGGAGGCGATGCGGTGCGGATGATGCGATGTGCAGACAGTTTGCCGTCGTTTCAATCCACGCCCCCCGTTTCCGGGAGGCGATGCGCTGGCTGCGGCTGAGGCAATCGAGATCAACGCGGTTTCAATCCACGCCCCCCGTTTCCGGGAGGCGATGCGCCACCCGAAGGGTGCCCCCGGTGGTAACGGCTTGTTTCAATCCACGCCCCCCGTTTCCGGGAGGCGATGCAATCGATGGATCTGCATTGACCTCTCCAGCTCGCTGTTTCAATCCACGCCCCCCGTTTCCGGGAGGCGATGCCGTCGCCGACCTTCGGGTCGGCCATCTTAAAACTCGTTTCAATCCACGCCCCCCGTTTCCGGGAGGCGATGCTGCCGGCCGCCCAGGTGCGGCAATACACGATCACCGAGTTTCAATCCACGCCCCCCGTTTCCGGGAGGCGATGCGCCGGCCGCGCGCATCACGTTGTCGTCGAAGGAAATCGTTTCAATCCACGCCCCCCGTTTCCGGGAGGCGATGCCCCGGCCGCAACTCCCCGGCGAAACCTACACCGAGTTTCAATCCACGCCCCCCGTTTCCGGGAGGCGATGCACGGCCTGGGATGCAGGCACAGCTGTCGGCAATGTTTCAATCCACGCCCCCCGTTTCCGGGAGGCGATGCACGGCGGCAGCGCCGGGCGCAGCGCCAGCACCGGGTTTCAATCCACGCCCCCCGTTTCCGGGAGGCGATGCGCCGATGTTTTCCAGTGTCGCTGGCGAGATGTAATTGTTTCAATCCACGCCCCCCGTTTCCGGGAGGCGATGCCACGGGGATTCCTTTCATTGATGATGTTTGTGTGGTTTCAATCCACGCCCCCCGTTTCCGGGAGGCGATGCTTCACCAGGCTCGCCTGGTGCAACATTTGATGCGGTTTCAATCCACGCCCCCCGTTTCCGGGAGGCGATGCCTGCGCGACAAGCAGTGTCCGGCCTGTGGGTCGAAGTTTCAATCCACGCCCCCCGTTTCCGGGAGGCGATGCGTTAAAGCACTTGGCGCGGGCGGCGTGCCACTCGGGCGTTTCAATCCACGCCCCCCGTTTCCGGGAGGCGATGCAGAAGATCCGCAAGGCCGAACTGAGCGAAGAGCAGTTTCAATCCACGCCCCCCGTTTCCGGGAGGCGATGCCCCATGGCGGCTCTACATCACGGCAGTTGAGGTGCTGTTTCAATCCACGCCCCCCGTTTCCGGGAGGCGATGCGCAAGTGCTCCGACCTGGAATACAACATGCGTCAGTTTCAATCCACGCCCCCCGTTTCCGGGAGGCGATGCTTCTGCTACGGGAAAATCAAGACGAATGTGGTACGTTTCAATCCACGCCCCCCGTTTCCGGGAGGCGATGCCCTGCAACACGATGCTCGATTTCTACCAGGTGCAGTTTCAATCCACGCCCCCCGTTTCCGGGAGGCGATGCACATTGCCACGCTGGCGCGGGCCAGCATCGCGCAGTTTCAATCCACGCCCCCCGTTTCCGGGAGGCGATGCCGAGGTGGCCGACGTGCTGCGCCGGCTGGCGCATGTTTCAATCCACGCCCCCCGTTTCCGGGAGGCGATGCACCTTGCCGAATCCGTCTTCGGCTTCGATCTCGTTGTTTCAATCCACGCCCCCCGTTTCCGGGAGGCGATGCCTGCCGAAGGCCAAGACGCAGACGGCCGACGGCAAGTTTCAATCCACGCCCCCCGTTTCCGGGAGGCGATGCCGACGCGGCTCAGGTTGTGTTTCAGGCCCAGCTCGTTTCAATCCACGCCCCCCGTTTCCGGGAGGCGATGCCCGGCGGCGTCGTCTATTACCAGGTGACTCGCCTGTTTCAATCCACGCCCCCCGTTTCCGGGAGGCGATGCCCGGCCATCTGCCGCGCCCTGGAAACCGACCAGCGCTGCGTTTCAATCCACGCCCCCCGTTTCCGGGAGGCGATGCAAGAGCTGCGCAACGCCGGCCTGGTCGAGGTTGTTGTTTCAATCCACGCCCCCCGTTTCCGGGAGGCGATGCGGCATCCGCCAGCCGGTCGGCGGCCTGCTTGAGATGTTTCAATCCACGCCCCCCGTTTCCGGGAGGCGATGCGCGATCAGTTGCACGAAACAGAGTTGTTGTTTTCGTTTCAATCCACGCCCCCCGTTTCCGGGAGGCGATGCGCAACCCGAACCGGCGCCAGTCGCCGACCCGCCGGTTTCAATCCACGCCCCCCGTTTCCGGGAGGCGATGCCGCCGAGATGTTCCTGTTTCGCGTTGATTACCTGTTTCAATCCACGCCCCCCGTTTCCGGGAGGCGATGCCAAGCTGAAAGGAAACGTCATCTGGATCAAAGGGTTTCAATCCACGCCCCCCGTTTCCGGGAGGCGATGCTATTCACGAAGATGTCGATGCGCAGATCGACGATGTTTCAATCCACGCCCCCCGTTTCCGGGAGGCGATGCGGGCGAAGTTCGGCGGATTGGTCAGGAGTGAGAAGTTTCAATCCACGCCCCCCGTTTCCGGGAGGCGATGCCGGTCCATGTCAGGCCGCCTTGGGCTGGTTGTAGCTGTTTCAATCCACGCCCCCCGTTTCCGGGAGGCGATGCCCGTTCATGCGGGCGAACACCTTCCGCCCCTTCTGTTTCAATCCACGCCCCCCGTTTCCGGGAGGCGATGCGAGCACCGGCGTCGATGTATCCGGCGTACCCGATGGTTTCAATCCACGCCCCCCGTTTCCGGGAGGCGATGCTCATCTCCCGTAACTACCGGAAGCATCAGAACAAAAAGCCCGCATTACGCGAACCTCTTTATTCCTGAGCAAAAAACATCTTACGCGTACAGCCCACCTTCTGGAAAGCCGCATCAAATCAGGCAAAAGCGCGGCGCGCGAACCTACCGGGGAATACATGTCCACTTGGGGTTCGCGCAGGCTCACAGGATGAGGGGCGCGTCGAAGTCGGTGGCGCGGAAACAGCCGTGTTCGCGGACTTCGTAGCCTTTGAGTTCGGCGATGCGGTAGAAGCGCAGGTTGTCTTCCCCGTCCTTGATTTCGGCGACCAGCTCGCGTTCCAGCACCTCGAAGCGGGCACGGTCGACCTGGCATTCGAAGACCGATTTCTGCACCCGCTGGCCGACGCTTTCGCAGAGTTTGGCAACGCGCCGCAGGCGTCGGCGGCCTTCGCGGGTTTCGGTGTTGACGTCGTAGCAGACGATGACCAGCATGATCAGCGCACCAGGTAGGGCAGATATTCGGCCGTGTCGCCCCGCAGCGTGCGCGCCAGCAGGCGGGCCTGGAGATGCGGCAGCAGGCCGAAAGGCACGGTTTCGCTGAGCAGCGGATGGGTCAGGTTTTCCTGCTTGCGCTCCTGATAAGCGACCAACACCGTCTTGCGCGCATCGCCTTCGAGCAGCACAGCGCCCCCCTCTCGCTCAACGAAATCGCCGGCGCCGATCTGGCCGCGATTGATCAGCGAGAGCACCAGACGATCAGCAAAAGCGCGAAACTCTTCCATCAGGTCGAGCGCCAGCGCCGCCCGACCCGGCCGCACAACATGCAGTAAGCCGATTTGCGGATCGAGGCCGCAGGCTTCGACGGCCGAGCGGCAATCGTTCATCAGCAACGAATAAACCAAGGAGAGCAAGGCATTGATCCTGTCCCGTGGCGGGCGCCGGCTGCGGCCGTCCATGCGGAAACTTTCCCGCGCCGAAGCGCGGATCAGCGCATTCAGCGCCGCGAAATACTGGCGCGCCGCTTCGCCTTCAACACCGCGCAGGGTATCGGCATCGCCGGCGCCCGGCAGTGCCCGCAACGCCGCCGCCAGATCGGCCGCGCCGCGAGTCAGGATCGCCGCATCTTCCTCCGCCTTGGCCTCGCGTGCGCCGCGCAGCAAGACCTGACGACCATTGCGCAGTTTGCCGGCAATGCAGTTGCGCGCCACGTTGAGGGCGAAAGCCGGGTCGCCGGCCAGCCGATGCTGCGCCTGACGCAGCAGCACGTTGCCCGAAACCGGCCCTTCCAGCCGCGCCTTGAACCGCCCGTGCGTATCGAGCAAAACCAGGCTGATCCCGCTGTCGGCCAGTTTGTGCATTAACGGCAGCGACACCGAAACATGCCCGAAGCAGACCACCGCGCTCAAATGATGCAAGGGCACACGCAGCCGCGTTTCCTTCTCCACCTCGACACGCAGGGTTTCGTTGTCGAGATGGATGTAACTCTCGGGCGTGGTCACATACAGCGTATTGAGCAGTTGCATGTCAATCATCCACTTCGAACAGGGAATGCCGAACTGCCGCATGTTCCGGCGTTGGCGCCAGGGCTTCCGGCTGGCACAGGTCGCGCAGCGAACAGGCGCGGCAGTGATCGTCGTTGAGCGGCAGCGGCATTTCGCCGGATTGCAGCAGATGCCGAACGGCTGCTACGGTCGACTCCGTTTTTGCCCTTAAATCGGCGTTGACCGCAACAATGCGCCGCCGACGCGAAGAGGCGTAATACAAGGCCCCTTCGGGCACCGGCTTGCCGAACATCTCCTCCAGACACAGCGCCTGCGCCGCCAACTGGAGATCGTCACAAGCCGCAATATCCGCCCGCTTGTGGCGCGAGCCGTGTTTGTACTCCACCGGATAGGGCGTGCCATCCGGCAGAAACTCGACGACATCTGCCTTGCCAACCACCCCGAGCGGGTCGCAAAACAGCGGCAAGGCCCGCTCGACGCGCAAACCGTCGCGCAACTCGAAACCGGGATCGTCCACCCGTTTGTGCAAAGCCTGGCCGCGCAGGGTAAACAGGTTCTCTTCAAACCCCTGCTCGACGTGGATCAGCGCACACTGGCGCGGGCAATAGGCCCAATGCTGGAGGGCGGAAAGGGGAATGGGATCAAGCGGTTCGCTCGCCATCTCCTAAACCCTTGTATGGATTTGGCAACTTGCTTGAGTTAGCATTGCCCAAGCTTTACCGGAGGTTCTCACCATGATCAATTCACCCCTTGAAGATATCGAAGCAGCAGCGCTGCAACTTGCACCGAGCGAGCGAGCACACTTGGCGGAACGTCTGCTGGTCAGCCTCGATGAAGACGACGAAATACTCGCGGCCTGGGTCGAAGAGGCGGAGCGCCGGGGCGATGCGTTCGACCGTGGCGAAATGGGCGCAATCGATTTCGATGAGTCGATTGCCCGCCTCAAAGCCAAGCTCGCTGCCGCAGCATGAAACTGATCGTCCTCAATGCCGCACAAGCGGAACTTGAGGAAGCACAAGCCTATTACCTGCAGCACGCCACGCCCGGCATTGCCGCCGCTTTCGTCGCCGATTACGAAAACGGCGCCCGCCGGCTTCTTCAATTTCCGCAAGCCGGCACCTCGATATCCCAACGCTTGCGACTCATGCCGATGCGTCATTTTCCGTACTCGATCATTTACCAAGCCACCGCCGAAGCCATCACGATCCGCGCCATTTCCCACCAGCGCCGCCGGCCCGGGTATTGGGGCGGGCGGCGCTGAGCGGGGCAATTACACTCGCTTGATCAGTGTTACCCCGGTAGGCAAGTTCGCCTCATCAACGCTGACCTCGTAATCGCCAAAGGTGCGCGGCACGTCAACATCATCCTTGCGCTTGATCTTGATGCGGTCGAAAAGCGAATGCGCATGCGCGTTGCCAAGTTCCGAATCGTGCTTGAAGACGTATAGCCCGCGCGTCGCCATTTCGCCACGGGCAGCGGAACGGTCATGCTCGAACATCTGCTCCAGCGCCTGCCAGAGTAGTTCCAGGTCTTCTTCGCCAAAGCCGGTTTGCTTGGCAAGGAAGGAAGAAACGAAACCGTGGGCGACGTAGATGCCGTAAGGGACGGTGTGCTTGCGGCCCATGGTGCGGTTGTCGCCTTGCTGTTTCTCGGCCTCGGCTTCAGTCGCCACTGCCATACGGGTAATCGAGTGTTCTTGGGCGATGATCGGATCGACCGAGCGGGCAAAGGTCAGTTGCACCGGGCCGCGTACCTGTCCGCAGTTCGTGCCTAGCGACATGACGGCGCCAAAGGTCCGCACGTCGAAGAAATTGGCGCACATCCATTGCCGTGCCTTGTCCACTGTGTCGCCGCTGCCCTTGCGCTTCTTGTCGCCCTTGAGTTCTTCTTCGGCGCCAATTGCGATATAAGCCTTTTCGTGCGCCTGGTTGAGAACCGCCTTTTCCTTCACGTAGATGTCGAAGGGTGGCGTTTCGCCTTTCACCAAGCCGACAAAGTTGCGCACCTTGCGCTTCAACGAAACATCGGTAACCAAGCCATGGCCCGACTCGGCATCGAGACGCGGCAGGTTGCCGGCGTCCGGGTCGCCATTGGGGTTGCCGTCGCGCACATCAAAAACGAGAACGAAGTCGTAGCGGTTGTTCAGGCTCATTTGGATTCTCCCTGGGTAGATTGCATGGATTGGCTGGATTCGGATTTGCTGAAAAAGTCCTGGCGCTGGTGGTAGTAGCCGAGGGCAAAGCGGCCTTGCTCAGGCAGGCTCAGATGTTTCGGGAAATCATTCAGGCCACCCATGATTTCGCCGAGCAGACGCTCGAAATTGACGGCGCGGCCGCGATTGGTGAGCTTCGCCAGATGGTGATTCTTGAGGCGCAGCAAGGTGGTAAAAACCGCCACCGGCGTGCTGGAAGCGGCGCCGTAATAGCGCTCGCGAATCGTCGCGTTGAGGCCGGGGCTGGCTTCTTCCTGGATTTTTTCCAGCGCCGCGAACAGGCGCCCCAGCCGGTAGGCCGAGCTGGTGTTCTCTAAATCGAGCATGTCGGACAACTCCTTGTCGAGAGATTGATTCGGTTGAAAGCGTTGCAAACGATTGAGGCTGGCCTTGATGGCAGCTGCCCGCAGGTAAGTGACGTTCTGTTCAGCGCGACAGCGCAACACCGCCGCATTGAGCCAGGTGGCCGGAAACGGGCTGCCGGAAAGAATCGCCCGCATGATGTCGCCGCCCAGGTTGGGCGGAATGTTGTCGGCCTTGCCCTGCTGGGCGCAGGCGGCGAGCAGGCGGAAGAGGCTCGGGTATTCCGGGTCTTTTGCACTGCGCGCGACTTTCAGGTCAGCAAACCACAGCTTGATCTGGCGGGCGATTTCGTGCAGTGGTGCGGCATGCCAGAAGCGGACGGAAACCCGCGCCGCGTTGGGCGCCAGACCCAGCACGTAAAATAGCTTGTCGCCCCGGCCACCGTCGAACTGCCCGGACTGCACGGCACCGAGCAGAGCGCGCACCTGTTCAGCCCGTGCATCGGGATCGTCGCGCTCGCCGAAGATGGCGGCGAAACCTTCCTCGATCTCGGCATCGTCCTTCTGCGCCCAGAACACCGTCGAGGCATCGCCGACCTGAATACGCTGGCGGGAATTGCGGTCGAGTAGGTGATTGAGCGCCGTGGTGTAGGCAAAGGCCGCCAGCGGGCTGACCGGCGCATTGTCGCCCTGCTCCTTGTTGTAGGAGGCGAAGGCGTCGAGGTTGAAGGAAACCAGCGTGGCACCGGAGCTTTGCGCGCCCCAGACGCCTTTGATCACCGTATGCAGACGTTCGGCGGATGCCGCTTGGCCGGTCACTAGGCAGAACCCCGGCTTGCCGCCTTCTTCGACCACATCGCCCCGTCCGGCAATCACCGCTGGGCGCTGGCAGATCAAGTCGCCATCATTGTGCAGCCGAAAAGTGACGACCGGATTGCCTTCGACAATTTCCGGCCAGGCCGGATCGGCGGCCAACGCCGCTTGCCCGAAGTTGGCGTAGAAGTTATCCATGGCCAGGATGCCGGCATCCTGGCGGGCCGCTTCGGGCAATTCCGTTATCCGCTGACGAAAAGCCGCATGCTGCTCGGCCACTCGTTCGGGTTTGCCCTTGGTATCGACGCCCAGGGCGTATTCGGCGGTGTCCCACAACAGGTTGGCCGCCACGCCGGAGGAACGCTTGACGCCCTTGGGCACCTGGTAACGCCGGGCCTGTTTCTTCTTGCCGTCGCCCTGGCGGGTATCAGCAATGCCGAGCGGCCGGCCTTCGGCAGTCAATTCGACGATGAAGGGAATTTCCTTTTCCTCCAGCCCAAAGGCTGGCAGACGGCGGGCTGGATCGGGATCGGCGGCCTTGCGCTGGTAGTAGTCGTAGAGGGCATGCAGGATCATGCCGTCACCTGCGCTTGCGTCAGGTCGATAACCCCGTTTTGCAGATCGGCCCGGAAAAAGCGCGGTTTCGGGTCGTTGACCGCAGCAAAATCCATGTCGTAGAGCATCCAGCCCAGATCGCGGCTTTCGGCCAGGGCCGGCGTCTCGCTGTCCGGATCGGTGACCAGTCGGAAACGGGCGGCGAATTCGCGGCAACCGAGGTAGGGCTGATTGACGCACTGCCCTTTCTCAGCCCGGCGCTGGAACATTTCCCGGTACTTGGCCGGATTCGCCAGCGCGTCGTCGCCGACCGGCAGCAGTTCGGCATGCAGGCGATAAGCCACATCGCGCAGGAACAGCCCGGCCCGCTGCTGACGGTCGTCCTCGATGTACAGCGCCAGATTGCCCTGCCCGGCATTCATCGCCGTCTGGGCATTGCGCACCGAAGCGTTGGCCGACACCTCGTTACGCCGCACGCTGATCCATTTGATCGGCTTCAAGACCTCGATGCGGCGCACCTCCCAGCGTATCGCCGGTTTCCACAAAATGGCCTCGAACACCGAGCGCGCCGCCGATGGCGTGATCACGTCGTAGGACACCCGCTCGACCTTCATTTCTGGTCGGGTGAAGCAGGCGAAGTCACCCAACACTTCAAGGCAAAAACTAGTCATCGTTTCTCCTTTTGCGTTTCAATCATTGTCACTAGAAGCAGTCTCATGGAACGAGACTGGCAGGATCACCCGGCGCTCCATCCACGTTGATGCCTAGTACCCGGTCGTAGAGCAGGTCGTTATTGGACGACTGCACATACAAACCGGGAAAATCGCCGCCCAGCGCTTCGATATCGCATAGCCCTTCCAGGCGTTGCAGGTCGCGCTGGTAGATGCTCACGCCGTAGCGTTGCAGCTTGCGCAGCAGCCAGCGCTGTGGACCTTCCTTTTTCAGGGTGTTAAGCAACACGTCGATTGCGTTGTCGTCTGCGTTGCGCTTGTAGCGGACGAAGACCGTGGCACCTTCAGCTTCGTCGATCAGGCGGAAACGCTCGGCGGCGGTGCGGAAATTGACGTCGCCGACCTTGCCCGCCCGCAGCAAATTGCAAACATCTTTTGCATCGAGATCGGCGTCGCCGTAAAGCCGGCGGAAAAAGTCCGCGAAGCGCTCGACGCCCATCGGCTCGGCCTCGGGCGGCAAGGCTTCCCACAGGATACGTGTCACCTGTTCGGCCATGCGCAACAGCCCAGGCGGCGCTGACTTGGGCGGCACGAAGACATGCACTTCGCCCTTGTCCAGCCGCCCCTCGCGATTGCAACGACCGGCAGCCTGGGCGATGGAGTCCAGCCCGGCCAGGGCGCGATAGACGACGGGGAAGTCGATATCGACGCCGGCTTCGACCAGTTGGGTGCTGATCACCCGGATCGGCGCCGGGTTTTGCCCGGCGACCAATGCCTGCCGCCTTGCCACCAAGGCCTGCTTGATGTCGGCAATGGTGTCGCTGCGGTGCTGGGCGCACATCAGGCCGGACAAATGCCACAGGCCGGTACGGTCTTCGGCCTTGACCCGCGTGTAGAGTTCGCGCGCATCGGCGCGGCGGCCGACGACGGCGAGCACGGCATCGTGCCCGGCAATTTGCGGTGCCAGTTGCTCCCAGTTGCAAGGCGTTTTCAGGTCGACCGGCAGATGCACCTTGACCCGTTCCAGCGCGCCGTACAACCCGGCCACGTCATCGACGATTTCACGGACTTCGCCGGCCGCGAAGCCGCGCAGTTGGCGGGCCTGATCGAAACCGTTGCGGCTTTCCAGCGTCGGCTGGGTGGCGGTGCATAGCACTAGCGTTACGCCGTAATCCTTGACCAGCAGGCGCAGCACGTCGACCACCGGCTGCAGATAGGGCACCGGCAGCAGTTGTGCCTCGTCGAGCACGATGACGCTGCCGACCAGGTTGTGCAGCTTGCGGCAGCGCGAGGTCCGGCTGGCGAACAGGCTTTCGAGCAATTGCACGTTGGTCGTGACGATCAACGGCGCATCCCAGTTTTCGCAAGCTAGGCGGGAGCGGGCGGTTTCCTGCTTGTCGTCCACCTCGACATTGCTGTGATGCTCTATGACGTTTTCGTCGCCGAAGATGCTGCGGAAGATACCCGCTGTCTGCTCGATGATGCTGGTGTAGGGAATCGCGTAGATGACCCGGCGTTTGCCGTGAAGCACCGCATGGCGCAGCGCGAAAGCCAGGCTGGACAGCGTCTTGCCGCCGCCGGTCGGCACCGTCAGGCTGAATACGCCTGGCGGCAACTCGGCCTTGGCGAGGCAGGCACGCAGGACTTCGGCGCGTTTCAGATTGACCTGGCTCCCGGCCTCGCCGCGTTCGGCAACCTCCTGCGCTATCACCGCCAAGCGTTCGGCCAAGCACTTTTCCAACTCGCCGATGGGCTTGAAACCGTTGCGTGCCTCGGCCTTGCCTTGTGACATGAATCTCTCGGTGTCGAGAAAATCGGCATCTACCAGGCAGGAAAACAGCATGCGCACCCACAAAGCAAAACGACCGGAAATGTTGTCTTTCTGATCGGTGCGGATCGCGTTCAGGTCGGGCAACCCGGCCGATGGCTTGAGGATGGCTTCGGGTATCGCCACGGCCAGCGCATCACATTTTTCTTTAAGCGTATCTTCGCGGCTGAACCGTTCGTGCAGGCCGCCGAACCAGTTATCCAGCCCGGCGTGGTGGCCGGCAATCAGATAAGCCAGCACGCGCGCCACCACCGGGCCGAAACGTTTATCCACCTCGGCCAGATACTGCTGCGCCCACAAGGCCCCGGCAGCCGAGTGCGTTTTCTCCGGGCCAGCGACGCGGCCTTCGATATGCGCATCCGGATCGCCGCACTGCCGGATGTAGCGCTGGAACCCATCCCGGTATTTGCCCAGATCGTGCCAGATGCCGGCCAGCGCCGCCCACGGCGCAGCGCCGAACTCGGCGGCGAAGTCAGCGGCCAGTTCGGAAACATCGACCAAGTGATCCTCCAGCCGATGCGCAATCAGGCAGCCGTTATCGTTCCTGATGTGCGCCAGGAAATCGGTGTGTTCAAGATCCCGTTCGTTACTCATCCCCATACCTCCCCACCGCCGCCTTCAACAAGGCCACCACCTTCTCCCGCAACCCCGCCGGCGCCACCACCTGGCAATCCGGCCCGTATTTCAAAACATCCATGATCAACTCCGGATCGTTGCTGTACGGCAGGCGCAGCTGATAGCTGCCATCGTCGAGAAAGTGGCCTTCCTGCTCCGGGTGCCAGTGTTCGGCGGCGACCCAGCGGGCGCGTTCAGGGGTAAAGACGAGCGTCGCCCATTGCACTTTGTTGCCGGCGAAGATGCCGTAGCCGGCGCCCAGCGCGGCGTCGAGTTCGGCTTCGGGGATTTCCTGGGCGACGGCGTCCATGGTTTTGACCGTTTTGATGGCGTCGACCGCAAAGCTGCGCAGTTCGTCACGCAGATGACACCAGGCGTCGAGATACCAGTTGTCGCGGTAGTGGGTCAGGCGTTGCGGCGAGATTTCGCGCTGGCTGGTGTCGCCCCTACTGCGGGCGACGTATTCAATGCTGAGGCGGCGCCGTTCCATGAGGGCGGCGGCGATGTGCTGGAAGTGTTGCGGTGCGTAGTGGCGGGCAGCGGCACTCAGGATGCGGATGCGGCGGGCGATGTCGTCGGCCGAGTCGGTAGTGCTTTCGAGCATGCCGAGCAGGCGCTGGCGCAGCGGGCCGACGTGCTCGGCGAGCAGGCCGCCGGCGTCGAAGGCGGCGAGCAGTTGCTGCATGCTGAGCAGAGCGTGAATTTCGCCGGCCGAGAACCAGACGCCGGGGAGTTCGTAGCGCTCGACGCTGGCATCGATACGGTAAATGCCGGTATCGCGGTCGCAGACGATGGGCACCTGCATACGCTCCTTGAGATCCCGCAAATCGCGGTGCAGGGTGGCACGCGAGACTTCGAGGCGCTGCTGCATGTCGGCAAAGGTGACACTGCGCCGGGAAAGCAGCATGCGTTCAATGATCCCGAATCGTTCGGATTTGGTCATACCAAGCTCGCTCCATCGCAATAAACAACACCCAAACATTATTTGGCACCACAATGTCACTGGGTGAGACTATGACATCCCAGACGGGGCTGCTTCAAGAATATGTCATAAATTGCGATATTCGCGCGCCAATCCCTGGCTGAAACCCTCCAATGCAAGAAACCGCTGGTGGGTGATGGATTTGGACACTTGACGAGAAAATTACAAAGGAATCGTTTTCTCTAGCGCCTGCATGAGGTATTGATAGCAAAATGATTTCGTGAGCGGCGTCGCAGCTGAGATTAGAAGATCCAGCGCGAACTATGAATCAGGAATATTGGCAGGCCGAGTGGGGGTGTCAGAATTTCTGTGTGTGAGGCGTGAGGAGACTTTTCCACGGTGACGGGTGCCGAAGGTCAGTTCAGACTGTAGGCGCCCGGCGCGGTGGGAAAATCGGTGGTCATTTTAGCCACGGGCCGCTTCAAAGCGTTCGGCGTAGAGGATGGCAAATTGGTTCATGGCGTCCTTCCAGTCCTTGGCCGCCCGTCCCCAATCAGCGGTAATTTTGCGCAAGGCCAGCCAGATCAGCTTGGTGGCGGCCTCGTCGCTCGGGAAATGGCCACGCGTCTTGATGATCTTGCGCAGCCGGGCGTTGATGCTCTCGATGGCATTGGTCGTGTAAATCACCCGGCGGATTGCCGGCGGGAAGGCAAAGAAGGGAATGACCCGGTCCCAGGCCCGATGCCAGGCGGCGGCCACGGTCGGGAATTTCTCGCCCCACGGGCCCAGTGCGAAGTCCTCGAGTTCGGCCAGCGCGGCTTCGGCACTGGGTGCCGTGTAAATCGGCTTGATCGCTGCCGCCGGTGCCTTGCGATCCTTCCAGCTGGCGTAATCGAGGCTGTTACGGATCAGATGCACGATGCAGGTCTGCAGTGTGGTGGCCGGGAAGACGGCGGCCAACGCTTCGGGCATGCCCTTTAGTCCGTCGGTAACGGCGATCAGGATGTCGGCCACGCCCCGGGTCTTGAGGTCGTTGAAGACCTTCATCCAGAACTTGGCGCCCTCGGCGTTCTCGATCCAGAGCCCGAGGATGTCCCGCGTGCCGTCCGGCAGTACGCCCAAGGCCAGGTAGATCGCCTTGTTGCGAACCACGGCATCCTCGCGAATCTTGACCCGCAGGGCGTCGAAGAAGACGACCGGATACATCGGCTCCAGCGGCCGCGACTGCCAAGCGGTGACCTCAGCCATCACCGCATCAGTGACCGAGCTGATGAATTCGGGTGAGACCTCCGTGCCGTACTGCTCGGCCAGGAAGCCCTGAATCTCGCGGACGGTCATGCCCCGGGCGTACATGGCGACGATCTTGTCGTCGAAGCCGGTGAAGCGGCGTTCATGCTTGGGAATCAACAGGGGTTCGAAGCTGCCCTGACGGTCGCGCGGAATGTAGATCCGGAGCGGTCCATCTTCGGTCAGCACGGTCTTCCCGGTCGCGCCGTTGCGGTGGTTGCAGACCTCGCCGTGTTTCTCGGCGCCGGGTGGGTAACCGAGGTGATGGCTGAGTTCGGCACCCAGCGCGCGCTCGATCAGCGCCTTCTTGAAGGCCATCGAGGCGGCATTCACCGCCTCGGCGCTCATCGGACCGCTGACAAACTGGTCAATCAGTTCCTTTGGAATCTTGGGCAGCGCCGCTGCCGGTTTCTTCTTGCTCGTCTTGCTTGGCATACATGCTCCTTGGCAACATGTTATGCCTCACACACAAAATTTCTGACAGGCTCGGCCGAGTCGAATGCTGCCCCCATAAAAACCAAGCTCCGAGCACTCCCGAGTAGTTGCAGTGCCAGTCCTCATTTGCACCTCAAACTAGACTGTCACGACTTACTGAGACTATCAATTCACCGCAGTTTGTACCCGTCTACTATCCGTTCGATTAACAACATAGGGATCATACTAAGCAACATTGCACTCAAGTGCTCAATGCTGAACTCCTGCACCTTTGCCTATGCTTCCGAGGCAAATCAAGTAACGGCAGCGTGTGCAGAAGGAACGACTGTGGGCCGATCTCGAGAAGCCAATGCCCCCCCTTCGATGACTATTTGGTCAGCGTCACATACGTTCCCCCATGGGGAGCCGCAACTGTTCAATAAATCCGTCCAATTGTCTCAGCGTGTCCTCGCGATTGATTAGCCGAACCAAGGTGAATCGCTTAATGGTTCGTTCATACGAGGACACCGTAACAGTAACCTCGGCATCAAGGTCAAATTCGGCTGCTGCGCCTACACGAAACAAGGGGGCGTCCTGACTTCCTGCGAGCGCAATGGGCAACCGCTGTCGGAATTTCATCAGCTGACCTATGCTCGATTCCGCACTTTGGCCTTCAGTGTGCAATCGCTTGAAATCGGCTTTCACTTCGTTCGGCCCAACATCTACGCAATCGCTAAAGCGCATTCGAAAGACGCCTGTAGACTCAAGTAACTCCGGAAAACGTTTATGTGCTCTGGGATAGAATGATCCCTCTACGCCATGAAGCGCTCCTCCCGAACCGGCAATCTTGAGTGCATTTGCGGTGAGTTTCGGATCGGGGCTATGCTCAAGCGCTTCCATGAAGTTCTCGGCACTCGGGTATTCACCGGCATCATTTTTTGCCAAGAGCGACTCACCGACGACCAGCGCTTCCTGAATTACTTTGCTAGTCTCCCGCAGCTGGGAAGATGCATCGACGGCAGCCCTGCCTTCACCTTGATCAGACGACTTTGGAAAATCAACGGCATTAACCTTCTGTGTCAATTCCAGCTCATTTTGCAATCCTGGCAACTCAAGCAGAGCAATCTGATCGAGTGTTCGACTGATGCAAACACGCAATCGACCGCGCATTGAATCGCCATGCAAGGCTGTGAGTCCAGTAATCGCCTCATCAATGGCATTCTTGAAATGATCAAAGTACACCCAATCACCTGGCGGCAACATCTCTTCAACTGCAGCTTTTAGGTTTGCGACGGGAATTTCTCCAACCCAATGAATGATCAGTTTTTCGTCAATATCGGACATTAGGAAACCTACTTATCAGCGTGGTGGTTTACAAATACATTCGGAGCGGCTCCCAGTAGCTGTTCAAGCGTGACCGCAAGAAGAATGACCAGTGTCCGTGTCGCATACCCTTGGGCCCGCGGACTAGTTCTAGAAGCCCCTGGCGCCGTCACCGTGAAGCGATACCTGGCCTGTTTTGATCTGCTTGGAGCTTTGATGATCAAATCGGGGGAGAGCGCGCGCATGCGGGGAATTGCATTTCGTGGCAAACCTTCCAGTTCCGGCAAAATCAAAATTCCCCACCCATTGGGCAGGATCCGGGTCAGCGCAGACAAAGCGACTAGCAGTTCTTTTTCAGTCACTGATTGCACTCGATCAGTTTCAATCATGGCCACTGCGGCCTGCTTCAATATTGCCGCGTCGGCTACTTGGACAAGGCTCATGGCGAGGCTAAAGCCCTGCTCGCGCATTGACCGCAGCACGTCCGCGCTGAAATTTTTCGTCTTTGAATCGCCACGGTTGACAACGCAAGCCATCTGTTTGACATGACCAATTTGGGGAGCAAGAGAAAAGTCCAATGCCAGCTGATCACTTGCCCCTGCGATGACCAAACCGGCACCCCAAATCGTGCGACCCAATTCCTCCACAGGAGTAAAGACACCCTGAGCAGCGGGTCTAAAGCTTTCGTCCTCCCGTAGCGCCGGCAGTTGCCCCATCGAGCTGATGCGGCGACCAAGCCTGTCGAACGACACTGATCGCATGAGTCTGTCCCAAGCGGCAAGCGAATTGCCTTTCGCTTTTTCTGCGCGATGTTTCAGCACGCGGATGTGCCCCCATTCAATACCTCCGCTCTGACAGAATCGCTCACCAGGCCAGAGCTGTGACATAATTTCCAAGCGGTACTGACGCGCAATCAACGGCCAAATGGCTAAATAAGTGGAAATGGCCGTCAGTGGGTGGTGTCCCGCCTCGGACGCTGCATAAGTCGGGCGTCGCCATGCATCCATACCGCCTCGTGACGGCAACTGTTCCGATGCCGCGCTGTATCTAGCATCCAAGTGCGCCTGTACAAATTGGTCAACATCGTTCAGCAGCAGGGCACATTCTGCGCGCCCTCGTAACGAATGGCGTCGAACTGTCGGATCACCGGTGACCTCGCGCAATGCGCGCGAAGTTCTCGCTTCCATGTTGATGAATTCCGTATCGGCCCCTGGATCCTCTCCGTCGAAAAAGAAGTACTTACGCGAAGGTGAAATGCTGCGGAGACGAGCACGCAACGCAGACAATTGCCGACTAATTTCGCGACTGAGATGAATCACACGCCGCGAATCATCTCCACCTTTGAGGTGGGCAAATCCCGACGATGTCACGACGATTTGGTTCACCTCATTGTCGAGATCCTCAAGGCGGAGATAGTTCGTTTCGTTCGCGCGCGCCGGGGCAATCCAAAGTAAGGCCAAGTAGGCACGACATACCTCGTCATGCACTGATCCGAGACTATTGCTGCCCAAAACCAAAGTGCAAACTCTCGTCCACTCATGTTTCCAGACAAATGTGCTGGCTGTACTCCATGCAGATCGCTCAGTCTGCTGGTCATTTGCCCCCGAGAAGATTTCCGGCGGCACACTGGCGCCTTGGCTTTGCCAGTAGCGCGCAAATCTCCGGATGGAAGAGGGATCAAATTCCAATTTGTTGTCCTTGGCCGCCTTTTCCAGTTCATTCAAAAACTCAATCCAGTCATTCCCAGTCATCTCAAGCGGATGAATTAACAGTCGCTTTTCCAAACTTATCCGCAGCCCGCCAAGGTAACCCGCCATCGTGCCTACAACGATTGGATCGCCGTGAGTTGGACGTACGGCGCATTCGGCAATCAAGTATTCGCACACCGCGTCCACCATGGGGAAATGCACCGTAAAACAGGCGCGCATGAGGACCATGAGTTGGCTCAACTTACGTTTCCGCTTGCGATCCTCACCATGCCTCTTCTTGAGGCTAGCCAGTCGATTGAGCCTTCTGAGTACCTCGTCAAGATTGCTTGCGCTCCGTGCGCGATGCCTTTGGCGGGGCCGCTTTTCTGGCGTATCACTGAGCCGCAACGGGAGCTGAAAGGCGCTACGCTCCAGCGACGACAATGAGATGGAGGCCGCCCCAAGGGTCTGTGCTTCGGCTGTGACAATCCAGACAGGGAGTTCGAAGAGCGCAAGTTGCAGACCAAAGCCACAGAGTGCTGCGAACGACTCTTCTCCTGTTCCAGGCCACACGACCTCTGGTGCAGCGTCTCGCAGCCATGCCACAAGGAGATTTCTCGCAGCTAGAAAATCGATTTGATCAACCGTGTGCCGCAATTCGTTTAGCATAAGCATGCTCGGCTGCAACGGCGCGAAGATTCGCTTGCGGCCGCATTTCAGCTCGAGTTCGCACCATACCGTGTTGGCCAAGTGGGTTGCATCACCCTTAGTTAAGGCATGCCAGGCTTGTTCGCATAAAAAAGGATCGTACAAGCCATCATTTAGGGTCAAGGTGAGCAACAGTACCGCACCAGGATGCAACCCGTTGACGCGATGGAGTGCGGCTCGCCTGATTGCGCACGCATGCGAATAATAGGCCACCGATTGGAGGCAAAAACTGCGCCGTCCGCGCCCAGCATTGCGACGATCTTTTCGGACATAAGCGTCAATCGCAGCGTCCCGAATTTGCCCTGACGTTGGCGGACGGACCGTGGGCAAACCAGCCACGCCAATATATTTACCCAATGACAACCATTGACTTGGCAACTCGCAGGCTGTTGCCTCAGCCTCGAATAACTGGCGTAACTCATTCAGAACTGCCAACGGCACAAGTCCAGCCGACGAATGGAAGGCTTGACCAGCTTTTGTCCCATGTCCGGCCAGGGCCCGACGCAAATAGGCAGGAAATTGAGCCCCTGCAAGGAAACTCAACCAATAATGGCGTCCTGCATTGCGTTCGATGTCATACACTCGGAGGACCTCGTCAACATCGCACGCTCTAATCGGCGCAAGTTGATAGCCCTCATCTTTCATCTGCATGCCCAAGACAAATACCGACATGTTCGGCCGACGCAAGGCAGCTAAATCCTCAAGACGTTGAGCAACGCGTCGATGGCCTTCTCTATACGCCCGCTTTGCCAAGTACTGCACATCACCAAGATAGGCTTCCAAAAGATGGCGCAATCGGGGAATTAACGGAATCGGTCGCTCAGCTGCGTTTTCGGTTTCCTTGTCGTAGATGATCGCCAATTCTGGATGCCCGAACACTGCGGCCACAGTGCGGCGCTCCAAACAACTCCCACGCTCCCCGATCAGTAACGTAAATAGCGCTGCGACCAATTTGGCACGGCGGTTGAATATTTTGACAACGGCATCGAAGTCAGCGCTTTTTGCAGAACCCAAATCCAACCGCTGAAGTTCTGCAGCAAGGCTCTTCACAACCGCCCGGTAAACCTCCTGCCGTAGTGCCAAAGGTGAACCGACGTAACCGTCAGGCCGGATATCCTCTGCCGCCCCCAATCCTAGTCGTTCATAGGTTTTCTGCACGGCATCAAATAAGCGCACCTTTGGAAAGCAAAGGTAATTCAGCTCAGATGGCGCGAGGTGACGGAAGTCCAGCGAAGCGTATGCAGCCGCGACACTATCCCCAGTCGCCTCAAGAATGGCTGCCCCCAAGGAATACGCAAAGCGAGAAAAGTAAGGCTTACGTGGATTGTCAGTTTCCGCTCCAATTAACCGCCAGCATCGAGATCGAATTGAATCCAGATCCAAACCTGGACAAAGGCGCTCCCCGACAGTTGGAGCAGCGCTCTCGATTCCGCGAATTATTTCCGCAGCCCAAGCTGGAATCGCATAACGCACAATCGATTCAGGTTCGTTCCCGTTTCGCAGAATCGCCCTTGGGATAGCTTCCCGCGACACCAATACATCGAGACTCCACTCCACCCAGCCATTCGGGACGTCGTACCAAATGTCGCCGTTTGGCGCGAAAGGCAGGCGAAGCAGCAATCTCAGCGGCAACCCTGTAGCCAGTGAAAGCAATAAAAGAGCAGCCAGCCGTCGGGTCAGATCATCACCACCATTCGCTGCTTGTACAATTTTTTTTGCTGTGCGCTGTAGTTCTAATGGCGAGAGCCAAGTCCACCCATTCAGACCTGTCGCTCCCGGACTCCAGCCCTTTATCGAACGCCGGAAGCACCATCTGACCAACGGCCCTTTCGCCGCCTCCTTACCTTCTTCAAAATCACCTTCGTCATCACCTTCGATAACCACGTTTTTTTCTGAATTTTCAGCTAACGGAACAACCGGTGGCGGTTTGTCCAATTTTGCCTTCGGGACGCTGCAATGGAGCACTTCGCGTGTTAAATCTGCAAGCCATCCACCAAATTCGACAATGCTCTCCACTCGAGTGTGCGAAACTGCTCCCAGGATCGCGGATGGCTCTAGAGCCATCGTTTGGACGAGCAGTTTCCAGCGCTTTTGATGAGTCAAGCGCATGGATGGCCAACCTACCATGGAGGTCAGTTGATCTGCTCTGTAGGCTGGCATAGGCTTTCCACGCAACATATGGAAAAGGAATGACGCACCGACGAGTTGCTTGACCACCGGTCCGCTATCCACATTGCGCCCCCCTCCAGAAAACATCATCAGCAACCAGTACTGTGAACTGACTATGCTCTGGTCAGGAATTGCGCGGAGGTGCGATGGGAGGTCTTCGTTGCCCGATACCGCATGGTGCAGACGGTTGAGGCGTTCTACGAGATCACTCAACCCTGGCCTAGACGTCGCATCATCCAGGGCTCTCAAAACGAGACTCAATCCTTTGATTGCCGGTAGCAGGCCAGCACCGGAATCGGGTGTTCGAATGGCTACGGAAAGCGCTGATATAAATTCAATATCAGCATTTTCCAGTGAGCCTGCTTGGAGATAACCGATGTTTCGTTGCGACACAAGAACCTTCACATCTCAACTATGGAAGCATCAGTTTCGATGGGTTACCCCACGATCAGCAATAGAGATTAAGACCCCAAAAACACGCTGTGGATGTATAAATGGACTTTTTCAAGGAAATATTTGCTGGAATCTGGCCATTTTCCTGGCTGCCCAGCAGGTCTTTCTACAAAACGTAGAGTTGGATACCGCCTTTGCGTGCAGGGCGACCTGCGCACTCGCATTGAGTGATCAGCGTTGACTCTATACAGATCCACAAGAATGGCGTGGGAATTTCAGCGCACCTCACCACCGGACGGAGGTGGTGACATGCTCAAGCAACCAACGACATCGGATTGTCGTGATATTTGCGCTGCGATGTACCGGACTTCGGCCTGAGCCGACATTGAGCTATCAGTCTCATTAATTCGGCTTTTAGTCAGTTAGCCGCCATTCATCAGTTGCTTGGCATCTGAGTCGGCCTCCAACCAAACCAACTCGTTTTCTAGCACTTCGACGAAACGAAGCGCCTTGAATCCATCGATGTACAGGCTTTCAGGAACCTGCTTTTCGGCCAGCGTCCCATCGCCATCCTCCTCATTGTTTTTCCCAAGAACTCCGATAGGGTCGGCAAGAAACTTACGATCGTCCCGTAGAGCAATCAGGATTTCCTCGACCGTCACCTTAAGAAATCCGTTGAAGCGCTCGTGATCATGCTCGATTGAGGTGTCAGCAATGATTCCCTTTACGGCACATGGATTCGTCAGTCCTAGTACCGCACCTCCAGATTCCGCTGCAAGCATCCGACTAACTGCCTCAACCTTGCGTCGCAACTGTTGTCCTGCTTTACGCAAGGTTGTTTTTCCATGGAGCCAAGCCTCTCGTTGGCTCCTTCGCCTGAACGACGACTTTACCTCGATCACAAGAACGATCCCGTCTCGGGTACAGATCAGATCGATTTCACCCACATCCGGATACGCCTCCGAGTCAGGATGAAAACCTTGAATGACCTTGAATCCGCGGGATTCGAAAAGCTTTCCTAGACTTCTTTCGATGCGACGCGTTTCCTCTTGTGCCTCTCCCCGTCGCGCGCCAAGCCGGCGTAGATTATTGATAGCGGCAGTGGAGTTGTTTTGAAGCCCGGTGACCCAAGGTAACTGCACAAAATATCCGCCCAGCTTCAAGAATGGGCGCTCCAATATTTCGGGAACTAGCCCGGAGGTATTGCTACGCAGCCGTGAGGCCAAGGCCAGCCAGTCGTTTGTCCAGAAATCCAGAATTGACGCCGCCATCGGCAGAGTGCCCTTGGGTGACTTATCGCAGACCGTCCAACCAACGATCGATCTGATTTTCTGTTCTCGTTCTGACCAGGTCAGAGGAAATCGATTCTGCATCCCCTCCATCAATCCCTGTGTTGCCAGTTCGCTCAGGTCAGCCACAGAATTCCCTGACTTGGCGTGCAATGCAACGAATTTGGCCAGGAAGTCCCGTTGAAAAAAAGCGGAGGTCAGTTCCAGCGAGAGCAGCGCCTGGAACAAATTAACGCGCTCCCCCGACTCAAGCAACACGGCGTCATTGATCCCATAAACCTCTTCCAATTCAAGTTTCGTGCGCAACGCCCGTATGTACGCCAACTGGTTGGCCTCGTGGTTTTCTGGCGTTCCGATCTGGTGATTTGCAATCTCTGAAGAAGCAAATTCTTCAATAGCTCTGTAAAACCAGTACCCATGGCACAGCAGCATGCGTCGCCCATCTCGTTCCCATCGGGCGCGGATGCTTGGGTCCGCGATCTCGATTTCCAATCGCTCACCGCGACGGACAAACCGAACGGCGTCATCGTAACTATGCGCATCGACTGAGCGAGAGATGAATTCGTTCATCTCGACCTGTGCCGCCAACAAGGCATTAAAGGCATTCATCAAATCGAAGCGTGGGGGCATTCCTGATCGCCCCGGAAACAGAATTGGCGCCAAATGCTCGGCCATCGACAAGCCGATTTTTTTCTCGGACAGCGAAATTTTTGTATCAGTTGAGGTCTTGAGCTTCCAAGCGATCAGATCCGTGAGGGCATACCAAGTCCCCTCATCCTCAATATTCTGTTCAGTACTTGAGAATCGACCAGGGATCAAATGCTCAAAGGCAAACAGACTTGCGTAGATCAATAGTTCGAACGGTGACAGGCCAGCTAGGGCGTGCTGCCATTTATCAATTTCCGCTTGGCGCACCGAGTGGGCATCGAGAAAGATGTCGATGATCAAGTACTGCTCGTGTATCTCGGGAGAGTAAGTTGCGATTTCCCGAAGTTCGGTCAAGCGCGCCACCTTCGGTTGGTAGACCATGCGGGCGTACCGGATCGCTCTGCATATCGCGGAAGGCTGTGATCGAGCGATCGACGCAATTAGCTGTGGGGCACTGACTCGCTCTTGGTCGAGATAGCGGGACAGCGCAAGGATCATCACATCTGTGCTCCAGATCTCTGTAGGCAGTTCAGCTAGAAACGCTGCGCTCCAGAATTCATTGTCGCGAACAGACTGCTTGATTTTGTGTTTCCCACGGTGAGAAGGTTTTCCGTCGAGGTATTTCTCAGCAACCAGAGCGGCAGCATCGGCCACAGAAATTCCGGCAGTGGTCTGCTCACAAAATCGTTCTTGATAGGTGTTCAATTTTTTTCCCAGCTTGGCGTATCTCAATTCAGCCTCATGATTGATGAGGTGAATCGTCCGGGCTTCAGTAGACGCTCTTGAGCCGGCTGTAGTGTTGTTACTTTACCGGAGAAAGCCCGCTGACATGCCCGCGCCGACGCTTCGGCTTTTTGAATACCCCAATCAAGCCCGAATCAGGCGGCAATACGCCAGATAGCCGACATGGTGCTGGTCATGAGGGATGCACGGAGGAGTTATTGGAAAAAATCTGCTGTTTAAGCTCCTGCTGACACTCTGATCCGTAGCTCCGCCAATCGAGAACGTAAGGGTAATCGAGCCCCCCAAATGACTGTTTCTCGCGCGGTGGGGACATCGCGAGCTCAGCTCCCCGCTCTGCCCACTCCTTGGCGTGCGCCAAGTCACCGATCCGAAGCGCCAAGCGAGCGGCCTGCCAGAGCGGTTCTGCGCGGCCTTCCGCTTGGGATGCACTCATGTAAGCCGCGAACGCTCGCTCGACATCTCCGAGATTTTCCCAGGCCTCGCCTTCCATGCGTAATGCTTCGCCACGATGAAAACGATAGCCTCCGGGAAGTGACTGGTAATGTACAAACGCCTTGATAACAGCCTCCCAATCGGACTCTTCAAAGTAAGCCTGCCCCAAATGGAACGCCAGGTAAGGATCCTCCGGCCGTAATCGAAGCGCGGCATCCAAAATCGAGCGATAAGGGCGCGGGCGAGCCTCTCGTTCATGCTCAACCACGAAGCCCTCCATCGCCGCGCATCTCGGACGATACTCGCCACGCGGCTTCACTAATTCATGTACCGGATAAACCCATTGAAAAACGCTGCGGCGATGAATCCGGGGAAACCAATGATCGTTACCGGGACTATGGCGGCGCCGGATGAAAACCTGGGATAACGCATCGGCTTCGGTTTCTTCCAACAGTGCCCCGAGTGCTTCGACGAAATTCAAATTCGCGGGGCGGCTAATGCCCACAGCCTCTTCCGCCGAAAGTCGCCGGGGTTCGCATAGCGCAACACGCTCGTCGGCATCCAGTCGCATGATCCAATCGTGTGAGGCATGCGCTTCCGCAAAGCAGCGGGCAGCCGCGAAGTCATCGCACCATGGGAATTTAACTACACGAGCCCCTTCGGCAAGAGCTATCTCTCGTGTTTTATCCTGACTTCCGGTGTCGCAAACCACCACCTCGGGTGCGCCGCGAACCGACTCAAGCGCGCAGGGGAGCCTCGTCGCTTCATCCCTCACAATCATTACGACCGAAAACATAGATCACCAAATTTTGAGGATGTAACGTTTTTCTCCCGGACTGCGCTCTGGACGTTCTTGCCACTCCACGGGATCTCCGTGCCATCGGCAGGGGCCGTGCGATAGACCGACGAAGATCGAAAATGGCTTAACTGGACGCCCATCCCGCAGGTGCAGAGAGGCGAGCGCAAGGAGACGGTGATTCCCGTCGAGAATAGACCAGTCGCCTGCCGGTGAGTGGCCAAAGAGGGTAGCTTTCCGATCCAGCAAGGACTCAAGTTGTGGATACGAGCGCAATTGCTCTACCCGAGCACGATGAGCATGAGGTAAAGCACCTAACTCGGTACGGTTGGCGAGTCTGCGCTTTCCGCCCGCGCTCTCGTGTTTCCAACTCGCCTCGTCGATCAGAAGTACCCTGTAAAACCAAGCAACATCAAAGACAACCTCGTACCAATCGCAGTGAGGTAAGAACCTCAAAAAGAGTCCCCCCTCTTTGGTCATCTGCTTGTATCGTTCTTGAGCGGTAGAAGGAGTTGGAGCCTTCACATCAGATTTTTTCTTCGATGCTCCCGAGCCTCCGGTCTCAAGCCAGCTTTCGATCACTTTGTCCAAAGTAACCTGCCGGGCATGAGGGTATGCTTTGAGGAACTCGCTCATGATGTCTTTAGCGTCTGAAAAATTGACGCAGTTGCTCCGTATCTTCCTTCGTCCACCCATAGCGTCCCAAGACAAGCTGAGCACCCCCGCCTAAGCGGACCTCGGCACAAAATCGTTCCATCCACTCACGCGAAACCGTTACGCCAGACGCCTCATAATCAGTCAATATCAGATCCTCTGATACACCCAAAAGCAGCCCGACCAGGGCGACAAAAATCCCCGTGCGATCCATGCCAGCCTTGCAATGAACCACCGTCGGTGGAGCATCGCCGTTCAAGCTTCGCAAGGCTTCCACAAACGCGTGCGAATATTTTTCAAGCACAGGGAAGTAACACAGTTCTTTGGGGTGCTCAGTGCCTAGCGTCCGCCCACCTGGGCAACCGACCGGGAACCGACGGTAGTCCAGTCCAACCAACGTATCTTGGGTATATGCCGGACCTTCACTTTCTTTATCCACCCGCAAATCCACGATTCGACCAATACGATTGGCCCGCAGCCACTGATTCAAAAATGGCTCTTCCTGCCACCGACTCAGTACGCTCGCCCGAAACAAGCGCCCCTTCGTTAATGAATGCCCGAGCCAAACTCCGACGTCGCGCACGTTATACATTGCATCGCGAGTCCGTACCGAATCGAGGAAATTACTGAGTGATTCGATATCCACATCTAACTTCTGTGGCCCATGCACGAGCTCACCCACAAATTTGAGAAACTGCTGCTGGAGGCGAAGCTTCGCTTGATTGCCCTGCTTCAAGTCCATCGGAGCGTTTAACGCTACAAAGGTGGCACGCTCCGATTCGGCCAAGAGGGTGTTTGTTAATTGTGGGGTGAGATACAGTCGTGGCAATCCATTCCGCGAGATTGCCACCAGTCGAGCCAGACGCTGAAGCGCGAGATTGTAATGAAAGTAAAACGCATAGGCATCGCTGCGTGAATGCGAACGTGAGGCCGCCTCAAAAGCCTCAATGAATTTTTCGATCTCCTCATGCGAGCGCCTGACTGGATCGATAGTGAGTTGTGCTGATGCCCGTAACGCCAGCGGACGCCCCGCTCCATCGCGATCAAAAGCGAGAACCAGACGCGGCTGTGGAACCTCTGGAGAGTCTGCCAGCCAAAAAAGCTCTGCTTCTGTCGTCGCCCAAGATACATCTACCCTTCGCAGACTATCGCCGACAAAGAACGTCGCTCGACCGGCACTCGAAGTGAGACCAAGCGAAAGACGCACGTCGCCCATCATGCGTGCGAGTGTTTCCCAGTTGGGAGTGGTACGCGGTTCGAACAGCACCGCGACATCCAAGTCGGAATCTGCCTTTTCTTTTTTGATCGAGTAAGAGCCATACCAAAACAGGGCGCGCACGAGCTTCTCCTGTTTTGCCCACTCTAGTATCTTTTCCTGCGCTGAGATAAGTTCGTTCATGAGTTCGTTTAAAGTTCGCCGGGTTTCGGCCTGCCGACAAAAGAAATCACGTCGGCGATCTGATCCTCGATCGGTCGGAGTCCGTCAATGTGTGTAACGTAATGAAATTTCCAATACGTTTCATCCGCCATTTCGCGCTCAAGTCTGGCGTGTAGCTCGCGTGTGGTCTTCTCCAGTGCTTCGGCACTGAAAGGATAAGGTACCGCTGTTTTGCGCGCTTGAACCCGATCCAAGCAAATCTCAAGAGGCGACCTAACCCAAACTACGCGGTACGACCGCCTCGCGTTCCTGATCGCTTGCTGCACGTGCCAAACTAGCGGACCTGATCCAGAAAACTCTACGGCGTCGCAAGCTCCCTGTTCAATCTTCCCCAGAAGCGCTGCCCAAGCGCGCATCTCACCTGAAGTTGAGCCATCTCCATAAACGGTACGCTCACCATCAATTGAGGCGAACCGCATGCCAGTGCATGCGTGCAGAGCCTTTGCTAGAGTTGTTTTGCCCGTACCTAGTGCGCCGATCAACACAAGTAGAGGGCGTGCATTACTTGCAACCGAAATCGTCTTTGTGCGCCAGTCACCAACCATATCGCCTGAAAGTGCCGCAAATTCAGACCGTCTGGCAGGGCGAAGTTCAACCAGACGTTGCCCCTGTTCGTTGATGACCTCCAGGCCGCCATCAAGTCGCTCCACTCTTGCCTGACCGTTGTAGAACGGTTCAACAGCCGCAAATCGTCGCGTATACGCAGGCACTCCACGCAGATCAACGTGCATCCAGCCATCACCATCACGCGCGCGTGCAAAGCCCTTGTGAAAAACGTCTAGATCAATGAACCAGTTGCCATGCAACGGCTTACCGTTCAGATCCAGATGCGTGCATAGGCCTGCGTCACTCTGGATGACACAGAATCCGTCCTTGTAGTCCCCGGCATAGCGCCAGGTTTCTGGATACGCGAATGAGCCATCCGAGCGCACATGTCGATAGCGGCCATCACGCAATCGCACCGTACAGCGACCGCATTGAAAGTTTCCGCACCAGTCATACTGCTCAGGATAGGCATCGCTTCCGTCTGGACGAATGTGATGCCATCCATCCATGGTTTGTACTGCAGCGAAGCCTTCATAGTAACCAAACGTTCGAATGAAGCGACACGCATAGGCAGCCTGACCATCTGGTTTGACGTGCCACGCTTTCTCTCCGAGTTTCACCGGTGCAAGGCCTGGCGCATGGAACTTGAGCACTTCGTCGAAGCGTTCGAAGTAAGCGGGCTGCCCATCGCACTCATGGTGCGTTCCACAGGCCGACACACTCAGATCGCGCCAATTCATAGACCTTCTCCCGCAGGCTTCCTCATGTTGCACGAGGCACACAAGGAACGGTTTCTGTAACTAGACACCAGCGCGCTATAAGCATCCCCCCGCCAGACCTCAAGAAGGGATGCATCCTCCAAGTAGCCGAACTCTCCCAAAGTCCTACGCTGCGCGTCCGGCGCGCAGCATGGATCGAATCGCCCTTGAGCACTGACCCATGCCTCTTGTCCCAAGAAGGGGCACAGGCCATCAGGTGTAAGCTCCTGTGACGATCCTTCGTCCAGCGGAAAGACGTTTTCCAGAAGGATCGCACGCCCATTCGCGAGAGGCTGTTCCAGAGCGATCTTTCGAGCCTGCTCGACAGCTATATTCCAGCGGCGGATCGTGTCTGCATTGCGGCGCATCGACAAGGTTTCGATTTCAGGAAAATGCGCCCAGAGATGGTGGCCTTTGATACGATCCACGCCGAGTTCGATACCGAGTCGTACGATATCGGCCAGCTCCTCGACGTTGGACTCCAGAAAGGTCAGCTGGAGCGTCACGCGGCAACGGTTGCCACCATTCGCAGCATGCGCATCACGCACCGCAATGAACTCACGCAAGTTGCGCAGTGATTCTTCCCATTTCGAGCCCAGCATGATCGATTCATGAGTGGTCTTACAGGCACCGTTCCAGGAGATTTTCACATCGGAGGTGACCGGCACAATGCGGGCAGCCCAATCGCTAGCCCCATACTTCGGGAAGGTTCCGTTGGTCGTCAGATTCAGTTTGACGTCGTGCTTCGCACACAAAGCCAGGATGTCCTCGAAATGCTCATAGAGCAAAGGCTCACCCATGGTTGATGGGATGATTTCACGCAGCCCTTTCCCAGCGGTTTCCTCGACGATCCGCTTCAGCATCTCGAAGGGCATGCGGCGATGACGACGCCCATCCAGTTTGCGCAGTGGCTGCAACGCACTGTGTGGTGAATGCTCCTCGCACATCACGCACTTGAGGTTGCAGGTATCCGGGTTGGTATCAAACGTAATCCGCCAGGGTGCTTGCGCATGTGCAAGCCTTGTTCTGTCCCGCCGACGAAGGACTCGCTGATACAAGGCTTCGATATCCTGCACGTGGGTATCGATATCGGGAATGTCACCATCCAGGCTGAAAACGTAGCCACGACTTCCCAACTTTGTCGCTAGTTCAGGCGCATCGACAAAACGCTGCATCTGCTCCGCCAGAGCAGCGTATGAGCGATGCTCGAACAAGAGTCCGTTGACCTCGTGATGGACATACTCGGCCATTCCGCCTGTATTGGCCGTGATCACCGGTACGCGAACTTGCTGGGCCTCATGAATAACCAGCGGCGAGTTCTCCACCCATACCGATGGCACAACAATCGCATCCACGCGATCAAAAACATCGCGAACGATGTCCTGATTCCTGTACTCAGGCATCCATTCGATCTTGTCTGCGATCTCGGCAGGGAGGCTCGCTGCGATGTCTTTCAGTGCGGCCGTTTCCTGACCACGCGGGCGCCCCCAGATCCTGAGTCGGGCTTTGCCTGTGAGCCGCCCAAAGGCACGGATCAGGTCATGAATTCCCTTGGCCGGAATATGAGTGCCGATGTACCCAAACGTGAAATCCGATTCCTGAACCCTGTTACGGTTAGCGGAACGCTTTCTGTCGAAACCGTAATCCAGATAGATGAGCTTGCGCTCGGGCAGGCCGAAGTCATGGCGATAGCGCGCCAGAAGGTAACGCGCCGGGGCAACGAACACATCCACCAGTTCGGCCATCTCGCGCATGTGTGCCATGCGACGCTTCACCCAGTCTTGCCAGTAAGCAACGTCCGCTTCATATTCATCGGGAGCCCCGCTGAAGTAACGCGCGTAGCAACGCTCGGCACACTTACGATCCTCCTGTCCATCGCAGGCAGCCCACAGGTTTTCCGGGGCTTCTGGTAGGGTCTGCATGAACTGGCCGCGCGGACACATAACCCAGTAGTCGTGAAGTGTATAGACAATAGGTATCCCGCGATTGGCTGCCTCCTTGAGTAGCGACGTCGAGAGATGATTTAGGTGTCCGACGTGTACAACATCTGGATGCACCTCGGCCAATACCTCGGCGAAACGCTGATCGACCCCTTCTGCCCGGTATCTGTCCTTGAGCCTCGGGTTGTTCACCAGATGCAGGGTGATCCTTGCGTCATCAGGATCTCGATCCTGTCGAAGGCGGTAATCCGGCGCAAAGGGATCCTCTTCGCGGGTAAAGACATGGACCTCATGTCGATCAGCCAGCCCCTGACACAACGTCTGGCTATAGACCTCGGAACCGGCGTTGTAGCGCATCGGATAACCGTGAATCACTTTCAAAATTTTCATGCTGATGCCTCCGCAACGCCATGCAATACGTGTTCCTGCCTGAAGTCTTCAATGAGATGTACCAGGCCGGCTTCCAATGAAATTTCAGGCGCCCAGCCGAGAATCTCACGTGCTCTCGCCGGATCTCCATAGAAACGCGCAACGTCGTAAGATCTAGGCGCAGCCTCAGTGACGACTGAGTCGCTCTCCGCCAGTCGACAACAAATCGCAGCAAGCTCGCCTAAAGAGGTTGGGTGCCCTGATACCAGATGCACTGGGGGCAATGACTGCTCGCCGGACTCCAACAGTCCGATCAAGGCACGAAGACCTCGAACGACATCATTGACGTGCGTAAAGTCGAAGGTGTGGTTGCTGCCTTCAACGCGTAAGGGCGAGCCTTCGACCGCTGCCCTGCCAAACGCAGGAATGACTCGATCTGCGTGATCCTTCGTGCATCCGTACACGTTCGACAGCCGAACGACAGCCGTTTGAAGGCCCTGGCTGCGCGCATTCAGAACGACGCGCTCGCCCTCTGCCTTGGAGCGCGCATAGACGTTGAGCGGATTCAACGCGGTCGTCTCAGCAACCGGGAGTGATGGAGCCTGCCCGTAGACCTCTCGGCTGCTCGAAAACAGAATCCACGGTCTGGAACTCTGGGCCAATGCCGCATGAACGAGGTTTTGAAGGCCTGTGACGTTTGTGCGCCAACACTGGTCAGGGTCTCGCTGCCCCCAGACAACCCTTGAAACTGCCGCCAGGTGAACAACACCGGCGCAGCCCTGAATGGCCGTCTCAATGTCGGCCAGGCGGGTCAAATCACCGTGATTTGCTCCGCGCCCAAGCAGATCCAGTTCCTTTACCGAAAACCCGTCATTTCTGAGCGACGCGCAAAGCCGTCGCCCCACCAGGCCGCGTGAGCCGGTGACCAGTACTCTCTTTGTCATGATTTTCCCAAAATGAGAGCCAGAACTCCCGCAAGGAGAGTTCCGGCAAGTGAAGCAATCAGTAGTGTTCGGGCTTCTACGCTTGCTTCAGATGGGAAGCTTCGATCTGGAATCGTTGCTGCGTAAGTGTTGCCAACGCAGTTGCATCCTGAGGTGAGCAACCCCGATCACGGTAGTACTGCGGTGAGGTCTGATTAAGTTGCACAGATCGACGATCGATGTCGGCTTTTAACGGGGAATGACTCACAGGTTTGCTCCTTCAGGTCAAGCCAGAACGGACCACCACTACTCCCCTCGGGTCTGGGAAGCGCCTGGAGCAAAGCTAAGCGTGGAGTCTGAACTGACATTCGGGTCGTTTCCGCAGCGCTACGAACCCACCGACGAAGTCGTTGTCTAGGACCCGATCCAAGACACAAAGAGAGGTATCAATGCTTTTTAAATGCTATGTGTATTTCTGATTCGGTACAACTGAATCGACCCTGATTTTGTAGAGACAGCGGAGTCAGTTTTGCTCACTACTGCAGCCGTTCACGAAGGAGGTGCTGACCGGCTGCAACGGCCGAACTTCTGCCTCATGCCAGCGGCAACAGGCGGCACCTCGGCCAAAGCCGACCTTGGGCCTCTGGTCAGGATCAGGCTGGAATGCGCTGGTTACCCGCCGCTCAGCCGTTGAGATGCTCAATGGCCGCTTCCGTTGTTGGCCGAGGACGGCTCCCGACCCATTGCGGCCATCCAGCTATTTCCAGACCGGCCGCTCAGCCAAACACCGGTTCTGCGTTTTGAATGCTACAAAGCGGCCGGTGGCGACCTCACACACCCGGCCATGAGCTGCCGGTCGCCTATTGCCCAGAGCAGTCACCTAGATGGCCGCATGACTCTCAAACCTGTCTTAGAGAATTAGTACGCCGCTTCCTTATCTGCTCTTGGAGCGAGATTCAAATCGCATGAGCACATGCGCCGCCATTCCCTTTGCTAACTCTTCCTCACCAAAAAACACAGTACCGTACTGGTTCTGGCGAAGCAGTTCAGACTCAGATTCGCTATGAGTGCGTATGAGAATTTCTATTTCAGGGTTAAGCGCCTTTGCCGTTTCAACCATCTGGTGGACGTTGATTGGGTCGGGGCAGGCAATGACCAACATCGCTGCATCGGCGATGTGCGCCTGAATCAGGACAGCAGGTTCGGCAGCATCTCCGGCAACAGCAGGAGTGCCCACCTTTCGCAACCCTTCAACAATCTCCCGGTTTTGTTCGGCAATGACATAAGGAATATCTTTTTCCGTCAAAGATGCGGCAATTCGTTGGCCGACACGGCCATAACCAACAAGCACAATCTGCTTTTCTAGGAACTTGCGTTCCGTAGTTGTTGGAAGTTCGGCGAAAGGCTCTTCGCGCTGCTCCAACTTGCGAGCAAAAGCCGATTTTTCCAGCGCCCATTTGCGCAAGGGCTCTATTGCTGAAAACATCAACGGATTAAGTGCAATGGAAAACAATGCACCGGAAAGAATCAGGCTCATTCCCTCCGCTGTCATCAAGCCGAGCGCCTGGCCCAATCCCGCCAGAATGAAAGAAAACTCACCTATCTGTGCAAGGCTGGCCGCAACAGTCAGCGCTGTATTCAACGGGTATCTGAAAGAAAGAACCAGGAAGAATGCTGCAAGTGTTTTGCCGAGCATGATGATGCTCAATACACCGAGAACCTGTAGCGGCTTTTCGATCAAAACATCCGGCTGGAACAGCATCCCGACAGAAACAAAAAACAGCACCGAAAATGCATCACGAAGAGGTAACGATTCTTGGGCGGCGCGATGACTGAAATCCGACTCGCGCATGACCATCCCAGCAAAGAAGGCTCCCAGCGCAAAAGAGACATTGAACAATTTGGCTGCGCCAAATGCTATGCCGATGGCAGCCGCAACAACTGACAAAGTGAACAACTCTCTTGAGCCCGTTCCAGCAATTTGCCAAAGCAGCCAAGGAATAACCCGCCGTCCGACAATCATCATCAAGCCGATGAAAGCACCAACTTGTAGCAATGTTTTGGCGATGGTGATCCAGACTGCTTCGTTACCTGAAACCGCAACGGCATTTCCCCCAAGAAGTGCAGCTAACGGTGGCAAAAGTACTAATACCAGTACGGTCGCCAAGTCTTCAACAATCAGCCAGCCGACCGCAATTCGGCCATTCATGCTTTCAAGTATTCCTCGCGCCTCCAGCGCTTTGAGCAAAACGACGGTACTGGCGCAGGATAATGACAGACCGAAAAGCAATCCATGGCCCCATGGCCAACCCCACCACCAGGATGCCAGCATGCCAAGTAGCGTAGCGCAGGTCATCTGCACAACGGCGCCAGGAACCGCAATCCGCTTTACTGCCAACAAATCAGCCAGCGAGAAATGCAGACCAACGCCAAACATCAGGAGCATCACACCAATCTCTGACAACTGGGCTGCAATATGGATGTCTGCGACAAATCCCGGTGTGGCGGGACCAATAAGAATACCGGCCACGAGATAGCCAACCAGCGCCGGAAACTTCAGACGTTCAGCGATGAATCCAAGTGCTAAGGCAATTCCGAATCCGGCAGCCAAGGTAGTGATCAGGGGGATGTTGTGGTCCATGCGTGAAGCTCTCCATTGCCGCTCGTTTTATATCACTGCCTGAGCAGTGAAGAACCCGTTGTTCGTTAATTTCCTTCAGGAATGGCCGCTGCGCCTTGGTTCTCGGTAATATTAGGAACATGCTACCCAATCTCGCCTGACATGGAATCCGGGAACTTACTTTCCATTTTTTTGCTGCTGACAGTTGCGCTTGTCACGGTTTTTCTTGCGCAACGTCTTCGGTTGCCTTCACTTTTGGCATACCTGTCGGTTGGGATTGCCTTAGGTCCGCATGGTTTCAAAATTCTCGCTGAGTCCGAAGAGTTTGGAACCCTGGCTGAATTTGGCGTTGTCTTCTTGATGTTCTCCATTGGCCTCGAATTCAGTATCAGCCGATTACGAGCCATGCAGACCACTGTATTCGGATTTGGCGGTGCTCAGGTCGCAATTACGGCAATCGGAACCATGATTGCATCGGTTTGGGGTTACGGCCAAAAGTGGGAGGTCGGACTGGTCGTCGGTCTGGCGGTCGCCATGTCGTCTACGGCAATTGTTGCCAGAATGTTGTCGGAACGTTTTGAACTGCATTCCCGCTCCGGGCGGCAGACCATGGGCACACTCCTCTTTCAAGACATTGCAGTGGTTCCCTGCCTGATTCTTTTTCCGGCATTGGCGCGCCCACAGTCTGACCTGCCACAGGCCATCGGCTTGACCTTGGTGCAAACGATTGCGGTACTTGTTCTCTTGATCGGGTTAGGCCGGCGCCCGATGAAAATGCTGCTCGATACGATTGCACATCGTCGTTCCGCGGAATTATTTGTCCTGACGGCACTATGGGTCGTCCTGGCTTTAGGATATGCGACCCATGCGGCCGGTTTGTCTTTGGCTCTCGGGGCCTTCATCGGTGGGATGCTGATTTCGGAAACGATGTACCGCCATCAGGTGGAGTCGGATATTCGACCATTCCGTGATATTTTTCTTGGCCTGTTCTTCGTCACTGTTGGCATGATGCTGGATGTGGTTTATGTTTTTACCCACCTTCCCGCTTTGCTTCTCGCTGTTTTACTGTTGGTTGTCGGCAAGGGGCTCGTTGTCTTTTTTGTGGCTCGATTAGCCAAAAGTCCGCCGGATGTTTGCCTTAAAACCTCCACCCAACTGGCGCAGGCCGGGGAGTTTGGACTGGTACTGATACAGCTGGCCTACGCACTGAAGTTGGTCGAACAAGATGTATTTCAACTGACCCTTTCTTCGATGCTGATCTCGATGTTTGTTGCGCCGTTTCTCATCGAGTGGGCAGCAAAAAAATCTGGCGAAATGGCACGTGGGGACTGGGCTCACAAGGCAAAAACAATTCACGATATTGCAGTCGGGTCTTTCGCCAAGGAAAACCATGTCATTTTGTGCGGGTACGGTCGGACTGGGGCTCAAATTGGCACTTTTCTATCTGAGGAAGGCATTGAATTTGTTGCACTAGACTTGACGCCAAATGCTCTCAAGTTAAAGCCGCCAGCAGGTGGCGTGGTAGCTTTTGGGAATGCGGACCGCCTAGCGGTTCTACAAGCTGCGGGCTTGTCTCGTTGCCGAGGGGTGGTGATTTCCTACCACGATGTTTATTCGGCTGAACGCGTGCTACAACTGGTTCGCCAGGAGCGTAAAGATATACCTATCGTGGTGAGGGCGGCCGATGAATCCTCGGTAAGCAGACTCAAGGCTGCTGGCGCGACAGAGGTGATCCCCGAGGTTTTGGAAGGCAGCTTAATGATCGCTGCTGAAGCATTGGTTCAATTTGGTATCCCAGTCGAGCATGCGATGGCAAAAGTTAGAAGCATCCGTGCCTCGCGATATGCAACGTTGAAGGACTTTTACAAAAAATCAGCAGAAATTAAAGTTGAAAGGAGCTCAGAGTGAGCAAGTTTTGGAAAACAGTGATTGGCGCGACTTTTTTGTTGGCATCTACAATGTCTCAAGCTGGATGGAGCGTCCTTGGTCACCGTGATGTATACCGCGTTGTACTTATATCCCCAACCGACATCTCGAACAATTCGGTGTATTGGGATGCAATGAGAACGCTTTGTAACAAGACGTTTTGCAACGTCGTATTTGTTGCAAATGAAAGCGATATGGCAGTCGCAACCAGTAGGCGGCTATCAAAACAAGAACGTGAAAATGCGCTCATGATTTACACAACTAACAGCGGGTTTAGCTGGAACTGCACTTTACGGCCAAATGCGGACAATTGCTTCCAGTGGTAGTTATCAAGACGGGTATGGCCAAAGTTCAATTGGTTATATCAATCATGGCGAAGATTCCGGGGCATTGTGGGGGTCACAAATAACCAGCAAATCGCATTGTGATTCCGCCAGCACATGTTTGGTTACGCTGCCGATCAGCAATTCTTCGGCAATGTGTGATCCATGTTTGCCGACGACAATCAGATCGGCATCAGTCTCCTGCTCCATGGCAATGATTTGCTGCGCTGGATCGCCGCGAGCGATCCGCACTGTGTATTCCGATGTCGTCAGTCCGGCAGTTGCAGCCAGATCGTGAAGCTTTTTGCGTCGAGTCTCGCCACCGGTTGTTATGTATTGGCGAATAACGTGTTCATCGACGCCAGCAAATGTCAGCTTGCCTTCGTAGGGAAGTTCAAAGGCATGTAGCAGAACAAGATCTGCACCTGGGGCAACTTGCCTTGCCATACGGATCGCCTCAAGCGAAACAGGTGAAAAATCTACGGCGATAAGGACTGATCGGTACGCCTCGTGTGGAGGTTGTTTAACTATCAGCACCGGGTGACGCGACGACTTACGCAACAAGCGGGCCGCTGTAGCCCCAAGCAAAGTGTGACGTAAAAAGGATTCGCCGCGTGCCCCGAGAATCACTAGATCCGCATCCAACACATCAGCCTCGGCGGCAATTGTGGCTAATGGGTTCCCATCTGCTACACAGGTATGCGGAGAGACGCCACGATTAATCGCCGGATTTCTAGTTAATAGGGCTAAGCGAGAGTGAGCATCACTGTTCAAAGCAGCTTTCAGCGCTAACACATCGTCCCCTAACATCTCTCGCAGGCTGTCGAGCGTATCTAATTCAATTGCATGAAGAATGTAGAGTTCGCTGTTAGTACTGGCCGACAGATGAAAGGCACGTTCGACAGCGTGGCGGGCAGGTGCAGAGAGATCGGTGGCGGCAAGAATGCGGGATAGCTGTTTCATGGCTTGTCCTCTTGGGATGGGTAACGTTGTCAGCGCTTGACGATGTTGCCCATCGGGTAGATGTTTATTCGTACTCAGCTTGTATCTTCCAAGTGGAGTTATCGAACTACACGTGCGGCGGCCCGACCAGCACAATTACCTGCCTAAGCCATTGCAAGCTTGTGGCACCCAAGGAAATAATACCTGAATCAAATAAGAGGAGCACCCTGACAGAAAATTGCTGCTTTGTGGCTTGTAGGTATTCCTGATAGCAATGGATTGGGCTCTTGCTCCATCTTACCGAGGAAATGTCTGCGAGCATCCGGCATGAACGGCTGCTGTCCTCAGTTACCGGGCTTTAAGCCCTTAGAAGGGGGACCGGCCGGATTGGGTCGGGAAGCGACCATCCTCACCTCAGATTCATCGTCGGAAAGCGGTCAATGATATTTCGCTACCAGTAAACGGTCACTCGTTGTCGGGTGCCCTTGACCCAATGGGTAGTTGAATTCATTTGTCGAGGCAATTGAGCCAACCTCACTATGCAATGAAGTAGAGCTTCGGAGCAAATTCGGATAGCCTCATCACATGGAACCCTCTGATGCCATCCTGAAGACTATCTTGGTTCGCCCTCGTATCTACCTAGGTGAAGGCATCGCCGTTGGCCCCGGCAAAATTGACCTGCTGCGCCTCGTTGGTGAAACCAAATCCATTTCAGCTGCCGCCCGTACCCTTGGCATCCCGTACAAACGCGCCTGGCTCCTACTTGATACCCTGAATCAAGGATTTGGCCGGCCGCTTTTTGAGACCACAAAAGGCGGCAAGGGTGGCGGCGGCGCGCAGTTGACCGCTTTAGGACAAGAACTCCTGATTCGTTATATGGCCTTGGAACAGCGCATCAATTCCTCATCAGCTCCCGAACTCGAAGCCTTGCAAGCGTTAGCGGTCTATTCACGCTAATTTTGTGACAGTTGGCACACCTGTTGCATTATGCTATCCGTTATGTCAGTTTTGACCTAACGATGTAGGGAATACGACATTGATGATTCCAACTTCGTCCGGGAGCAGTCCATGCGCACATCCAAGTTTCTTGTCTTACTTGCCCTGAGTCTGACCTGCTCAGTGCTCCAGGCTGCCGATGCAAACATCGCAGTCGCTGCCAACTTCATCGGCCCCATGGAGAAAATCGCTCCTGAGTTTGAGAGGGCAACAGGACACAAACTGGTTGTCGCTTATGGAACAGTCGGCAAGTTCTACGCCCAGGTCAAGAATGGAGCTCCCTTCGATGTCCTGGTGTCGGCCGATGATGAAACTCCCATTCGCCTGGAGAAGGATGGCCTGGCCATTCCTGAAAGCCGCTTCACCTACGCCATCGGCAAACTCGTTCTGTGGAGCGCCAAGGCCGGCGTCGTCGATGACAAGGGTGATGTACTGAAACGGGGAGACTTTCTTCACATTGCCGTCGCCAACCCAAAGCTGGCCGTCTATGGCGCGGCAGCCGTCGAAGCGATGAAGAAATTGGGTGTCTATGAACGCCTGGAAACGCGATTCGTTCTCGGGGAGAACATCAGCCAAGCCTATCAATTTGCCGCCACCGGCAACGCTGAATTGGGTTTCATCGCGCTTTCCCAAATCTACAAAGACGGGCAGTTCGCTACTGGCTCGCACTGGATGGTGCCGCCCAGCCTTTACCCGCAGATTCGACAGGATGCCGTGCTCCTGACGCGAGGCAAAGGCAATCCTGCGGCTGAAGCACTGCTGAGCTACTTGAAGAGCGATGCAGCCAAAAAGGTCATCCGCGCCCACGGTTACGAACTCTGATTTCACAAGGAACCACCATGAAGCTCATCAAAACCATCCTCGTCTTTGGCACCCTCCTAATCGCATTCTCTGCACATGCCGAAAAGCTGACGGTCGCGGCCGCTGCTGACCTCAAATTCGCCATGGATGAACTGGTCGTCTCTTTCAAGAAGTCCAATCCGAGCGACGAGGTCGATGTCATCTACGGCTCCTCGGGCAAGTTCCACACTCAGATTCAGCAAGGCGCGCCGTATGACATGTTCTTCTCGGCCGACATTGGATTTCCGCGCGAACTGGCCGCGGCTGGCCTCGCAGCTTCCGAGGTCAAACCCTATGCGTTTGGCCGTATCGTTTTGTGGAGTGCCAGCGAGGACGCAACCAAAATGACACTTGCTAGCCTCGTCGACCCGAAAATCACCCGGGTGGCCATCGCCAATCCGAAACATGCCCCCTATGGCAAACGAGCCGAAGAAGCCCTTCGGGCGGCGGGTCTCTGGGAGAAAGTCGAGCCGAAGCTGGTTTACGGCGAGAACATTGCCCAGACCGCCCAGTACGTGCTGACGGGCAATGCTCAGGTGGGCATCGTGGCACTGTCGCTGGCGGTGAATGCCGGGTTGGCCAGCAAAGGCGGCTACTGGCTGGTTCCCGACAATCTGCATCAGCCATTGGAGCAAGGTTTCATCATCACCAAGCGCGCTGAGAAAAACCCGGTCGCCAAACGCTTTGCCGACTACATCTCCTCGAAACCCGCTCGTGCTGTGATGACGAAGTACGGATTCGTTCTGCCGGGCGAAGCCGCCAGCAAATAAGCCACGGAGATTGCCATGGGCACACAGACTCGTACCGGCCAAGGGTTCATTGCCGGTTCCTTGATTGGCTCGCTTGGCGGGCTGATTGGCTTGGGTGGAGCCGAGTTTCGCTTACCCGTCCTGGTTGGTCTATTCAGGCTCTCCACGCTGGAGGCGGTGGTGCTCAACAAGGCCATGAGCCTAGTGGTGGTCGCCGCTGCGTTGCTATTTCGCGCCAAAGCGATTCCGATGGAGCAACTCGGGCAGCATCTGGATATTGTCGTGAATCTGCTCGCTGGCAGCCTGGTTGGCGCTTGGTGGGCCGCGGGACATGCGTTGACCATGCCGCGTACTTGGCTCAATCGCATCATCATGGTCATGCTGAGCGGTTTGGCTGTTCTGATGCTCTCTGAGTCCTGGCTGGGTGTTCAGGAAACTTCGGTGCCTCTGTTCCACGAAGGCATCGCCCGACTCGTTGCCGGTGTTGTCGCAGGCTTTGGCATTGGGATGGTCGCCGCGCTACTAGGCGTCGCCGGTGGAGAGTTGCTTATCCCAACCATCGTCCTGCTCTATGGAATAGACATCAAGTTGGCGGGAAGTCTGTCGCTAATGGTCAGCCTGCCAACCATGATTGTCGGCTTTGCTCGATACAGTAGCTCGGACGCCTTTGATGTGTTGCGGCGGGAACAGCCACTCTTTCGCTGGATGGTAGCTGGGTCAATCCTGGGTGCCGGCATAGGTGGATTACTGCTCGGACTGATGCCGACTCGTCTTCTGATGGCTGGCCTCGGTGGCATCCTACTTATCTCAGCCATAAAGACTTTCCGCCACGCTCGCTGAGCAGAGACGTGCGATGCTTCTGACTGACAGTGACCTGCAAGCCATATGGCTCACCATCAAGTTGGCCACCATCGTCACGGCCATTCTGTTTGTTGTGCCCACGCCGATTGCCTGGTGGCTGGCACGTACCCGCTCGTGGTGGAAGGGGCCGATTGGGGCTGTGGTCTCGTTACCTTTGGTCTTGCCGCCTTCCGTGCTGGGCTTCTACCTGCTGTTGGCGATGGGGCCCGATGGCCCGGTCGGGCATTTTACGAAGGCGCTGGGCATCAGTCCCTTGCCATTCACATTCTGGGGCTTGGTACTGGCGTCTGTTTTTTACTCGATGCCGTTCATGATTCAACCCATTCAGAATGCATTCGAAGCCATGGGCGACCGTCCGATGGAAGTTGCGGCAACTCTCCGAGCATCGCCTATCGACGCATTCTTCACCGTTGCCGTACCGCTGGCATTGCCTGGCTTCATCTCGGCCGGTGTGCTGACCTTCGCTCATACCGTCGGCGAGTTTGGCGTTGTGCTGATGATTGGCGGCAACCTGCCGGGGGTCACACGAGTTGCATCGGTACAGATTTACGACCATGTCGAAGCACTGGAATACGCTCAGGCGCACCGTCTGGCGGCGGTCATGTTGGCATTCTCGTTCGTGGTATTGCTTGCTTTGTATGCGAGAAAGCCAAGTATCACGAAGAGTTGATGGAGCGGTAGCGTCTGCTTGCCATTTGGTATTACCTCAGATTCAGTTCAGTCTTGTAACCCACATGCGATAAGTCACGACGGCAATGCTGCCGACTTCCACCATTCAATCGCCATGGAATGAGCAACTTTAATTGGCCGGGTTGAGACAATCAAGGCGTCAATTTGCTCGCCGAATAGCGGTCATTGAGCGAGTCTCGACGAAACCTTCGGTATTGAAAATGGATGGCTATGTCGACCGGCGGCATTTGGCCGATTGGGTGAGTAGGCGTCTCAGCCAGTAAGTGGACGTTCGCAGGCACCAGAGGTTTTCAATGCCGATGAAACTCCGCAGAGTATGAGAATGGATGTTTTCAGAAAGGCATTTCGCATTCGCTTATTACGCCCAACATTTGCACATACATAGACGGCAGTGTGAGATCGATATTGCATCAGTGATGCTTCCATCGAGCCTCACCCAGCTCGGAGCGAACGTTTTCTAACTTATGTATGGCGACACAACCTCATGCCACTAGATGGCCAGTGAGTCCAACGTGCGATCGTTGCGTCCAAAATGTGTCAACTTCTGGCCAAGCTAAGCTTCCCGCAGTTCGCTACCGATAGATATTCTTATCGATTATTGCAGGCTAAAACACCTGTCATTGTCGACAGGTGCCCAACCGATAGGCATCTGATACCGTGCTGACCGCAAATGATGGATCGTGGCTCAGAGGCGCCAGCTTGGTCGCTGATGTTCCGGGCGTCAATTGGAAATCGATCGTCATTAATCGTGGATGAAGCATTGCTGCAGACCACCTCAAATATAGGGGGCTGCGGACGGCCGCCATTCACTGTTCGGAGCGTGTGCAATACCCATGAATGTCGGTCAAGCCGCAGCCCCCACTGGCGCACTCTTGATGCGAGTCGCAGGCGCAGTCGTACTGGTTGCCTACGGAGTGATCGGCGTCCTGCAGGACGACGTCGTTATTCCGACCAAGAGAGGCACATTTCACCTCCACGGGCTGTCCGGATGGACTATGGCGGGGGCGATGCTTTGTGCTGCATTGGCCTTGCTTGCCGTCGTCATTGATCACATTGATCGACGGGATGATGAATTGGCATACAAGCGCTTCGGGAAGTGGACGGCGCGTCTCGGATGGGTACTGACAGGGTTGGCAATTGGCCTGAATACGGCCGGCGTGAATTTTCCCGAGCCATCGACAATCACCCCGATTGGAATTTTCGGCGGGGTGATGATTCTGGCCGTGGTCTCGGTAATTGGCCTTGCCAACGAGCGCGCTGTCGAAAGAACCGCGCGGCCTTCGCTTCAAGTGCCTCAAGGCACACGAAGCCGCTATCGGGTCGGCCGGGCAATACTTGGGCAGCTTCTGATGATTTTTGGGGCGCTGATCCTTCTGTTCGCACTTCCCGGTGTGTTCCAGTTCAAGGTCATCAATTACCTGATTGCATCGATCTCGGTGCTCGCCGTCGTGATTGGATGGATGCTATTTGCCACACGAATCACGCTAGAAGCCGATTCACCGGCGCCATCGACAAGGCGGTTCAAACATTGGCGTGCTATCAGGATTGGAATCCTGGTGGTCTTCGGCCTCTGGGCAATCTGGTACGCCAAGACCAGCCAGTGGGGAGAGTGGCGCGATGATGATGAAGCGGAGCGGAAACGTGCTCCTGCTTGGGCCTATCGGTTGGACGATTTCACTGCAGGCATCCCTCTCCCAGTGATCAAGGAACGATTGTCAGCAGAAGGTTTCCGGATGCGTTGTTACGGCAACCTTCAAAAGCACGAAAAGATCGAACCGGACGACATCGAGGTTTGCTGGACCATCGCAAACAACATCGAAGGCATTCCATCGCGGATGATCACATTCTTCTTTGGTGCAGATGGACTGCGACATATTCGCCTCGACTTCCCGGCGTCGGAGTGGCAAGCCGTAAAAGCGTGGCACATACGACAGGGTGACGTTGCGGTCGGAAATTTCGGGCGTGACCAGGGTGGTTCCACGATCAACGGTCGTCGCGGTAAAACCGGGCTTGTCCTCGCCTCCGAGCCCGGCATGCTTAATTGGGTCATGGTTATGTGGCAGTCGCGCGAGATGATCCAGGAACGAAACTGCAATGCCAATGAGCACGATCAATCCACCTGGCAGCTCCTTTGTAGGGACTGGCCTGCACTCTCCGGCCCGGCCCCGTTCCTGAATGCAAAACCAAAGTAGACGCCCGCTACGTTCGAGCAGAGCGCTCTCCCTTCATAGAGATTTGTGATCCCGATGGCTGCATTGTTCTTTTTCATCCTTCCCGCGCTGGTGGTGGCGCTTGTCATCTGGTTGACGCTCCGGGAAAAGCAGAAATTCGAGAGGGATTTGCATGGCAGCGATACGGCGAGCCCGCCATGCACCGATTCCCCGAAAGTTGCTCCTTCGGATCAGCGATGGTTCATGCTGATCGACGGGGTGAAGCGAGGCCCGTTTGCAGTCGAACATCTCCAGCGATTCCGTGATCACGGTGTTGTCGTTCGTGAGACGGAGTTGCTGGGGGCTAGAACAGGCATCGGAGAGCGCGCCGACGAAATTCCCGGTTTGTTCGAGTCGATCGGGGAGTCGCAACAGTTTGCCTCGCTCAAGGTGGCCTACCAGACCTTCCTTGGATTGCGCGACCCGATCTATCGCGGCAATGGAACTGCGGTTATCGCTCGGAACCATCTTACGCTGGCCGGCAAGCCGCGCCGGCTCTTTGCGTGGCGCCGTCGCGAAGAAAGCATTCCGCTTGCGTCGATCCTGGATGTTCTGGTCGACGGTCGAGTAGTCCGGTTCGCAGTCGAAGGCAAGGCGCAGCAACGCTTGCTGAATTTTCAGACTGAGGAAGAAGCGCGCGCGTTTGCCGTGGGTTTGCCTGCCCGGATGTCAGAGGCAGGGCAGCAGGTCAAACACGACACGGAGGAGTTTGCCCAGTTCATGAAGGGTGCGCGCCCATGGGGAACATTTGCAATCATTGGGGCCAATTTTGCCGTCTATTTGTTGGTTGGATTCAGCGGCAGTGGCTGGGTGCTGGTTTCACCTGGAACATTGGCGAACTGGGGTGGCAATCTGGGGCCGATAACAACGCAGGGTGAATGGTGGCGCATGTTAAGCAGTAATTTCCTGCACTCCGGGCTTATGCATGTCTCGATCAACATGATCGCGCTGTGGGATGCGGGGCGGGTTACGGAGCGTCTCTTCGGGCATGCACGGTACCTGTCCGTTTATCTGGCTGCCGGTCTTGTGGCCAGTATAGCGAGCATCAACTGGCAGCAGGAGTCCGTCAGTGTCGGTGCATCCGGTGCGGTATTCGGAATCTACGGCGTGCTACTAGCCGCCTTGGTATTGAATCCGCTTCTATTGCCGGCTACGGTGACTCGACGTTTGCGGAATGGCGCCCTCTTTTTTGTTGGATATGCCCTGCTGCAGAGTCTCGGCCAGAAAGGCATTGATCATGCTGCTCACGTCGCCGGTTTGTTCAGCGGAATGCTGTTTGGGTCGGTGCTCGTGCTTTCACGGACGAGAGCTTACTTTGCTGCCGGCGTATCGGCGATCCTCATCATAGTCGGCGTCTGGCGCGCTGACGTTGCGAATGCTCCATACGCCGATGAGCGACGTTTTTGGAAATACCTGTCGACAGTCATCATTGAGGAGCAGCGTCTCAATGAGCGCGCAAAGCAATTGGTGCCTGCAGCAAACAGTCTGGGATCTACGGCATTGGCCGAAGGTATCGACAAGGAGATCGTTCCTGGTTGGAAGTCGGTTAGCGACAATCTGAACCAGATGGACCGTCTGCTTCCTCGCTCGAAAGCACTCCATTCTCCGTTATCGCGCTATGCCCAGCTTAAGTACGAGGGGTTCATGATGTTTCGAGACAGTATTCTGACGTCCGACGAAAATCTCTCCAGTTTGGCTGGAGAGCGTCTGCACGAGGCCAACCGACAGGCCGAGGCCTTTGCCCTCCTCCTCAAGGAACGGACACAAAATAAGCCGGCAGGTTCGGCAGGTACTGGCAACACGACCGTTACGCCGGCTTCGGGCCAGCCGTTGAAGCCGCTTCCAGAACTGGCCGCATCCAAACCAATCATGACTGGACAATGGCGTGACGCTGGGCGGATCATTTACGCCGATGCAGCAAAGGCTTCCCCCAAGGGAGCGACGGTCGCGGTCGACCAGGGGATGGCAGGCTTTGTCGAGGACATGCTACAAAGCCTGGCCACCGTTGACCCTGCGGCCAGGAGTTGGGTGCTGCGCAAAGTGGCGCTTGAGGCCAAGCACCTAGAAGATGCTACACGCCGACAACTCCTGATGCAGTCCGTTGAGAGTGTCCGCCAGAATAATGTTCGTCCCGGCCTGAAGTCGGAGGCGCTTGCCGAGGGGGCGGTTGGCCTCTTGCGGCTTCACCAGTCGCAGGAAATGGCCGTTGAAGTGATGCGTGAAGCGCTGGCTGTGGCATTGAGCGTTGACGGCCAGGAGCGAGCCGTCGCGTTACGTTCCCTCGCCGAAGCTATGGATTCGGACAGCGGGGCCGATGTCCGGCCATTGTTGCCAATTGCCGAGGAGGCAGCGCAGATCTCTGGGGACCCCTTCCATCAGTCCTTTGCGCAGGTGTCGGTGGCGCGCAGCTGGCATCGCCTCAAGCGCCAGGACAAGGCAATCCTGTGGTGGCAAAGTGGACGCCGGACGGCGGCGCAACTGGCCGAACCGCGCCGGCGCAATACCGCTGAATCGCATCTCGCCAAGGTCGCTGCCGAATGGGGCGATCGTCAATTGGCCAAGGAAATGATCGACGCTCGTCGCGGTACCTTTGTCGATGTTCTCGCTAAAGACGTGATGGTCGCTAGTGCGAATCGCGGCGAATACGACACGGCATTTAAGGAGTTCGCTTCGTTGCGTGCGAGTTGTTCGTCAAACATAGGAAGCGGAGGCTTTGCGCTAATAGATGTCGTGAAAATACAGGTGAGTCGCGGCGACTTCGAGCCGGCACTTCGCCTCATCTCGGAAGCGGGTGGATGTGCCCCCCGTTTTGTATCCGAGGCGTTTATTTCCATCGCATCTACTGCTGAAGTGAAGGGAAATGGCACTTTGGCATCCGAAGCGTTGAAAAACGGGGTGGCGGTTCTGGCCGCGATCAAGGGTCGGACGGCGACCAAGCATGAGTTGTTGGTCAAATTGGATGCGGCAACAGTGGCGGCAAGACTGGGAGACAAGGCAAAAGCTGCGGCATTGATTGCCGAGGTGGTCGCTGATGCGGAAAAGTTCCCACCGTCCCAATCTGAAGAACGAATTGCGATTTTAGCAAAGGCAGCGGCTGCCTATGTCGGGACCGGAAATGAGAGGCAGGGAGGAGAATTGTTCCTCAAAGCCTACCAGTTGGCGGAAAGTACCCCGAAAGTCCCTGGAGGTGACGACACGGGAAAGTCACGGGCGCTTGCCGCAATCGCCGGCGCGATGCTCTCAGTCATTCAATACTGATCGCGCTGCACTTCCGGCAAATAGACCGTCAAATCAGGTTTAGGCGAACTGCCTTGGCAACCGTCTGTGCCTTGCCTATGACGCCGAGTTTCGCCTTTACGTTCGTCAAGTGAAAACGGATCGTGCGTTCGCTAAGCGAGAGGATGAGCCCGATTTCGCTGACAGTCTTGCCGGTTGCCCACCACTTCAAACATTCGTGCTCCCGCGAACTCAGTGCTTTTGGTGTGGGAGAAGGAAGTTCGCGCGAATATACGAGGCGCTTTACCGCCTCATGGACATATGCACCCAATAGGTAGGCTGATCCCAGCATCTGCAGGTCGTGCGAACGCGTCTTGTAAGCACGCTCGGCATTTGCCACGCTCAGCAATGCGACTTCTCCGCGAACCCCTCGCATAGGGATGGTTACCCCGGAAGCGACACCGTGACCTTGTGCATCCTCCCAAAACGCTTTTTCGGCGGCAGTGGCGAAAACATCGTCCGACCAGATCATCGGCAGGCTGGAATCACCCAGCAGACAATGGCGAACGATCGGATCAATCCCGATGTAGTCCTTTTCCAAATAGGTTCTGGACCATGCCTCAGGGTAGCCACTGAAAATGTATTGAAGACATTCGCCATTGGATAACGGAACCCGAGCACCGTAAAGATAGTGCTCAAAACCCATTTGGATCGACACCTTTCGGACTTCTCGACCCAGCTCGTCGAGCGAGTCCGCATTCACAATGTGTTCCATGGAAGACAGATCGGCATCTCCAATGATTAGCTCCGGAGCATGGGAAGCACGGTGGGTGATTTCTCTCATTGCGCGCCAGCGATCTGTTCGTCAAGTTATGCAATTTTCGACGGAAATAAGCGCATTAGCAATGCGCTCTATATTCTGGCGTAGGTCAAACCATCGCGACTAACGACTTCTTGATGGATCGATACAGTAAGTCCACCAAGCGATTGGAGCGCCGAACAGGCAATAGATAGCACGTCCTTCAGCCTGGCTTCGGCGCGATCCCATGAGGCGCGCTCTGTTGTACCTGTCATTTTTGACAGCTTGATAGGGCGACCGGGCTCTTCCTACAATCTTCAGCCAGAAAAATAACAATTGAATCAGGGCAATTAAGGTCTCTCCCAAACCATGTTGTTTGTCATCAATGCGCTTCTCCTCCTTAGCGGGATCGTTGTCACCATCGCCGGAATAGTGATGGCGGCCAGCAATGCCGTGAACTGGCTGCTCGCTGTATTCGGAATCGGGCTGGTCTTGTTAGCTGTCTATTTTGATCGGCAGCGGGTGAAGCAACGTGACGCTCGCGTGGCCGAAGAAATTGCCACCCGGGTTTCGGCACTGACAAACCGGCCCTGGTTGGAGCACGAACAATTCGAGGTTCCGCAGAATCTGAAGCAAGTGTTCCTGGTGCTGTTCATGCTGGTCGTTGGTTCATGGGCCGCATGGTCCGGTATTCACTCAACGCCCCTTAAATGGCCGTTGATTCTCTGTGGGATCTTTTTCTTGGGTTTGGTTGTGCTCGTTTTGCCTGCCTCGCTTGCCGGTATAGGTAAGCCTGCACTAGTTCTCAGTTGCAAGGGGTTCCGGACTCCGGTTGAAGGTCTGGTTGAGTGGCGCTTCGTAGAGGGGATTTATCTGCAAATTGTCGAGATGCGAGGCGTGAAAAGCTATTCACTACTTTTCGGGGTTCCGGATTACGCCAACGCAGTTGCTTCAATTCACTGGAGCCAAAAATACATGGCGCATTTTGGGCTCGGCGGGTTGCGAAAAGGTCGGATCGGCGTTGAGCTCAAAGGCGCCAAGGAGCAGCCGGAAGCCATCGAAGCGCTTGCGCGACATCTCTGGAAACAAGCGACGGCTCGGGAACATCTATGGAACCCGAACATGTCACCACAAGCGAACGAAGCAATGCGGCGGTTGGCACAGTTCGGTCACAAATACGCGGCTAGCGATCAAAGGTTAGGCGCGCTAAGGACTTCTCCCGAGCGGGTTGTAAGCGACTATCAACAGAACTTGCAGGATATCGCCCTGATCAAGCGCGAAACGAACAAAAAAATTCGTTTGGCCAACTGGGGGCTGCTCGTATCAATAATCGGTGTTGTGCTTGCTGTAGCTTGGCCTTTGCTAAAGCGTTGGCTATGAAATTTGCTGCAAGCGCGCAAATATTCAAAACGATCTGGGCACGTTTCTGCAAGGTGGCAAGCTTGCATCCGTCATTAGGCAGAGTTCGGCTAGGGGCAGAACTTGTTTCACTCTGGATGTCGGATACTTGAACGACTCCTATACCCAAATACCTGCCGGATGGCCAACGGAGATACTTCGACCTTCTTGGTCATTGACTCCATAGGGATCAAACAATTGGTGAGGACGCCTTACCGAGCGTTGGTCAGAAGATATTATGAACGGACGTTTTCTCGCTTTCGTTAGGACTGAGTTGAGATTCGTCAAAAAATGTAACTGATAATGGGATCGTCTGACCAAATTCAAAGGAGTATCCAGTATTCACATTGGCATCGATTGTACATTGGGATAACAGCACTATTTCTTGGAATATCCATTTGTAATGCGGGCGAAAGTAAAGATGTTAACTGGAATGAGCCATCAAGTGCTCAATTGCATCTCATCCAAAAAGTAAAAGCCATTGCGGAAACCGGCAGTCTTTTTGATCCCGATACTATCGCCAGGATTCTGGAAACCAACTTTCAAACAACAACCACGGGTTCTGTAACCCCCGCCGATTGCGCGCGGGAACCGCGTTCGTTGCAAACTACCAGATTGTCCCCTTCTTCACCATTCTGGTATCGCGTTATGCCATCAGGGGTCGGAAATGTTCAACTGCCCGCAATTTCAATCAATCGGGCATTCAAGTCCAGGGATGCAGAATTTAGCTACGAAATAACGCGACAGGTTCGATGTGACGATACATATCAGCTGCAAGACAGTACAAAGGCGGAAATGGCATTTATTGGCTTACCCTCATATTCCTGCGTTACGGAAGACGAAATGAAAAAATTCTTCCCTGCCGTAAAATTCCGACGGGCAACAGACGGCGCTATGCCCTATGAATATCAGGGAAAAATCGACGACGATTCGGGCACTTGGGTCCGGTTTTCCTTTTATTTTGGGTCGGATTGTGCTCTTTCCATTTCCATAGTACAGAACCAGTTGACGGGGCTTCGATACCTTCGAGCCGAATCCAAGTATCGTAATTGTCAATATCTGTCTGCTCAGCGGTTTTGTGAAAATCATTCCCCTTTCGGCCTGCACGATACGACGGCCATGAAAGAACTAAAACAATATGTGACGAGCGCTTGTGGAACCATCGATTCCATTTACAAACTCGATACGGAAAAGGAAACGCAACCTGCACCTTGGCCCAAGGGAAATCATATGAGACCGAAACCAGGATCGAGCTTCACAGTGGAAGTCTGTGGGAAATAGCCGCAAGTGCGCCTACCTATTAGGCATTTCAAACCGGTCAAAGCATGGCTGTTTAGGTCGAGCGCTACATCGACAACAAGCGCCACAGACGGCGAAACGCCATGTCATAATTTGCGATCTAAATATTACTATCGGTGCCAAGCATCGGATGAGCTGGGTCCAGGGAGAAGTCGATGTTGCGTTCGCTACTGCGTCGGGGTTTCGGGATAGTTCCGCTGTTGCTGATCGTTGCCATCGTTGCGGCAGCCGGCGTGTACTTCGTCAAAACATGGAATGCCGATAACGGTGGTCCGGTCGATGGGCCGTTCCAGATCGCTGACTTTACCAACCGCGACTTTGAAGGTTCGCCCGCGCTGGCGCTGAGCTTCACGCATCCGATGGATGCCCGCAAAGGCTACGACGAGCAGATCCAGGTTTTCGAGATGCCGCTGCGCCCCGGCGATGCCAAGCCGCGTGTCCGAACGGATGACGAGGAAAGCAACAACGAAAGCGTGGGCGGACCCGGCAACGGCACCCCTCAAATCAGCAGCACGCCGGAGGATGTCGCAATCGACGGCGGCAAGCTGGTCAAGGGCGCCTGGGTCGTCAGCGACAACCCGCGCATCCTGTATTTCCCGCATATCAAGCCGAAGACCCGCTACGTCGTCCGCGTTGCCGCCGGCCTGCCGTCGCTGGCCGGCGAGAAGCTCGTCGAAGAAGGCCGCTACTCGGTGGTTACAGCCATCGTCTCGCCGGCATACTACTTTGCCAGTCGCGGCATGGTGCTGCCGGCGAAGCAGAATGGTGGACTGCCGGTGGTCACGGTCAACGTGCCCGAGGTCGATGTCCAGTTTCTCCGCGTCAAACCGGACCAGTTGCCACGCTTCCTCGACAAGGTGATCAGCGGGCCGCGCCCGCAGCGGGCCAAACGCCAACAGAACGACTACGATTACGACCCGGAGTACGACGGCGATTACGACTGGCGCGCGACCGACCTTAAGGGCGCCGTGAACAACTGGTCACTCGACAGTCTACACAACCTGACCGAGAGCGTCTTCGTCGGTCGCTTCCTGACCGAACAGAAGCCCAACAAGCGCAACGTCACCTTCATTCCGGTCGAGGACATCAAGGAACTGCGCGAACCCGGCATCTACATCGCGGTCATGAGCCAACCAAACCGCTTCCGCTACGACTATCAGGTGACCTATTTTTACGTCAGTGATCTTGGCCTGAGCACTCGGCTGTTCGCCAAGGGGGCTGATGCATACGTCAGTTCGCTGACCACCGGCAAGGCGGTTTCCGGCGCCGAGGTGGCGTGGATGGACGAGAACGCAAAGGTGGTCGCCCGCGCGGAAACCGACAGTAGTGGGCGGGCCAACTTCACTGAACGGCCGGCTGCCGCCAAGGTCGTCGTCGCTCGCCACGGCCAGCAGATTTCGATGATTACCCTCAAGGAACCTGCGCTTGATCTGTCTGAATACGATGTCGCCGGGCTGCCCGGCCGACCAGTTCGCCTGTTCGCCTATTCCGGCCGCAACCTGTACCGCCCCGGCGAGAAGTTCGATCTCTCGGTACTGACGCGAGACGCTGACGGACGCCCGGTCCCGGCCCAGCCGATCCAGGCCATTCTTAAGCGCCCGGACGGCAAGAGTCAATTCACCGCGACCTGGCAGCCGGATGGCAAGCTGGGCGGCTACTATCAGAGCCGCATCGAATTGCCGGTCGATGCCCCGACCGGCAGCTGGACCCTGGAACTGCGAGCCGACCCGGCGGACAAGCTGGCAACCACAAGTTTCCGCTTCGGGGTCGAGGAATTCCTGCCGGAACGCATGAAACTGGACTTGAGCAGTAAGCAGGCCACCGTCTCGCCCGACGACACGCTGAGCATCGCCGTCAAGGGCGCCTATCTCTACGGCGCACCCGCCGCCGGTAATCAACTGCTCGGCGTCGCCGTCTTCGAGCGCCAGAAAAACCCGCTCACTCAGAAGCTACCCGGCTTCGAGTTCGGCGATACCAATGAGGACAGCCAGCGCCAGCGCGTCGAACTTGAGCAGAACCAGCTCGATGAAAATGGCAGCCTGGATCTCAATGTCGACCTCGCCCCGGCCAAGGGCAAGCGTTCGCCCTACACCGTGCGAACCACACTGAGCCTGCTCGAAAGTGGCGGGCGGCCGGTGGTTCGTAATTTTGAACGGGTCATCTGGCCGGCCCCGGTGCTGGTTGGCGTCCGTCCCCTGTTCACTGGCGACTACGCCCGCGAAGGCAGCATCGCGCAGTTCGAAGTCGTACGGGCCAATGCCGAGGGCAAATTGAGCGCTGGCGCCGGGCTACCGGTTCGTTTGTTCCGTGAAAACCGCGACTATTACTGGCGCTTCGACGATCAGCGCGGCTGGCATTCGGGTTTCACCGAAACTGACGAACTGGTCGACTCGGCCAGCATCAGCATTCCCGACGGGGCACGCGGCAAGATTGGCGTGCCAGTCAAATACGGCCGCTATCGCCTGGAAATTACCGATCCGGCGACGCAGCAGACGACAAAATACCGCTTCTACGCGGGCTGGAGTGCCCGTGGAGATGAAACCCAGGGCGTCCGCCCCGACCGCGTGGCGCTCAAGTTCGACAAACCGGCCTACCAGGATGGCGAAACAGCCAAACTGACCATCACGCCGCCGCATGCCGGCGAAGCCCTAATCACTGTCGAGGGTGACAAGACCCTTTGGCTCAAGCGCACCTCGGTAGCGCTTGAGGGAACGACCATCGAGATACCAGTCGACAAGGAATGGAAGCGGCACGACCTCTACGTCTCGGCTGTTGTGCTGCGGCCGGGTAGTGCCGGCGAGAAGGTCACGCCGGCGCGGGCGCTCGGCCTGGCCCACCTGCCGCTCGAACGCGGCGACCGCAAGCTGGCGGTCAGCCTTGATGCGCCGAAGAAAATACTGCCGGACTCGCGCCTCAAAGTGAAGGTCAAGGTGCCCGGGATCGCCGGTCAGCAAGCCGTGGTCACGCTTTCGGCGGTTGATATCGGCATTCTCAATATCACCCGCTATGCAACACCTGACCCGCACGGCCATTTCTTCGGCAAGTTGCGCTACGGCGCTGACCAGTACGATGTTTATGGCCGCCTGATCGAGAAAATGGGCGGCCAGAAGGGTAAGCTGAAGTTCGGTGGTGACGCCGCGCCGAAGGCCACCAAGAGCCTGCCCAAGAAGGTGCGTCTGGTCGACCTGTTCTCCGGGCCGGTGCTGCTCAACGACCAGGGCGAAGCCGAGATCACGCTCGACGTGCCAGACTTCAATGGCACCCTGCGGCTGATGGCGGTCGTTGCCGCGCCCGACAAGTTCGGTAACGCCGAGGCGGAAACCATCGTCGCTGCACCGCTGGTCGCCGAACTCATGACGCCGCGCTTCCTGACCGTCGGCGACAACGCCACCATTGCGCTCGACCTGCACAACCTGTCCGGCGCGGCGCAAAAGCTAAAAGTTCGTATCGAGAATGCCGATGGCCTGAAGATTCAGAACGCCGAACGCGAACTGGACCTCAAGGATCAACAAAAGGAGACCTTGCGCTTCCCGCTCGAAGCCGGTAATGCCTTCGGCCTGACCGATGTCCGTGTGCTGGTCAGCAGCGCTGCCGGACTCAAGCTTGAACGCAGCTTCGGCCTGCAGGTACAAGCGGCGACACCGCAGCAGCAGGTGCTCAGGCTGCTTGCTGTCGGGCCGGGCGAAACGGTCGAGATCAAGGAGGCCGAGCTCGGCGGTTTCATCAGGAGCACCGTCCAGTCGCATCTAGTTCTTTCCGACAAGGCGCCAATCGACGTGCGCAGTGCCATCCAGGGCCTGCTTACCTATCCCTACGGCTGCGCAGAGCAGACGACCAGCACTGCCTACCCGCACGTCCTGATTGACGAGGATGGTGCCAAGCTGTTTGGCCTCAAGGCTTACACCCGCGAACAGCGGGCCGACATGCTGGAAAAGGCCATTGCCCGGCTCGGCGCCATGCAGGCACCGAACGGCGGTTTCAGCCTGTGGGGCAATGTTTCCGAATATCAGTACTGGCTCTCGGCCTACGTCGGCAACTTTCTGCTCGACGCTCGCGAACAGGGCTTCAAGGTACCGGAGGCGATGCAGAAGAATGCCCAAGAATTCCTGCTCAAGAATCTGCAGGAAGGCGCCGCCGGCCTGCCCGCCGGCAAGCTGACCTACAACGAGAACGGCTGGCAGGACTACCGTTACGGGGGATCCGGCCGCTTCGGCGTGCTTTCCTACGGCGCCTATGTGCTGGCCCGCGAATCCAAGGCGCCACTGTCCACCCTGCGCCAGATGTTCGAAGTCCGTACCCAGGCCCATTCCGGGCTGGCCCTGATTCATCTCGGCCTGGCCCTCAAGCTCATGGGCGACGAAACTCGCGCCCAGACGGCGCTCGCCGAAGGCGTCAAGAAGAGCCGCGACAACGGCTACTGGTGGGGCGACTACGGCAGTCCGCTGCGCGATGCGGCACTGTCCTATGCCCTGCTCGACCGCCACAAGCTGAAAATTGAGGGTCAGGACAATCTGGTTGCCGTCGCTGCCGCTGAACTGGGCAAGAACCGCTACACCAGCACACAGGAAAAGCTCGCCCTCTTCCTGCTCGGCCGCAATTTCACCAAAGCCGGCGAAGGCGAGACGGGCTGGACGGCCGAAGTGCTCGGCAAGGACAAGCCGGAGACCATCAACGGCTCCGGCAGCCTCATCCGGCCGCTGACGGCAGGCGTCTTGCAGGGCGGCATCCGCATCAAGAACACGCACAAGGAAAAACTCTACCTGCAACTCAGCCTGAGCGGCAACCCGACGAAGATGCCAGCCAACCGCGACGATGCCATTGCGCTGAGCCGCGACCTATTCGAGGCCGATGGCAAGCCGATGAAGAGCCGCGCGCTCAAGGTCGGCGAATCGGTCATCGTCCGCATCAACGTCAATCCACATAGCTGGGTCAATACCGGCATGGTGGTCGACCATATCCCGGCCGGGCTCGAGATCGAAAATCTCAACATCGCCCAGGGTGAAGGCATGGCCAGTACGACGATCAACAACGTCAATCCGGCCGAGGCGATGCAGGATCCGCGCATCCAGCACGTCGAGTTCCGCGATGACCGCTTCGTCGTAGCCGCACGACTGCAGGGCAAGCTCAGCCTGTTCTACCGGGCCCGTGTTGTCACCCCCGGCAAGTTCGTCTTCCCGCCGGTTTACGCCGAGGATATGTACCGTCCGGACGTTTATGGCCTGGCCACCGGCGATGCCATGTTGACCGTGACCGACGGCAAGGAAAAGCTGGTGGCCACCGCACCGACTCCGGAGCCCGTCGCAGTGGCAGCCCCCGCACCAGCCAAGCCCTAAGGCCCGGTGCGCGGAGCAGACAAGCTGACTTCCTGGCGCGACTGGCTGAAACGCCAGCCGCGCTGGGCGTGGGGCGTGCTGTTCGCCTTGCTGGTACTGGTGGTACTTGATCTCGCCTTTCCGCCGCCGGTGCCGGGGCGCGATGCTCCGAATGCCCTACTCATCGTCGCCCGCGACGGCACACCGTTGCGGGCTTTTCCCGACCGTGACCATGTCTGGCGCCACCCAGTGGCTCTCGAAGACGTTTCACCGCTCTACCTACAGGCGCTGGAACGTTACGAGGACCGCTGGTTCCGCTGGCATCCTGGCGTTAATCCGCTCGCCCTGACGCGCGCTGCGTGGCAATGGTTGCGCCACGGCCAGATCGTTTCCGGGGGCTCGACGCTGACCATGCAGGTCGCCCGAATCATCGAGCCGACGCCGCGCTCATTGGCCGGCAAGGGCAAGCAGATTCTGCGCGCCCTGCAACTGGAGCGACGCTACAGCAAGGATGAAATCCTCGCCATCTACGTCAATTACGCGCCCATGGGTGGCGTGCTGGAAGGTATTGAGGCGGCCAGCCGGACCTATCTCGGCAAACCGGCCAAGCGACTGAGCCACGCCGATGCCGCCCTCCTCACTGTGCTGCCGCAAGCCCCGTCCCGCCTGCGCCCGGATCGCCAGCCGGCGCGTGCCCGCGTGGCACGCGACAAGGTGCTGCACCGCATGGCTTACGTCTGGCCCGACAGCGAAATTCAGGATGCCCTACAGGAGCCGATCATCGCCCAGACCGCGCGCGATCCGCTGCTCGCGCCCCTGCTGGCAGAGCGGCTACGTAAGGAAGCGCGTGGCCGGCAACGCATCGATACGACCATCGACGCCCAGACCCAGCAGACGGTCGAGCTGCTCCTGAGCAGCCGACTACCGGCCCTGCCACCGCGTGTCTCGATGGCCGCACTAGTGGTCGACAACGAAACGCTGGAAGTCCGCGCCTATGCCGGCTCGGCTGATTTCGGCGACGCCGACCGCTTCGCCTTCGTCGACATGGTGCGCGCCTCGCGCTCGCCTGGTTCGACGCTCAAGCCCTTCCTCTACGGACTGGCGCTCGATGAAGGGTTGATCCACTCTGAATCGCTGCTCGCTGACGTGCCGCAATCCTTCGGCGGCTACCAGCCGGGCAACTTCCAGCAATCCTTCCATGGCGCGGTCAGCGTCTCCGAAGCCCTCGCAAAATCGCTCAACGTGCCCGCCGTCGAAGTCCTCGATCGCCTGGAGCCGAATCGCTTTGTCGCCGCGCTTCGCCGGGGCGGCCTCAAGCTCGACTTCCCCAAGGGCGAAACGCCCAATCTCTCGGTCATCCTCGGCGGTGCCGGTACGACGCTCGAGCAACTGGTCGGTGCCTATACTGCCTTCGCCCGCCAAGGTGTCTCCGGCAAACCGCGCTACACGACGGACGCGCCGCTCGTCGAGCAGCGCATGCTGTCGCCAGGCGCCGCCTTCATCATTCGTGACGTGCTCGAATCAGGAGGTCCGGTCGGGCGCGCCATCGAGCAGGGATCCGGCATTCGCCGCGGCATCGCCTGGAAAACCGGGACCAGTTTCGGTTTTCGCGATGCGTGGTCGATTGGCGTCTCGGACCGCTACACCGTCGGCGTCTGGATCGGCCGACCGGACGGCACGCCCAACCCGGGATTTTTTGGGGCCAACATCGCCGCGCCGCTACTTGTCGACATCTTCTCGGCTGTCGACAGCCAGCCGGCAACAAGCCGAACGCCACCCGCTTCAGTACATCAGGAAAAGATCTGCTGGCCGCTCGGCACCCGTTTCGACCCGGCCGAAGAAGCCCTCTGCCACCGGCAAGCCCTGGCCTGGGTGCTCAACGACACTGCGCCGCCGACCTTCCCCGACCGCCTGCGCAACGGCGAAGTGCGCTATGCCTACGAAGTTGACGCTGCCAGCGGCCGACGCGTCACGCCGGAATGCAGCGACCGCCCGCGCCGCCGGGTCGAAGCCGTGCGCTGGCCAGCTGCGCTGGAGCCCTGGCTGAGCGCGGACCTCCGCGCCAAGGCTCAGTCCCCGGACTGGGACGCCAAGTGCCAGAGCCAGGCCGTACCGGAAGCCGGTCTGAGCATCGTCGGACTAAGCAACGGCGAAGTCATCAAACGCTCTCGCCCTGACCAGCCACCGATCATTCGCCTCGAACTGCGCGGCCAGCGCGGGCAAGTCTATTGGCTGATAAACGGACGACTGGTCGCCCACCGCACGGCCACCCTACCTCTGATCCATAGCCTGACCGAAACTGGCCGCGTCGACATTACGGTGATGGACGAACAGGGCCGCTACGACCGGATCAGTGTCAGCGTGCGCTAAAGCATGCGCGAAGGGGCGCGGTGAAAACTGCAACCATCTAAAGTGTTAGTCATATTGGCCAAACTATCGCCCAACTCTGGTGGGACGGAATCTGAAAATTGGTGAGAAGGTTTCTGGTGCACCATCTCAAGGCTGGGAAAGCATTACAGGAACGGGTCTCCTTGCCTCCGATGTAAAACACTTAAGAGTGTCAGCTTGCAGGAACGCCGACCGGCCTAATTGGGCACGGAGCCGACCTAACCAAGACGTAGAAGCTTTCATTCACCGTCTCAGAATGGCAATGGCCGCTCTGTACTCAGAACCGGGCATTTTTCATTGAGGTCTTCTCCGGCCGCTTAGGTCGATCAACTGCCTGTTCCCACTGGCATGAGGCCGGATTTCGGCCAAAGCCGCCGCTGGGTACGTCAATTTTGAATGACCGGTACTACGCCGATTGCTGACGTCTAACCAGACTGGGACGAATGCCGCCCCACTAGATCTGCTGCCTAATACCGGTTATTAGAAGCAAGATACTCAAACATTGGTCAGAGAAATCCGTCCCAGGCAGTCAAGCTGACCGGAATGTGCACTCAATGTTGCTGCGAGCAAAATGGCAACCAGGATTGGCGCCAGTTCAGCTGAACTTATTTCTGTGCGCCTGAACCGCATTCATTCGCGCATTGGCCAAGCGTAGTTTGACGGTGTCGGACAGATCGTCGTCCGTATCGCCTACCTGTGCCAAGGCATGGGCCTCGACTGCCCTCATGCGTGCAATGAACAGCCGTAGTTTTATCGTTTCCGAAAGCTCCGCAGTATCTGAAGCGTCCTCATCGTCTTCAATTTCACTGACTAGCTTTGGACGGTTGAAGGAGCGGTGAATTACCAGTTCGTCGTACCCCGCATCACCGTTTTGGTCATGTAATTGCTTGCTGACTGCCTGCTCACCGTTCTTCGGCTTGGGTGCCAAGAGCGCCATTTGATGGCGCTCCACCCGCGATAGCATCATCTTCGGTAGCGGCCTGTTTTGAGCCAGCTTCGAGCGCCTGGCCGACCGAAGCTTCACCACGGGCTTTCCGGTGGTCGCAAGCTCTATCACCGAAGCAGGCATGGGAATGGGGGTCACCACGACTTCGCTATCGGTTGATAGCGCAACAGCCTCAGCCGCTACGAGCGTTTCATCGACAACAGGCTCGGAGGCAAAAACACCGAAGGAGAGGAGCGTAGCGAGCGCTGCTGCAATGACTCGATTCAAGTTTTCACCTCCCGTGAATACTGGTGCGAACATTGTACCGGCGCCTTTATCGACATCGCTCATCAGCGAACCTTGGCGTACCTGAGTTCAACGCGCCGCATCAGGGCCCGGCAATCCTGAGATTGACAGGCTTTGCTGTTCTTTTCGATACCCATATTGGCACGTAGCAATTGGCGTGACGGTACGCCATACGCTCGCAATTTGGCATGGACGACACTTACTCGCTTGTCGGCAATGGCAATGCTCATTGCTCGGCTGCCAAAGCTCTCGGCATGCCCGATCAAAGTGACCCGTGTTTTTGGGTTGGCCTTGAGACGTTCCGCATGAAGCCGCAGGGTTGCTTTGCCTGTTTCGTCAATAGCCGATGACCCCTGTGCGAAAAAGACGTTGTTCTCTGGTTTCACCGACGCGATAACTTGCGTTTCCGTTGTCGTGGACGGTGCTTCTGGTTCAGCTACTGCGGGTGGCGTCGGCTTGCCGACAGGCGACACGGGCTCCGGTGTGCTTGCGCACCCTGCAATTGAGAGAACTGCCAAAAAGCCAATAAGCTGGAAAATGTATTGAATCACAATCCTTCCTCGTCCTCGCCATCAGAATCGGTTTGGCTCACGGCTCGGCTGGGGGCACCAGCAACGCACAAGCTTTCAGCTATCCGAAAGTTCATGGCTTGGCCCGGCCCACCATGTCGGCCAGGGGGGTTCCTGCAAAACTTTTCTCTCCCGACGGCAACTCGGAAATCAAGGCATCAAGATTGATATTCAATGTTTTGAGAACGACCTCCGGCAAGGCTGACAAAGCCGCCGGAACGATGCCTTCGGCCGGCCCCGGAAGATTGGCGAGCGCATTCTGTCCGGCCTGCTCAAGGCGCAGGCGAACCCTTCGCTGGTCATCGCTCTGTCGAAACTTGGAAACCATGCCGCCCGAGACCAGTTTTTCGACCAACAAACTCGCGGTGGACTGGTGAATGCCCATCCGCGTCGCAATATCATTGATTCCAATCCCTTCCGTGCGGCATACCTCCTGCAAAACCCACATCTGAGAGGCAGGCAACCCGCAACGCTCCTCGACCAAACGGAAGTATTGGCGCATCGATCCGAAGATCACGCGAAACTGGCGAAGCACATCAATGGTGAGCGTGCTGGAATGATTGTCGGCGTTCAATACGGGCTCCAGGCAAAGAGTCAATGTGTAATTATATTGTTAAGCAATGTATATTCATGCTCTCATCGTCTGTCCTTCGACAAAAATTTCCGGGTGTCCTGCCACTATCAACATGTTCAATTCGATCCAACTTTTCGGTCTGGTATTGCTCGGTGGCTTGGCCGCAGGCGAAGTGTCGCGAAGGACATTTGCCCTGCCAAGAACAACTGGCTACGTGCTGTTCGGCCTGCTGGTTGGCCAGAGCGGGCTGAATTGGGTAACACTTTTAGACATCGAGTCGGCACAACTTTTCATCGATCTGGCCCTTGGGCTGATTCTCTTCGAACTGGGCTATCTGGTTCCGCGCAGGAACCTGGAAGACGTTCGCAATCGTTTGTTGGCGGGGTGCGCTCTTTCCTTGATGGCGGGCTTCCTGGTATTGACCCTGTTTCGCTATTGGGGCTTTTCTACGGGCTCTGCGTTGTTTGCAGCAGCCCTTTGTGTAGCCACGTCGCCCGCCATCACCATCGCGACCTGTAGTGACGTCGGCGCCAAAGGCGACCGTACCGGCTTGCTTTACACGATGGTAGCCATCAACGGTGCCGTTGCGTTTGCTGCGATAGTGCTGCTCGTCCCCTTCTTGATCGATAGCGCGCCAATGAGTGGACTTGCACGAGTAAGCAGTGCGCTGGGAAGCATCTTCGGCTCGATTGTTCTTGGCGGCGCCTGCGCCGGATTGGTTCTGCTTGGCGCAGACAGGCTTGAGCGACAAGTGGAACACCAGCACCTGCTGATTCTGGGCACCATCGTGCTGGGCGTCGGCACGGCAATTTATCTTGAAGTCTCGGTATTTTTACCCATGCTGATCTTCGGCATTCTGGTCAGTGCAATCGACCGTGAGCGTAAAGTCGTTGCTATCCGCATCGCCAGTGACGCCCGTGTATTCCTGGTGATCACATTCGTACTCGCCGGGGCCGCGCTGGACATTGCCTATCTGCGCGATTATTGGCTGGAGGCCATTCTTATTGCCCTGGCACGACTGGCCGGGCAGGTGCTGGCCATCCTGACTTCGCGCAAAAGTATTGGCCTGACGGTGCGTGAAAGCGTTTTTCTGGGCATCGGCCTGCAACCGATGTCGAGCATCGCCCTGGTACTTCTGGTCAACACCCAGATGCTCTACAGCGGGATGGATGCCAGGCTGGTTGGCATGTTGATGGCAACGATCCTGCTGATGCAATTATTTGGCCCGTTAGCGACTCAAACGGCAATCAAGGGATTCGGCGAAGCAACTCGACTTCGCCCCTCTGTCAAAAACGAAGTACCAGCAGAGAACAATGGAGGCACATCATGAGCAGACGCCCTTTGCGTATCGGGCTTTCGGCCCGGATTTACCATCCGCTGCCCGGGGCCACCGGGCTCCAATCGAAGTCCCTGCAATACCTTGAACAGTCGGTGGCGCATTGGGTGATGTCACGCGAGGTGATGGTTTTCATGATCCCCTCGGTCAGCGGCGACGGCATCGTGCACCGGAGCAGCATTCGACTGTCGGACTATCCGCAATACCTCGACGGGCTGGTCCTGCAGGGCGGTGCCGATATCAGCCCGCAATCCTATGGCGAACAACCGCTGCAAGCCGAGTGGGCGGGCGACCGCCTGCGTGATGCCTACGAAATGGAACTGCTGCACGAATTCATGGAAGCGGGCAGGCCGGTGCTCGGCATTTGCCGTGGCGCCCAACTGATCAACGTGGCGCTGGGCGGCACCTTGTACCAGGACATCGCGACGCAGTACGAAGCGCCTGAAGTCCACGTTCACGAGGATTACGACAAGCACGCCCATAACATCATGTGGGAGGCTGGCAGCGGCCTGGCCAAGCTGTATCTCGAGCAGGGCAGCAGCAAGGTGATTTCGATTCATCACCAGGCCATCAAGGCCCTCGGCAAGGGGCTGCGCGTCGAAGCGCGCAGCGCCGAAGATGGTTTGATCGAAGCGATCCGTCTTGAAGGCAAACCCTATGTTCTCGGCCTGCAGTGGCACCCGGAGTTTCACCCGCCGGGCGCCCCGGATTTGCTGAACTGCAATCCGATTCTTGATGAATTCCTGACTGCGGCACGAGGCCGACGTTGGTGATTTTCGACGGTTTTTTGCCGTTGACCGTAGCAAAGGGCCAAGCATGATCGAGACGATCACTTCGCCATTGCGCGCCGTTTGGGAAAGCCTGCTCGAACGCCTGTTTTTCCTGCCGCCCTTTCCCGAGACCATTGATTCGCTGGCCCTGTTCAGCCTGTTGCTGGTCGTCGGCCTGCTCCTCGGCGAATGGCTACACGCCCACGCCCGGTGGCCCAAGGTCATTGGCTACGTACTGGCCGGTATCGTGTTTGGCCCATCAGCGCTGGGCTGGATCAGCATTGAGGCTCTGGCGCAGGCGCGACCGATTGCCGATGCGGCGCTCGGTTTGCTGATGATGGAAGTCGGCCGGCGTCTCGACCTGGGTTGGCTCCGCCGAAATCCCGAACTGTTGCGCAGCACCCTGGCTGACATCACGCTGTCGTTTGCCCTGATCTTCATTTTTGCCCTCTGGCTGGTCGGCCTGACGCCCGCCTGGGCTGCCGCCACAGCCGCCGTGACCATGGCCTCGGCGCCGGCCGTGGTCTTGCTGACCATAGAGGAAGCCAGGGCCCAGGGACAGGTGACCGAACGCATCATCCTGCATACGGCGATCAGTTCTGCCGCCTCCTTTGTCGCCTTTGCCGTCGTGCTCGGCATCGTTCACGCCGAATTGAGCGAAGACTGGCTGAATGCCCTTGTTCATCCGCTGTGGGTCGTCGTCGGCGCTTTGCTGGTCGGCGGCATCGGCAGCTGGCTGGCGCTGCGCATTGCCAAAACCTTGCCGAAAGGCTCGCTAGCCCAGGTTTTCGTGTTGATCGCCTGTGCCCTGCTGGCCGTTGGCATCGCGCGCATGCTCGCCGTCCCGGTCTTTTTGACGCTCTTCCTGATGGGCGTGCTGCTCTCTTCGCGTGACCGCCAACAAACCCTGCGTTATACGTCGTTGCCTGAGGGGCACTGGCTACTCGCCATCGTGCTTTTTGTCTTCGTCGGCGCTTCCTTGCCCTGGCAGGACTTTACCTGGCTGGCCGGAATGCAGGCACTCGGCCTGCTACTGGTGCGCGCTGCCGCCAAAACCGGGGCAATGGCCTGGTCGGGCGGCAGCATGTCTTGGCCCAAACGCCTGCTGGTTGGCATGGGTATCCAGCCACTCTCGGCCACGGCCGTATTCATGGCCTATGAAATCGCCAGTCTGTACCCGGAAGTCGGGCGTTCGGCCCTGACCCTGCCCCTATTCGCCGCCGCCATGATGGAACTGGTCGGTCCTGCCCTGTGCCGATTGGCACTGCACCGGTCGGGCGAATGCGAAAGTGGTGAGCGCAATCGAGGAGGAATCGCATGACGGCCAAAGCATTGGGCGCCTTCAAGGACAGCGCCGCTTTTTCCCTCGGTGTCGAACTCGAACTGCAACTGGTCTCGAAGCGCGATTTCGACCTGACGCGGGGCGCCACCGACCTGCTCGGCAGCCTCGATTACGACGAACGTTTCGGCGAGATCAAGCTGGAAATAACCGAAAGCATGATCGAAATCAGCACCCAGCCACAGGCTACCGTCGACGGCATTGCCGCCGACCTCGGTGGCCTGCGCGACACCCTGCGCCAGCATTGCGAGCGCAACAACATCGGCGTCTGCGGTGGTGGCACGCACCCTTTCCATCATTGGCCGGAACGGCGCATCTGTCCCGGCGACCGCTTCAACGAGCTGTACCAGCGCTATGGTTATCTCGCCAAGCAATTCACCGTTTTCGGCCAGCACGTCCATGTCGGCTGCACTTCGGCCGATGACGCCATCTGGCTGACCCAGGCGCTCGGCGTTTATGTGCCGGCCTTCATCGCCCTGTCTGCCTCCTCCCCCTTTGTCGACGGCGTGGACAGTTTTTACCAGTCGGCCCGGCTCAACGCCGTTTCAGCCTTTCCGCTGAGCGGACAGTGCCCGCCGCTCGGCAGTTGGCAGGAATTCACCGAACACTTCGCCTTCCTGCAAGCCTGTGGTATCGCTCAGGGCATCAAGGATCTGTATTGGGATGTCCGGCCGAAACCGGAATTCGGTACCGTTGAAATACGCGTCTGCGATACGCCGCTGACCATCGAACAAGCGACCTCGCTGGCTGCCCTGGCCCAATCCCTTGCCCGTTGGCTGTTGCGCACCCGTCCGCCGCTGCATACCGACAAACAGGCCCACGTTGCTCGTTACAACAAATTCCAGGCCTGCCGCTACGGCCTGGAGGCGATGATTTCCGATCCGGTGAACCTGTGCCAGACGCCACTGAAGCAAACCCTGGCCGACTTGCTTGAAGCCGTTTCGGAGGACGCCCGGGAACTGGACTGCGCCCACTGGCTGAGCCCGCTCAAGCAGGCAGTCGCCGAAAATACGGGCGATGCAGCCTGGCTCCGGGCACGAGAAAAGCAGCATGGCAACTTGAACGATGTGGTGCGCGAAGCCAGCGAACGGCTGATGGGCAAAAACAATTAATTTCAGGAGAAAACAAAATGATCCGCCGGTGGCCTACAGCCTTGTTGTCACTGTTCATCGCCTCGGGCACATGGGCGGCGGACTCGACCTGCCAATTTGAGCAGGTGCCGGTCGGCCCGCAGAAAATGGGGGCCTGGATCGACAAAAGCAACTGGTTGGCCATTGAAAACCAGCGCGTAAGTTTGCAAGCTAGTGAAGTATTCATGCCCTCCTGGCGCCTGCCACCTTCTGGTGTACGTCAAATTGAGCCTGCGAAGCTGATCTCAGTCGATGATTTCCAGGCCGCCGACCCCCTTGATGACAGTCGTCGCAACCTCGGATTTCTACTCGATAGTCGTCTCTACGCAGACGGTCTCGTTGTTCTGCGCGATGGCCGTGTCGTGGCAGAGCGCTATCGCAATGGTCTGACCCCGGACAAGCCACGGCTCCTGGGCGATGCAACCCGTCCTTTTCTCAACCTGCTTGGCGCAATGAGCATCAGCCAGGGCAAGTTATCCGCCGACAAGTCCGTCATTCGTTACCTCCCCGGCATGTCCGCTTCAACCGGCCTGCGTAAACTATCGATACAACGTTTGCTGGAAAGCGAGGAGCATCTCGCCTGGACACCGGAGGAACTTGACGCTTGGCGCCAAGCCGGCGGCTGGATCACGAATCAGACGAGCAACAATATTCGCGCCTGGCTATCTTACCCGGGACGATGGGACAGATCCTTGAGCGAGCAAGTGGCGCCGGTATCCGGTGGCTCACCGGATGACGATTTGTTAGCCTGGGCACTGGCAGAGAGCAATGCAATGGCACTCTCCCAGCTATTCTGCAAGCAGTTGTTGAGCCGTATTCACACGGAGCACGACATACGTTGGGTCAGTGACTCACTGGGTGTCGAATTGGCATCTGGACTGGGTTTGTCCTTAAGGGATTTTTCGAAACTGGGACAACTGCTTGTCGAGGCTCGCAGCAGTCGTAGCCGCGCCAAAATTCCTGGCTGGTTTATCGAGACTCTGGTCGCCTCCACGGGGGTGCGTTCGTCGGCAATCGAGGGGCTTTCAAAGGGTAGTGAGCGGCGCTACGGTTTTGTGCACTTGGGCGGGGCACGCAATCGTGTGGCTTTGATCGGAGCCCATGGGACAAGTCTGTACATCGATTTTGACAAACATCTGGTCATCGCTCTTTACGCAACTCGCCCTGGACAAAACTCACCAGAGACGCTGGCCTTGCTTGAGCAGGTTTGGAAAGCCATTGATAGAGCCTATACCTTGCCGAAAAAGGGCAAAAACTGAATCGCCAAGCGTTTTGTAGATATACAGAGGTCTAGGTTGCAACCCATGGCGGTCGCAATCTGCAATTCGTGGATTGCTGCGCCAGTCGAGTTGCAGGAACTCCCGAACGTCTTCCCCTTACCGCATTTGCCTGAAACCAATTCTCACCATTTCTACGGACAACACTAAAAAGCACCAAAGTTTCAAATCTACAGCCCCGGAATCAGACTGATCTTTTGTCCCCTTCGCCTCCTAGGATTTGGCTCATCCGCTGCGCCGATTGCGTGATCGCCAGCACGCAGGGGTGGGTCAGGCGGCGTTCGACGGAGATGGCGTAGTAGTTGGCGGTGACTTCGCGGGTGCGGCCGATCACCGTCAGGCTGCCGTCGGCGGTGAATTCCTCCTCGACGATGGTGGGCACCGGGAAGGCGCCGGTGCCGGCGCGGGCGAAGGCGGCCATCAGGGCGGTGTCGTCGAATTCGCCGACGATGCGGGCGCGCAGGCGTTTGCGTTCGAACCAGGGTTCCAGGCTGCTGCGGATGGCGGAGTCTTCGCCGGGCAGCAGCAGCGGCAGGGCGTTGAGGCAGTCGGGGAAGGGCGGCAGGTCGTCGGCGAGCAGGGCCGGAGCGGCGAGGAAGCTGAGGCCGGATTCGAGCAGGCGGTGGTTGTAGGCGCGCACGCTGTACGAGGCAGGGATGGGGGCGTCGGAGATGACGAGGTCGAGCTGGTGCACGGCAAGCTGGCCGAGCAGGCGGTCGAGTTGCCATTCGCGGCAGACGATGCGGGTCGGTTGTTCGCCGCCGATGGCCGGTTGCAGCAGCTGGCAGGCCAGCGACTTGGGGACGGCATCGGAGACGCCGACGCGGAATTCCGTGGGCCGGCCCTTGGGGTGGTGCTTGATCATCACTTCCAGCTCGGCGCTCAGGGCGAAGAGTTCGTCGGCGTAGTCGAGGGCGAGCTTGCCGGCTTCGGTGAGGGCCAGCGAGCGCCCCTGCTTGGCGAAGAGCTCGGTGCCGAGGCTTTGTTCGAGCAGGCCGATCTGGCCGCTCAGGGTTTGCGGCGTGATGGCGATGGCTTCGGCGGCGCGGGCGACGCTGCCGGCCTTGGCCACTTTCCAGAAATAGAAGAGGTGCTTGTGGTTCATCGTGCGTCGATTTTCTCGATGAATTGACTGAATTTAATCGAATTTATTTTACGGTTTGCCTGCGCTATTGTCCTCGCTTCTTTTGCCCGCTTTTCCCGAAGGCCCCTGACATGCTGACTGCACTGGTTGTCGTATTCATCGTCGCGTATGCCGCGATTGCGCTGGAGCATCCGCTCAAGATCAACAAGTCCGCTTCGGCGCTGGTTGGGGCCGGGCTGTTGTGGACCATCTACGCGCTGGCCACCGGCGATCACCATCTGGTCAGCGAGCAGCTGGGCGAATCGCTGACGGGCACGGCGCAGATCGTGTTCTTCCTGATGGGGGCGATGGCCATCGTCGAGGTGGTCGATGCGCACAACGGCTTCGAGGTGATTACCCAGCGCATCCGGACGACCAAGCTGTCGACGCTGATGTGGCTGGTCGGCTTCGTGACCTTCTTTCTCAGTTCGGTGCTCGACAACCTGACGACGACCATCGTGATGATTTCGCTGATGCGCAAGCTGCTGGCCAAACACGATGACCGCCTGTTCTTCGCCGGCATCATCGTCATTGCCGCCAACTCGGGCGGGGCGTGGTCGCCGATTGGCGACGTGACGACGACGATGCTGTGGATCGGCGGCCAGATCACGGCGCTGGCCATCATCAAGTCTGTGCTGCTGCCGGCACTGGTCAGCATGGTCATTCCGCTCGCCATTACTGCCTTCGTACTGCGCGGCAAGCCGCTGGAATCGCCGGTCAGCGCGGCGGGCGAGAATGGCATCAAGACCAGCGAGTTCGAACGCAACCTGATGTTCTTCCTCGGCATCGGCATTCTGGTTGCCGTGCCGGCCTTCAAGACGATCACCCATCTGCCGCCCTTCATGGGCATCCTGTTCGGGCTGGGCATCCTGTGGCTGGTCGGCGATCTCGTGCATCGCCACAAGGAGGATGAATTCAAGCAGCACCTGACGCTGGTTCACGCGCTGAGCAAAATCGACATGAGTTCGCTGGTCTTTTTCGTCGGCATCCTGCTCTCGGTGGCGACGCTGGAGCACACGCACATTCTGTCCTCGCTGGCCGGCTGGCTGAACGAAATGGTGGGCCGCCAGGACGTCATCGTGCTGATCATCGGCATGGTCAGCGCCATCGTCGACAACGTGCCGCTGGTCGCCGCCTCGATGGGCATGTACAGCCTGAGCGAGTTCCCGGCCGATCATTTCCTGTGGCAGTTCCTGGCCTACTGCGCCGGCACCGGCGGCTCGATCCTGATCATCGGTTCGGCAGCCGGCGTGGCGGCCATGGGCCTGGAGAAGATCCACTTCTTCTGGTACGTGAAGAAGATCAGCGGTCTGGCGCTGGTCGGCTACTTTGCCGGGGCCGGGGTTTATTTGCTACAGCATCAGATACTGGCCTGACTTATTGCGCTTCATTGCTTGGATTCAACCCTTTGGGGGTTAATGCAAATGCACTGGCCGACAGCCCGCGTAGGCCATCCTGCCCCACAGCAACCGTTTCCCCACAGACCGAACATATGACTCCGATCAACAACCAAGGAGTCCAAGATGGAAACCATCGACAAACGCGAGGCCTGGAACAAGGGAAAGCTCGTCGGCCAAAAGCCACCGCTGAAACCCAAGGACATCTGGGCCATCCGCATCCACCTCCAGAATGCCCATGCGGTCCGCGACCTGGCCATGTTCAACCTGGCCATCGACAGCAAGCTACGGGGCTGCGATCTCGTCAGCCTGCGAGTGCGCGACATCACCCACGGAAACCAGGTGCTATCCCGCGCCATGGTGATCCAGCGGAAAACGCAGCGGCCAGTGCAGTTCGAGCTGACGGAACCGACGAGGGCTGCAGTGTCGGCCTGGCTGGAGAAGTCACATCTGCGAAGCGATCAGTTCCTGTTCCCGAGCAGGGTGGCCAAATCGCCTCATGTCTCGACACGCCAATATGCGCGAATAGTGCATCACTGGGCTGAAGCTGCCGGTCTTGATTCATCTGCCTACGGGACGCATTCCATGCGGAGAACGAAGGCAACCCTGATCTACAAACGGACGAAGAACCTGCGGGCGGTTCAGCTGCTACTTGGTCATTCCAAGCTGGAAAGTACCGTTCGTTACCTCGGCATCGAGGTAGACGATGCCCTAGAGATTTCGGAGCAGACTGAAATCTAGCCGGAGTGTCGCGGCTGTACGAGTACCTTTTCCGTGCGGCCGCTTTTCGGAATCAGGTTGTACGCGGGCTGCCGGCCACCAGCTGCCGCTCGTCGTTTCCCCAAACCGGCCGCCTGGGCGACC
>ENA-UOWG01000317-UOWG01000317.1-activated-sludge-metagenome-genome-assembly--contig:-NODE-317-length-68852-cov-9.378883_pt1 | contig 68852 bp, 66 predicted proteins | sample MGYA00238147_ERZ761563 | MGnify/ENA primary metagenome ERZ761563 (study PRJEB28884, sample SAMN05720216) | anaerobic digester metagenome | isolation source: active sludge of municipal...
ATGGTGGTTGCGCCCGGTGATGATCGCCGCGCGCGTCGGCGAGCACAGCGAGGTGGAGTGAAAGTTCGTGTAGCGCAGCCCGCTATTGGCGATGCGGTCCAGCGCCGGGGTCGGGATCACACCGCCGAACGTGCTCGGCGAGCCGAAGCCGTCGTCGTCGGTCATGATCAGCAGCACGTTGGGCGCCTTCTTCGGCGGCACCACGCGCGGCGGCCACCAGGGTGTCGATTCCGAGGCTCTTTCCTTGATGACGCCGCCGAACTTCGGGTCGGGTGGCGGCAACTGGTTGCCGGGAATCGTGGTGGTGGCACTGGCCGAGCCGAGCGTGCCGGTGATTTGCGGAGCGCTGGCCGGTTCCGCCTCGGGGGCGCCGGCAGCTACTACCAACTTCTGGCCCACCTTGACCTCGTCCGATGTCAGCTTGTTTTGCGCTTTCAGCGACTCCACCGGAACCTCGAAACGCTCACCGATAGCGATCAACTCGTCACCCTCGACCGCCGTGTAGGTGGCGGTGACGGTCTCGTACTGGCCCTTGGCATGGTGGCGCGGCCCCTGATCAGCCGCCTGGGCGATGCCAGTAGCAAAACTTATAATAATGACCATTAAGGTCAACGAAAGCATCTTCAATGTGAAGACCCTCCAGAGTGATGGTTAGATGGGTTCCAGCCTGATTCCTGATTGGAATCGTCGGCCGTTCTTGTTATCCGGCGATGCCAAGCCCGGATTGCCGGGCTTGGCGGTTGATTATTCGTTACCGACTTTGGGCAGATTGAGGCTGGGCGTGGGCGCTGGCCCGACCGCGATACCCAGTTCCTGAACGTAGTGCGCCACGACTTGATCGCCCACCTTCAGGTCTTTGAGGTCCATATTCGCCGGGATCTTCAAATTCACATGGTGCATCGCACCCTGAATCAGCACCGTGCGTTTTGCCTTGTCAATGGCGATGATCGTGCCAATCATCTGCACATTGTCCTCAATCGTCGCACCGGGTAATGCCCCTGCTGCAGTGCGGCCGGCGCTGACGGTATCTTCCCGCACGTTGACGCCGCCGCTCGGGGCTTTTTCCAGCGCTACAGCCAACGCTTCCTGATACTCTACCTTGACCACCGAACCCGGGCCAATTTGCGCCAGGTTCCGCACCTCCGGCCCGGCATGGATGGTGAAAATCTTGCCATCTTCATTCTTGATGCTGACCAGCCGGCTTTGCAGATCGACGGTTTGCACAACGCCGACTGCGGTCGTTTTTTCGCGAGCACCCATGGCGTCAGCAATCGCCGCCATGGTCGAGGTGGAGGCGGCCGGGGCCTTGTCCTGCGCCATCGCGGGCATCGCCAACAGGCTGGCTGCGGCTAATACGGTTAACGTTACGGCTTTCTTCATAATGCTCTCCTCAGGTTGGGTTGATCAAAACGGATTGGCCACAACGGTGTAGTACACGCCGTTGCTGCCGAAATGCGGCTGGTAGTAGGCGCTGCCGCAATTGTAGTAGCGGGTGCCGTTGGCGCTGACGCTGGAGCAACCGCTGCCGGGCAAGGCGAACACCTCGCTGCCGAGGGCGGGTCCGGTGACATACACCGGCTGTTGCACCACCACGGTTGGACTGGTTGCTGCCGAGCCGATGGCCGCGCCGGCGGCCAGTCCCACAACTCCAGCCGCCGCGACCGCGCCGGCGCTGTAACCGCTCGCGCAGCCCCAGCAGCCGCCCGCCGGATAGGCGGGGTGATAATAGGCGCCGCCGCCATAGCCGGCGTGATAGGCGCCGCCGTAATCGACGTGAGTCACCCCGCCGTAGCCGACGTGGGTCACGCCCCCGTAGCCGGCATGATAGGCCCCGCCAAAGCCGCCGCCGCCAAAGCCGGCGTGATGCCAAGAGGTAAAGCCGCCCGCCCCGGCGTGAAAGCCGCCGCCAAAGCCGCCGCCGCGCCAGGCCTGGGCCTGCAACGGCAGGAGCGCCAGGCCGGCCAGGCCGAGAACTCGTAGAGGTTTCCGATAGTTTCGCATCACTGTTGCCTCCAAAGTCGTTAGCGGCCCGCCCCGGTCAGGGCGCGGAAATCCATCGGCGCGGCACCTTCGGGTTTGGCGAAGGTGAAGAGCTTGTCGGGGAGTTCCGGCTTCAGTTTCCAGTCGTAGAATTCCACCGTGAAGCGGGGAGCGCCTTGCACCTGCGTCAGCGTGCCGGCGATCAGGCACGGCAGGTCAGTCTTGGCGTCGATCCAGATCTGCCCTTCGATGCCCGGCGCGGCGAGCGCCACATGCTCACAGCGAGCGCCGCGAATGACGGAGTAGCCAGCGTAGAACGCGCTGGTCAGGTCTTGGGTCAGGACGGCGTAGGGATCGCTGTAAAGCACATCGGCGAACGGCAGCAGGATGCCGGCCGTTTTCGCTGCGAACGGGACCAGTTCATCGAGAGTCTTGGGCGCATCCGTCGTCGCATACAGCTTGTGGGTCGGCTCGTAGGCGGTCATCTTCTCGCCATTGAAGTAAAAATCGAATGGCGGGGCGTCGCCGCGAATCTCGGCGCTCAGCTTGTTCGGGCGCTGGACCGCCACTACGGATTCCGTGAAGAAGGTCAGAAACTGTCCGGTGCCGCCCGGTGCTTCGGTCGAGCTGCGGGTCCGGACCAGAAACGCCGGGGTTGCGGCCAACTTGGCGCTCATCTTTTTCACCAGATCGAGCGCGCCCTGTTCCATGACCGGGGCAGGCGCGGCGACGACGGGCGCGGACTCCTTGCCCAGAGCCGGGCTAAGGAACAGGGGTGATAACAAGGCGAACATCAGGAGGGTTCGCCAGGGTTTGCCCTTCATGTCTTGTTCTCCAAAATGGGTAGGGGGTTGAAAGGCCATAACGCTTTGACCTCGCATGGAATTTCCAGAACAGTCACTTCGGAAACAGGAATTGCGCTTGCAGGCGCAGGGTCCAGTTAGCACCGTCGTCCGGCGTCACCACGTTGTAGAACGCTTGAATCTGGGTATTCACCGGCAGCTTGCCGAAGTGGAAAATCTTGCCTACACCGCCACCGAGCGGCACGGTCCAGCGGTCGTCGTTGTCGGCCTTCCAGTCGGCGGTGATGACCGGCGAACTGGTGAGGTAGAGACCTTCCGGGAAGTTGTAGTTGAGGAACGGCTGGAGCAGGAAGTTGTTGTAGCGGGGATCGTCGCCCGAGCCGACCGACCAGACATTGTTAACCAGCGCGCCGTAGACCCACGGATCGCCCTTGTCCAGATGCAGCGCCACGAAGGACGGTCCCAACCCCCACCGGTCGTTGCCCAGCCGGTCGTTGCTGTTGGTGGGTAATTGCGCGATGGCGCCCACGCCCCAGATCAACCCGCTGGCGTTGGCCGGTGACAGGAAGGCGGTGAACTGGAGGTCGCCCAGTCCGTTGCTGCGGTCTTGCCCCGGCGCGAACGCGGGCTGGGAGATCACCGGAATGATGGTGCGGGTGATAATGTTCCAGTCCGCGTTCAGGCTGATCGGGATGACCGGCTGGATATTCAGCACGTTCTGGACGCCGTCTTCCGGCCCGACGTTGAAGTTGACATTATCCTGAAACGGCAGGCTGATGAGGTTGCCGATGGGGTTTTGCGCCATCTTCGCCAGTTGCTCGGCGCTCAGTTCCGCCCGTACCGGTGCGGCGAGGGTCGCGCCGAGGGCGAACAGTCCGACAGCGAGGGCGATCTGCCGGGTCGTTTTGATGAGCATTGACTGATTCCCTGGTGATGCGGGTTCGCAGCGGTTCGGTTAGTTCAAATCCGGGTCCGGGTAGTACTTGGCGCCGGTGATGCTGACCCCGACCATCGCGCCCTGATCGCTGAACTGGTACATCAGCACGCCTGGCGCCACGACCGCACCCAACTGACTGCCCATGCTTTGGGTGCTGGTTTGGGCCGTAGCCATCGCGTTGCTGCCGAACTCCCAGCCTGAATAAACGAACTGGTCGAAGGCTTGGGGAGTTTCAAAAATCAACACCAGTCGAAACTGCTGCACGCCGAAACCGTAGCCGGGTTGCAACTCGACCATGCGCATGAAGGTCTCTTGCCGCGTGGCGTGGCTGACGGCCAAGCCCTCGCCGGTCGCGCTGCCCATGAACAGCACTTTGAAGCCGAAGTTACTGAACACGGCGTAACCGGCCGCCCGCTGAATCTGCCGGCGCGAGTCGGGATATTGCTGGTAGAGCTGCGCCAGCGTCTCGTTCGCCATTGCGCGAATCTCGGCGCGCTGATCGGCGACTTGATGCTCGGACATGGGCGCTGTCGAACAGGCTTGCAAGCCAAGGCCCAGGGTGACGACTATCAGCGACGCCATAAAAATATGGAATCGCGCTGTCAGGGCGATGACATCGGTCATTCGTTTTATTCTCGGCATGTCTTGATCCTCAGTGTGTGATTGAATCGATCCCCAGCGTTTCATGAATACGCCATTGGACGACGGGCTGTCTGTCGAGAAATTTCAAAAAATTACTGGGCCATTGATTGCCATAACCGTCTGCACTCCGTATCAGGCATCACGCAGTGGGATGCGGGTTGGCTTTCATGGTCATGTTTTAGGGTTACTCGTACAGAATGGGGCCGGCTTAGGGTGGTTGAGTGGGAGAGTCCGGGTCGGACGTTACCGGAGGGTGTTCCGCTGGCGAATCCCGGACTTTCCGGTCCTGCAACACCATCCGAAGAAACGGCGTAGCAGCGTCCAGTCGCGCGCCGGCATCCAGCCAGTCCTGCAGCAGCCGGATACCGTCCTCGGCGCAGGCATCCAATCCGCCCAAGTCGAGAGCGACTGCACCGCTTATCGACTTGCGCGACCGGCGAATGGCTCGCAAATCCACCGCCGTCAACCGGCCGTCGATGGTGACGACCGTGTGCGACGGTTCCTGATGGGTGGTGATTCGGATCATGGCAAACCCGCCTCTGCGATTCGCGTACCAGGGACTTATCGGCGGGAGGTGGCTTCCCTGCCACGGGGGTTCGCTTACTTGCCGGTCATGCCTTCCCAGTCTTCCTGGGTCATGGGCGAGTCATAGGGCTTGTTCTTGTCTTTTTGATGGGCTTCGCTAAAGAAACTTTTCAGGGCCGCCTCGGCGGTACTACCCGGCATGGCTTTCGTCGCTGCGGTGGTGACGCCAGGATGCGCCTTCGCTTCTTCCATGGTGACCTTGCCATCCTTGTTAGCATCGACTTGCGAGAAGGGGGGGAAACTCGCTTGATTCCAGCCGGTCGCCAGTGCGACGCCAGCACCCAGCAGCAGAGCCAAGCTGCTCGTGGCGATCAAGGGTTTTTTCATGTCATTTCTCCTGAACCGTAGGTGGCGGTTCGTGATGGGGGTGATTCGGATGATGGCAAACCCGCTTTAGCGATTCGCGTGCCAAGAACCGCATCAGTGGGAGTGGGCGCTTTAAGCCATTAAAGAAAGGATGGATACTTCAAGACTTGGCCCGGATTAACGGGGTAGGAAAAGGAATTGATGGTTGACCAGCCAACCTTTATAGGTTATTTAATCAACCCGTTCAGTATTTCAACCCTGGGTTCTTATGGATTTAATGTCGCAGAAAAATGCATCCCGGATCACGGAGAAGCAGGACAAGCTCTGGATACTGGCCTCCAGCCCTTTCCTGGTCGTAGGCGAAGCCCGCGTCACTGCTAACGGTGATCTGACCCTGACCTGGCTGGGGGACAGAAGTCCGGAGGCCAAGCTGGGACTAGCGCCGGGCGCCTTCCCCAAAACGCTCCAGGATGCCCTCGCCCTGATGCACCCGGACGATGTCTCCGGCTATCGGCAGGCGGTGGAACACTCGCTGGCCACGGGCGAGGCGTTTGACGCCAGCTATCGGCTGGCCGATGGCTGCGGCGACTGGCGGTGGATCGAAGGCCGCGCGGTGCCGACCGAAGTCCACGACGGTCGGGCAATGGGGTGGATTTTTATCAACCGTGATTTCACGGCGCAATACGAAACCGAGGCGGCGCTGCGCCGGTCCGTGCGGGAACTGGAAGCGTCGCGCTCCGCCCTCCGCTCGGAACAGGACAAACTCTGGCAACTGGCCGCCAACTCCTTTTCCGTGCTGGGTGCGGCCCATGTTACGGAGGGCGGGATCGAACTGGATTTTTTCGGCGACGTCCCGCATGAAGAAAAGCTGGGTCTCGCCCCCGACAGCCTCCCGAGGAGTCTCGAACAACTGCTGGCGATGATACATCCGGAGGACGCCACATCCTATTCGCAAAAGGTGGAATACTCCCTGGCCACCGGCGAGCCGTTCCGGGTGATTTATCGGCTGGCCGACGGCCGTGGCGGGTGGCGCTGGCTCCAGGCTCGCGCGTTCTCGCTCGAACAGCAGGAGGGCCGGCACGTTCGCTGGCTGCACGATACTATTGACATCACCGAGCAACGGGAGACGGAGGAGGCGCTGCGCCAATCGCTGGAAGAGTTGCGGCAGTTGAAAGTGCGACTGCTGGCCGAGAACCGGTTTCTGCGCCAGGAGGCGGGTCTGGAGGTCGCCGACGCGGACCTCATTGGCCGCAGCCCTGCCCTGGGCCGAGTGTTGGAACAGGTGGACCTGGTCGCCGCCACCTCGTCCACGGTGCTGATCAGCGGCGAAACCGGCACCGGCAAGGAGTTGGTGGCCCGCGCAATCCACCAGCGCAGCAGCCGGCGAAAGCGGTTGTTTGTGGCGGTGAATTGCGCCGCCCTGCCCAGCACGCTGGTGGAGAGTGAATTGTTCGGGCACGAGAAAGGAGCGTTCACGGGCGCGATTGCGCGCCGCGCCGGACGGTTCGAGCAAGCCGACGGCGGCACCCTCTTTCTGGACGAAGTAGGCGAGCTGCCACTGGAAACGCAGGCGAAAATGCTCCGGGTGTTGCAGTCCGGCGAGTTCGAGCGGGTGGGCGGCGGACGGCCCCTGAAAACCGACGTGCGCGTCATTGCGGCGAGCAACCGCGATCTTGAACAAGCGGTGCGCGAGGAGCAGTTCCGTAGCGACCTCTACCACCGTCTGGCGATCTTCCCCATCTACCTCCCGCCGCTGCGTGAGCGGCGCGAGGATATCCCGCTGCTCGCCGCCTACCTGATCACGCGCAAGGCGCGCCGCCTGGGTCGAAAAATGGACCCGCTCACGCCGGCCGTCCTCGACCGGCTGATCCGCTACGACTGGCCCGGCAACATCCGCGAACTGGAGAACGTTCTCGAAAGGGCGATCATCCTGTCGCCCGGCGCCAGCCTGGAGCTGGACGCTATTCAACTGGGTCCGGTCAGACGCCCGATCCCCGCGCTCGACGGTTCAGCCCGCGCCAGTGGACCCGCCGCCGCCGCCGACACCCTGCAAGCCTGCGAACGGGCGCACATCCTGCAGGTTTGCCAGGCTGCCGGCTGGAAGATCAAAGGTCCGGACGGCGCCGCCCGCCGACTCGGCCTGAATCCCGGCACGCTCTACGCCCGCATGAAGAAGCTGGGTATCCGTCGCCCGGCGGTGGAAGGATGATGCACCGGCGAAGGTTAAAGCGGTTCCCGACAAAAGCACTCCGTCAATGAAGGTCATTTGCGGGTCGGTCCTCTCATTGAGGTTCCCCAGCTTCTGCGGGAACGGGGCGTTGATCCGGTTGAAATGATCAGCAGTGCCGGCCTCGATATAACGCTGTTGAACGATCCCGAGAACATGATCGCCTTCGCTGCCATGGGCCGGCTGTTGAAGCTATGCGCGGCGCGGACGCAATGTCCGCATTTCGGGCTGCTGGTCGGACAGCGGTCGGGGCCAGACTGCCTGGGGATTATTGGCCTTCTAGCGCAAAAGATGCCGAATGTCGGCTCAGCATTGCGCAGCCTGATTCTTCATCTGCACCTCCACGACCGGGGTGCAGTGCCGGTATTGTCAGTCGAACAAGGCGTAGTGGTGCTGAGCTACCTGATTTACCAGCAAGGGGTGGAAGGCTCCAATCAGATTTACGACGGGGCCATTGCCATCATCTTCAATATCATGCGAGCGCTGTGCGGCCCGGCCTGGCTCCCCACCGAGGTACTGTTCTCCCATCACCCGCCTGGCGATATCCAACCCTACCACCACTTCTTTCAGGCGCCGCTCCGTTTCGACCGGGAGCAAACCGCGCTGGTGTTCCCGGCAAAGTGGCTCAACCACACTGTGATGGGCGCTGATCCCCTTATACGCCAGCAGTTTGAACAACGGATCGCCGTATTGGAAAACCTGGATCATCGCGATCTAGTGGGCCAGTTACGCAGCGTGCTGCGAACCCTGCTGATCACCCGCCGGAGTTCTCTGGAACAGGTGGCGCAGATCTTCTCGATGCACCGTCGCACTTTGAACCGGCGACTGGAGGAACAGGGTTGCACCTTCCAGGGGTTGGTGGATGAGGTCCGCTATGAAATCGTGCGTCAGTTGTTGGAAAACACCCGCCTGTCGATGTGCCAGATCGCGGCGACCCTCGATTATGCCGATGCCAGCGCGTTTACCCGGGCATTCCGGCGCTGGTCAGGGACGACGCCGACCGCATGGCGATCCCGGTCTGGTGAGCGGGCTTGAACTCAACGGGGTGGTCTTCGTTGCCCACACTAATGTCATCAAGGTCGAACGGGCCGATGTCCTGGAGCTTGACGTTCTGGATTGTCGCGAATTGAAGGTAGTTTTTTGCAAAAAAACCCAACAGGGGAGAAGGCTTGTTGTGAAAAAGACATCGCTCATCGTCATAGTGCTGGGGATAGCTGGCTGTGTCAGCCAAACCCAGATTCTCGACGACCAGCAAGGCGTGGTCATCCAGACCGCGGTCAAACGGGCGCAGTTTAAAATCAGTTGCCCTGATGCTGCCGGAATAGTTCTTTCGCGGGAAGTGATCCAACCGACCCGGCAAGGCATTTACATCGTGGGGGTTGAGCGGACCGAATATATGGTGGGCGTCACCGGTTGCGGCAAGAAAGACACCTATGTTGTCGTTTGCCCGGTGGGGAGCGATGGTTGCTTTGCAGCGGATTCCCGCAATCGATAACCCCTGACGAGTGTGACCATGGGTTGCACTGATCAGTGATTCCACAGAAACCGGTCTCAAGGACCGGTCTTGGCATCGAAAGTCTGCCCGGTGGCGGCCAGCACCGCACGCCAGCCGGGACCGTCCAGATCCAGGCGCTTCTTCTGGCTGACCAACAGCTCGATGGGGACGTGAATAAAGAGGTCGTGCAGCAGGCCGATCACCAGTCCGGTCTTGCCGGCCATCGCGGCGTGGACGGCGTTGCGGGCGAAGAAATCGCAAAGAATGGAGTCTTCGGCGTCTGCCGGAACGCTGCGGATCAGATAACTGGGATCGAAATAGCGCAGCGTCACCGGGATGCCTTCCTCCTTGAAGTAACTCTCGATGCGTGCGCGCAGGAACGGGCCGATATCCTGGAGCTTGATGTTACCCGAGGCGTCGCGCTCCTCGCCGCTCGCCGCCAACAATTCCTGTCCAGCGCCCTCGGCCACCACGACCACCGCATGCGCTCGCTGGAGCATCCGCTGTTTCAACGCAGCGAGAAACCCGTTCTCGCCGTCGAGCGGCAGGGGGATTTCCGGGATGAAGGTGAAATTCACGTCCTGACTGGCGACAGTGGCCCCGGCAGCGATGAATCCGGCGTGGCGACCCATTAGCTTGACCAGGGCGATGCCGTTATGAACGCTGTGCGCTTCAGTGTGGGCGCAATGCAGCACCTTGGCCGCTTCCTCGACCGCCGTCAGATAGCCGAAAGTGCGCGAGACAAAAGCCACATCATTATCAATCGTCTTGGGAATGCCGACGACTGCCAGCGGATGGCCGCGCCGCTGGGCTTCCTGGAACAGGGCGTTGCCGCCGCGCTGGGTGCCGTCGCCGCCGAGGGTGAACAGGATATTCACGCCGCGCCGGATGAGGTTGTCCACCGCCAGGCCGATATCGACCGGACCGCGTGAGGTGCCCAGTACCGTGCCGCCGTCCTTGTGGATGTCGTGGACGAAAGCCGGACTTAAGACGACCGGTTCCAGGCCGCGTACCGGGTCGAGACCCTCATAGCCGCCGCGAAAGCCGAGAACGTCCTGTACGCCGTAGCCATGATACAGTTCCAGAAACACCGAGCGGATAACGTTGTTCAGACCGGGGCACAGTCCGCCGCAGGTGACAATACCAGCGCGGGTTCGCTGCGGGTCGAAGAACAGGCGGTCGCGCGGGCCGGCCAGTTCGAACTGGAGGGATTCCGCTGGTGGGGCGTCGGGCGTCTGAATGAGGTGGGCAGGGACGCGGGCCTGGTCGCTGACCGTGTGCCGCTGGGGGGAGACGAAGCGGGCTTCGCCCAGGGTGGTGATGTTCATGAATACGCCTCAGGAATGGACGGAAACGGTCATGCCTTATCGGACATCAATTCATGCCTTTCCGCAGTTCGACCAACGCCTGGTCGAAAGCGTCGACGCGGATGAACCCCAACCGTGGGAATTCGATGTCGAGAATGACGTAAACCGCCATCGCCAGCACGGCGGCGAAACCTACCATGTGCAGCCAGTTGCGCGATTTACCGCCGGCCATGTCGTAACCGGCCAGCAGCGCGCTCGCCAGCGCCACCCCGAACAGCATGACGAAAATGGCGATCGGCGGATGGGTTTTGCTTGCCATGGTCCGGGTAGTGGTGATGTCGATCATCTGGTTCAACGCCGGCAGCAGCAGCATAGTCGCGGTGGGCGGCGCGCCTTCCATACGCCCCGCGGCGACCGCCTGTGACCAGATTTCGCCCTGCAACTGATTAGCTCTATTGAGTTCCGCCATGACTGCCTCCACGTCCGGCAGTTTGCGATAAGTCTCCAGCCGCGCATCGACATAGCGCCGGAACAACTCACGCATTGGTGGTTGTGCGCTGGCCGGCAGCACATCGAGCCGCAGATAAGCGGTGCCAATAGCGTTGGTCTCCTCAACAATCAAAGCTCGCCGGGTGTCGAAGCGCGAGGCGGCGCCAGCAAAGGTGAAGGCGAGAAGCAGGCCCAGCAGGGCGAAGATCGCGCCATCGACCGGGCCGGTTCCGGCGACTGCGCCATCAGGATCCTGCGCCCGTCGTTGAACCCCGATGCGTCGGCCGACTTCCAGGAACAGTAACATGCCAAAAAATAAACCCAGAGTGATCAGAAAAGCGGAAAGCACGAAGTTCATGAAAATTTCCCAGGAAGATGTTCTTGGAAGCTGTATTAAAACGAATCGCTGAGCCGGTTGATGATCTTCAAATAGTGAGATTGGGTTGATCAACGTAGGGTACGCATTGCGTACCCTACTCCTCTACCCACGATTCCGCGACTCCCCCTTTTCCTGGTCAGGGAGATTCGGCGCAGGTGGTGTAAATGATTACGACCCTTTAACGGCGGTTGACCCAGGCTCCGCCGCCACCGCCATAGCGATTGACCCAGCCGCCGCCGCCGCCGCCGCCATTGATCCAGCCACCACCGCCACCACCGCCGTTGATCCAGCCGCCGCCACCGCCGTAGCGGTTAACCCAGCTACCCCCCCCGCCAGCGGCAGCGGAGCCGCCATAGCCACGGGCGGCAACCCAAGCCTGGGCCGGTTTGGATTCAATCAGCGCGCCACCCAGCAGCGCGCCGCCGATCACCGCCTGTGACCATTTACCGAGTCCGCGCAAAAACCGCCGCCGCTCCTGAGCAACCGGCGCATCGGAGGATTCCGAAAGCCCCTTCTCCTGTTGGTCGATCATGATTATTCTCCTCTTCCTCTTCCTCTACTGAGCCTTCTTTGGCGCGGCTTCCGCCCCTGGTGCAGGAGTAGCTTCCGGGGCTGCGTCTTCTTCAGGCGGTGCTTCGTCTCCGGCCAGATTGGAGAAGTGCATCGCCTGGAGCCGCCAACCAGCCTTTTCTTTCTTCAGCACCGCCGAAATATTGAGTCCGAACTCGCGTGGTTGTCCTTCCGGGTCAGTATCCTTCATGATGCAGGAAGCCATCAGCCAGGCGTCGTTGCCTTCTTCAAATCCAGTCACTTCGGGACATTCATGGCTCAACGAGCCGGTCTTGAACGTTTCGAAATAGTGCTTATAGGTGTCTTCCACCGCCGCCTTGCCCTTCCAGAATTCACCGGGGCCGGTGCCCATCAGCGCCACGTTGGGGGTGTCGGCATAGAGGGCCAGCAGCGCCTTGAGGTCATGTTTATTCAGGGCTTCATGGTGCTGGCGCAGCGTCGCCCGGAGTTCTTCGCTGGCTTTAGGGGCATCCGCCGGTTGGGTGGCCCAGACCGGCGTTGTCAGCGCCCAGGCTAGCGTTATCGCCGTTAAACTCCGATATTTCCGGGTATGGAGCTTTCTCATGGGAAGTAATCCTCGTTGTTGATATCAGGAATTTCATTCAAATCGGCGCTTGTCGGTAAGATCGACCGCCATTAAGGCTGCGGGTTATTTGCCTTAACCGCCAGTCAAAGCAGGCGACGTGCCAGCTTGGGAATTTAGTAATAAAGTTCGTCAATTCAGTGAATTGTGAAAATTTTGCCGGTCACAACAGAGTTCTGGCGCAGTGGAGAAGTCTGAAATATCGTGGAACTCGGAAATATCGGAGGTTCCCCAAAGATCACCCAGGGCATTGCCCTGGGCTAACATTGAATTGCCCTTTCAGGGCTAAAAGAAGATATTTCAGGCAGTTAAGCCCCAAAGGGGCGCGCTAATTTTAGCGACGCCCTGGGATGCTTTTACCCCCAGAGTGGTCGGTATTCGCTTCCTCGCCCGTCAGCGGGCGAGGGTTGCGGGTCTTTCAGATTATTGATTCCAGCCGGACGGCGGCGACACCACTTCATACACGACGTTCGGGCCATCGTAACGGGGCGCGTAGTAGGTGCCGCCGCAATTCTGGTAAGTCACGCCGTCGGCGACGAAGGTATTGCAACTCGGGGGCAGGGTAGACACGACAGCGCCCACCGCGACGGCGGTTCCTACCGCCACCGCCGCACCCACTCCAACTCCACCATAACCCCAGTGGCGGTCGACGTCGACATCCACGTTGCGATTGATATTGACATCCCGATTAACGTTGACATCCCGTTGATTGACGTTGCCTCGGTTGAAGTCGTGGCTGCCCCCGCCGATATTGGCTCGCGGAGTCCTAACACCGCCGCCGCCGCCCCCGCGTCCGCCCCCACGGGCCGCTTCTACATCGACGCTGACGAGTGCCAGGATCGGTCCCACGACCAAAGCCACCGTCATCGCCCGTTTCAAGTTCATGGATAGTAGATTGTGCATGGTGAAATCCTCTCGGCGTTATTGAGCGGCTTTAGCTGGACTAACCGCTCGCACTTGTTCCAGGAACGTGATCTTCTGGGCGTTCTGCGGCGGCTTGAAAGTGAAGAAATCAGCAGGGAATGTCGGGGCGAGATCCCAGCGGGTCAGGTTAGCCATCATCTGCGGCGAGCCTTCCACGCTCTTGTCGGTGAGCAGCAGACGGCGCGGCAATGGCTGGGGGCCATCCTCGATCCAGATTTCCCAATCCACCTCCGGGGTCTGGAAGGCGAGATGGTGACAGGGAACTCCCTGTATCAGAATCCGGCCGACATAGGTTGCCGAGGTGAGATTTTGCGCCAGGCGGCTGTCGGGGTTGGCGACCAGTAAATCGGCAACCGGCAACGAAATTCGATATTGGGTAGCGAGCAGGTCCAGAGTCTCGTCGATAGTCGGCGCGGCGGCGGCGCTCGCGTAGACGTTCGCCTCCGGGGTGTAGAGTGAGAAATTCGTGCCATCGTAGAACAATTGACGCCCACCGCTGAGATTCTGGTAATTGACCCGCAGGCGGTTGGGTTTCTGGAGGGCAACCTCCAGGGTTTGATCTGCGTGTAACCGCTGGTTAGTGGGCAGGATCAATTCCGTGGTCCTCTCAACGCGCACGGTAAAGCGGTCGAGGGATCGAAGATAGCCCGCCATCTTTTTCAGCACGTCCGCAGGCTGGGGTCTAACCGCCGGTGACGGGCTGATCACTTGAGCCGGTGGCGCGACCGACGCAGTCGTTGGATCGGTGGGTGGGCTGGCACAGCCGAGCAGCGCCAGGGCAGGAAAGAGCATCGCGGACAACAATGACAACATTTTCATACTGGATCATCTCCTTTTCATTCGGCCAGATGGCCGGTTCATTCTAGTGGGCTGCCGCAGGAGCCAGGCGCAACTCCCTCCCTCCTTGTGGGGGAGGGTTGGGGTGGGGGGTCTGAACGTTTACCACTTCGGGAATGCGCTTAAATGGATCGATAAATACTCGGCACTCCCTGTCTAAATCACGGATTAACGGATTGCACGGAAAGGTTTCATCAGGACGGGGAACCCGGAAATACCGGAGGCTCCCGCCGAGCCACCCAGATAATCCTCGATTCGTACCACATCGATCTGCTGGGGTTGCAAAAAGCGTTCGGCGTATTGGCGGTAAACGCCAGAACGCAGGAACAGCGCAAACAACTCCGGGTCAATGTGCTGATCGTCGCACATCCGTGCCATGATCTGGAGCGCCTCGGACAGGGTTTTACCCGACTTGTAGGGCCGATCAATCGCGGTCAGCGCCTCGAAGATGTCAGCAATCGCCATCATCCGCGCCAGGAGGCTCATCTGCTCACGGCGCAAATGCTTCGGGTAACCGGCGCCGTCCATTTTTTCATGATGACCGCCGGCGATCTCCGGCACCCGCTGCAGGGACTTGGGAAAGGGCAGCCGCGACAGCATCATGATCGTTTGCACAATGTGTTCATTAATCTTGTAGCGCTCTTCCTCGGTCAGGGTGCCACGGCTGATGCACAGGTTATGCAGTTCACCCCGGTCATAGAGCCATTCTGGCGCCTGCATCTGGAATCCCCAGGGATTGTCCGGTTCGATGCGATCCTGGGGACGGCGGGCGAGGCGATGCTCCGGTTTATCCGCCAACAGCGGCTCGATCACCGGCAGCGGTTGGGCGGACATCCCTGCTTTGCGGGTTAGTTCTTCATGCGACAGCCCCAGCCGGTCGTCGAGCGTGCGTAGCCAAGTCCGTTCCGCAATCTGCCGGACGCGGGTGATCTGTTCGGGACTCATGAACTCGCCGCCCTGATTGCAGCGGGCGATGAAGGCGAACTCTTCATCCAGCGTCCGCCATTGTGCCTGCCAATCCGCCCGCAGCGCTTCCGGGTCGCCGCCCGCCACGACCTGCCGCCAGTAGACGATTTCAGCATCGCGTTTCAAGACCTCGAAGCGCATCCGCACTTCATGAATCCGGTCGTAGATCGTCTCCAGCTTGGTGGCCTTGTCCACCACATACTCCGGCGTGGTGATCTTGCCGCAATCGTGCAGCCAGCCGGCGATATGCAGTTCCTCCCATTCCGCCGCGCTCAGATTAAAGTCCCGGAACGGACCCTCGCGACTGGCGCAAGCGGCTTGGGCCAATTGTTGGGTCAGTTCCGGCACCCGGGCGCAGTGGCCGCCGGTGTAGGGACTCTTGGCGTCGATAGCGTCGGCCAGCAACTGGATGAAGGCTTCAAACAGGTTTTTCTGCGCTTGCAGCAACCGCTGATTTTCAATGGAGACGGCTGAAGTACCCGACAGCGCGGCAATAAACGCCAGCAGTTCCGGCGATGCGCCTTCAGCCGTATCGAGCGACTGGGTCTCCAGCAATACCAGCAGCCCGACCTGTTCCTCCTGACGATTACGCAATGGGACGGTGATCAACTGGCCAGGCTGTTCCGTCATCGCACTCGTCAGCGGGGCCAGATAATCGGCGAGGGGCGTATTCGCCATCAGCCGGTGTCGGCGAGGCACGGTCGCCTGCGCCGCCTGGATCAGCGGGTGGGGCGTCGGGTCAGTCAGCGACAGCGCTCCCAGCTCGTTGGCTGGGACCAGCGCTGCCCCATCGCTCAATCGGGCTGCCGCCGGCTGCAAGGTGCGTTCATCGTCGCTGACCAGCAGCAGAAGGCCAGCTTCGGCCTGAGTCAACGCTAGGGTTTCGGTCAGCACCCGGTCCAGCAAGCGGGCAAAATTCTGTTCCGCCGCCAGCGCCGTGCTGATGTCCAGAAAGCGGCGGATGGTGGATTTCATCAACCCCATGGCCTCGGCCAACTGGTTGACCTCGGTGATGATGGAGCGTACAGCAACTGTGTCCTGGAACTGGAAGTGGCGGATGCGCGCGGCCTCCCCGACCAGGCTTTGCAGGTGTTGCGCGATGTGGCGTGCCAGCAGCCAGGCCATCGGCAACGCCAGCAACACCAGGCCAATCGTTATCAGGATTGATTGATTACGGATGCGTACTGCATCCGCCAGCAACTCGTTCTTGGGGACGGCCAGCGCCAGATACAAAGGTTTACCGCTTTGCAGGGTCAAGATTTTCACCTGACCGCGCCAGATCTGGTTGCCGCTGTCCAAAACGAAACCGTCCGGACGTAACCAGGCCGCGCGCTGGTCGGGATCGCGCAAACGGCTCTCCAAATCAGTGAGTACCGGTTCATTCAGTTCAGACAGGGTCGCCTGGCGCAATCGATCACCGGGTTCCTGACGAAGCAGCCGTTCAGGTTCGGGATAGGCCACGACTTGATAGCGGTCGTCGAACAGCGCCAACTGGGCGCTGGGGAGAAAACGGCTGGCGGCCAACACAGCGGAGATCTCGCGCAATGTCAGGTCGGCGCCGACTACCGCCGTTCCGGTCGTTGCGTGCCGGGCCAGGGTCGCCCCCACTTCACGGGTGGTGAAGAATAGGTAGGGTTCGGTATAGATTCGGTGAACCTGGTCACGCGCACCCTGGTACCAGGGTCGCTGCCGGGGATCAAAAACGTAGTCGGGCCGGAGTTCGCGGCGCAGCACGTTCAACGACTCATCGTAGAACAAAAAGGTTCCGGTCGTTGCGCCGGATTCATCGCGTTCGATGCTCTGGACCAGGTAGCGGGCCGGTTCCGGGACGTTGAAGGTCTGACGGAGCGGCGAGTCCACGGAGAGGGGCCGCAGCAGAAAGAAATCGCCATCGTCATAGCCGATAAACAAGGCGGATAGATGCGCTGATTGCGCCAGGGCTTCGCGCAGGTAAGGCAAACTGTTCAGGCGTTCGTCCAGCGAAGTCGCCCGCGTCAACTGTTGCCAAGCCAGCAGATCGACCGTGATAGCAACGGGTGTGAACAGATTGCCGAGCTGTTGGCGGGTTCGGTCGGCGATCCGCTCAAAGCGCTCGTCGGCAGTCTGTAACATCAGGTGGGTGGTCCCGACATGATTGTTCCAAATTACCGCCCCGCCCAAGACCAGGATCAGCGCAATAAACAGGGTCGCAATATGAATGCGCAACGGTAATTGACGAGGAATGCCTATGGTGCGTGAACTCATCGAGGATTCCACAGTGAGCGTGATCGGCTCAAGCTACACTCAAGACAGCGGGTCAGTTGCCTTAACCGGTAACGGAAGCGCGTTGACCTCTTCTGGCCGCCAATCGTTCTGGCCATGCCGCGCCTGCCAAGCGAATTCAAGGCCATGGATTACGGTGATTGTGCGAAAATCAAGCATAGGGGGTTCGACTGCCGTCTCCATCAGTTCCGCGAGACGGGTGAAATGCTCCGAACGGAGCATCGAGCATAGATTTTCTTCCGTATCCCATGCCTCGGTATAGCAAAGATTTCGGGGATTGCAGCTTTCTGTGAAAAGATGAGCCTCCAGACACCCACGCGCCAGCCGCGCCAGCCGCGCCTGTGATTGCAACGCGGCCAGCAGCGACTCAGTTCGCTGGGGAGGGGGTTGGAGGCAAAGACGTAGCTCAATCATGCATCTCGTCAGGGCAAGTGACGCGCCAGCCTGGGAGATCAAGCAATAAAATTTTTTAATTCAATAGATTGTGATGATTTTCCCGATGGCCATCATGGTTCTGACGCGGTGGGAAAATCTGAAATTTCGTGGAACTCCGAAATAACAGAGTTCTGGCGGTGGTACAAAAGCACCTTTTAGCTATTTGACTGCTGATGTTCTTCCCCTGACCTGCCGATGCCGGATTAATGGTTGAAGGGGTGGCGGCGCAGGCCGAGTTTAGCCATGCGGCTTTCGAGGGTTGTGGGTTTGAGTCCGAGGATTTCCGCCGCGCCGCCCGCGCCCCGGATACGCCCGCCGGTCGCTTCCAGCACCCGCTGTATGTGTTCGCGTTCGGCGTCGGCCAGGGTGGACAGACTCCGGGAGACCGGGCCGACGACCGCGCCCGGCAAATCAATCTTCAACGTGGAGCCGCTCGCCAGAATCATCGCCCGTTCGATGACGTTGCGCAATTCACGCACGTTGCCGGGCCATTGATACTGTTGCAGCGCTCGCAGGCTGGCTTTGGCGATGGTCTCCACCGACTTGCCCATGGCGGTCGAGAATTCTTCTACGAAGGTCCACACCAGCAAGGGCACGTCTTCCAATCGGTCGCGCAAGGGCGGCACGGTGATCGGGAACACGTTCAGACGATAATATAAATCTTCCCGGAAGCGGCCTTCAGCGACCGCCTTGGCCAAATCCCGGTTGGTAGCGGCGATCACCCGCACATCCACTTTGACGAGTTTTGGGCTGCCCAGCCGCTGAAGTTCTTTTTCCTGCAAGACCCGCAGCAGCTTGGCCTGCGACTCGGGCGGTAATTCGCTGATTTCATCGAGCAGGATCGTCGAATCATTCGCCATTTCAAAGCGCCCGATTTGCCGGGCCAGCGCGCCGGTATACGCGCCTTTCTCCCGCCCGAACAGTTCGCTCTCGATGAGCGCCGCCGGAATCGCCGCACAGTTCACCCGCACCATGGGGCGGTTGCAGCGGGGACTCAATTCGTGGATCGCCGTCGCGAATAATTCCTTGCCGGTGCCGGTTTCACCGAGCAGCAGCACCGAGGACGGGGTGGGGGCCACCTGCTCAACCTGCGTCAGCACCCGGCGAATGGCTGAACTTTGGCCGACAATGCGCGTATAGCCTTGATTAAATTTGACTTCCTGGCGGAGATAGACGATTTCCTGCTGAAGTTGCTCCTGCAAGCGCCGAATTTCCTCCAGGGCGTTGCGCAGCCGCGCTTCATGATCGCGCCGTTCGGTGATGTCGAGGGAAGCGCCCATCATCCGCGTTGGCTGGCCGCGACCGTCCAGGTGGCAGGAACCCAGGGCATAGAGCCAGCGCATCACGCCATCAGGATAAACGACCCGATATTTCCCGCGATAATCGCCGCCGTGGCGCAATGCGCTCTGTACAGCGGTTTCGACCTGGGTCCGGTCATCGGGATGCAGGGATGTCATAAACCGCTGGAAGTTGATCGGTTCATCGGGCCGGATGCCGTACAGGGTACGCGCCCGCTCCGAAGCCCAGATGGCATCGCGGGGAATATCCCAGACCCACAGGCCGATCTGGGCCGCCGCCGCCGCCAGGCGCATGCGTTCCTCGCTTTCCTGCAACGCCCGGTCGGCATCCTGACGGGCCAAGGCGTTGGCGAACACATCGGCGATCAGGCGCATACCGCGCACCACCGGTTCCGGCCAGTCACGTTCCCCGTGCGCCAGACTGCAACCGACGCCGCCGATGATGCGCCCGCCGACCGTTAAGGGAACCACCATGCCCGATAAAATCTGGCGACTGGCAAAGAACTGCCGATCCGCTTCACCTTCTGTTGGCAGGTCAACCAGATATGGTACTACGAAAGGCTGGCCGCTCAACAGCGTCCGGGCTAGCAACGGCGCCTGAGCGGTCAGCGAAGTGAGCAGGGGGAACGCCTCCACGCCGGGTACCGCGAAGGTATGGGTCACGACCAGATCTTGGCCGTCTTCAGTGAGGCGTCCCAAAGCCGCCCGGTCGGCGCGCAAGGCTTCAACCAGGCGGCCTAGGGCGTTCTCGATTTCCTGATCCACCTGCTCGGGAGGGAGGTTGACAAACCGCGCCGAGAGTTCCGCTAACAGGGTCTCAAATCGTAACCGGTCTTCGAGTTCGGCCTGGAGGTGGACGTTGGAAGTCTTCATGGAGTTCGGACCGTACCGCAGACCGGTCACGCCATGATATTGACGCCGCCATCGACATAGATGGTGCTGCCGGTCAGCCGTCGGGCGTAAGGCGTGGCGAGGAAGGCGCAGGTAAAGCCGACATCCATGATGTCCACCAGTTCGCCAATCGGCGCCCGCTCCACCGCTTCATTCAGCAGCAGGTCGAAATCCCTCAATCCGGAGGCAGCGCGAGTCTTGAGCGGTCCCGGCGAAATGGCGTGGACCCGGATATTTTTCGGCCCCAGCTCGTAGGCCAGGTAACGGCAGGACGACTCCAGCGCCGCCTTGACCGGCCCCATCACGTTGTAATTCGGCACCACCTCCGCCGCGCCGTGATAGCTCATGGCGAACATCACGCCACCCTCGGTCATCAGCGGTGCAGCCAGCTTGGCCATGCGGATAAAAGAATGGCAGGAAATATCCATCGCCTTGGCGAAACCTTCCGCCGAACAGTTCAGCAAGCCACCTTGCAAATCGTCCTTGGGGGCGAAAGCGATGGAATGCACCAGGGCATCGAGTCGGCCCCATTGCTGAGTGATCTGCGCAAACACCGCTTCGAGCTGGCCGGGCTGGCTGACATCCAGCGGCATGAAAATCGGTGCTTCCAGTTGCTCGGCGAGCGGCGCAACGTGGGATTTCGCCTTCTCATTCAAGTAGGTGATCGCGACTTCTGCGCCCAGTTCGTGGAAGGCTTTGGCGCAGCCGAAAGCGATGGAATGTTCATTGGCGATGCCAGCGATAAAGACTTTTTTGCCTTTAAACAACGGGCGGGGAATGTCAATAGCCATATGGGGTACTCCAGTGAAGATGAATAATCAGGCCACCGCTTTTTTCACATCTTCGCGCCGCGCCTGAGCGACCAGTGCCGCCACGGCGCAGGACGCCAGCCGGGTCGTGACCGAATCGGCGCGGCTGGTCAAAATGATGGGAACCCGTGCGCCGAGGACAATCCCCGCCGCGTCGGCATCGGCCATGAAGGTGAGACTCTTGGCCAGCATATTGCCCGCTTCCAGATCGGGGACGACCAGAATATCCGCGTGGCCCGCGACTGGCGAATCAATGTGCTTGATTTTCGCCGCATTCAGGTTAATGGCGTTGTCGAGCGCCAGCGGCCCGTCGAGAATGCCGCCGGTGATTTGCCCCCGGTCAGCCATTTTGCACAGCGCCGCCGCTTCCACGGTGGACGGCACTTTGGGATTGATCGTCTCCATCGCCGACAGCACCGCCACTTTCGGTTGGTAGAAGCCCAAGGCTGCCGCCAGATCGATAGCGTTCTGGATGATATGCTGCTTGTCTTCCAGGGTCGGGAAAATGTTGATCGCGGCATCGGTGACGATGATGGCCCGATCCAGAGCGGGTACATCCATGATGAAGGCGTGGCTGATGCGTCGTTCAGTGCGCAACCCCGTTCCAGTGCGCACTACCGCGCCCATCAACTCGTCGGTGTGTAGGCTGCCCTTCATCAACATTTCCGCCTTGCCCTCGCGGGCCAGTTGCACGGCGAGATCGGCGGCAGCGTGGCTGTGGGGCGCATCCACGATTTCGTAGCCCGTGATGTCGATCTGGAATTGCGCCGCCGTGGCTTCGATCTTCGCTCTTGGCCCGACCAGAATGGGCTTGAGGATGCCCAGTTCCGCGGCTTCCACTGCCCCCTTGAGTGAAGTCTCATCGCAGGGATGGGCGACCGCAGTCGGGACCGGGGCCAGCGCCTGGCAGCGGGCAATCAAGCTTTCATACTTTTTATGCTTTTGTTCCATGAGCAGGTTTCTCAACAGGGATCGTTCAAAGGGCTTGGCCTGCACTTCGCCGAGCGGTTTTTTCAATACGCTTCAGGGATGAACTTGAACGGGTAGTCCGGTTCCTGATAGTCGCCGGGTTTTTGCCGCTTGGGCAGTTTCACCTTGTCGCGTGGAATGTCTTCGTAGGGAATCTGACTGAGCAGGTGGCGAATGATGTTCAACCGCGCCCGTTGCTTGTCATCGGAGTGCGTCACATACCAGGGCGCCCACGGCGTGTCGGTCGCCGCGAACATCGCATCGCGCGCCCGCGAGTAGTCATACCAGCGGCTGTAGGATTGCAAATCCATCGGCGAGAGCTTCCAGATTTTGCGGCCATCGTTGATACGCGCTTCCAGACGCCGGGTTTGCTCTTCAGGACTGACCTCCAGCCAGTATTTGAGCAGAATAATGCCGGAATCGACCATGGCCTTCTCAACCTGCGGAGCCATCTCCAGGAAATACCGCGCCTGCCGCTCGGTGCAGAAGCCCATCACTCGCTCGACGCCCGCCCGGTTGTACCAACTGCGGTCGAAGATCATCACCTCGCCGGCCCCGGGAAAATGCCGGATATAGCGTTGAACGTACATTTGGGACTTCTCGCGCTCGGTCGGCGCGGACAGGGCAATCACATGGAAAGTGCGCGGGCTGACCCGCTCGGTAATTGCTTTGATCACGCCGCCTTTACCGGCCCCATCGCGGCCCTCGAAGACGATGCAGATTTTCAGTCCCTGATGGCGGACCCATTCCTGGAGCTTGACCAACTCGACGTGCAGCTTGGCGAGTTCACGTTCGTAGTCCTTGTTGCTCAATTTTTCCGGCTTTTCCGGCTTTTCCGGCTTTTCCGGGGCTGGGGTTTCTACTGAATCGTTGACGGCTTTGGTTTTACTCATCGGGGTGTTTCTCCGGGCAGGTCGCCTCCGCTGGCGGCGGCTGGCGTAAATTGTCGATCAGAATGTAGAAACTGGTCAGTAGCACCCATAGCGGGAAGACCAGCAAGATTTCTTCAATGTAGCGACTGCTCAACAACAGCAACAGAGCTAAAGCATAGCCCAGCAGCGCGATCCAGCGGGCGATGAACCCGGTGCGGATCGCGAGGGTGGAGGTGACGATCATGAAGACTCCCGCCATCTTGATCGCGTAGATGTTCATGATTTCATAGGTGATGGCGCGGGCGAAGGTGAAAGTGCCGGAGCCGAGCAACCGCTGCGAGTCGGCGGTATGGGCGATGATGATCCCGCCCACCACCGCCGCCGAGAAGAACAGCATGGCAAGGAACAGCAGCCCGCTGCCGAGAAAGACGGTGGCAAAGAAGCGGTCTTCCCGCTCCCCCAGGCGGTCGCGCAGCACGCCGATGAACCACAAAAAGGCGATGCCGGCAAACGGGACCAGGTTCAGCGCCAGCGCCACAGTGTTCGCCCGGGTCTGAAGCCATGCCCCTGCTTCCAGCGGATTGGCCGGGACCGACAGCCGGATGAGTATGATGCTGGAGATCAGCAGGATGGAAAAGAGAATACCGGCGATGGCGGCGGCGCGTGGCGCTGTCAAGCGTGTACGGGTCACGGTTACCCCCGATTGCATCAGGTTGTCCTCGACAGAACGGCAAAATGGGGCAGCGTTTGGTGCAACATTAGGCTTGCCATGTTAGCCCACGGCAGCGTCTTGGGATGCTTTCGGTCCAACCCTGACCCAGCGCCGGTCACCGCCGTTCAGGTGGGGCATCCTCGCTGGTGATGATGTACACATCGCCCACCTCAGTGATGCGGAAGCGTTGTGGTTTACTGGCGACCGGCAGCTCACCTTCGCTCAAACCGGTGCCCTGCATCAGGTAGGCGCGCACGGTCGGATCGTTCAGCGCGACTTGATCATCTTCCAGCCATTCACGGACTTGCGGATCTTGTGGCTGGAAGATATGCATCTCCTGATGACCGCGCCCCAGCATGGCATAGACCGGCGGATCGCCGACCTGCATGAACTTGGTATAACCCATTCCTTCGTACATCCGTACTGCCTGGGATACGCTGGACAGGGCTTTGCCCTGGCTCTCGTAGGCGGGACCACGCTCAAAGCGATGGCCCTTTTCCAGCAGGTGACGACGCAGTTCCTTGATCGCAGCAGTAACATCGTTGGTTTTCTTGGCTTTATCACTCATGGAAAATCCTCGCAGGGTGGGAAAGGGATCGTGCTCATAGACATAGGCGCCCTATGGGTTGTGGCATGGGCATGTCATTGATCACCACGCGGGTCTATTCTCGCTTATACAGTCGGTGATCGGAAAGATTTAGTCTTCTTAACCGGATCGCTGTGAGACTTGCGCTGCCGCGTCGGTTTGGTAGCGAGTGCGGCCAGCGGGCTGATGAGTTGTTGGTAAAGCGCGAACAGGAAGGTGACTCGTTCGCTGTCGCCGTTGAATTTCCGTTTGGCATAGGCCGTATCGACCGCTGCATCCAGTTTTTGATGCGCTTGGGTTAATGCCGGGGGCATGGTTAACGGGTCGTAAAGGTCCGCTAACGACGAATCCGGGAACCGGGTTCGGGCGTCCAGCACGGCTTGCGCTGCGTCTTCAATGGCCTGTTTTTGTGGATCAGCAAGAGTTTGCGGCCAGGGGAAGTTGTTGTAAACAATCGTGTTGGAGTACTGGTAATCGCTTTTCATCCTTCCTGCTGTATAGCGCATCCAGGCCATATGCATGGCTGACTGCAAGACACCGAAATGAAAGAGCGTCGCGTCTGGCACGACCAGCACCGATGGGTTTACGATCAAGTGTGCCTGACAGAATCCAAGAGGCACATATTCTCTTCTCTCGGAACTCACTTTAGGAATCAGCAGATAATCAGTTGTGGGTTGCCGGTCTTCAATAAACAGAGTTGGGAACTTGGCCCATTCGTTTGTTTGCTTTTTATTGCTTTTAATCCTCGCAGAACGAACTTCCTCGATACGGCGCATGATCCACGGATAGGAGCGAAGCTCGCTGGCGGAAATGCCTTTCAACCAGAGGCAATAACGACGGGAGCCATTGATGAATTCTTCCGACCCGATAAAAGGGCGCACCCAGGATGCCGCGCTGGGATGTTGTTGCAGCAAGTCCGTTCGGTCTTCTTCTGAAAGGGTCAGGTGGCCAAAGTCCGCTGCCTTGCTGCCAAAATCCATTTTCGGCGCATCGCCAAGCGGGGACATGCGTTTGGTGAGAAGAACATCAGGGGCATCAATCAGATAAGGATTAACGGCGGTAGTTTTGATTTCCTGCGGCTCGGAATGGGGTGTTTCATAATCAAACAACCGTTTGTCCGGCGTATCCCGCAAGGCAAATCCGATGATCACGCAATGCACCGCTGCCTTACCCCGCGCCTCGCTCGACCATTGAAACGTGCGATGGGCAAAATGGATTTTCACGCCGCGTTTCAGCAAATCGGCCCACAGTACGCCGACCTGCTCGCCCTGCGTGATGGAATTGGTGGATACAAAAGCGGCTTTGATCGCCGGATGGTCCGCCATGTAATCCGCCGCCTTGCGATACCAGGCCGCCACATAATCCAGGACGCCCGCGCTCGACGTATCGGTAAAAATCCGCGTCATGTCCTGCTTTTGCGCGGCAGACTGCTCCTTCTTCCCCACAAACGGCGGATTGCCCAGAATGTAGCTGAGTTCGGCAGGCTTCACGATCTCCCGCCAATCCATCCGCAGCGCATTGCCATGAACGATCGTCGCCGATTTCCGCAACGGCAACCGGACAAAATAGCGGCCAAACTCCTCCGACACCCGCAGATTCATCTGATGATCCATCAACCAGAGCGCCGTCTGGGCAATCTGTGCCGGAAACTCCGCAATTTCGATCCCGTAAAACTGATCCACGTCGCACAGAATGTTGAACTGCGCCACGTCCAGCGACGCGGTGCGCTGATTTTTATAGAGCACGCGCAACACGTCCAATTCCAGTTCGCGCAATTCCCGGTAGGCGATCACCAGAAAATTACCGCACCCACACGCTGGGTCGAGGAATTTCAATTGCGCCAACCGTTGATGAAACTCCGCCAACCGTTTGGGCTGTTGCTTCACCCGTGCAAACTCGGCTCGCCACTCATCAAGAAACAGCGGCCCAATCAACTTGAGAATGTTCTTTTCCGTGGTGTAATGCGCGCCTAAATGGCGGCGCAATGTCGCATCCATCACCGACTGAAACAGGCTGCCGAAGATCGCCGGGGAAATCCGGCTCCAGTCCAGCGCGCACGCTTCCAGCAAAAGCTGGCGCATCCCGGCATTAAACGCGGCGATGGACAAGCGCTCTGCAAACAAACGGCCATTCACATAGGGAAACGCCGCCAATTGCTCATCGAGCATCTTCAAACGCTTTTCCACCGGCGTATCCAGCGCCTGAAACAAATCCGCGAGCCAATGCGCCAAATCCTGTCCATCTTCCGCCGTGCGCTGTTCGATCAAATCCTGAAACTGGCGGCGCTCGAAGATACTGGTGTCCTCGGCAAACAGGCAGAACAGCAGACGAACCAGATACACCTCCAGCTCATGGCCGCCATAACCGATGGCCTTGAGCTGATCATGCAACCGGCCCATCCGCTCGGCGGCCTGGATATTGACCGGGTCCTGTTCCTGAGCGGTAGTCGTCTGATAACCGGCGATAAAGCCGAACAGCCGGACATTTTGATACAGCGCGGCCAGCGGAAATTCATGGGATTCGCCCTGCTCCAGGTCATACAACCGGAAGCGGGCGAAATCGGACACCAGAAGATAGCGCGGCAAGTCCCGGTCCTGAATGCCGGGAAAGTAGTCCTTGGCCTGAGCAAAGGCCCGGTCTAAATCCTTGCCCCGCGATTTGTGTTCAATCAACAGGATGCCGCGCCACAACAGATCCACATAGCCATCCCGGCCATCGATCTTTTTGACCTTCGTTTCAAAGGTCGCCACCCGCCGGCGCGACACGCCAAAGACTTGGAAAAACTCATCCCAAAAGGTTTTAGCTTCGGCGTGCTCGGACGTCTCGTCCACCCAGTGTTGGGAAAATTGCAGGGCGCGATCTTTGATCTCGTTCCATGACAGGGGCATGAATACTGTACCTTCTTTCTCCCCCTGGCCGGGTTTGCCATGAACACTTCCTCCAGAGGGCGTTCTGAGTGAATGCGATTCACATTACAGTCAGAGAAAATCATAATCCTTTCGTTGCAAATTCGCCGGACATGTTGTTCCCTTTGCCGTATTCAACATCATCACGAGGAGACCGGATTTCGTGAGCGATACTCAACAAACCCGTTGCTTTGATGAAGCGCTGAAAGCGGTTCGCCGTCACCTCATGGAAAAGGGTAACCGTTTCGAGCATGGCCCCGATTTCGAAGGAAATGGCAAAGTCCTGTCCAGCGTCAGGCAAACTACCCATATGTATGAGGGTATGGGCTATACCAAACTGATCGAGTTTGGTGATCCGCCCGTCTACGCTGCGTTGGAGCGCGGTCATCGGGAGATTCATATCTTTCAGCTTCAGGATCCGTGTATCCAGGAATGGGTCGAACATCAGGAGGGTACGCTGAGCGATCCGGTTATGCGCGCCCATATGCTGGAAAAGTCCGGATTGCGCGAGAACGACCTACCGGTTGCCAGCAGGCCGCATCGCTATCACATCAACGAAGTGGACGGCGTCTTCATCGCCTCAACCGAAGAGGCTGACTAATCGTTTGGGACGGCTTTCCGCCCATCCACTGTTTCACCGAGGAATAAGACCATGAGCGCACTTGCTAAAACCCTGTATTCCAGTGATCTGAGCGTTGACGAATTTATCGAATGGGAAAACCAGCAGGACACCAAGCATGAATGGTTGAACGGGCAAATCATCGCCATGACCGGCGGTACGGTCGCCCATGCATCGCTAATTTTGCAATTGGGCGCCGCCTTGCTGAACCATCTAAAAGGTACGCCGTGCCGGGTGTTCACATCGGATTTAAAAGTCCAGGTTGCCCAAAATGTCTTTTACCCGGATGTAGTAGTCAGTTGTGACCGGCAGGAAAATGATGGGGTGCTTTGCCATAATCCCAAACTCATTATTGAAGTCCTGTCCAACTCAACCTCCCGCAAAGATCGCTTCAAGAAGCGCCTGGCCTATCAGCAGATTGAAAGCCTGGAGGAATATGTGCTGGTCTCGCAGGAAACCCGGCATATCGAAATCTACCAGCGGGCCGAGGATTGGCAGGCAGGCATTCATATTAGCGGACGGGTGGAGTTGCGCTCCGTGGATTTTTCACTGGATATCGATGAACTTTACGCCAGTATTGATTGAGACGTTGCCACTGGATCGTTCTGCAGGCGGGAAAGGGATGACGCGGGGAGCGCTTCAGCAGACCGGAAACGTTCGGGCAGAACTTCCAGATTCACCGACTCAGTCAACAATCGAGCCATCACGCCAGCAGTAGGTTCCAGTTCGCCGCTGGTGAAATAGCGTTCGCCGCCGTTCGCGTTGTGATCGGCCAGCAGTCCCCCGACGGCCAAGCGGTGACGCAGGTGTCGAGCGACGGCTGGACTCGGATCAAGGATCGCAACTTCGGGTCCCATTAATTCCTGAATCAATGGCGTCAGAAACGGATAATGCGTACACCCCAGCACCAGGGTATCGGCGCCAGCGCTCAGCAACGGCATCAGATAACGCTCCAACAGAGCGCGAGGACGGGAACCGTTCAAATCTCCCTGTTCGACGCAATCCGCCAATCCGGGGCAGGGCTGCACCAGCACCCGCGCCCGATGACCATGCTGGTCGAGCAAATGGGCGAACTTGTCGCTGCGCACGGTGTTACCGGTCGCCAAAATCCCGACGACCCCGGAGCGGGTCATGGCAACGGCGGGCTTGACCGCCGGTTCAATGCCGATGATGGGAATGTCAAAATGCGCTCGCAACGGGACGATAGCCGCCGCCGTTGCGGTGTTGCAGGCCGCCACCACGGCTTTAGCGCCCTGTTCCAGCAGAAACTCGGTGATCGCCAACGAACGCTGCACAATGAACCCGGCAGGTTTATTGCCATAGGGCGCATGACCCGAATCCGCCACATACAGCAGGCGCTCATACGGCAGGTTGGCGCGAATCCGTTGAAACACCGACAGGCCGCCTACCCCGGAGTCAAACACGCCGACTGGTTGATCACTGCTCATTCGCCATTGACCTGCATCAGGCTTTACCGGTTAACATATCGAAAATTAATAATTGTAAAACACGCCGTGGCACCCCCGTCATTTTGCCAATTCATCCTCTTCCGGCCCGCTCCAGCGACGTGGACCGGCTCCATCACAGAGTCTCATTGAACATGAACCTTCTCGCCTCAATCTGGGAAATGGGCCGCTGCCGGCTCCTGGAAGCCCGGGAAAACGATTTGCCGGTCGTCGCCACTGTTCTGGCCGAGAATCGCGCCGTGTTTCCACTGCTTGGACCGGAGCGCGACCTGGAGCGCCTCGCCCTGAGCGTACTGCGTCACGACCGCCTGCCACCGAACGGCCACTCGGCTCATGAAAACAGCTTTCTCATCCGGAATCGGAGCGACGATGAGTTGGTGGGGTTGTTAAGCGTCTATCGTGGCCATCCCACCACGGAAACGCTCTACATTAGCCACTTTTTCCTGCGCCCGCGCTGGCAACGGCGGGGCATCGGCCGGGAAGTCATGGCGGAACTCGAAAGGCGGGCTGCGAGAGCCGGCTATCGGGAAATACGGGCTACCGTCGGTCTGCGCAACTGGCCCGCGCTGCGTTTCTGGGTAGCGCTGAATTACGACCGTATTACCAAAATCGTCGGCGACCCGGAGTATCGGGAACATGCCTATGCCGATATTGAATTAGCCAAATCGCTGAAGGATGAACCGGAAGCCGCTTAAGAACTTCGGGGGTCGGGAGTTCGCTACGCTATTCCCGATCTCCCGGCGACCCCTTCAAAACAACCGGGCAATCCGCTCCTGAATCGCCGCCGCCGCTATCCGGGGATCCGCCGCCTGGCGAATCGGTCGACCGACCACGATATAATCGGCGCCGTTTAAAAAAGCGTCCTCGACATCCAGAGTACGCTTCTGATCATCCGCCGGTCGGTTCAACACCGGCCGGATGCCGGGGGTGATGATCAGCAACTTCTCGCCCAGACTCTCCCGCAAATCAGCGGCCTCCAACCCCGAGGAGATGACGCCGCGACAACCGATCTCCAGCGCCCGGCGCGCCCGTGACAGCACCAGGGTTTTGGGATCGCAGGCGAAGCCCAGATCGGTGAGGTCAGCCTGATCGAGACTGGTGAGCGCGGTGACCGCCAGGATGCCCAGATCGCCGCCGGTCTCCTGAGCGGCCGCCACTGCCGCCCGCAGGATGGCGTCGTTGCCATGCACTGTGGTGAACGTAGCGCCATAGGGTTGAAGCTGGCGCACGGCGGAGCGAACCGTTTCCGGTACATCGAAGAACTTGAGATCGACAAAGACCTTCTTGCCACGGGTGCGCAGCCATTCGATCAATTCGAAATAACCGCCCGCCATGAACAGTTCCAGGCCAATCTTGTAGAAGCACACCGCGTCGCCCAGCGTCGCCACTAACTCCCGGGCGGTCACCGGGTTGGGTACGTCCAAGGCGAAAATCAGGCGTTCAGCCGGGGGAATCGGTTTGGTCGAAAGCAGTGAGGATGAGGTCATGACGCATCACTCGGAAATGCCGACTTCCTCGGCGGCGTCCAGCACCTTGGCATTGGGCTTGCTGCTGCAATAAGCCACCAGATCAGTGCTGAATTTTTCCAGATTCTTCCAGCTCAGCACCTTATCCCCGGAAACGCCGCTCAAATAGCCATCGATCCACATGAACACCACCCCCGCGTCTTCAGAGGAGCCTTTCGCGAGTTCCTGCATGAACTCATTGCAGGTGATCGCCCCGAAGTCGATGTTCTGTGGCTGGCTTTTCTTGGCCAGCGCGGTCGATGAGGCGAACAAGGCGGCGGACAGGCACAGAGCGGCAGTGATGACCGAACGGTTCATACAGGAGATCTCCAAAGCTTGGATAAGGAGGAAGACAGCGCCGCATAGCCTAATGAAAGGGCCAGCCAAAAGCTACCATTGAGGGAAATCTATGATGGACCCCATTGTCAAGACCAAAATCACCGAAGTTTAAGTTAAGGGTTCATGTATAGCAGAAGACCTGCTGCATGTTGCCCGAGTAGGCGATTTTGTCTTCGCGTGGCAAGGCGGATGCCGGCTCTGGAAGACGACCAAACTTATCAAACGCGATGTTCGACTTTTCAGGCGATCAGCCCCTCAAACTGGAGGTCTGAGCGGCCGAGTAGCCGGTTCATAAAAATACCCAGGGTGTGAGCCAACACCTTCCGTGCGATCCGGCTCGTCAAGTGCCACCGATCCCGTGCCCGGATTTTTTCAAAATGAAACCGCTCCGTGAGTTGGCCAATCCCGGTTTCCACGAGGCGGCGGGTTCTGGTCCATCGCCGAACCCCGTTTGGGGGGCGGGTCTCGGTCATATTCGCTCGCAACGGGGTTTGCCGATCGATGCCGACGGTCGCCCACTCCGCCTGAAGAAAGGCACTAATGTAACCTTTGCCACCCATCACTAGGCCCTGAACGCCCTCAGTCAAATCCCGCAGCGCCGCGCGTTCATCACCGGCGGTCGGCGTCACCGTCCAAGCGGTGATCACGCCGTTAACCGTGATCATCCGATGACCGTGAAGCCCATAATAATACTGCTTTTTTGCCGTGCAATAACCGAAATCCGCTGCATCAGGAAACCACCGGCATTGAGGAACGCGGGTCAACACACCCAGGGGTTGTAGGAGGCTACGCGAGTGGCGTCGGTGCCCGCTCCGACCGGCACGCCCAGCGCCAGCATCTTGCTCACTGGCGGCGTCGCCTCGGCCGCCTTGGTGCCGTAATGCTCGACGAAATGCTCTCCTTGGAACGCCATGCGGTGCTGGATGGCGATGCCGCCACCCAGAGCCTTGATGCGCTCGATATTGGGTTCGGAGATCGTTTCCGCGTGGCCGATGATGAAGCGGGTGGCAAACGGCCGGCACCCGTTGACGCGCTCGAACACGGTCAGGAAACGATGGATGCTCTCGTCATAAGTGGCGTGGAGGCGGAAGGGCCAGCGCTTTTCCACCAGCAACTCAACAATCGGTTCCAACTCGCGTTCCATGGTGGGGGCGAATTCCGGGCGCGACTCCAGGAAATTCTCGAAGTCGCCGGCGGACCAGGTCAGATTTTCTCCACCGCCGTTCATGCGTAGTTGCGCATCGCCAGCCCTTGGGGTCGTCATCTCGGTCCAACGCCGGAAACTGTCCAGCTCTTCCCCGGCTTTTTGGGCGAACAGGTTGTAGGCCACGCGCACGATCATCTGCCGGTCTTGGTGCAGGCGCTGGATGACAGTGTAATTCTCGGGGTAGTTCTGCCCGCCGCCACCGGCGTCAATCACCGAGGTGATGCCGAGGCGATTCAGCTCGCGCATGAAATGCCGGGTGGAGTTGACCTGATCTTCCAGCGGGAGCTTGGGCGCTTGACTTGGCGGGCGGCGGATCGTGACGGCCCGGGTGTTTTAGTCTTGTAGTCTTGTAGGTCGGGCAAAAGCGCAGCGTTGCCCGATAACCCGATCCGTTCTCTACGGGGCTACTGGATCGGTTCATTGATGATCTCGACCGCATCGGCGATCAGGTCCATACCGCGCGGATCGGGATCGGCGGCGAGGTTACGGAATTCCCCTCTCCCCGGCCCTCTCCTACGAGGGGAGAGGGAGGTGTTTTTGCTCCCCTCCCCCCCGGTGGGGGAGGGGTTGGGGGAGAGGGGGAGGGCGCACGCGGGCTAACAGGGCGGTGACGGCTTGCATCAATTGTCGAGGCGCTGACCAAATCCGGAGGCAACCGCGATCGAGCTGCCACGCTGCTTGGAGTCAGTCGGACCACCCTGTGGCGAAGGATGAGGAAACTGGGCTTGGTCGTCGATTGATAGCGCAGGGTTCGTAAAAGTCATGGATCACATTTTTCCGACGGGCGAGATCGAGCGATCCTCCAGCATGATCAAGCAGTCAAGGAAATCGGACACTTTGCCTGACTTTATCCGTCGAAGAAATTGAGACTCGGATGCTAATCTTAAAGCCATCACTCACCTCCGGAGGATTTTGCAATGACCGTTCATGTCGTAGCCCGCTTGACCGCCCGCCCGGAAACGGTAGCGGAGTTGCAAGCTTTGTTGTTGCGCCTGATCGAACCGACTCGCCAAGAGCCGGGTTGCTTACGCTATGAGTTGCTGCACCACGCCGTCGACCCGACCGACTTTACCTTTGTCGAGGAATGGGCGGATGAAACGGCGCTGGAAGGGCATTTCACCACGCCGCATGTGCAGGCGGCGTTCGCGCAAGCGCCGCCCCTGCTGGCGATGGAACCGGACATTCGCCGCTATACGCGGATTGGCTAAGGCTGATACGTCGTATTAGTCCGCCCGCTACAAAGCGGGCGGCCGGGCGCACCGGCTGCATGAAATCAGCCATTTGTTCGGGAGAACGGCCAAGGGTGTTTCTGAAGTTGGAAAATCTGCAACGCACCGGTTCTTTCAAAGTGCGCGGCGCGTTCAACAAAATCGCCAGCCTGTCCGAGGCGGAACGAGCTAAAGGAGTGATGGTCGCCAGTGTCGGCAATCATACCTAAGGCGTCGCGTTAGCAGCCCGTCACTATCAGATAGCGGCGACTATTGTCATGCCGGAAACCGTGGCTAAGACCAACTCCATGGCTAAGGCGCTCAAATGGGGTGAACCGACCACAGTTGCCGTACTCCCGACCCGCGCTGAAGGCACAGCGGTCTCAAAATCCGGGAAGATCACCTATCCGATAGTGCGGGACTTGGAGCCTGAGAAACTCCAACACAAGCGGCGTGAGGGGACGGGCTATCAATGAGCTTCGGTCGATGTGTGCCGCCGCAAAGGTCGCCACACCCCGCCGGCGCTGAAGCAACTCCAGCCCCAACTCAGCCATTGGAGCAGCGCCAGCGCCAGCCACAGCGCCCAGGCCAGCATCAGCCCCCGATAGACCAGCAGCGGCGCGGAAATCACCCAGGCGGTAGGCAATGGTCCAGCCAGGCGATCCTGATACCAGCCCAACTGCCAGGCGCTGGAATTGTTGCCGGCTACCTGCATATCCGGCGTTCCCAGCAAGCCCTGCTCCACCGCGCTGAGCAACGCCGCCAGCGCCGCCAGCGTCAACACGACCAGCCCGACTTGTACCAGATCGAACTTGAATGCACTCATCACTGCTGATTCCGCCAGCGCTTTCCGTCGCGCCAGCAGCAACAGCCAGCCGGCGACCAGCAGAATGGCGATGATATGGCTCTGACTCAAACCAATCCCCAGCAGGAACCACTGATGCGTCCGCATCGGTGCGCCGCTGAATCGCGCCAGCCCGATGGCCCCGGCCAGAATCACCGCCAGCATCCCCCAGAACAGCACTGCTGGCCCCATCGCCGGGCCATTCGTCCACAGCAGCCAGCGGTCACGCGGCAGATTCAGACTCACCGTCGCGTTCACGCTGGGACCGCCTAAATCCACCGGCGGCGTTTCATATCGCCAACCGAGATTCTCCTCACTGCGCCAGGTCAGGACGACCGACTGGATGCCGGGAACCAGCGGCAGAACGATCCGCTGCTCCTGCTGCTGGAGCGGTTGTGCGAGGTCATTGATCCGCACCCCGGTCAGCACTGCGCCCGGCGGCAACATCACCGGATGATCCCCGCCGCGACTGGTGCGGATGCTCATTTCCAGAGTTACCTCGCTCAACCGTTGTCCCGGACTCAACTGTAAACGACTGCGGTCGATCGTGACCGTACCACCCGGCGCACCCTCCGGGCGAGTGATATTTAACGTCACCGCTTCGCCCGGCCAGGGTCGCCATTCCGGCAGCCACTCGCCTTGCGCATCGACGCGCTGCACCAGCGGAATACCGGCGCTTTGCACATGCCACAACGAGCCGGTGTGCAGTCGCCAGATTTCCACCAGACTCTCAAGGTCCGCCGCCTGAAGATTCAACGCATCGGCACGGCTCAAGGTCGCCGTCCAGCCGATCTCGGCGCGATCCGGCGGCAAGTTGAGCAACACTCGTCCATCGCGCACTCGAATGTCCGGGGTCGTGACCCGCTCGCCGGGCAGCAGTGGAATTTCTACGACCGCTGCCGAATCCGCCTGACTTAGCCGCCGCACTCGGGTTTCCACCGACCAATCTACGTCTAGGAGGATCTCTCGCTCAACCTGTACGAAGGGCGGCATCACTCCAGCTTGCAACACCGGGCTGTTCGATCCGCCGGCAGCGGATGAATCGGCGGAGAGGGGACGCTGCCGGGTCAGTTGCAATTGCTGGTCGGCGCGGCCCTCGACATAGCCCTCGACCTGCCAACCCTCCGCGTTCAATTCCACCCGGCCCGGCGTCATCGGCAGCGGTAGTTGCAGGGTGGCGACCGTGGCCGGCACGGCGGCGATGATCGTCAATTCGTGCAAACCCGACGGCAATCGTAACCATAGTCGTTGACCGTCCCGCAACAGGATCGCCGGCTGGCCGTCCAGTTCAATGGCTCGCAGAATCAGCCCTTCATCAGGCAACGGCAGCGGCATGGCGGTGTCGGTCTGAGCGTGCAGCGCCAGCCGCAGGCGCAGATCATCGTGATCGACGTTCAGCGTCAGCGCCGCCAGATCGCTGCAGCGCGCACAATCCGGCGGTTTGGCCAGATGATCGCGCAGATCATTAAGCAGTTCCGGGGATGGAAATTGCGCCTGAGCGGGTGATACCGTTCCCAGCAGCAGCACTCCTGCCAACAGAGTCAGCGCCGTTATTGCCGTCGCAGGTTTCCCTGTTTCCGGCGCAGGCGTGGACGGGGAAGACGCCTTCCCGCTGATCACGAACACCCGTGTGCTCATGATCAGCATTAACGTCAGTCCGGCTAGCAGCCACAGGCGGGTTCCCCAGGGCGGCAACAGCCACAGGCGCAGGCGTTCATCCATCGCCACCGGCCCGCTCCAGCGCAGGGTCGCCCGTTGCCAGTTCCAGACGGGCACACCCGGCCCGGTTTGCACCTTGATATTGGCTGCATACTGCTGCTGGAGCCGTTGCGACTGTTTACTTTTGGCTTGCTGTTCAAATGACTGCGCACGGTTATAGGCGCTGTAGGCGTTCTGTTTCTCCTCCAGAGCCGGAGTCGTCGGCATGGCGGCGGGCGGCATGACGTCGAAGGCGGTCGGGCTGAGGGCGAAGGGTTCCAGTTGGGGATACAACGCGCTGCGCACCTGTTGAACGGCAAACAGTCCGCCGATGATCAGCAGCGCCAGTAACGCCAGGCGGCGATAGAACTCGATCAATTTGTGGAGCCGGCCCGGCGGCAATACCCGCAGCAGGGCGATAGCCGCCAGCACGTTGAGCCAGACATACAGCGGGGCGTTGGCTTCATGGTAGATCAGCAGCATCCCGGCCAGGGCGATCAGACCCCAGCCGACGCTCCACAATTTGGCGAAGGCCAGGGCGATGATCAGTACGATGAACAGGTCGAGCAGATTCCAGGAATGCAGCCAGGCATTGCCGGTGTGATCCGGTCCCGCCGCCGCCAACAATCGCCAGCCGGGCGGTAAATTCAATGTCGCGTCCATGCGTTGCGGGGCGATAAGCCAGCCGACGGCCGGCAGATCGTCAATGGTTGCCGGTTCCAGCCGGCTGTCGGCGGTCAGTTGCAGAAGATTCAATGACCGCACTTCCACCCCGCTGCCCTCGATGTCGGACTGCTCGGTGATGAATTGATCTTCACCGTTGATTGCCACCCGGCCCAGCCGCAAGGCTGGCGCAGCGTTCAGGCGCGTGGCGTCGAGCGAGCCGCTCAGTCGATCCTGGACGGTGTAGCCGCCGCCGGCGAAATCCAGCCACAGCGTGCGGCTCAGAGTCAGCCGCTCCGGCGCGGGTTCGGCGACGCCCCGGGTGCGGGTGATGAAGCGCAGAGTTTCGCCGGGCTGCAACAGATAGGCCGGCCAGGAACGCCAGGCTTCGGGCAGATTCGTTTGGGTCGGATCGAGGGCCGGTGCGCCTTCAACCTGGACGACCCGCAAAGCGTTTTGCGCCTGGAAACTCCAGATTTCCTGGGCCGGCCAGGGCGTTTCGGCAGCGGGCAGGTTTAGGGCGTCCAGCGGTCCCCGATGACGGGCGGTCAGGCTGATCGTCCAGGTTCCCGGACGCAGTTGTACCCGCAAGCGGCCATCGGCTTCCAGCCGGGCCGGCAAGGGACTGTCAAGTGCCAAGGGCAGAAATGCTGGCAACAACGCCGGTCCCAGCAGTTCCTCCCGCGCCTGCCCGGAGACGCGCAGTTCCAGTCGAGTGGTGATAGTGAACGGAATACCATCGCTCAACAGCCGGAAGACCTGCACGTCGAGCGCGTCCTGTTGGGCGGGCGCGACGGGCCGCTGGCGCAGCCACAAGATCCCGTCCTTTTCCAGCCGATCCGCTTGCGCCGGGCGACCGTCGATGGATAAGTCGAGCAACGCATTATCCGGCGGAAGGCGGATGGAATCCGGCAGCGCGCTCCAGAAAAAACGCCCGGTCACGACATGATCGCCGGGCGCGGCCTTGAGCGCAGGTCGTCCCGCCTGTTCCAGCACGACGACCGGCTGATCATTCAGCCGCACGTCCTGTGGCCAATGGCGTCGGTCGCCGGGCAGCGTCAGCCAGGCTTCAGCATCGTGATGCGTCCGCTGGGTAAATTCGCCGCCCCGGTGGTCCAGCCGCAGCGCCAGCGCCGACGGCCAGAGGCACTGACGCCGGGTCGGTTGATCGTAATACACCGGACAGCGTAACTGGGGCAGATCGCGCAGCGCCCAATCCAGCCACGGATGCAGGGGCGTTGGAATCTGCGTCAGTAGACCGGGTGGGATGGCTGCGGCTTGAGCGGGGGGTAGGACGTGGAATCCCGCCAGGAGCAGCAGTGCCAGGAGCAGGGAAAACAACCGAAGTGGGGAGGTTCGGGCGCTGCTGCACATGTGATGGCTCTCCTCAACGATTCATTTATACAAGCTGATGGGATTGGATTAGGCTAAATTCGGGATTTTTGCAAATATCAATCTCTTTTTCGGGAGCAGCAAGAATGATCGGCAGCGTCCATACCAGCAATTCTCCCGTTTAAGTGCCGCTGATGCGTAGAGGTGGCTTGCATCTATGGTCAGCCGGGGCTGTCAGTGCGCGGCGACTGCCGGAATTTTGGCAAAGTCGCTTACTATCCTGCGCTACAATATGCTCAATTCTCAGGCCAACCGATATCTTTTGATGAACGCTAATCTTCGCTCGCCCACGGACCCATTGGTAAACCCTCACCAGTTCGATGACGCCGAAATCGCTGCTGTCTATAAGGCCATCGCGCTGCGCCGCGATATTCGCCACTTCCGTCCGGGCAGCGTACCAGAAGCGCAGCTCACCCGATTGCTGGCAGCAGCCCATCAAGGGCCAAGCGTGGGTTTCATGCAACCCTGGCGCTTTATCCGCATTACCGATCCGGCTTTGCGGACCGCGATTCATGCGCTGGTCGAGGCGGAGCGCTGCTGCACCGCCGAGGCGCTGGGTCAGCGGGAGGATGAGTTCATGCGGTTAAAGGTGGAAGGCGTGTTGGAATGCGCAGAGTTGTTGGTGGCGGCGCTGATGGAGGGCCGCGAACGGTATGTGTTCGGGCGACGCACCCTGCCGGAGATGGATCTGGCGTCGGTGGCCTGCGCCATTCAGAATTTGTGGCTGGCAGCCCGTGCTGAGGGTCTGGGATTGGGTTGGGTATCGCTGTTCGATCCTGAAGCCTTGGCAACCTTGTTGGCGATGCCGCCTGGCGCCTGGCCGGTCGCAGTGCTGTGTTTGGGACCGGCTGAACGCTTTTATGAGAAGCCAATGTTGGAACTGGAAGGTTGGGCGGAGCGTCAGCCATTGCATACGCTGGTTGCGGAAAATAGCTGGCCGGTCTGAGGCGAACCCAAAATCGCTGGATACTGAGACACCATGACGCTCGTTCACAGTGGGGTCTCCCAACAAATTGCCAACGCTGCCGCCGTCTGGCGACGACTGGGCGTTCAGGTGGAAGCATATCAAGGCGCGTATAACTTGGTTAACATATTGATTTTATAACGCTGTATTAGCGTCTTTAATTTAAGGTATAGTGTCGCAATGACACCAGAAAAACCCGCGACGAGAATCCATTATGCCGTTCGCTGATAAAGTCAAAGAAGCGGTCATTGGCAAGCCGCAAGACCCGCTCCATTCGACTGCCCCCCACTACCCGGATACCCACCATAACATCGCCCTGGTCGCATTTCTGGCCTGGATCAGTCTCGGTGCCGATGGGTTATCCTCGGCCTGCTATGGCCCCCAGGAAGCGTTTCTGGCGCTGGGCCGTCATACGCATTTTGGCCTGTACCTGGCCGCCGCCACCTTTATGACCGTCTTCATCATCGCCCTGGCCTACAACCAGGTCATCGAATTGTTCCCCAGCGGCGGCGGCGGTTACAAGGTCGCTACCCAGTTGCTCGGTTCCCGAGCCGGACTGGTATCCGGCTCGGCGCTGCTGGTGGATTATGTGCTGACTATCGCGATCTCTATCGCTGCAGGCGTGGACGCCCTGTTCAGTTTGCTGCCGCCCGGTGCTCAAGATTATAAACTGATGACGGAAATAGCGCTGGGCATAGCTTTGATCGTCCTTAACCTGCGCGGCATGAAAGAATCCCTCCGGGTGCTGCTGCCCATCTTTCTCGGTTTCATTCTAACCCACGCTTTCCTGATCATTTACGGCATCATTGCCCATTCGGAAGGTCTGCCCGCGCTGATCCCGGACACGATCACTGAAACTAACCAACTGACCGAGCAGATGGGCTGGCTTTTCGCCGTCTCGCTGTTCCTGCGCGCTTATTCGCTGGGCGGCGGTACCTACACCGGTCTGGAAGCCGTGTCTAACAACGTCAACCTGCTGCGAGAGCCACGGGTCACCACTGGCCGCTACACCATGCTCTACATGGCGGTTGCGCTCAGCTTTACTGCGGGCGGCGTCATCCTGCTCTATCTACTCTGGAACGCCCAATACGTCCCCCACCAGACACTGAATGCAGTCACTTTCGGCGCCATCATCGACAGTTGGCGGCTCGATCCAATCGTCAGCTATGGTCTACTGGCGATCATCCTGATCCTGGAGGCGGGATTACTCTTCGTCGCCGCCAACACCGGCTTTCTCGGCGGCCCGCGAGTGCTAGCCTACATGGCGGTCGATTCCTGGGTGCCGCGCCAGTTTCGTAACCTGTCCGGCCGACTGGTCACCCAGAATGGCATTTATCTGATGGGCATTGGTGCGTTGTTCATCCTGATGTGGACCGAGGGCGATGTGTCGGTGCTGGTGGTGCTCTATAGCATCAACGTATTTCTGACCTTCTCGCTGTCACTGCTCGGCCTATGCAAGCACTGGTGGACCAACCGCTATGATGAAGATCGCTGGAAGTCGCGCTTGCCGCTGTCGTTGCTCGGCCTGATCGTCGCCGGAGGCATCCTGATCATCACGATTGTGGAAAAATTCACCGAGGGCGGCTGGCTGACCCTGCTGATCACCGGCCTGACCATCACCCTCTGCGCATTAATCCGGCGTCATTACGACCGGGTCCGCCAGCAGTTGCGCACGGTCGATGCGCTCTATGCGCCGCGCCCGGACTGGGAAGAGGATTTGCCGGAACCGCCACTGGACTCAACGTTGCCCACGGCGATTTTCCTGGTCGGCAAGAATCGCGGCTTGGGGATGTATACGCTCAAATGGCTCAATGAGGTTTTTACCGGCCATTTCAAGAATTTCATTTTTCTGAGCGTCGGCGAAGTTGATGCGGAAAGCTACGGCGGCAAGGGTGCATTACGCTCGTTGCAGTATCAGATCGAGAACTCGCTGCGGTACTATCTTCACTACTGCCACAACCAGGGCTGGGCGGCAACGTCTTATGCCGCCTATGGCACCGATGTAGAGTCCGAGCTGGAAAAGTTGGTGATGCAGGTCACTATCGAATATCCCAACAGCGTGTGCCTGGGTAGCAAGTTGATTTTTGACGATGAAAGCTGGCTGATTTCATGGCTGCACAATCACACCGCCATCGCCATGCAACGTCGACTGCATCTGCGAGAAATCCAGATGATCGTGACGCCGATCAAGATTTAGGCGATTTGCGCAAATCGCTGATCCCTGACGAAGGAAGCTCTTGGTCATGAGTCTGTTGCTCGTCATTCTTACCCCGTTTCTCGGCGCGGCGCTGGTGGCCTGGGTTTCCCATCGAGGCCGGTTGCACGCGGCATGGATCGCCGGCTTAGTCACGCTGATTGCCTTGGCCTGGTTATTGCCGCTGGCTTCCGCCCCGTTTGCCGGACAAACGCTCATCCAGCGCTTTTCGTGGATGCCGACCGCCGGTCTCGATCTCGCCTTCCGCCTGGATGGTCTCAGCCTACTGTTTGCCCTGCTGATCCTGCTGATCGGCCTGTTGATTATTCTTTATGCCCGTTACTACCTCTCGCCCAACGACAGCATGGGCCGTTTCTACGCCAGCCTGCTGCTGTTCATGGGTTCCATGCTCGGCGTGGCGCTGTCCGAAAATATCATTCAGCTTCTGATCTTCTGGGAACTGACCAGCCTGTCCTCTTTCCTGCTGATCAGCTACTGGCAGCAGCGCACCGAAGCCCGTAATGGCGCACGCATGGCGTTGACCGTGACCGGCGCCGGTGGTCTGGCGCTGCTCGGCGGATTTCTCCTGCTCGGCAAGATAGCCGGCAGTTATGACCTATCCGTGATTCTGGCTTCTGGCGACGTGATTCACGCTGATCCGCTCTATCTGCCGATGCTAATTCTGGTGCTGCTCGGCGCGTTCACCAAATCCGCCCAGTTTCCTTTCCACTTTTGGCTGCCCAGCGCCATGGCCGCGCCGACGCCGGTGTCCGCCTATCTGCATTCGGCCACCCTGGTGAAAGCGGGAGTGTTTCTGCTGGCGCGGTTATTCCCCGCACTATCCGGCACTCCCGAATGGTCGATGCTGGTCGGTGGGGTGGGCCTGACAACCTTGCTGATCGGCGCGTTCATCGCCCTGTTCCAGCACGATCTCAAGGGCTTGCTCGCTTATTCCACCATCAGCCACCTGGGGTTAATTACCCTGCTCTTTGGCATCGGCACCCCGCTCGCTGCCGTCGCCGGAGTGTTCCATATCATCAACCACGCCACGTTCAAAGCCTCGCTGTTCATGGCGGCGGGCATTATCGACCACGAAACCGGCAGCCGCGATATGCGCCGTATCAACGGCCTGTGGAAGTTCATGCCGCACACCGCTGCGCTGTCCATGGTGGCGTCGGCGGCCATGGCTGGCGTCCCCTTGCTCAACGGGTTCCTCTCCAAGGAAATGTTCTTCGCCGAAGCAGTCGGCGTCACCACCCAAATGCGCTTCGGCTGGCTGTTGCCGGCGGCGGTGACTGTAGCTGGCGTCTTCGCCGTGGCTTATTCGCTGCGCTTCATCCACGACGTGTTCTTCAACGGTGAACCGATTAATCTGCCCAAAACCCCACATGAGCCGCCGCGCTGGATGAAGGTTCCCGTGGAGATCCTGGTCGCCCTCTGTCTGCTGGTCGGCATCTTCCCGGCGATCACCGTAGAGCCGATCCTGGCCGTTGCCTCAATAGGCGTTTTACAGGGACCGCTGCCAGAACATGATCTGGCGATCTGGCATGGCTTCAGCCCGGCGCTGTGGATGAGCGTCATCGCGCTCATCGGCGGCGGTCTGACCTACCTCGGTCGCCGGCCGCTGTTCACTTTTTACGAACGCCACGAACACCGGCTGGAGGCGAAAGCGCTCTATCAACGCCTGCTGAACGGACTGTTCACGTTGACCCAGGCTGTGACGCAACGACTGGATACCGGCTCGTTGCAGCGAATGCTTTTCGTGTTCATCCTGTCCGCCCTGATGTTGGGACTGGCGGGTTTCCTCAGCGCCTCGATGCCGCTGACCGGAAGCCGACCCCGGACCTCGGTCGATGGCGTCAGCCTGCTGGCGACGCTGAGCCTGCTGGCCGCCGCCATCAGCGCGGTCTGGCTGCACCGACAACGCCTGATCGCCCTGATTTTGACTGGCGCGGTGGGTCTGGTGGTGGCGCTGATCTTCATTAAATTTTCCGCACCCGATCTGGTGCTGACTCAGCTTTCGGTCGAGGTAGTCACTATCGTGTTGTTGCTGCTGGCCCTGTATTTCCTGCCGCAGCATAGCCCGGTTGAAACCGATCTGGCGCAGCAACGCTGGCAGATACTGTTGGCGGTTGCGGCTGGCAGCAGCGCGGCGGCGCTGACCTGGGCGGTAGTCACCCGACCCTACGAAACCATCGCTGGCTATTTCCTGGCTAACAGCGTTCCGGGGGGCGGCGGCGGCAATGTGGTCAACGTGATCCTGGTGGACTTCCGGGGCTACGACACGCTGGGCGAAATCAGTGTGCTGGCGCTGGCTGGCATGGGCATCTACGCCATGTTGGCGTCGCTGCGCTTGGACGGTCCCGAGCAGGACGCCCAGGGCCGCGCCTGGGACCCGGACCTGCATCCGGTCATTCTGTCCTCGCTGACCCGTTTGTTGCTGCCGCTGGCGTTGCTGGTGGCGATCTTCATTTTCCTGCGCGGTCATAATCTGCCGGGCGGCGGGTTCATTGCCGGTTTGATCACCGCCGTCGCGCTGATCATGCAATACCTGTCAAACGGTGCGGCCTGGATGCGCTCGCGGCTGCCGTGGAATATGCACATTGTCATTGGCCTGGGTTTACTGATCGCCACGCTGACCGGTCTGTCCAGCCTGATTTTTGGCTATCCATTCCTGACCTCGACCTTTGATCATCTGCACTGGCCGGCAGTCGGCGAGTTTGAGCTGGCTTCGGCCATGGCTTTCGAGCTAGGGGTTTATCTGGTGGTGGTCGGCGCAACGCTGTTGATCCTGATCCGCTTGGGATTGATGCATCAGGCCAACCGTATCACTCCCAATTAGTCCACGGAGGTTCGCTAATGGAGGCTCTGGTTGCACTGATCATTGGCGTGCTGACCGGTTGCGGCGTTTATCTCGCCTTGCGCGCCCGCACGTTCCCGGTCGTGCTGGGCCTGACCTTTCTGTCCTACGCGGTCAACGTGTTCCTGTTCGCCATGAGTCGCCTCACCATCGGCCAGCCGCCAGTGATCGCGGTGGATGCGGCAGGCTACGCCGATCCATTGCCACAAGCCCTGGTGTTGACGGCCATCGTTATCAGCTTCGGCATGACCGCCTTCGTCATCGTATTGGCGCTGAAGGCCCGTGTGGAGCTGGGTAACGATCACGTCGATGGGCAGGAAAAAAGCGGCGTCAGGCGTCAAGCCACCCGCAATCGGGAGCGACCATGAACCTGCTGGTCATCGCTCCAGTGCTACTGCCGTTGCTGGCGGGTATCCTGTTATTACTGCTGTCGCAATCGCGACTGACCCTGCAGCGGACTCTGAGCGTCATGGCCGTAGCCGCCCAGATCGGGCTGGCGCTGGCGCTCATGGCGACGGTCAACAACAGCGATATTCTGGTCTACACGCTCGGCAACTGGCCAGCGCCTTTCGGCATCGTCCTGGTGGCTGACCGGCTGGCGGCCTGGATGCTGGTCATTACCGCCCTGCTCGCGCTGTTCGCGCTGCTCTATGCCATTCGCGGTGATGATACGGTGGGTTGGCACTTCCATACCCTGTTTCAGTTCCAACTCTTCGGCCTGAACGGTGCGTTCCTCACCGGCGACTTGTTCAACCTGTTCGTATTCTTCGAGATTCTGCTACTGGCGTCCTACGGTCTGCTATTGCATGGTGGCAGACGGCAGCGCATCCGGGCGGGACTGCATTTTGTAGTGATCAACCTGGCCGGATCGACGCTGTTCCTGTTCGCCGTAGGGACTTTGTACGGCGTCCTCGGCACACTCAATATGGCTGATCTGGCGATCAAAGTGGCCGCAGCGCCGCCGGAGAATGTTCCACTAGTGCGAGCGGCGGGGTTGCTGCTATTTGGGGTATTCGCCCTGAAAGCAGCTTTGCTGCCGCTCTACCTGTGGCTGCCCGCCGCCTACGCCCACACGAGCGCTCCAGTCGCCGCCCTGTTCGCCATCATGACCAAGATCGGGGCCTACAGCATTCTGCGCGTTTACACCTTGATCTTCGGCCCCGAAGCTGGCCCGGCGGCGAATTTGATCGAGTTCTGGCTATTGCCGCTGGCGCTAGCGACTTTGATAGTGGGCATGATCGGGGCGGTCGCCAGCGCCCACTTGCGCCAACAGGCGGCTTATCTGGTTGTGGCCTCGGTCGGCTCGCTGCTCACCGCGTTCGGCCTCAACAGTCACGCGGGCATCGCCGCCGGGCTGTTTTATCTGCCCCATACCACTTTCGCCGCCGCCGCATTGTTCCTGTTGGCGGATTTGATCGCCCGTCAGCGCGGCGTCCTGAACGACCGACTCGATCCGGGTCCGGACCTGCCCGACTCGCGCCTGCTTGGCGCATTGTTTTTCATTACCGCCATCGCGGTCGCCGGTCTGCCGCCGCTGGCCGGTTTTCTCGGCAAGTTCCTGATGTTGCAAGCCGCACTGGATCATCCTTTTCTGCCCTGGGTGATGGGAACCGTGTTAGTCGCTGCGTTACTCGGCGTCATCGCTCTGGCGCGCACCGGCAGCCTGCTGTTCTATCGCGTGGACCCGGAAACGGCTCCCGCTGCGCCATGGCCCCCAATCCGGGCAGACATCGCGCCGGTGATCGGCCTGCTACTGCTGGTGCTGGGCCTGACCATTGGAGCCGGGCCGGTGTTTGACCAGTCCCGCGCCATCGCCGATCAGGTGTTGCAACCGCAGCTCTATATTCAGGCGGTCATGAATTCAGGAAGAACACCCTGATGCGTCGCCTGCTACCTCATCCATTGATCACTCTGGCCTTGACCGTGGTTTGGCTCTTGTTAGTCAACAGCGCGGACTCCGGCCAGATCGTGTTGGGCCTGTTGCTGGGCTGGGCGATTCCTTTGTTCACCCTGCGCTTCTGGCCTGACACGCCGCGCATCCACCGTCCCCTCGCCCTGTTGCGCTTCATCGTCCGGGTGTTGGGCGATATTGTCACAGCGAACCTGACGGTCGCGCGGTTGATCCTGGGTCGCCCGGAACGCTTGCGGCCTGTGTTTGTCAGCGTACCGCTGGCCCTGAAATCGGATCTGGCCATCAGCCTGTTGGCCAACACCCTCTGCCTGACTCCCGGCACGGTGTCGTCCCGCCTGAGCCTGGATCGGCAGTATTTGCTGGTGCATACGCTGGATACGGCGGACCCCGATGAACTGGCCGCGACCATTAAAGCGCGCTACGAGGCCCCGTTGCAGGAGATCTTCGAGAGATGCTGAACATTGCCGTTCCCTTGGCGTTCGCTCTGGTCGCCGCAGCCTTTGCCCTGAGTTTCTGGCGTCTGCTCATTGGTCCGAGTACCCCGGATCGCATCCTGGCGCTGGATACCTTGTACATTAACGCCATCGCTCTGCTGGTGCTGCTGGGCATCCATCTCTCCAGCGCACTGTATTTCGAGGCGGCGCTATTGATCGCCCTGATGGGGTTCGTCGGTACGGTCGCACTCTGCAAGTATCTATTGCGCGGCGATATCATCGAGTAACGACCATGCTGGATATTCTGCTCTCCCTGCTCATCCTGGCCGGCGCGGCCTTCGCTTTTATTGGCTCGCTGGGCCTGGCCCGGTTGCCGGATTTCTACACTCGCCTGCACGGCCCGACCAAGGCCACCACACTGGGCGTCGGCAGCCTGCTCGTCGCCTCAGCCGTCTACTTCAGCACTCGCGGCGAAGGCATCAGTCTGCATGAGGTATTGGTGACGCTGTTTCTGTTTATCACCGCGCCGGCCAGCGCCCATTTACTGTCCAAGGCCGCACTGCATCTGCAACTGCGTTCGCTGGCGCCGTTACCCGAAGCCCCGGAGACGCTGCCCGATCCTGCCGCTCATTCCCCTCGCCTGCTGGCCGGAGAGGGAGACGACTGAACGGCGGCGACGTCAGGAAACACCAACGCCCAGTCGATCAGCAGTTCCGGGAACAGGCTGGGCGACAACATTCCCGTGGTTGCATAAACGGCGGGCTTGCCATAACGTCGATCAGCATCCAACGTGTAGATGGTCACTACATGATCCGTTGGATGCACCAGCCAAAATTCCCGCACCCCGGAGCGTTCGTAAGCGTCCCGCTTCTCAATATGATCTTTGGCGGCGGTGTTGGGCGACAATACCTCAATCACCCAGTCCGGCGCTCCGCGACAACCACGATCATCCAGCTTATCCGGATCAAAGATCACCGAAATATCGGGTTGCACAACAGTCGTTACCTCGTCATCGGCTTCCTGACGATCAGGCAAACGCACGTCAAAGGGCGCGATAAACGGACGACAGGGCTTACTGCGCAGAAACAGGCTGATCTGGACGAATAATTCACCGACTGTCGTTTGGTGAGCGCGGTTGGGAGCAGCCATCGCGTAAGCCTCACCATCGATCAATTCCCAGCGCTCATCATCGGGCCAGCCGCAATAATCGACATAGGTAAAAACCGGCTTAGGTTTCAGGCGGGGTTGTCTCATGAGCAAACCTCCCATCGGGTTTCAGCCGAACGTGCCGCTGTTCCAGCCCCAGTTCTCGGCGCTGACGCTGGTAAAGCCGAGATAAACCCGGTCAGGCGGAACACCCAGCCGTTCCTTGAGCAGGGCGCAAATCCGCTCAGACAGCTTGCGGTTCACCGCCGGGTTCAAGCCGCCAATGCTGCGAATGTCCGCATAGGCCGTTGGACCTTCGCTGCCGTCCATCAGCATGGCGACCGTGGACACCGTGACCATCACATAGCGTTCCGGTTTACCGATACATTCCGCGATGATTTGCGAAAGCGGCGCGAGCAGGTCGTAGCGCTGTTGATTGGAGAGCGTAACCGAAGTTTGCAGAGCCAGCAGGGGCATGAGATGAACCTCCAGAGTGAGAAATCGGCGCCCTCTCTCCCCTTGCGTGGAGAGAGGGGCGTTCGGTCAATCTACACCGGCTTTTCTACCGTATCTGGTTCCTCGCCAGACTGATTTTCCACCGGCCCAGCGGCGTTGTTAGCGGGTCTAGCTGTTTCAGATGTTTCAGCTCTTTCGGCAGTTTCAGCCGGTTGAGCGACCAGCGGTTCCGTCAGCGCCAGCAAAGCTGTTAAACGCTCGCCCAATATCGCTTTAGCTTCACCCAGATGCCAGGCTACGCTGTCGAGATCGGCGTGAGATTTGTGAACCCAGGCTTCGCCCCAGTAGAAATTGCAACTCGTCTCGGCCCGCAGTAAATGCCAGTGCGCTTCGGTCATGACCCGCGCCAGTTCGGGGTCCGGATGCTCGACCTGCGCCACGGCATCGGCCATCTTGTGAAACTCCTGGCTGAGATCATGCACCCGGACCATCGTGTCACGCTGCACCCAGGAACCCTGCCACTGGTGAAAATCCCAGCCATGATGCTCATCGGTATTCCAGGCCCCGCGCCGCACGGTGACTTGCCCGTGAGCGCCGAAGCGATCCAGATAATCGGTAATGAAGGTCGGGCGCATACTGGAATGGCCGGCGCGAATTTCCTCCATCGCTTCATGATAGAACCAGGTCCAGAAGTTGGATTTCTCAGTGACGTTGCGGAACCAGCCACCGTTGTCGCCGTCCGTCGCGGTCGTCACCAAGGGTGGGAAATCACACCATTTTGTCCGTTCTTGCAGCTCGTGATAGAACCAGCCATAGTCCATGCCGGCCAGTTGGGCGTCGGACAGCTCGCGGTCACGCACCACGATCACCATCTGCTCGCCGCCGTATTCGGCGATATGCGGCCGATAGCGGATTTCCTGCCAGCTCATCGTATCGACCGGATCGACATATTCGCAATCGACCATCACATAGCGATAACCGGCCCGTCTCAGGTGTGGAATCATCCGCATGTCGAAGCCCATTTCCGGTGGCCAGAACCCGTTGAACCGGGGCCGCCAGAGTAGGTGACGAGCGATGGCTTGCCAGCGGGCAATGTGCTCATCCCAGTCGGCTTCAGGAGTGAGCGCCAGGACGGGATGGTAGTAACCGGTGCCGAGAATCTCGAACAGGTTCTGGTTTTGCAGGTGCCAGAGCAATTTGCCGCAGTCCACCATGCCGTAAACCCGGCTCTGGAAGCCCGGATTAGACAGGGTTTCCAGCAATGTTCCGGACAGCGATAGATGAACACGGGCAATGTCCTGATAGTCCCAGAGCGCACGGGGCATCCGGTCATAGGCAAACAGAATTTCCTTGGCTTCCCACTCACTGTTATCCAGCAACGCATCCAGGTTGCCGGGGGGTTGATGCATATTCAGCACCAAGGCATGGTAAACATCCCGCATCGCGCTTCTCCTCATTATGGTTTGTGGGGCGATGTCGAAAAAACCATTACAAAAACAGGTTTGTCAGCGCTAAGCATACCGAGCGCCGGGGCAAGTTGCCATGCCTGTCATCAGGTGGGGGGCATGGAGCCATCCAACCGCACGGTGACTGGCGGCAGGCTGTTGATATGGATGCCCTGCTGCGGCATCGGAATGGTAATACCGTGCTCGCGGAACAAATCCCAGACTTCCAGCATCACATCGCTGGAAATATTGCGGATGCCGTTCTGTACATCGCGAATCCAGAACCGCAATTCCAACAGCATAAAACTCTCGCCGAACTCCAACAGCAGCGCACGCGGTGCAGGATCGGCCAACACCCGCGCCGGGCGGCCTGCGCCCTGGACCATCAACGCTAACGCCTGGCGCACGTCCGTATCGTAAGCGATCCGCACTTGCACTTTCAGCCGCGCCAAATCGTTGCGATGCGACCAGTTGATCACCTGATGAGTGATGATTTCCTCATTGGGAATCAAATATTCCGTGCCGTCGCGGGTTTCCACCGATACATAGCGTGCGCCCAGCGAGGCCACCCAGCCGTAGGTACCGCCGATCTGGATGACATCGCCCGGCTTGATGGATTTGTCCATCACCAGTAAGACGCCACTGATCAAATTGGAAATAATCTTTTGCAGACCGAAACCCAGACCCACGCCGAGCGCACCGCTGAACAGCGCCAGCGCCGTAAAATCGATGCCGGAACTGGCCAGCGAGACCACCACCGCCAGAATGATCAATCCCCCCTTGAACAGTTTGCCAAATAGCACTCGCACCGACGGCGTCAGGCTAGGCAAACGCTCCAGCCGCTGCTCCAGCACCCGCGACACCAGCACCGCAATCCACAACGCGACCCCAAAATAAAACATGCTCTTGAGGACGGTCAGCAGTGATAGCCGCAACTGTCCCAGATTAACCGCGAGTCGGTCGAGCAGCGCCAGGGTGGGATCGAGCAGGTCGAAAATCGCCAATACCGCTGTACTGTAGGCGGCAATCACCACCGCCCGCGCCCACACTGGCTCGCGCACGAACATGGAAAACAGACGAATGGCGATCCAGGCCGCTAGTAGATGAATACCGATACGGATCCAGTGGTTGGGCCAGCCAAAGCGCACCGCAACCGAACCGGCGATCGACAGGTCGATGATCCACAGCAGCGGAAAACCCAGCGAGGCCAGAGTAAGAAAGACCTGCCGGACGTATTCGCCAGTCGCGCTGGCATGGATGCGCCGAACCAGCCACGGGTGAACAAAGTCGTAAATCCACCAGGCAATGAAACCGGCGCTCATTAGAGCCGGCATCTGCATGGCGGTGTAAACAATGTGTTGCGGCGCCAGTAGGTGCTCATGCAACCAGATCCAGATCGCCCATAGCCAAGTCAGAATAAAGCCGCCTTCGAAAAAGGGAGATTGCATTATAAAACCAGGCCGGTAAAAGCTTCATCGACGTCCAGATCAATTCGTTGTGTCTCCTGCAACTGGACGGGACGTTGGGAGATAGCAGCGAAAGACAGTTTTGAAAAAAAGCGGATCAGTGCTTGCCACATGAGGTTTCCATTCGATAAGCCATTCTGGACCAAGCCTCCTGAACAATACCAGCCAAAAAGATTGCTGCTATGCAACATGGTGGTAAACTGGCGGTAGATCGGCGCACTGTTGGCTCCAAAGTATAGGATGATGACCACACACAGCCCTATCTACAGCCGAAAATTCAATATCTTATCTAGGGGGTAATCATGCGTATCGCTATGTTGTCAGCGGAATCCTTGCACTCCATCTCCTCCGGGGGACTCGGCGTTCATGTCACTGAGCTTGCTGCTGGCTTACACCGCCGAGGCCACGAACTGCACGTCATCACCCGACGCAAGGAAGATCAGAACTATTATGATGGCATCGATGGCGTCCATTATCATCGGATCGATCATGGCCTGAGCGAAAATTTCGTCGAGTGTATGGATTATATGTGCAAAGCCATGGCTCATCGCTTCCATGAAGTGACATCCATGATCGGCAAGTTCGAACTCGTCCACGCCCACGACTGGCTGGCCGCCAACGCGATGAAATACGTGATGGACGGCTTTAACACGCCTGGGGTGATCACCATGCACTCGACCGAGTATGGGCGCGACGGCAACGTCTTTTTTGACGGTTTCGCCCGCTGGGTGCGCGACGCTGAAGCGGCGGGCTGTCATAACGCTTCCATCGTGATCGCCGTCAGCCATTTTCTCGCCGATGAACTGTGCAACATTTATCAGGTTCCTCAGGAGAAAATCCACGTCGTGCCCAACGGAGTTAACTATCAGGCTTTCGACGGTTTTATCAACCCCGCCGAGGTTAAGGCGCGCTATGGCATTGCGCCGATGGCCCCGACCATCTTCGCGCCGGGCCGGATGACCGTGCAAAAAGGCATGGACATGCTGGTCGAGGCGGTCCCGATGGTGCTGGCGTCCTATCCTGAAGCCCGGTTCATCATTTCCGGCGAGGGGCCGGAGAAAGAGGCTGTGGTGCGGCGGGCTTACGAGGTTGGCGCAGCCGGAGCCATTGTCTTCCTCGGCCATGTTCCCCGCTGGCAATACATCGACCTGATGCGCGCCTGCGATATTCTGGCGGTGCCTAGCCGCAACGAACCGTTCGGTATTGTCGTACTGGAAGGGTGGGCTGCTGGCAAGCCCGTAGTGGCCACGACCGCCGGCGGTCCACGGGACTTCGTCTGGCACAATGTCAACGGCTTCCTGGTCGATGCCACTCCAGGCGGCATGGCGCACGGCATCGGCTCGCTGCTGGCGGATCACCAGCACTGCCGCGCATTGGGAGCCAATGGCCGCCGGGCGGTGGAAGAGAAATTTAACTGGGACACCGTGGCGGCTTATACCGAAGGGGTCTACCAGGTTGTAGCGCGCTAAGTCGCAGTCCGCCTTCCTGCAGCACACCCCCTCTCGGCCGGGAGGGGGTGCTACCCAAACGGCGTACTGATCACTTCCATTCCTTGGGACGGATTTATAATGTCTCCAGCAGACCAGCATTCGATGTCGCTTGACACGCCCTAAAACCGCAATGGGTTGCTCGGAGAAAGCCTCGTCCTAGTGGCAAGGGTCATGCTGTAGAAGAGACTACTGCGTCGTAGATTGGATCCGCATCTGGCGAACCGCCGTCAGCCATTCATGGGCCAGTCGTTGCCGTTCCCGGTGTGGCTGAGCTTGAGCGGACGCAGCAAAATAGGCGCGCATGGCTTCAATAGCGGCTCGGGTTTGCTGTTGGGCAGCAGTAGCGGGGTTGAGATGAAGCATGGTGTTGTGCCTCGCTGGAGAGTGGATAGGGATCAATCATCGGTCTTGGCGGACCCCGAGCATCATTCGCGACATCTCAGGTCTCCTGACCCGAGTGCGCCAGAAAGTCGCGGATAAACCGCCGCACTTCCCTGGAAGCGGTAGTGTCCATATCTTGGCAGGCCTCGATGAATGCATCGCGCAAACCCGCTTCGATTCGAACCACTAACTTGACTTCCTCGTCCTTGCTGGACTTTTGCTTTTTAGATTTACCCATATATTATCATCTCGTATATACGTTGGCAATACTTAGTATAGGCTGTTGTGTTTGTCAAGCTTGGCATAAAAATGCGCTGGAAGCGATTTGCAATTGTGCGGGGAACCGACAGCGCCCGTAGTTATCCACAAAAGCTGTGGATAACTACGGGCGCTGACTGCGGGGCAAGCTTAAAAAACCGGAAGTTGGTTATGGAAAGTCGGATTGATTAAAAAATAGCCGACCGTGCTTGTTAGTTTATGTAATATTCCGCATAGCGATATTATAATCGACTATTATAACATCACATTACAAACTTTGCCTTGACTGACACTAATCGGATTGGAACCTGAGTTATCGGTTACAATCCAAGAAGATGGTTACTGTAAGGACTCCGCATTGAGCACGGCAAATTGGCGCCTCTTCGCCCGGCAACCCAGTGGTATCATGATGATACTATTGCTGGTTTTATTACTGGCGTTTCGCGCCCCTGCCTGTCCGATGTTGACTGATGTCGATCCTGCGCTGCCAGATACCCACGGTTGTTGCCACGACACGGCGGCAACGTCAGACACGCCGGCTTCTTCTACGCCTTTAACCTGTCATGACGGCCCCTGCCTACAAGCGCTCAGTGATCATGACGGATTTTCTGGGTATCTATCATTAGCCAGTGAACCGGCCTGGTCAGCACTGACCTTGGTTGCGGAATGGCTGCCGCCAGACTGGTCGGGCCGGCGTTATTTTCCTCTGCCCTTTATCACGGCTATCGGCCTCCCGCCGTCGCAACGCTCCCTGATTCTGCGCCTCTAGCGCTTCCTGTTGTCGCGCGTTTTACCAAGAACGCGGCTTCGCGCCGCTCCGTGCGATTTTTCAGGGAGTCCCCTTGCATGAAAACCCTTCTGGCGATCCTGGTCGCCATTCTATTATTCGGTGCTGGCGTGTGGCTGGCGCCCCATCTGCAATCCTGGCTGGTTAATCTCAACATCGCGTCCTCGACCCTCCCTGGCGAGAGGGGAGGGAGCGATGTCGCCGAGCGCAAGCTGGTCAAGTATCGCCATCCGATGAATCCAACTATTTTTTCGGACACGCCCGCCAAGGACGATATGGGCATGGATTACCTTCCGGTCTATGCCGATGGCGGCGGCGACTCAGCGGGTCCTGGTTTCACTATCGCCCCGGAAGTCGTCAATAACCTGGGGGTGCGAACCGCGCCGGTGGAGCGCGGCGATCTGGCGCGGCGCATCCAGACCGTGGGTTACATCGACTATGACGAGCGTGCCTTGAGTCATGTTCACCTGCGCGCTAACGGCTGGGTCGAGAATCTCAAGGTCCGCACCTTGGGCGAACGGGTCAAGCAGGGCGATTTACTGTTGGAGGTTTACGCGCCTGATCTGGTGAACGCTCAGCGGGAATACCTCCAAGCGTTGGATGGCCTTCAGCAATCCTTGAAAGTATCAGCCCGTGACCGGTTGCTGGCGCTGGGGGTGTCGGAAAGCCAGATTCAACAGATCGAGAAAGAGCGGCGCGTCAGCCAGTTAACGACGGTACATGCCCGACAGGACGGCATTGTTTCGGCGCTCAATATCCGCGAAGGCATGTATGTCACCCCGGAAATGGAGCTGATGACCTTGGCGGACACCTCCACCGTTTGGGTCAGAATTGAAGTCTTCGAGCAACAGGCCGGTTGGCTGGCGGTCGGCCAGAAAGCCGAAGTGCGGTTGCCCTATGCGCCCGGCGAGGTTTGGGAGGGGAAAGTGGAATACATCTACCCCGAAGTTGACGCAAAAACTCGCGCCCTGCGCGCCCGATTACGCTTTCCTAATCCCGGCGACCGGCTCAAGTTCAACATGTTCGCCGACATCGTGATTCACGCTGCGCCACTGGCTAAGGCATTGAGCATTCCCCGTGAGGCGCTGATTCCGACCGGCGCTGAACAGCGGGTGATCGTGGCGCTCGGCGAGGGTCGATTTAAAGCGCAGCCAGTGACGGTCGGTATCGAATCTGGTGACCGCGTGGAGATTCGGTCTGGCTTGAAGGAAGGGGAGCAGGTCGTGACTTCCGCGCAGTTTCTGATCGACTCCGAGAGCAGCGTCCGCGCCAGCCTGCAACGTTTGACTGCGCCGCCCAAGCCAGAGATTTGGACCGAGGGCGTCATCAATACCGTCGAGACCGGCTCGCGGATGGTGAACGTGACCCATGAACCGATTCCGGCGCTGAACTGGCCAGCCATGACCATGGATTTTCCGATCCGCCAGAACGTCAAGCTGGAAGGATTAAAGCCGGATCAGAAACTGCGCTTTCGGATTAGTGAGGGTAAAGATGGGCGCTATGTGATCGATGCGGTTGACCCCTCACCCCCAGCCCCTCTCCCGCCAGGGGCGAGGGGAGAACAGCCATGATTGCCGCGATCATCCGCTGGTCGATTCAAAACCGGCTGCTGGTCACGCTGCTGACCCTGCTGCTGGCCGGCTGGGGCGCGTGGTCGGCCCGCCATATCCCGCTGGATGCCTTGCCAGACCTGTCTGATGTGCAGGTCATTGTGAAAACCAACTATCCCGGTCAAGCGCCGCAGGTGGTAGAAAGCCAGGTGACCTATCCGTTGGCCACGGCGTTGCTGGCCGTGCCGGGCGCGGTCACAGTGCGCGGCTATTCCGGTTTCGGTGATTCCTTTGTGTATGTCATTTTCGCTGACGGCACCAACCTGTATTGGGCGCGCTCGCGAGTGCTGGAGTATCTCAGTCAGATTGCGCCCCGCTTGCCGCCGCAGGCGCAACCGGCATTGGGGCCGGACGCGACCGGGGTCGGCTGGGTTTATGAATACGCCCTGGTGGATCGCAGTGGCCACCACGATCTGGCCCAGTTGCGTTCGTTGCAGGACTGGTTTTTGAAATACGAGCTGCAATCCGTCGATGGCGTGTCTGAAGTCGCCACGGTGGGCGGCATGGTCAAGCAGTATCAGGTGATCCTCGATCCGAACCGGTTGCGCGCCTACAACCTGCCACTTTCGCAAGTGCGGATGGCCATTCAGAACGCCAATCAGGAAGTCGGCGGTTCGGTGATTGAATTAGCCGAGGCGGAATACATGGTGCGTTCCCGGGGCTATCTGCAACGGATCGAGGATTTGCAGCAAATCCCGCTGGGCGTGAGCGATACAGGGACGCCGATTTTGCTGGATGATGTGGCGGAGATTCGCCTGGGGCCGGAACTGCGGCGCGGCGCGGCGGAACTGGATGGCGAAGGGGAAGTCGTGGGCGGCATCATCGTCATGCGCGCCGGCGAGAATGCGCTGACCACGATTGAAGCCGTGAAGGCCAAGCTGGAACAGTTGCGGCGCGGGCTGCCGGAAGGCGTTGAGATCGTTCCGACGTATGACCGTTCCAATCTGATTCTGCGGGCGGTGAAGAATCTCGGCGAGAAGCTGGTCGAGGAATTCATCGTCGTGGTCATCGTCTGCGCGCTGTTCCTGTTCCATTTGCGTTCCTCCCTGGTGATTTTAATCAGCCTGCCCATCGGCATTTTGGCCGCGTTCGCCATCATGCGCTGGCAGGGCATCAACGCCAATATTCTCTCGCTGGGCGGCATTGCGATTGCCATTGGCACGATGGTCGATGCGGCGATTGTCATGGTGGAAAATCTGCACAAGCATCTGGAGAAGCAGACGCCGCGCGATGAAGCCGAACGCTGGCATATCGTTCAGCAGGCCGCCTGTGAAGTCGGGCCACCGCTGTTTTTCTCGCTGCTGGTGATTACCGCCAGCTTTCTGCCGGTGTTCGCTCTGGAAGCGCAGGAAGGGCGGCTGTTCGCGCCGCTGGCCTACACCAAAACCTATGCGATGGCCGTTTCCGCCGGACTGGCGATTACCTTGGTTCCCGTGTTAATGGGCTGGCTGGTGCGGGGCCGCATCCAGCCGGAAGCGCGGAATCCATTGAATCGCCTGCTCATGGCTGGTTATCGGCCCTTCGTCAATCTGGTGCTGCGTCATCCCTGGCCTATCGTATTACTCGCCGGATTACTGACGCTAACCGCGTGGTGGCCGCTGCAACGGCTGGGCGTGGAGTTCATGCCCGACCTGGACGAAGGCGATTTGTTGTATATGCCGACGACCTTTCCCGCCGTGTCCATCGGCAAGGCGGTGGAAATTATGCAGCAAACCGACAAGCTGATTCGCAGCGTGCCGGAGGTGCAGCGGGTATTTGGCAAAGTAGGCCGGGCGGAGACTGCGACCGATCCCGCGCCGTTGAGCATGATTGAAACGGCGATTCAGTTGAAACCGCATGCGGAATGGCGGCCCGGTTTGACCACCGAGGATTTAATCGCCGAACTGGATCGCATCGTCAAATTGCTGGGCTTGAGCAACGCTTGGGTGATGCCGATCAAGAACCGGATCAACATGCTGGCCACCGGCATCAAAACGCCCTTGGGGATTAAGGTGGCCGGCAGCGATCCGCTAGTGATCCAGCAGATCGGCGAGAAGCTGGAGCAGGTCATTCGGACTATTCCCGGTGCGGCCTCGGTCTTTTCTGAACGGGTGGCGGGCGGGCGCTATGTCGATATCGCTATTGACCGTTTGGCGGCGGCGCGGCTGGGCCTAAACATCAGCGATGTGCAGGAAGTGATTAACACGGCGGTTGGCGGGATGAACGTCACCGAAACGGTGGAAGGACTGGAGCGTTATCCGGTGAATCTGCGCTATCCGCAGGCGATGCGCGACTCGCTGGAGCAACTACGCAACCTGCCTATTGTCACCCCGACTGGGGCTGCCGTGCCGTTGAGTCAGGTCGCTGAAGTCAAAATCGCTGACGGGCCGGCAATGCTGCAAAGCGAGAATGCCCGGCTGATCGGCATTACCTTTGTGGATATCCAGGGCCGCGACATCGGCTCGTTCATCGCCGAGGCGCAACGGGCGGTTGCCGAACAGGTGGCGTTGCCGGCGGGTTATTCGCTGCGCTGGTCCGGTCAGTATGAATACCTGAGCCGGGCGCTGGCCAAACTGCAAGTCGTGGCCCCGGTGACGCTGGTCATCATCTTTCTATTGCTGTACCTGAGCTTTGGCCGCCTGGGCGAAGCGGTGCTGATCATGGGGACACTGCCGTTCGCGCTGCTCGGCGGAGTCTGGTTGCTGTATTGGCTGGACTACAACCTGTCGGTGGCGGTCGGGGTCGGATTTATCGCCCTGGCCGGCGTCGCAGCGGAAACCGGGGTGATTATGCTGGTCTATCTGGATCATGCGTTATCCCGACGGCGGGAAGCCGCACAGGCGGCAGGGCGGAATGTGACGCTAGCGGAATTGCGCGAAGCGGTGATTGAAGGCGCGCTGTTGCGATTGCGGCCCAAAATGATGACCGTCGCCACGATTATCGTCGGCCTGTTGCCGATCATGTACGGCGTCGGCACCGGGTCAGAGGTGATGCAGCGGATCGCCGCGCCGATGATTGGCGGCATCGTCAGCGCGACCTTGTTGACCCTGGTGGTGATCCCGGCGGTGTACCTGATCTGGCAGGGCTGGGTGATCGGTAAAGAAACGTCGCTAACCATTGAATCTTATCCACGACGAAGGAGAAAACCATGAAGAGGCTGTTACTTGTTCCTACTCTGTTGGCTGCCCTGATCAGCATGAGTGGTCCGACGCTGGCGGTTGAGGCGAAGCACGATCATGCGGTGGCCCCGGCAACCTCCTCTACGACTAACCCGACCATCGCCGCGACGGGAACGGTTAAAAGCGTGGATGTTGCCAAGGGCAAACTGGTCATCGACCATGACCCGATCCCGGCGTTGAATTGGCCGCGCATGGTGATGGATTTTCAGTTAGCGGATAAAGTCATGGCGGGCCAGGTCAAGGCCGGCGACTCAGTGAAGTTCGAGATGAAGAAAGGCCAAAAGGGTGCTTATCTCATCACTTCCATTCAACCAGCGCACGCGCACTAAAATTTCGCTCCTTCCAATAATCATGCGAACAATGCTACGCCGAATCGGTTTTCCTGCACTGCTGGCGTTGAGTCTGGTGCTGGCGTTGGCCAGTTGCAGCGTACTACGCCTGGCCTATTACCACGTTGATTTCTGGTTGCTCGGTCAGGTCGAGAGCTTCGTCACGCTGAACGCCGAACAACGCGGCTGGCTGGAGGAGCGGTTGCGGGCGCATCGGGAATGGCATTGCCGGACCCAGTTGCCCGCCTATGTTGAATGGCTGGGCGCATTGGAGGCGGAGATTGACGCGCCGGATCCGGCCCGGCTGGCGGCGCTCTCCGGCCAGTTGGAGCAATTCATCGCGGCGATTCTGGCGGAATTCGCGCCGACAATAGCGGAATTGCTGCTGCGGCTCGATTCAGTCCAGCGTGCTGAGTTGTTCGCCCGGCTAGATCAGGAACTGATCGAGATGCGGGTTAAGTATGTCGATCCGCCGCCGGAACAGCGGCAGCGTGAACGGGCGGAGCGTCTGGAAAAGCGCTTAAAACCCTGGATTGGCGCTTTAACTGCTGAACAAGCTGACCGCATCCGTCAATGGAACATGGTACTGGATGATCAGAGCAGTGGCTGGTTGGCGAACCGGCAGCGCTTGCTGGAAGCCGTGCGTGCAGCGTTGGCCAGGCCGGATGCGGGCAGCGCCCGGCGTCAGTTGGTCGGTTTGTTCGAGACGCCGGCGACAGTGCAAACAGCGGATTATGCCCGGCAGGTCGTCCGCACCCGTACCGAGGCCCTGGCTTTGACCGCCGACCTGCTGCGCTTGATGACCGACCGCCAGCGTACCCGGCTTAGGGAACGCATCGAGGGGGTGAGGGCGGATTTTCGGGCATTGATCTGTGGCGGATCAACGACCGTGGCGGTAAGCCGGTTTTAAGCGGTTTGGCGAATTTTTCGCCAAACAAACACGGCGCAAGCTAAACAACCGTTTGCATGTGTAGATGCAGGTATTGCAGTGGACTTATCCACAGGATCTGTGGAAAAAATCACGGGTCAAGGCGCATTTTCCTGACGCTGTCGAGCGGCGTCCTGCATAAAGCGGTTGATGTCCTTTTCAAAGGCTTTCAAATCTTCGGGCCGGGTCGGCACGGCGGGTGGCGTGGCGCGGTCTGGCGTTTCCTGGGAAACTGGCGGCGGTGGCGGCGGCTTGTGGCCGAGCCATCGCGCTAGGGTCAGGCCGATAATGGCCAGTACGATCAACAACATTACCATACGCATATTGATGTTCCTTGTTACCAGGATGTCAGGAAAAGCCTGAGACGGGAGAACCGTAGGCGCTATAATTAAAAGTGTAAGCACGATTGATTTGAAATGTTAGTTTTCACACTTTGATGGGGCCAAAATGAGGCGATTGTTTCCATGTTGTTTGGCGCTGGCACTCGGCGCACTGGTAAGCCCGATTCAGGCTGAAACCCGCTATGCCACTGATTCCTTTAAGCTCCCGATGCGCAGTGGGGGTTCGGCAAATAATCGCATTGTACGTATGGTACCGAGCGGAACGCCGCTGGAAGTTTTGGAAACCAACGATGAGGGGTTCGCCAAGGTCAGGACGCCAGAACGGATTGTGGGCTGGATGTTGACCCGTGACCTGATGAACGAGGCCAGTCCCCGTGATCGAGTGTTGCAACTGGAGGGGCGGGTAACGACGCTGGAGGAGGAAAACCAGACTCTGCGAGGGGAGAATGAAAGTGTGAAGGTCATCCGCAATGATCTGACCCGGTGCGGCGAGGAGTTGTCGGAGGTTCGCAATAAGGCGTCGCAAACTTTGGCGATTGATGAAGAAAATCGCAAGCTGCAACAGGAGATGGCGACGATGCGCGAGCAGATGGAACGCCTGGAGCAGCAAAGCAGCACGTTGCGCGATGATACAAGCCGCAACTGGTTCCTATCCGGTGCCGGCGTGGTATTGGGCAGTTTGTTCTTGGGTCTGGTGATCCCCCTGATTCCCTGGCGGCGCAAACGGCACTGGGATCAATTCTGATGAAACCTATGACAGATCACTGTGAAACAGTGGCGGTCATCGATTTTGAAACTACGGGGCTGTTGCCTCAAGAAGGAGCGCGAGCGACGGAAATTGCTGTGGTGTTGATTCGGGACAGTGGTATCGTGGACCGCTACCAAAGTTTGATGAATGCTCGGGCGTAGATTCCTGCTTTCATCGAGTCGCTGACAGGCATTACCAATGCAATGATTCACCAGGCCCCGTCGGCAGCGGAGGTTATGAGCCAGGCCGCTGACTCCAGCAATTCCGCGCTCGACAGCAACGGATTCTTCAACAACCGCCGCCACCTGCTCGCGCAGGTCTTGCCGTTCCGTGTCCAGCGGTAACAGATTCGCCAGTTCCACGGTATTCGGGGTCTGCGCTTCGCAGATCGCCCCCACTGCCAAGGCCAACTTCGTCACCACGGTCTTACGCAACGTCGGGTGGGCTTCGCGCAACCCTTGTTCGATTTCTGTCGCCAACTGCCGAACCGTTCCCATCCGCCTCTCCGATCTCAGTTAAACTCGCTCCATAGTCCAAAGAGAAATGTTGCGCCCAGCGCCGGGCGACCCAGGTTCCGCCGCCTGCGATGCAAACGATCCAGTGTGTCCAGTGTGGCGCGTCCCACACCGCACGGCCGACAACCCGGGCCTACTGTTCTCCGGCCTATCGTCAGGCGGCTTATCGTCAGCGGCAAACATTGGATCAATTGGCTAACATACGCTGGCTCTAGGCGAGGATGCATCAGCCGTTCTGTTCCCGCGCCAAGGCGCGTGCTAGTGCCGGACGCGCCAGCAATCGGTCAGCGTAAGCGTCCAGAGGGGTGTGACCGAGCGACATCTTAAAGGCTCGCGCCCAAGCCAAGGTTTGTGCAGCCAGAATATCCACTGCGGTGAACTGTCCGCCGACCAGAAACTCCCGTTCTCCCAACCCGGTTGCCAGGACCTTGGCGGCCAAGCCCCATTCCCACTGCGCCGTTTCGATGATCGCTGGCACTCGCCGCTTCTCTGGCAGAGCGAAACGGTGCTTGGCGATGGTCCATAATGGTTGCTCCAACTCGCTCATCACAAAGCAGCACCATTGACTGTATTGTGCGCGTTCCGGGGAACCGACCGGCGAAGTCAGACCACTCGCGGGGAAACTGTCGCCAATATAGGTGCAGATCGCTGCTGATTCGGTCAGGGTCAGATCGCCATCGACCAGCGTCGGCACTTTGCCGCCAGGATTGAGCGCCAGATAGTCTGGTTTCCGGCCTCCGCCGGCGAACAGGTCAATTTTGTGGTAATCATAGACCGCGCCTGCTTCTTCCAATGCCCAAACGACGCGATTGGAGCGAGTGTTGGGACAACCATAGATTTGCAACATGCAGTTCTCCTCAGTGAGTGGTTAGAAGTCAGATGGCTTTTGTTTATACAGCAATTTAAACCCCTTAAATAATGGCGGAGCGCAACAGAATTCTCCTTGAACAGAACAGGGTTCGATTGCGCGCAGGGCTAGCTGTTCAGTACACCGCTACCCGCTGAAGGTTTTGTAGTATCACTGGAACGGCTAGCCGATTTTCGCTGGTTAGAGTCCGCCACTCGCTGGGCCGGATGCAACCGTAGTAACCAGCGTTTTATGCAAATATTAGAATAAACAATTCAATTAATATTCGTTCCACTTATGAGGATGACGACTTACATTAGCAGTTCATCACTTCCTTAGAGAACGGCACCATGAAAAAAAGTCGCATTGCTCAAGCCATCCTGGGTATGGCCCTGACCGTCGGGGTGAGTTTGCCTTCATGGGCGGAGACGACCCTGCTGAATGTCTCCTACGACCCGACCCGCGAACTCTATCAGGACTTTAACGCTGCGTTCGCCAAATATTGGAAGACGCAAACCGGCGAAATCGTGACTATCCAGCAGTCGCATGGCGGCTCGGGCAAGCAGGCGCGGGCGGTGATCGACGGCTTGGCAGCCGATGTAGTGACCTTGGCCTTGGCCTATGACATCGATGCTATCGCCGAAAAAGCCAAGCTCATTCCAACCGACTGGCAGAAGCGGCTACCGAATAACAGTTCACCCTACACCTCAACCATCGTCTTCCTGGTGCGCAAGGGCAATCCCAAGGGCATCCAGGATTGGGACGATCTGATCAAGCCGGGCGTCTCGGTCATTACGCCCAATCCGAAAACCTCCGGTGGGGCGCGCTGGAATTACCTGGCGGCATGGGGCTATGCCCTGAAGCAACCGGGTGGTGATGAAGCCAAGGCCCGCGATTTCGTGGCCCGGTTGTATAAAAACGTCGCGGTGCTGGACTCTGGGGCGCGGGGTTCGACCACCACTTTCGTCGAACGTGGTATTGGCGATGTGTTTATCTCCTGGGAGAACGAAGCGTTCCTCGCGACTAAGGAGTTGGGGCCGGATAAATTCGAGATCGTCGTACCTTCCCTGTCGATTCTGGCTGAGCCGCCGGTCACAGTGATCGACAAGGTGGTGGACAAAAAGGGAACGCGCAAAGTCGCTGAGGCGTATCTGAAATACCTCTACAGCGAGGAAGGACAAAATATTGCTGGCAAGAACTTCTATCGCCCCCGCGATCCCCAAGTCGCGGCTAACTATGCGGATCAATTCTCCAAGGTGAATCTCTTCACTATCGACGAGGTCTTTGGCGGCTGGCAGAAAGCGCAGAAAACCCATTTTGACGATGGCGGCACTTTCGACCAGATCTATCAACCTGGCCGTTGAGTCCCCGGAGAATCCGCCATGGCGCATTGGTACGAAGACAACTCCCAGTCCATCGGGCGCACCCCGCTGGTGCGGCTGAACCGGATCACCGAGGGGGCGCCGGTCACGGTGCTGGCCAAGATCGAGGGGCGCAATCCGGCTTATTCGGTGAAATGCCGGATTGGCGCAGCGATGATTTGGGATGCCGAGCAACGCGGTCTGCTGGGACCCGGTAAGGAGTTGGTCGAACCGACCAGCGGCAACACCGGTATTGCGCTCGCGTTTGTCGCTGCCGCCCGGGGCATTCCGCTGACGCTGACCATGCCGGAAACCATGAGTCTGGAACGCCGCAAGCTACTGATTGCCTACGGAGCAAAACTGGTGTTGACCGAAGGGGCCAAGGGCATGAGCGGTGCTATCGCCAAAGCTGAGGAAATCACTGCGTCGGACCCGGACCGTTACGTCCTGCTGCAACAGTTCAAGAATCCCGCGAACCCGGCGATTCATGAGCAGACGACCGGGCCGGAAATCTGGAACGATACGGACGGCGCTATTGACATTTTTGTGTCCGGCGTCGGCACCGGCGGCACGATTACCGGCGTCTCCCGCTACATCAAGCAGACTCAGGGCAAGCCGATCCTTTCGGTCGCGGTGGAACCGGTGGCCAGTCCAGTACTGACACAGCAACGGGTCGGCGAACCGCTCAAACCAGGGCCTCACAAGATTCAGGGCATCGGCGCGGGCTTTGTCCCGGAGGTGCTGGATCTGTCGTTAGTGGACGAGATCGAGCAGGTCAGCAACGAAGAAGCCATTCACTACGCACATCGGCTGGCGCGCGAAGAAGGCATTCTGGCCGGCATTTCCTGCGGGGCTGCGGCGGCTGTAGCGATCCGCATTGCCCAGCGCCCGCAGCATGCCGGTAAAACGATCGTCGTCGTGCTGCCTGATTCCGGCGAGCGTTACCTGAGTTCCGTCTTGTTTGAAGGTGTCTTTGACGCCAAGGGACTGGCGGCGTGAGCGCGCGAATCCGATCAGTTGACGCATGGTCGATCGCTAGGTTGCCCAGCGACATCGACACAATTGTGACCCAGTTGCGTGATCAACGGGAACGGTCGCTGGCGGAGCGGCAGCGGGTGCATCGCCCGCCCCGCTTGCCTTCCCGCAAGGCGCTGGCCGGTATTGTCGAGAAGCTGAGCGCGGCGCTGTTTCCGAATCGCCTGGGCGGGCATGATTTCAGCGATGAAGGGATTGATTACTTCGTTGGACAGACCCTGGATACAGCGCTGCAGCATTTGCAGGAGCAGGTACGGCGAGAATTGCGTTACGCCGCTAGTACGGAGGGTGTCCATGATGCCGATCATCAATCTGCCATCGACATCACTCAAGCGTTCGCCGCGCAACTGCCCGAGGTGCGCGCCCTGCTGGATAGCGATCTTCGCGCCGCCTACGAAGGTGATCCGGCGGCGGGCAGCGTCGACGAAGTGCTGGTGTGCTATCCGGGCATTACGGCGATCATCCACCACCGGTTGGCGCATCGGCTGCACCGACTGGGCGTTCCGCTCATCGCCCGGATCATCGCGGAAATCGCCCATTCGGCCACCGGCATCGACATTCATCCCGGTGCGACGATTGGCGGCTGTTTCTTCATCGATCACGGCACTGGGGTGGTCATCGGCGAAACGGCAATCATCGGCCAGCGGGTGCGGCTCTATCAGGCCGTAACCCTGGGGGCTAAACGCTTCGCGGTCAACGAAGATGGCTCTTTGGTGAAAGGGAACGCCCGGCATCCCATCGTCGAAGATGACGTGGTGATCTACGCTGGCGCAACCATTCTCGGTCGTGTCACCCTGGGGCGCGGGTCGATCATCGGCGGCAATGTCTGGCTGACGCGCAGCGTACCGTCCGGCAGCACCGTTTCGCAGGCGCAAGTGCGTAGCGAAGTGTTTGATGGCGGTGCCGGGATTTAAGGATGCTGAGGATGAACGATGCATCGTCAGTGGCTCTCGTCAGACGTGCTGACCCTTTGCCGCCACCGCTTCAATACCCCAACGTAGCCCCGTTGGCCATGGAACCCGATCCGGGTGAGGACACAATCGGTCTGGCTGTAGTCATCGGAGGCAATGTCCGCAAGCTGCGCAAGCAACACGGGCTATCGCTGGAAACGCTGGCCCGGCGGTCGCATGTCAGTCGGGCTATGTTGAGTCAGATCGAACGGGGGCGCAGCACTCCAACCATCGCCGTGCTGTGGAAGATTGCCTATGCCTTGGAAGCGCCGATCTCCGCGTTTTTGAGCGAGGATCGGGAGGACAGCGTCTGGCGGCTACCTGCGGCCAGTGGGAACTGGCTGTTTTCCAAGGATGGCCGCTTTTGCTCGCGGGCGTTGTTCCCCTTTGATAAGCCCCGGCGGATGGAATTTTACGAATTGCGTCTGAAACGCGATGGGGCCGAAGTCGCCGCGCCGCATCCGCCGGGTACTCTCGAAAATCTGGTGGTCAGTCGCGGTGAGGTCGAGATCATCATTGCCGAGAACCGCTACCCAATGGTCGCCGGAGATGCGATTCAGTTCATGGCCGATGTCGCGCATACCTATCGTAATGTCGGCTCTGTGGAAGCGGTCTTATATCTGGTGATGACCTACGCGCAGCCCCTGATTTAAACCTTTTACCGACACCTAACCAGAAGGATGAGACAATGGCTAGAGGTTTCGCCGCACAAAGGGCGCATTTGACTCCAGTAGAATCCCGCCCGCCTGTCAACCGGGAGACCCACACCGTACCGGGCCAGTTTTTGGGTGATCTCAGTGCGGCCCAGGTTTGGCAGAATCTGCAACACGAGGCGGGCGCGGTGCTGGTTGATATCCGCACCCGCGCTGAATGGACGTTCGTCGGCGGTCCCGACCTTTCCAGTCTGGGCAAGGCCGTGCTACAGGTAGAGTGGCAGATTTTCCCCAATATGGAACGCAATCCCCGGTTCGTGAGGGAGTTGCAAGCTCAAAATATTACTCCAGGGAGGCCGGTCTACCTGATCTGCCGCAGCGGCATCCGGTCGCGGGCGGCCGCCGAATTTCTCGCCGAGCGCGGCTATACCACTTACAACGTCACCGATGGTTTCGAGGGTCCGATCAATGACCACGGCCACCGGGGCGCGAGTGGCTGGCGAGCTGAGCAGTTGCCGTGGAAGCAAAGCTAAGCTGATAATTCATCGAATTAAAATAGCGAAATAGCGAGAGTTTTTGACTTCTCGCCATTCGCTCCGGTTATTGATGAGACCACCCGCCATGCCCAGCCTGGATGCGCCGCAGCGCGGCGACCAGCGCGTCGAGGTCCTCGTAGGTGTTATACAGCGCCAGCGAGGGCCGGACGGTACTCTCCAGACCGAAGCGCCGCAAAATCGGCTGAGCGCAATGGTGGCCGGCGCGGACCGCGATCCCCTCTTCATCGAGCGCCTTGCCCACATCTTCAGTGCGGAACCCGTCCAGGACGAAGGACAGCACACCCGCTTTCTCAGCCGCAGTGCCGATGAGGCGCAAGCCGGGGACGCTCAATAAACCTTCGGTGCCGTAAACCAGCAGCTCATGCTCGTAGCGGCTCACGTTCTCCATGCCGATTTGATCGAGGTAGTCGAGCGCCGCACCGAGTCCCACCGCGTCGGCGATATTGCCGGTGCCCGCTTCGAAACGCCCTGGCGCGGGTTGGTAGATCGTCTTTTCAAAAGTGACGTCCACGATCATATTGCCGCCGCCCTGCCACGGCGGGGTCGCGTTGAGCAGCTCCTCCTTCCCAAAGACGACGCCGATTCCGGTCGGGCCAAACACTTTGTGGCCGGAAAACACATACCAGTCGCAATCGAGCGATTGCACATCCACCCGTAGATGTGAAACCGCCTGGGCGCCATCCACCATCACCCGCGCCCCGTAGCGATGCGCGATCTCCACCATTTCACGCACCGGCGTGACCGTGCCGAGGGCGTTCGAGACTTGACTGAACGCGACCAGTTTCGTCCGGGAACTGAACAGCTTCTCGTATTCCTCCAAAATCACCTGACCGCGATCATCGACTGGTGCCACCCGTAGCCGAGCGCCTTTCTCCGCGCACAACTGCTGCCACGGCACAATGTTGGCGTGATGTTCCAACCAGGTGATGATGATCTCATCGTCCTGCTCGACGTTGCGGCGACCCCAACTCTGAGCGACCAAGTTGATGCCTTCCGTCGTGCCACGCACGAAGATGATTTCACGGGCGGAAGGCGCATTGAGGAAGCGCCGCACTTTCTCCCGCGCTGATTCGTAGGCGTCGGTCGCCCGCGCCGCCAAGGTGTGGGCCGCCCGATGGATGTTGGAATTCTCGTGCCGATAGAATTCGGAAAGCCGGTCAATGACCGCATTCGGCTTCTGTGTCGTAGCCGCATTGTCGAGCCAGATCAGCGGCCGGCCATGCACCCGCTCTTGCAGGATGGGAAAATCGCGCCGCACCGCCTGGGGGTCGAAAGGACGGGCCGCGAAACCCAAATTCGGCACGGCGTCGGGACTCAGCTCGCGAGACTCAAAGCGGAGAGGCGGCGTAACGGTCCGCGCCTGCTCTGGGTCGAGAAAGTAGGGCGACGCGCCAAGACCACCGGTCATCAAGGTTGTTGCTAACATTTTATTCTCCGCATCTTGGGATGAGCACCTTATGAGCGGACCGGGAAATCACGCCGCTCCACATGCGGGTCATACGGGCCTGCCGTGATCCCCAGATCAGGAAGCATGCCGGGATGGAAGTCATAGTCCCCGATCGGCGACGCGGGCGGGGTAAGCAGCGGCGGCGACTGAGCCGCGTCGAGGAAATAAAAGGACGATCCAGGCGTTATCGGCGTAGTCGATGACGACGGCGTCAACGTAGCGGGGAGCGCCCGGAGTTCCGCCTCGGTCGGCGGGGGGGACCCTGAAGCCGACATGGGAGCTGCGAGAGCCGCGGATAATGCGCCCATCTCGACCGGCGGCGTCACTGGCGGTGTCGGGGCTGCCCCTCCTCCCGGAACCGTCATGGCCCCCGCATCCGGGATCAACTCCGGGCGGAAGTCGTAAGGCCCGAGCAAAGCTGAGGGCGTGAGGCCCGCTTGCGGCGGCCGCACCGTCGCGCCGGACACGGTAGTCGGCAGCGAACGAAACTCGACTTCGGTCAACGGCCCCACCGCGGATGACGGAGGAATCGCCGAGGCAACCGGCAGCGCCCCCACTTCGACCGGCGGAGTCGCCGGACCCGTACTGGGCAAAGGCGCCGAACGCCCCGGCAGTGCGGCAAAAAGTTCATTAGCAAGCCGGGCAATCACCGCAGCATCAAACGGCGCTCCCCCGACTTCGGGGTTACTGATACTCATGGTAATGCCCCACCTCAACGTCCTCCAGCACGCCCAGCGCGTCCTCGGTGAGAACCGCCGCGGAGCAGTAAAGCGAGATCAGATAGGAGGCAATCGCTTTGCGGTTGATGCCCATGAAGCGCACGGACAGGCTGGGCGACACCTCACCCGGCAAGCCCGGCTGGAACAGAC
>ENA-UOWG01000321-UOWG01000321.1-activated-sludge-metagenome-genome-assembly--contig:-NODE-321-length-68742-cov-8.397936_pt1 | contig 68742 bp, 57 predicted proteins | sample MGYA00238147_ERZ761563 | MGnify/ENA primary metagenome ERZ761563 (study PRJEB28884, sample SAMN05720216) | anaerobic digester metagenome | isolation source: active sludge of municipal...
TCGAAGCCGCCGCCCTCGCGATCGAGGCCGACGTTGAAGCCGACGCGGCGGACGGCCGGGAACTCGGTGTCGTTGGCGTAGTTCCGCATGATCAGGCCGTGGCCGAGGGTGAGGTTGGAGAGGTTGCCCACCTTCAGGAAGAAGGGATCGACCATCTGCTCGCCGTACTCGAAGTACTTGATCTTGAGGGCGAGGTCCCTCGCCAGGTCGGCCGCGCCGTCGGCGTAGTCGCCGTCGCCGAATCCCTCGGAGCCGAAGGACCACTCGTCGTTGCCGCCGGGGCGGTACCAGTCGTCCGGGTCGAAGAGGTCGCTCGTGTAGATGATGGGCAGGTAGAGGCCGAGCTTGACCTTGCCGAACCTCATGTTCGGCTGGATGACCGCCTTGGAGTAGGTGGCTCCGTTGATCGTCACGGAGCCGATCTCCATGCCGAGGGCCTCCCTGATCCACTTGGCCAGGCCGGACTCGACGGCCGCCTGGTCGGGCTCCAGGGCCTCGGCGGCCTCCTTGGGGCTCAAGTCCTGCTGGGGCTGGGCCTGGGGCTCGGCGCCGCGGGCCTCGGGCGGCACGTCGCTCTCGAGGAGGCGGGCGAAGGCCATGTCGCCGAACTCCTCGGCGTAGGCCCCCATGTCGAAGGCGAAGGCGGCGAAGCTCGCGGCGAAGGCGTCCGCGGCCTGGCCGGCCCCGATGGGGAGGGAGCCGAGGACGGCGCCCGAGGCGTCGAGCTTGTCGAACTGGACGAGGCCGTCGGAGACCATGAGGATGGCCTTCGAGCCCTCCTCGACGCCGAAGGAGAAGTCGGTGCCGCGGACCCCGCAGACGGCGGTCTGGGAGCGGAGCTCGTAGTTCCCGCCCTTGGCGGCCACCGCGCGGACCTTGCCCGAGGCCAGGGTGAAGGCGTTCTTGTCCTTGGCTGCCGTGCCGAGGGAGCTCACCTTGAAGACGCTGCCGCGGGAGAGCTTGAGGATCGAGCCGTTGGGCTTGATGCGGAGCTCGGCCGAGGTCCCGGGGCCCGTGGCGACGGTGGCGCCGACGGGGATGGCGTCGCCCTCGAAGATGCCGGCGTTGTACTTGAGGACGGCCTGGTTGGCGGTGGTAACCGTCAGCTCCGCGCCGTCGACGAATTCCAGGATGAGCTTCTGCCCCGGCGCGGCCCCGGCCTGCGCGGCCAGGAGGGCCGGCAAGAGAAGCGAGAAGCAGAGCCCGATGGCGAATCTCTTCATATGGATTTCCTCCCAGTCGACCTAGAACTTCATGGACGCCGAGATGCTGGAGCTCACGTTGAACTCGTCGGCGTCGGGATCGTAGACGGCGTTGTACTTGAGGGTGAGGACGGAGGCGCCGGTCTTGTAGTTGACCGCGAGGACGGCTACGGAGTTCGTCGGGTCGACGAGGTCCTCGAAGAAGCCGTCTTCGGCGCCGATGTAGTACTTCTCGTAGGAGGCGTCGAAGAAGAAGCCGCCGAGGAGGCCCTCGCCGAAGCGGAAGACCGCCCGCAGGTGGGGGTAGTCGGTCTGCTTGCCCTCGTCGTCGGAGGCGAAGGGACCGTCGAGGGCGGCGGTGAAGACGAGCTTGTCCTCGATGAGGGAGGTGCCGAGGCTCGCGTACCAGCCGACGTAGAAGGAGCTCTCCGGGTCGTAGTTCGTCATGAAGTAGTACTTCGCTGCCCGGTAGAGGTCGTAGTTCGCGTCGAAGTAGCCGGGGATGAAGCCGTCCTGGAGGAAGCGGAGCTGGGCCCCGTAGCTGAAGATGCCGATGAGCCTGCCGGCCACGCCCGTCATGGCGCCGAAGCTGTCGTTCGGGTTCGTCGCGAGGTCGGCGAAGGCGACGAGGGGGAAGAGCTTGTCGGTCCGGATGGGGAGGGTCAGGTCGAGGCCGTAGGCGGCCATCGTGTCGGCATCGTCCTTTTCGTCGTCGCTCGCCGCGTCGTCGTAGAGGAGCGGATCGGCGTCGAAGGCCGCGCTGAGGCCTGCCTGGAGGTTCTTGAGGAGGGGCAGCTCCGTGCCCGCGAGGGGCCGCACGAAGAGCCGGGCTCCCACGACGTCGAGGCGGGCCAGGTTCCCGGTGAGGGCCTCGAAGCCGACGTAGGGGAAGCCGAAGAGGGAGCCGTCGACCCCGAAGTCGAGGCCGAAGATCCGCTTCTGCGGCAGGTAGCGCATGTTGGAGTAGTTCCCGACGATGAAGCCGTTGCCGAGGCTCAGGTCGTCGATCGAGCCGAGCTTGGCGAAGAGGGGATCCTCCCCCTTCTTGCCGTAGCGGAGGTAGAGGACCTTGGAGAGGTAGAGGTCGAGGTAGTCGAAGAAGTCGCCGTCCGAAAGGTACCAGTCCCCCTCGTAGACCTCGAAGTCGTCCCCCTCCGCTGGGTAGAGCTGGAAGCGGAGGGAGAGGTCGAGGCCGATGCCGAACTTGCCGAAGGAGAAGTCGGGCTGGAAGCCGAAGCGGGTCCAGGACTCGTTGGTCGGATTGCCGTCGGCGTCGTCGGGACCGGTCGCGAGCACGTCGGCGCCGAGCTCGATGCCGCCGGAGAAGGCGAAGGCGCTCTTCGCCGCGGGCTCGGTCGCCTCTTCCTGGGCGAAGAGGGCTCCGGCTAGGGAAAGGGCCATGACCAGCGCGATACCTACTCTCATGTCGTAGGCCTCCTTAGGCTCCCAATCTACAACTGTTGAGCAAATTATACAACCTTGACCGCCGAAAAGCACGGCGTCGCTCCCGGCAAAGCGGGCCGCCGCTGGACCCTCCGGTCCCGCCATGCTAGGCTCGGCCCATGAACTTCTTCGATCGACTGGATTCCCTGGCCAAGGACAAGCGCAGCTGCCTCTGCGTCGGGCTCGATCCCCGGCTCCCGGCCGGGACGGCCGATCCCGAGGCCGCCATCCTCGCCGCGAACCGCCGCCTGATCGAGGCGACCGCCCCCTTCGCCATCGCGTACAAGCCGAACGTCGCCTTCTACGAGGCCTGGGGCGGGGCCGGCCTCGCCGCCCTCGAAGCCACCCTGGCCCTCGTGCCCGGCGATATACCGGTGATCCTCGACGCCAAGCGCTGCGACATCGACGCGACCGCCGAGGCCTACGCCCAGGCCCTCTTCGGCTCCCTCGGCGCCGCCGCGGTCACCCTGAGCCCGTATATGGGCCGAGACGCGGTCGATCCCTTCCTCAAGTACCCCGAGCGGGGGCTGTTCATCCTCTGCCGGACGAGCAACGCCAGCGCCGGGACCTTCCAGGACCTCCTCCTGGCTGGATCCTCACCGGCTCGCGCCTCGGAGGCGGAGGGCTCGGCAGTCGGCATGAGCTCCGTCTCCCCGGAGCCGCTGTATATTAAAGTAGCGAGGGACTGCTCCTCCTGGGCCCTCCCGGACGGCGGGGAGACGGCCTCGAGGATAGGCCTCGTCGTGGCGGGGAACGACTTGCCCGCCCTTCGAGCGGTCCGGGCCGCCTCCCCGCGGGCCTGGTTCCTCGCCCCCGGCATCGGCGCCCAGGGTGGCTCCGCGGACGCGGCCCTCGCCGCGGGGGCCCGTTCCGACGGCTACGGGGTCCTCGTCGTCGCGGCCCGCTCGGTGGCCGAGGCCGCCGACCCGGCCGCCGCCGCCCGCAAGCTCCGCGACGATATGGAGGCGGCCCGCGAGCGCCTCGCGAGCGCGGGTCCGGCTCCTCGCCCATCGGCCGCCGCCGCGACGCCCGCGGGAGCCCCCCGGGCGGGAGCCCAGCTCAAGCGCGAGCTCATCTCAGCCCTGATCGGGACGGGCTGCTTCAAGCTGGGCGACTTCGTGCTGAAGAGCGGGAAGCGCAGCCCCTTCTACATCGACCTGCGCCGCCTCATCTCCGAGCCCGGGGCGATGCGCCTCGCGGCCGAGGCCTACGCCGCCGCCGCCGAGGGAGCCGTATTCGACCGGATAGCCGGCATTCCCGCCGCCGGCCTGCCCCTGGCCACGGCCGCGAGCCTCCGCCTCGGCAAGCCCATGGCCTGGCCGCGGATGCCCGCCAAGGAGCACGGCACGGGGAACCGGATCGAGGGCGCCTTCGTTCCCGGCGAGCGGCTCCTCCTCCTCGACGACCTCATCACCACGGGGGCGAGCAAGCTCGAGGCGGCGGAGATCCTGCGAGGCGAGGGGCTCGTGGTGGAAGAGCTCGTCGTCCTCATCGAGCGGGGCAGGCAGGGCAGGCGCGACATGGAGGCGGCGGGCATACGGCTCCGGGCCTTCCTCCACGTCAGGGAGCTCTTCGCCGCCTGCGAGGAGCTCGGCCTCGTGGACGCGGCCCGCCGCGCCGAGCTCGAGCGCTTCGTGGACGAGGAGTAGGCCGGAGGCAGGCGCCTCCCGAACCGCGGAGGGGCTTTCAGCGCAGCATGTCGGCGAGGCTGCGGGTCTTGGCGTAGTCCTGGACCTTCCCGTGGAGCTCGCGCCAGACCCCTCCCGCGAGGCAGGACTCGGGATTGGCGCAGCGCTCCTTCTTGCCGCAGCTGCAGGGGGCGATGCCCAGGCCCTCGCCCGAGGCCTCGAGGATGTCCATGAGGCTGATCTCGCCCAGGGGGCGGGCGAAGAAGAAACCGCCTCCCGGCCCCCGGACCGAGTTGATGAGCCCGGCTCGCCTGAGCTGGAAGAATATCTGCTCGAGGAATTCGGCCGAGATATCCTCGCGCTCCGAGATGGACTTGATGGAGACCGGCTGTCCCTTGACGCTCGTCGAGGCGAGGGCGATGACCGCCCTGAGGGCGTAGCGGCCCTTGGTGGTGACTCTCATTTTTTAGCTCCGGATCCCTGGCTTTTCGCTAGGATAGCCACATTCTCCGGAGGGGGCAAGGGAGATTGTTTTTTTTTAACCGAGGCAAGGGGCGAGTTTGGCCCGGTTTCCCTCAGGCCGGGGCGCTGAGCCTCCAGCAGCGGTGGATCTTGCGGTCGCGGAAATCGGGGGGGAGGCTCGCCTCGCTGATGTCCTCCCAGGGCAGGGGGCAGCGCTCCCCCTCCCAGCGGAGGCGCCGCGAGTTGGTGGAGAAGTAGAGCCTTCCCCCCGGCTCGAGGAGGGAGGCGCAGCCCTCGAGGAGGGCGGGCCAGTCGCGGTTCACGTCGAAGTCGGCCTCGGTCATCTTCGAGTTTGAGAAGGTCGGCGGATCGGCCACGATGAGGCCCCAGCGCCTGCCCGAGCGCCTGGCCTCGGCGAGGAAGGCGGGCACGTCGGCGCGCAGGAGGGGGCAGGACGAGGGATCGAAGCCGTTGCGCTCGAGGTTCCTTCCGGCCCAGGCGAGGTAGGTCCTGGAGAGGTCGACGCTCGTGACGCTCCGGGCCCCGCCCGCCGCCGCGTAGACCGAGAAGCTTCCCGTATAGGAAAAGAGGTTGAGGACATCCCTGCCCGCGGACTCGGCGCGGACCAGGGCACGGGTCGGCCGATGGTCGAGGAAGAGCCCCGTATCCAGGTAGTCCTCGAGCTTGACGAGGAAGGAGAGCCCGCCCTCCTCGACCCAGAGCTCCGAGGCGGCGCTTTTCGCCGGCTCTTCCTTTTCCCGCGCCCCGAGGCGCTCGTACTGGCCGAGGCCCCGCTGGCGCCGCCTGGTCTTGATGAAGACCGAGGCGGGATCGATCCCGAGGGCCCCGGCGGCCTCGGAGGCCATGAGCCCCAGCCAGGCCTCCTCCTCGGCCTCCTCCTTCTCGTAGGGCCGCTCGTAGAGGGCCAGGACGAGGGCGGCGAGGGGCTCCCCGGAGGCCGCGGCCCCGGGAGGGAAGCCTAGGTAGCGATCCACGGAGAGGGGAACCTCGGGGATATCGCGGTCGTAGAGCCGGAGGGCGGCGATCCCCTCCTTCCTGGCCCAGCGCCTGAGCTGCCGCTCGTTCTTGGCCAGGCGATTGCGGAAGAATTCGGCCTGCCGCGCGTCCCTATCGGTCATGAGGCGTTCAGGAGAGGCGGCCCCGCTGCGTCTGCATCATTACGCTGAGGATGGCGTAGCCCGAGGAGAGGTCCTCGCGCTGGACGACGACGGAATCGGGGACCTTGAGCTTGGTGTTCGTGAAATTCCAGATGGAGCTGATGCCCGCCTTGACCAGGGTCTCCGCCGTGGCCTGGGCGAAGGGGGAGGGCACCGTGAGGATGGCGATCTCGGCGCGGAGGAGCTTGATGTTCTCCTCGAGGCTGTCCATCGAGAGGATGGGGACGCCGTGGATCTTGCCGCCGACCTTGGCCGGATCGGTATCGAAGGCCGCGATGACATGGAGGCCGTGGAGCTGGAATTCCTGGTAGCCCATGAGGGCCGAGCCGAGGTTGCCCGCCCCGACGAGGACGGCTTCGTGGGACTCGTCCCAGCCGAGGTAATGCTCGATGGCCGCGACCAGGGCCTCGACCGGGTAGCCTTTCTTGGGCTTGCCGATGATCCCCGTGATGGCGAGATCCTTGCGCACCTGGATGGGCTCGAGATTGAGCTCGTTGGCTATGATCGTCCCCGAAATATAGTAGTCCCCATTCCGCTGGGCTTGCCTGATGATGTGCAAATAGGAAGGCAAGCGGCGCACGGAAGGCGCGAAGGAGACTTTTGTCTTGGCCATGATTACTCCAGGGCTGTAAATATAGTGTATTCGATATAAATGTCAATAATCAATCGATATGAAAGTATCGAAATATTGATGAAATAAAAAAGCTCCGGGGAAAAAGGAGGTAAACCCCGGAGCTAGAGCACAGCGTAGAGCCTACCAGGCTCTAACATAAATATACATAACAACCGCAGAATTCGCAAGAAAAACCGGTAAACCCAGCCCCTCCTCGCGAGAAATCCGCCTTGCCGCTCAATCCCACCAGACCCTCGCGGCGAAATCGGGCCGGATCGAAGCCCCCGCGTGGCGGATGACGCAGGCGCTCCTCGACTCGGCGAAGCGATCCTGGAGGCAGCGGGTGAAGCGCTCGAGGGTGGTGCCCTTGGCCACGTCCTCGTCGAAGAGGAGGGCCGAGCCCTGCCGCCACGCGGCCAGCCAGGCCTCGTCCGCTATCGAGACGATGGGCGTCTCGTCCTGGCGCTTGAACATCGAGAAGCGGATGAAATAGAGAGGAATGCCGAGATACTCCGCGAGGAGGAGGCCGGGGATGATCGAGCCGTGGGCGGCCGCGACGAGGAGCTCGGGATGGAAGGCCTTCCTGACCGCGGCGGCGAGGGCGGCGATCCGCGCGGGCTCGGAGGCCCTCCAGGTATATTTATCCAGTCCGCCGGTGTAGACGAAGCTGAGTATCTCGGGCGGGAGCCGGGAACGGAAGGCAGCGGCGGCGATCTCCCAGCCCGGCTCGAGGCGGTAGGCGGCCCGGGCGAGCTCGATGGACTCTCGATAGAGACGGTTGGCCCGCTCGAGCTCGTCGATGGGGCGCTCGATGCGGTAGCGCCGGGCCTCGGCGAGCTCGTAGTAGACCGTTGGATGGAGGGGGAGATCGTGCTCGACGCAGATCTTGTAGTTGAGCATGACGTTGACGAGGGCGGGGCTCCGGACATAGAGCCGGGCGGCGAGCTCGGCGTCGCCGGGAGCGGCCTCCCCGCCGCGGCCGCGGAGCTCGGCGACGAGGGAGGAGGCCTCCTCGAGTATCGAGCCGTAGGAAGCCGCGAAGGCCATGGCGGCGGGCGGCTCCTCCCAATCCTCGCCGGCCAGGAATCGGTCGATCATGCAGAACGTAGTGTAGAAAGAATGCTGAACCTTGGGTAGTGGAGCCCTCGCTTGGGCTGTGGAGCGCTCAAGCCTGCGGCGCCTCGCGCCACGCTGCATGGGCGGCGTGGGCTCGTATGAACGTCGTTCAGAAAGTGCTTGCCCTTTATGAATATTGTTCATATATTACTGAACATCGTTCACTTTTATTCTAGCGGAGCAGCGCCACCAAAACTACAGGAGCAGGAAGACCATGGCCCGCGAATTTTGTATCCGGAATCCCGAGCAGTTATTGAAAAACATGGTGCTTATTCGTGACATCTTGGCGAGGCACGGCATCCCCTGCTGGCTCCACAACGGCACCTGCCTCGGCGCCATCAGGGAAAGGAACTTCATAGCCCACGACGACGACGCCGACCTGGGGATCTACGCGAAGGACTACGAGAAGCTCATTGGGCTCATCCCCGAGCTCGAGGCCGCCGGGCTCGTGCGGATTCCCGAGTACGATTGGGGAGGAAGGCTCGTCCAATTCGTCAACAAGGACGAGGAGGGTAAGGGGGAGCAGGTCGACATCTTCTGGGAGAAGCCGGTTCAGGGGCTCTTGGGTAAAAGGTGGGACCTGGGGGGCAGGGTGAGGGTTCCCGGAAAGTACCTGAATTCCCTGGACAAGATCGTTTTCCTCGGGGAGGAATTCCTGATCCCTCACGACGCCCCCGGCCTGATGCGCTGCCTCTACGGCAAGACCTGGCGCGTGCCTTTGAAGAACGTGCGCACGAAGAAAAGCCTCGCCTTCGAGCTCAAGAAGCTCCTGGCGAATCCAGGGAAGCTTTTTTTCTATATTCGGCGCTTCATCGCCCAGCGGAAGCGGATCCGAGCGGAAGCGCGGGGCCGGGCCGCGGGACGAGGGGCGGGGCCGAGCGGATTGCGGCCCGCCGCGAGGCTGGCCATCGCGCTCTTGGCTTTCGCCGGCTTGCTCCTCATAGCCGTCAACCTGCGAGGAATTGCGAGCTCCGCCGGTTGATCCACCGCCGCGGGCGCCCTCAGACGCTCTCTCGCTCGCCGATGCGAGCGAGCTCGGGCAGGTGCTTCCAGTAGCGCGCGGGCATGAGGCGCTTCTGGAGCCCGGGATTGCGGCGGGCGGGATTCTCGATGGCCTGGAAGTAGCCGCGCCAGAGGGCCTGGGCATCCTCGTCGCTCCGGTCGGGGCCGAGGGCGATGGCCTCCTCGCCGCTTAGGGCTTCGATCCTCCCCCCCCTCGACAGGTAGGCGACGCGGCGCCTGAGGTCGACGAGGGCGAAGGCCTGGCCGCCGAAGCGCCGGGCGAAGTGGGGCAGGAGTGCAGGCAGGACATTGTGGTCGGGCTCGAGGAGGGCCGAGTAGAGGCCGTCGGAACGGGGAGAGAAGCGGGCGAGGCCCTGGAGCCTATGGACCTCGCGCTCGACCCGCGAGCAGGCGGCGCGGAGGATCCTGGTCTCGGGACGGGCATAGTCCTCGGCCGCCCCGGCTTCCCCGCGGCCGAGGGCGGAAGCCAGGGAGAGGAGCTGGGGCTCCACCCCTTCCTCGCTCATCCAGGCTTCGAGGCAGAGCCCGTAGAGGGGCCCGCCCCTCGCTCGGAGGCGGCCCAGCGCCCCCTCCGCGGCGCGGGGATCGGCGCCGCAGGGCTCCCCGGCCTCGGCCTCGTCGAAGAGCCCGGCCTCGGGGGGCTGGGGCGAGCGGAGGCTCCCCGGCCAGGAGCCCGCGCTCAGGGCCAGGTCGGCGAGGATGAGGAGGGACTCGAGAGAGCCGTCCCAGGCCCAGGCTCGCGCGGCCGAGCTCGTGGCGCTCATGCGAAGGCGAGCTCGAGCTGGGAGCTCGGCGGCCTGGCCGCCCCGCCCCCTTCCGCGAGGAGGGGGCGGAGGAGCTCGGGCCCGAGCTCCTCCCCGAGCCGCCTGCCGCGGAGGCTGAGGAACCAGCGGGCTCGCCTCATGACGATCCCCATCTTGCCGAGGTCCTCGGCCTCGAGCCGCGAGCCGCGGCGGGCCGCCACGATGCGCCGCGCTCCCGTGATGCCCAGCCCGGGCACGCGGAGGAGGCGCTCGTACTCGGCGCTCTCGACTTCGACGGGGAAGAAGCCGGGATTGCGGAGGGCCCAGGCCGCCTTGGGATCGAGCTCGGCGTCGAGGCTCGGCTCGGCCGCGCCGAGGATCTCCTCGGCCGCGTAGCCGTAGCAGCGCATGAGCCAGTCGGCCTGGTAGAGCCGGTGCTCCCTTCGGAGGGGAGGGGCCGCGGGAGGGGGGAGCCGCGGATCCGGGGCTACGGGAAGGAAGGCCGAGTAGTAGACGCGCCGGAGGCCGAAGCGCCGATACAGGGAGGAGGCCAGGGAGACGATGGTCCGGTCGTCCTCGGGGCTGGCCCCCACGACGAGCTGGGTGCTCTGGCCTCCGGGGGCGAAGGGAGGGGGGGCGGCGCGGCGCCAGCCCCGGGCCCGGCCCGACTCCTCGCGGCTCTCGCCCTCTGCCTCGCTCATGAGCCGCATGGCCCCGAGTATCTCGGTCCCGGATTTCTGCGGCGCGAGGCGGGAGAGGCTGGCCTGGGTCGGCAGCTCGATGTTGGCCGAGAGCCGGTCAGCGTAGGCCCCCGCCCGTCTGAGGAGCTTCTCGCTGCTGCCGGGGATGACCTTCAGGTGTATGTAGCCGCCGAAGCCCTCTTCCTCGCGGAGGCGGCGGGCGACCTCGACGAGGCGCTCCATGACGATATCGGGATCGGAGAAGATGCCGGAGGAGAGGAAGAGACCCTCGATGTAGTTGCGGCGGTAGAAGGCCATGGTGATGCGGACGAGCTCCTCGGGGCTGAAGCTCGCGCGCCGGGTATCCGCCGAGGAGCGGCTCGCGCAGTAGGCGCAGTCGTTGCGGCAGGCGTTGGAATACAGGAGCTTGAGCAGGGAGACGCAGCGGCCGTCGCCGGTCCAGGAATGGCAGACCCCGGCGGGGCTCGAGGCGCCGATGCCGCCCGGACCCGCGCCGCGGCTGGAGCCGCTCGAGGCGCAGGAAGCGTCGTAGCGCGCGGCTCCGGCGAGGAGGGCAAGCTTGTCGGCGAGCTCCATGGTAATACTATACGGATGTTGCACTATACGCGCAAGTAGTATGCGCCGCGAGGCGATTACCTAGATTGGGCTATAGCTCCCGAGGCCTCCGGCTCCCTATCATCCTGCCATGTTCAGCATCAGCAGCGCCCATGCGGCGAGCGAATCCCTCCGCGGAGAGGTCGAGGATCTGGTCGCGGCCTGCAACCGCGCCGACGGGACCGCCAGCTCGGTCGATTTCGATACGAGCCTCAATTTCCGCCAGGAGCTGCCCGCCTGGCATGCGGCCCGCGAGGGCCAAGGCGAAGGGGGCAGGCTCCTCGGCATCCTCTCGATCTTCGCTCCCGAAGCCGACCGGGCCGAGATCACGGCCCTGGTCAGGCCCGAGGCCCGCCGTCGGGGCCTCTTCTCGGCCCTCCTCGCCGCCGCGGAAGCCCGGCTCGAGGGCCTCGGCTACCGCGAGCTCCTCTTCCTGCGGGACGCGGCCTCCGAGCCGGGCGGGAAGCTCGTCGAGCTCCTGCGCGAGCGGCGGGGGGCGAGCCTCGATCATCGGGAGTTCTCCATGGTCCTTAAGGGGGGCGGCGCGCCGGAAGCGAAGCTTCCCGAAGGCCTCCTGATCGAGCGCGCCTCCGGAGGCGATCTCGGGGAGCTCGCGAGCCTGAACTCCCAGGCCTTCGGCGATTCCGAGGCGGAGGCGCGGAGCTTCCTCGAGGCGACCTTCGCCGTGCCCCAGCGGAGGGTCCTCGTCGCGCGCGGCGCGACCGCGGGGCCGATCCTCGGCATGGTCTCCGTCTTCGTCGACGGCGGCGAAGCCTCGATCAACGGCCTCCTCGCCGCCAAGGAGGAGCGTCGCCGGGGCATCGGCTCCTCCCTCCTCGACCGCGCCATCGCTCTCGCGGCGGCCGAGGGCGCCGAGAGGATCTGCCTCGAGGTGGACGCCCTGAACCGGGGAGCATTGGGCCTCTACCTCAGGCGGGGTTTCGAGATCGAATCCGAGGACGAGTACTGGAAGGCACCCCTCCAGGCCGGCGCCCACGCTCGGGTACGTTGAGGGGCGGCTCATCCCGCAGCTCAGCCCATCTCGGGCCCATCCTCGCGCGCGATGGCCAAGGCGGTCGACTTCGAGCCTCGGGGCGCGGGGCCGGCCGGCCCGCGCCCTCCCGGGGCCGCGGGCCCCGGCCGTTCTGATGTCGCGCCGGAGGTCCTGAAGAAGGCGACGCTCCCGGCAAGGCCCTTCGCGAGGTTCGAGATCTCCTGCGTCATGCCGGCTATCTCCTCGCTCGCTGCGGCGTTGGCCTGGACCACCTGATCGAGCTGCATGATCGCCTTGGTGATCTGCTCGGCGCCCGAGCTCTGCTCGTTGCTCGAGGCGGTGATCTCCTGGACGAGCTGGGAGGTCCGCTGGATGTCCGGGACGATCTGGCCGAGCATCGAGCCGGCCTTCTCCGCGACGCCGACGCTCCTGACCGAGAGCTCCCCGATCTCCGTGGCCGCCTTCTGCGAGCGCTCGGCCAGCTTGCGGACCTCGCTCGCGACGACCGCGAATCCCTTCCCGGCCTCGCCGGCCCGGGCCGCCTCGATGGCCGCGTTGAGGGCGAGGAGGTTGGTCTGCCGCGCTATCTCCTCGATGATGAGGATCTTGGACGATATCTCCTTCATCGCGCCGACGGTCTCGAGGACGGCGCCGGCCCCCTCCTCCGTGTCCTTCGCGGCCTTGCTCGAGATGCGCTCGGTCTGGGAGGCGTTGTCGGCGCTGTTCCGGATGTTGCCGCTCATCTGCTCGAGGGAGGCCGAGACCTCCTCGGTGCTCGCGGCCTGCTCGGTCGCGCCCTGGGACATGGACTCGGAGGCGTCGCTCAGGTTCCCGCTGCTCCTCAAGAGCACCTCGACCGATCCCTTGACCTCCTCCACGACCCCGCCCACGCGCTCGATCATGGTGGCGAAGGCCGAGCCGAGCTGGCCGAGCTCGTCGCCCCGGGAGGCCAGGGCCCCGTCGACCTTCACGCCGAGGTCCCCCTCGGCCATGCTCGCCGCGAGGGAGGTGAGGCCGGCGAGGGGCCGGGCTATGGAGCGGGCAATGGCGACGATGGCCGCGACGGCGAGGGCGAGGCCGGCCAGGGCGATGATCGCGAGCTTCCGCAGGAACTCGTTGAGCGGGCCGTAGATATCGGAGAGGGGCCCGTAGGTGAGGATGATGTCGTCGTCGAACTGGGGGACCTTGATGGAGGCGTAGTAGATCCGGGCCTCGGGAATGGTGCCGAACGAGGCGTCGGACTTCAGTATCCCGTCCTTGAAGGCGGCGAGGGGGCTCCCCTCGAAGGCGTTCGCCTTGAGTATCCTGTCCTGCTCCTCGTGGGTGATGAAAAGCCCCTCGGAGGAGATGAGGCGGGTCTTCCCCGCGGGGGTGATCTTCTTCCCGCCGATGATCTCCCCGACGCGCGTGATGAACATATCGGCCCCGACGACGCCGATGGCCTTCCCGTCGGAGAGGGCCCTGCGCGCGACCGTGACGACGAGCTGGTTCGTGATGCTGTCGACGTAGGGCGCCGAGTGGGTCATGCCCTCGGCGGCGAGGGCCTCGGTGAACCAGCCGCGCTTGTACTGGTCGTAGTCCGGCGGCGGCACCCAGCCCGAGGCGATGATGACCTTGCCGCCCTCGGTCCAGGGCTTGGCCTCGAAGAGGTACAGGTCGCTCAGGTCCTTGTCCTTGGCGACGCTGCGCTTGAAGGCGGCCTGGAGCCTGGCCGCGTCCGGGAATATGGAGGGGCTCGCGTCGCAGTAGGCGTCGATGAGGGCGTCCTTGGGCAGGAGCCAGGCGAGCACTTCGCCCTTGATGGCGGACATGGTGCTCCGGGCGATATCCCGCAGCTCGGCGTCCAGGGATGCCTTATACGTGAAGAAGATGAAGGTCGAGACGATCCCCATGACGAGGCAGAACAGGATCGCGACCAGGGCGATGAGCCGGACCGCTATCGACGAACGCCGCTTCATTCTCCGCTCCTTGCCGTTGCTGACTCGACATAATGCTAGGAGATGAGGAGCGGCTTGTCAAAGCGGGTTCCCGCGCCGCCGGGCTCAGCGCGGGCGGGCCGAGGCGCGGGCCGCGGCCCGCGCCTCGGCGGCGAAGGCGTCGACCTCGGAATCGCCCGTGTCGAAGCTCGTCATCCAGCGGACCAGGCCTCCCTCCCAGTCGTAGAAGAAGCGCGTCGCGCGGAGGGACTCTATCGCCTCCCGCGGCATCCGGACGAAGAGGGCGTTCGTGCGGACCGGGTAGGCGAGCTCGATCCCGGGCTCGCCCTCGACCGCCCGGGCGAGCCGGGCGGCCGAGGCGTTGGCCGCCAGGGCGTTGCGCCGCCAGAGCCCGTCCGAGAGGTAGGCCTCGTACTGGCAGGAGACGAAGCGCATCTTCGAGGCGAGCTGGAGGCGGGCCTTGCGGAGGTAGGGGGCCCGGCGCGCGAGCTCGGGCCGGAGGACCAGGAGGACCTCGCCGAAGGCGAGCCCGTTCTTCATCCCCCCGAAGGAGAGGAGGTCGACTCCCGCTTCCGTCCCGAAGGCCCCGAGGGGGAGGCCGAGGGCGGCCGCCGCGTTCGCGATGCGGGCCCCGTCCAGGTGCAGGGCGAGGCCGGCGCGATGGGCGATGCCGGCCAGCTCCCGCAGCTCCTCGAGCGAGTAGAGGGTCCCGAGCTCGGTGGGCTGGGAGAGGCTCAGGCAGGAGGGCTGGGCCTGGTGCACCGAGCCCAGGACCCCCAGGGCCTCCTCGAGGGCCTCGGGCAGGACCTTCCCCTCCCTCGAGCGGAGGGGGAGGACCTGGCAGCCGACCGAGGCCTCGGGGGCCCCGGTCTCGTCGACCCGGACGTGGGCGCAGTCCGAGCAGAGGACGGCCTGGCCGGGGCCCGAGGCCAGGGACAGGGCGAGGACGTTGGAGCCCGTGCCGTTGAGGACGAAGAAGACCTCGGCCGAGGCCCCGTACTCCTCCTTGAACAGGGCGGCGGCCCGGGCGGTCCAGGGATCCTCGCCGTAGCCTATGGCGTGGCCCGCGCTGGCGGCCGCGATGGCCGCGAGGGCCTCGGGGCAGGCGCCCGAGTTGTTGTCGCTGGCGAAGCTCTGCATGGTAGGGGAGGGTAGCATCGCGATGCCCTTCGGGCAAGCCTGCGGCGGCCCGAGGGGCGCTCCCGCCCTGAACCGCCCCTTGCCCCGGCCATCGGGCGAGTCTATAGTCGGGACCTCAGAGGGAGGCAGCATGGAAGCGTGGCATGGCAAGACGATCGATGAGGCCCTGTCGGCCCTCGGCTCGGATCGCGAGCGGGGGCTGGAGGTCGAGGAGGCCAAGCGCCGCCTCGAGCGCTATGGGCCGAACCGCCTCACGGCCAAGAAGCCGAAAAGCCTGGCGCGCCGCCTCCTCGAGCAGTTCCAGGATTACCTGATCTACATCCTCATGGCCGCGGCGGCCATCTCCGTGCTCCTCGGCGAGGTATCCGACGCCATCATCATCCTCCTCGTCGTCGTCATCAACGCCGTCGTCGGCGTCGTCCAGGAGTCCAAGGCCGAGAAGGCCATCGAGGCCCTCAAGAAGCTATCGGCGCCCCGGGCCATCGCGGTCAGGGAGGGCCAGACCCTCGAGCTGGACGCCGCCGAGATCGTCCCGGGCGACATCGTCCTCGTGGACGCCGGCCGCGTCGTGCCCTGCGACCTGCGCTGGATCGAGGCCGTCAACCTCAAGATCGAGGAGGCCTCCCTCACGGGGGAGTCCGTCCCCGTCGAGAAGGACGCCTCCCTCGTCGCCGGCGCCGACGCGAGCCTCGGCGACCGGCTCAACATGGGCTACGCCTCCACCGTCGCGACCTACGGCAGGGGCCGGGGCCTCGCCGTCGCCACCGGCATGGGCACCGAGCTCGGGCGCATAGCCGCCATGCTCGAGGCAGAGCCCGAGGAGGAGACCCCCCTCCAGCGCAAGCTCGACGACTTCGGCAAGAAGCTCGGCACGGCCATCCTCGTCCTCTGCGGGCTCATATTCCTCCTCGGCGTCGGCGAGGAGCTGCTGCGCCACGGCGCGATCAAGGAAGGCACCCTCTTCGAGCTCTTCCTCACCGCCGTCTCCCTCGCGGTCGCGGCCATCCCCGAGGGCCTGGCCGCCATCGTCACGATCGTCCTGGCCATCGGGGTCCAGCTCATGAGCCGCGAGAAGGCCATCATCCGCCGCCTCCCCTCCGTCGAGACCCTCGGCTCGGTGACGATGATCTGCTCGGACAAGACCGGCACCCTCACGCGCAACAAGATGTCCGTCGTGGCCTTCGAGGCCGACGGCGCCTCGGGCTCGGCCGCCGCCCTCGACCTCGAGCGCCCGGCCCAGCGCCTCCTGGTCGAGGCCATGGCCCTCTGCAACGACGCCTGCCTCGGCGCGGCCTGCTCCGACGGGACGACGGCGGCCTCGACCGGCGACCCCACCGAGATAGCCCTCCTCGAGCTCGCGGAGGGCCACGGCATCGGGCCCGCCGCCCTCCTCGCCGAGGCGCCCCGCGTGGGCGAGCTGCCCTTCGATTCCGACCGCAAGATGATGAGCACCGCCCACGAGCGGGGCGGGAAGCGCTTCGTCGCCACGAAGGGGGCCGTCGACCGGATCCTCGAGCGCTGCGACCGCTACTTCAGGGGAGGCGAGGAGCTTCCCCTCGACGCGGCTGCCCGGGCCGCCATCCTCTCCTCGGTCGAGGACATGGCCCGCCGGGCCCTCCGCGTCCTCGGCGCCGCCTACCGCCCCCTCGGCCCCGGCGAGGCGGGCTCGGGGGAGGGCCTCGAGCGGGGCCTGTGCTACATCGGGGCCGTGGGCATGATCGACCCGCCCCGCCTCGAGGTGCGGGACTCCATCGCCTCCTGCGCGGCCTCGGGGATCGGCGTCGCCATGATCACCGGCGACCACAAGCTCACCGCCCTGGCGATCGGCCGCGAGCTGGGCATCGCGACGGGCGAGGACCAGGCCCTGTCGGGCGCCGAGATCGACGGCCTCGACGACGCGGCCCTCGCCGAGAAGGCGCGGACCGTCCGCGTCTTCGCAAGGGTCTCGCCCGAGCACAAGGTCCGCATCGTCAAGGCCTTCCGCTCCCTCGGCCACATCGTCTCGATGACGGGCGACGGGGTGAACGACGCCCCGAGCCTCAAGGCCGCCGACATCGGGGTCGCCATGGGCATCACGGGCACCGACGTCGCCAAGGGCGCCTCGGACATGATCCTCGCGGACGACAACTTCGCCACCATCGTCCGCGCGATCGAGGAAGGGCGGAACATCTACAACAACATCAAGAAGGCGGTCTACTACCTCCTGTCCTGCAACGCCGGGGAGATCGTCACCGTCCTGGCCGCCGTCCTCGCCGGCTTCCCCATCCCCCTGTTGCCCATCCACATCCTGTGGATCAACCTCGTGACGGACACCTTCCCCGCCCTGGCCCTCGGCATGGACCCGGGGGACCCCAAGGTCATCTACGAGAGGCCCCGCGACCCGAGGGAGAGCCTCTTCGCCCGCGGCGGCTTCCGCTTCCTCGTCCTCAACGGCCTGGTGATCGGCGGCCTCTCCCTCGGCTGCTTCTTCCTCGGGCAGTACCGCGCCGGGATCGAGGGTCTGGCCGGGGAGGAGGCCCTCACCCTCGCCCGCACCATGGCCTTCGCCACCCTGAGCCTCTCCCAGCTCTTCCACGCCTTCAACCTCCGCCACCCGACCCGCTCGGTCTTCTCGCTGGGGCTCCTCTCCAATCCCTACCTGGTCGGGGCCTTCGTCCTCGGCTTCGCCCTCCAGGGGGTCGTCATCACCCTGCCCGGCCTCGCCTCCTTCTTCAAGGTCGCGACCCTCGGCGCCGGGGATTGGCTCATTGTCCTGGCCTTCTCCGCCTTCGCGCTCGCGATCAACGAGCTCGCCAAGCTCCTTCGGAGGCTGGCCTCGTCCCGGCGCTGAGCGCGGCCGGGACGCTCCCCTGGCGCAAGGGGCCCGTTCCGGACTAGACTTCACCTCGCGCGCCCCGCAGGGGAGCGCGCGAGGAAGTCCATGGCCAATCCCGCATTCGAATCCTTCGGCCTCGGAGCGGCGGCCCTCGCCGCCATAGCCCGCAAGGGCTTCGAGGAGCCCACGCCCATCCAGGCCCTCACCATACCCCGCCTCCTGAAGCCGGGCCCCGACCTCATCGCGCGGGCCCGCACGGGCACGGGCAAGACCGCGGCCTTCGGCATACCCTTCGCCGAGCTCCTCGCCGAGCCAGAGGCCAAGATCCGCGCCCTGGTCCTCGTGCCGACCCGCGAGCTCGCCCTCCAGGTCTCCGGAGAGCTGATCTCCCTCCGCTCGGGCCCGGCCCCCCGAGTCGCGCCGGTCTACGGCGGGGCCTCGATGGGAGAGCAGCTCAGGCGCCTGCGCGCCGGCGTCGACGTGGTCGTGGGCACCCCCGGCCGCGTCATCGACCACCTGGACCGGGGGACCCTCGACCTCTCCGGCCTCGAGTTCCTCGTCCTCGACGAGGCCGACGAGATGCTCGACATGGGCTTCATCGAGGACATCGAGAAGGTCATGGAGAAGTGCGCCCCCGGCCGCCGGGTCGTGCTCTTCTCGGCGACCATGCCCGCGGGCATCGCGCAGGTCGCCAAGCGCCGCCTCGGCCAGTACGAGACGGTCGAGGACTCCTCCGAGGCCGTCGCCACCGAGCTGGCCGAGCAGGTCTGGCTCGAGGTGCGCGAGGCCGACAAGCTCGAGGCCCTCTGCCGGGTCATCGACGTCGAGGAGGACTTCTACGGCATCGTCTTCACCTCGACCAGGGTCGAGGCGGACCGCATCGCCAAGGCCCTCGAGGAGCGGGGCTACGGGGCCGAGCCCCTGCACGGCGAGATCAGCCAGGAGGGCCGCGAGCGGGTCCTGGCGAAGTTCCGCGAGCGGCGCGTGAACATCCTCGTCGCGACCGACGTGGCCGCCCGCGGCATCGATATCGAGCGCCTAACGCATGTCGTCAACTGGTCCCTGCCCCACGACCCCGAGGCCTACGTGCACCGCGTCGGGCGCACGGGCCGGGCGGGCAACGCGGGCACGGCCCTCACCCTCGTCACGCCCGAGGAGTACCGCAAGCTCTTCCGCTTCAAGCGGGCCGCGGGCGGCGGCCTCAAGAAGGCCAAGGTCCCCGCGGTGGGCGAGGTCTTGGGCGCGCGCAGCGAGCGGATCCGCGGCAGGATCCTCGCCATGGCCGCGGCCATGGCCGCCAAGGCCCAGGCCGCCGCGGGCGGGGCCCCGGCCGGGGCCTCCGAGCCCGCCGCGGCCGGGGCGGGCCCCGCCGATGGCGGCGCGCCCGGGCTCTGGCGCGACATGGCGGCCTCCCTCCTCGAGCGCCTCGACGCCCCCGATGCCCTGGCCGCCGTCCTCCAGGAGGCCTTCGGCGCCGAACTCGACCCGGCGCGCTACCGCGAGATAGCCGAGGTCTCGGTCGACGCGGCCGCGACCGCGCGGCTCTTCATCGGCGTCGGCAAGCGCGACCGCGCCACGCCCCGCGGCCTGGCTTCCCTGGTCAAGCGCCTCTCGGGCCTGCCCGACCGCCTCGTGGGCGGCATCGAGATCTACGAGAACTTCTCCTTCGCCACGGTCCCCTTCGAGGCCGCCGAGAAGGTCATCGCCGAGGCCCGGCGCTCGGGCGGCCTGCCGGCCGTCCGCCTGGCGACCCCCCGCGGCTCGGGGCTAGCCGGCCCGCGCGGCGAGGGGCCGCCGCGCGGCGCTCCTCCCGGCCGCAAACCCTACGGCCCCGGCCCCCGCTCCCCGCGCCCTGCGGGGAAGGCTCCGCCCCCGCGGGGGAAGCGGCAGGGCTAGCTCCGCCCCCCGGCGCCCGGCCAGCGCCGCCCCGGCGCCCGATCAGCGCCGCCCCGGCGCCCGATCAGCGCCGCCCCGGCGCCCGATCAGCGCCGGGGCGCGTTCACCATCGGCCTTCCCTGTGCTAGAATGCGCTCGCCTTGAAACAAAGGAGAGCCCATGCCAGACAGGAAAATCGTGGAGTGCGTGCCCAACTTCTCCGAGGGCAGGGACCGCGCCGTCATCGACGCCATAGCCCGCGCCATATCGGGAGTCTCGGGGGCTAGCCTCCTCGACGTCGATCCCGGCGCCGACACCAACCGCACCGTCTATACCTTCGTGGGCTCGCCCGAGGCCGTGGCCGAGGCCGCCTTGGCCGCCGCCCGGACCGCCCGCGAGCTCATCGACATGGGCAAGCACTCCGGCGCCCATCCGCGCATGGGCGCCCTCGACGTCTGCCCCTTCGTGCCCGTCTCCGGCGTTTCTATGGAAGACTGCGTGGAGTTGTCGCGGAAGGTGGGGAAGGCCATGGCGGAGGAGCTCGGCGTCCCCGTCTACCTCTACGAGGCCGCCGCTACCCGGCCCGAGCGACGGAGCCTCGCCGACATCCGCTCGGGCGAGTACGAGGGCCTCGCCGCCAAGCTCGCCCGCCCCGAGTGGGCCCCGGACTTCGGGCCCGCGGCCTTCGTGCCGGCCTGGGGAGCCAGCGTCGTGGGGGCCCGCGAGTTCCTGATAGCGTACAACGTCAACCTGAACACGAGGGACCGCAAGCTCGCCAACGAGATCGCCCTCAGCATACGCGAGGGCGGGAGGGCCGCCAAGGACGCCGCCGGGAACGTCCTCAAGGACGCCGCGGGCAGCACCGTCAAGCTGCCGGGGCGGCTCAAGGAGGTGCGGGCCATCGGCTGGTACATCGACTCCTACAGGTGCGCCCAGGTCTCGATCAACCTCGTCAACTACAAGGCCACGGCCCTCCACGAGGTCTTCCTGACGGTCAAGGAGGAGGCCGAGAAGCTCGGCCTCATGGTCACGGGCTCCGAGCTCGTGGGCCTCGTGCCTCTCGAGCCCATGCTCCAGGCCGGGCGCCACTTCCTCAAGCGCATGGGCAAGAGCGAGGGGGCGAACGAGTCGGATCTCGTTGAGGCCGCGGTCCGCTCGATGGGCCTCGCCTCGGTCTCGCCCTTCGACCCCGCCAAGAAGATCATCGAGTACGCCGGCAGGGAGCCTGCTCCCCTCGCCTCGCTCCGGGTCGCCGACTTCGTCGACGAGGTGGCCCGCGACTCGCCGGCCCCCGGCGGCGGCTCGGTCGCGGCCCTCGCGGGGAGCCTCGGCGCGGCCCTCGCCGTCATGGTCGCCAACCTCACGGTGGGCAAGAAAGGCTACGAGCCCTCCTGGGCCTCGCTGTCCGAGCTCGCGGTCAGGGCCCAGGGCGTGAAGGCCGCCCTCCTCCGGGCCGTCGACGAGGATACCGCCGCCTTCAACCTCATCATGGAGGCGATGAAGCTGCCCAAGGGCGGCGAGGCCGAGAAGGCCGCCCGGGAGGCGGCCCTGCAGGAGGGCTACAAGAAGGCGAGCCTCGTGCCCCTCGAGACGGCCCGCGCCTGCCTCGAGGCGATATCCCTCTGCGCCCTGGCCGCCGCCTCGGGCAACGCGAGCTCGGTCACCGACGCCGGCGTCGGGGCCCTCATGGCGCGGGCGGGGGCCGAGGGGGCCGTCCTCAACGTCCTGGTCAACCTCGGCTCGGTGAAGGACGCCGCCTTCGCCGCCGAGCTCGGCGCCCGGGCCAGGGCCCTCCTCGAGGAGGCGGACCGCCGGCGCGACGAGGCCATCGGCTTCGTGCGGAAGGCGATCAAGTCGGACTAGCTCCTGCCACCATTCCAGCTCCACCCTTCCGCGTGCCACTGCGGAGGGGCGGAGCCCATGGCGCCGAGTCGCGGAGATGGTTCGAGCTCCATGATCGTACGAATACTGGGTTGCCTAGAAAAAAACCTCGGGCTGCTATACAGTCCTGAGGGACATGGATCGGCCACTTACGTTTTTGATCAAGATCATCGTCGCCGGGAACGGCCTTACCCTGCTTTTTTTCGGGATCGCCCAGCTGACTGTACGGCGAAAGAGAGCCGTGCATTACTGGGGCAGCGGCTTCTTCATCGCCGTGGCCCTGGCCTTCGCCCTGGCGGCCGCCGAGAGCATGCGGCTCTACCTCTCCTTCCCCCATATTATCCTCATCGATTACCTCCTGCTCGCGCTCTCGGGCCCCCTGCTCTTCGGCTATTTCCGCCGGCTCGACGATCCGGACCGGAAGCCGACGGTCCGGGAGCTCCTCCTCTTCGTCCAGCCGGCCCTGTTCCTCGCCTCGATGCTCCCCTTCTATAGGCTCGGAGCCCGAGAGAAGATAGCCATCTTCGATACCTTCATGAGCGGCCGCGAGCGGGAGCATTGGCTTTTGTTCCTGACCTGCCAGACCGCCGACCTATGGCTCCTCTTCTGCTCCCTGCTGTTCTTCTTCGGGAAGCTGCGGGCATGGCTCGAGGATCGGGGGACTCCCGCCTACCCGCTGTGGCTTTCCGTCCTGATAGCGGTTTGCGCACTGCTGCACCTTTTCTCTGTTTTTTTCTCGGTGCAGACGGGCTGGCTCTTCCTGTTCCTGTCGCTGGCGCTGCTCGCGCTCGCCCTCTATCTGCTGCATAACTCCGAGTTTTTTCTCCACGACGCGCGCGTCCACCTGCCCTCGCGCTATCTCCGCTCCAAGCTCGAGAACGTCGACCTGGAGGACAGGAAACGCGCGCTCGAGCGGCTGATGGAAAAGGAAAGGCTCTACCTGAACGAGGCGCTCACCCTGGCGGAGCTCGGGGAGCGGCTCTCGCTCAGCGCCCACCAGCTCTCGGAATTCCTCAACGCCGAGCTCGGGACGACCTTCAAGGCCTACGTCAACGGCTACCGGGTCAGGGAGGCCCAGCGCCTGCTGCGCGAACCGGGGGGGGAGACGATCCTCGAGATCGCGCTCAATAGCGGTTTCAACTCGAAGGCCACCTTCAACAAGGTCTTCCGCGAGGCGACCGGGATGACGCCGAGCGAATTCCGGTCTGCGCCGTCCCCTCCTCCCTGAGCCCTCCGCCGGCCATGCCGCGGAGGGCCAAGGGGGAGGCTCGATCAGAAGGAGCGGATGGGCCGAATGTACAGGTTGGAGATATTGTCAGATGATTTTTGCATATCCAAGAGGGTAGCGTTTCCTGGATCGGTGGAATCGTTATCGAACCAGACTACAAGGTATTCTTCGGCCGAACACTCGGTCGATGTATAGTAATACCCTTTCGTGAACCAATTATACTGTTTCGCGTAGAGAGCCCTTATGACCTCGACCATCTCGTCCGCCGAAGGAAGGAACCAATCGTCGTACCCATTCACTGAAAGCGCCTCGCACCATCGCGCGGCGTAATTTCCGCCTTGGCCGACCTGGGCGATTATTTCGGCTGTGTTCTGCTTGCCCGTGCCGATGGCGCGCCCATCGGCGCCCCATAATGCTACGTTTCCGCCGCCCCATGGCAGGTGCATTGCTTGGTCGTTAATCCACGACGCTTCCATGTATTTCCAGCCGTCCCTGTTCGCGTTTCCATTGACGTAGAATATCCTGCCCCCCGCGGGACCTATGTCGCCGACTCTGAGCTTGTAGGTATCGTTGTAGGTCCATTTCGCCCAGAGAACCACGTCGCCCCTCGAGCCGAGGGGAATCTCGGTGACCGCGGTCCCCTGCATGCTCGCGTTATCGAACCATCCGCCGAAGAGCCAGGCGCCCCTCGTAGGAGCCTGGAGGGTGATGGTCGCCGTTCCCGGGTTGTAGAGGGCCGGGTTCGCCGGCGCATTCGTCCCCCCGTCCAGGTTATAGGTGATCGAGTAGTCGTCGGTGCGCACGACGACCCCGGTCGCGTCGTTCCATTTGGCGTAGACCCGTATGTCATCCGACACGGGGCTGGTCTCGGTGAAGGGCGTTCCTTGGCCCGATTTCTCCGTGTACCAGCCGGCGAAGCTGCAACCCTCCCTCGCGGGGGCCGAGGGGAGGGCCGCGATCATCGTGGCGGGCTTCTCGACCACCATGAGCTGCGGGCTCGCCTCCCTGGTCCCGCCCTGCGAATCGAAGGTCACGACATAGGCGTAGTCGCTATCGATCAGGGCGTTGTCGCAGGCCGCAAGCGCCCAGCATACGAGGGCGCAAGAGAGCAGGACAGGCATTCTGTATCGCTTCATAGCTGAATCTCCTCGAGATGGCATATCGCGTCAGAAGGACCGCATGGCACGAACGTATCTGCTAATGAAGCTGTCCATTACCCCGGCGCATCCGAGAGCAGTATCGAAATAGCAGGCATAGCAGTATGTTGACTCTTTAGTCCCATCCGCCGCCGGCTCCTTCTCGGTCGAGGACCAGTAGCGGCCTTCAGAGTGGATGCCCTTGCCGGGCTTCCATACATTGAGATAGGCGTAGGTCAGCTCGTCGATCGAGGGCAGGAACCAGTCGTCATAGCCGTTGAACGAAAGTTCGGAACAGAGCCTCGCCGCAATCCCGAACATGTAATGCGCGCTGTTGTGCTGCGAGACTATATCCTGGGTGTTTTGGGCTCCCGTGCCGACGATCACCCCATCGGCTCCCCAGATGTGCCACTGGTAGCTGCCAAAGGGGACACCCGACCATTCGGTCGAGTCGGGCGCCAGCTCGAGGTATTTCCAGCCGTCGGCGTTCGCGTTCAGGTTCACGTAGCAGATGCGGCCTCCGGCGGGGCCGACGTCGCCGAGGCCTAGATTATACCTGTCGTCATAGACCCATTTGGCCCACAGCTCGACGCTTCCGTACTGCTCGATCGAACCCGCGGGGATCTCGGTCACCGCGCTCCCCGACAGTGTTGAGCTCGTATACCATCCGCCGAACCTGAAACGCTCCCTCGTCGGGGCCGCGAGGGTCAAGGCCACGCTGATATCTTGGGTCGCGGGATTGCCCGCGTCGTTCGTTCCCCCGTTCAAGTTGTAGGTAATACTGTAGGCTTCCTGGCGTATGATGACTTCGATCGTGAAGTTCGCGTACACGGTAAGGTCGCCCGTTACGGCAGTTGCCGCGGTGAATTGGGTGCCGCCGCCGTTAGGCTCGGTATACCAGCCAAGGAATGATCTACCATCATCCTCCGGTGCCGCTGGAAGCTCGTCGATCGTGCCGGCCGGACTCTGCACGGCCTTCATCGAAGGCGAAGCCGCCACCGCCGCGCCCTGTGAATCGAAGGTCACGAGGTAGGCGTAAGCGTCCTCGACTTCGGCCGTCGGAGTCTGGCACGACGACAGGCCGAGCAGGGTCGCGAGCGCGAGCGCCGCTGCGATAGGAAGGTAGGGGGGGGTCATGCCTGATAGTCCTCCATGCGGGGGATCCGCCCGATCGGATCCGATATGAGGAGGACTATAGCGATATGTCGGCGTCCGATAGCCTCATTCTATAATCCTGGACGTCCCGGCAAGGCGAAATTTCGGAATCTGCCTCCTGATCAGCCGCTACGTGGCGGCTTTCCCTACCCTAGTAGCTGTGGAGCCCCGGCAGGAGGTAGTTCACCCCGAAGAAGGTGAAGACCGTGCAGAGGAAGCCGACCACGGCGACGATTGCGGCAAGCCGGTCGCCCCGCCTCCGGACGAAGCGGAGGTGGAGGTAGAAGGTGTAGACGAGCCAGGTCACGAGGGCCCAGGTCTCCTTGGGGTCCCAGGACCACCAGGTCCCCCAAGCCCGCTGTGCCCAGATGGCCCCGAACACGAGGGCCCCCGCGGTGAAGATCGGGTAGCCCACGGCGATGGCGCCGTAGGTCAGGCGGTCGTAGGCCAGCCGCCTCGATTCGTCCTTGGCCGCGAGGCAGCCCAGGGCAGCCGCGAAGGAGAGCGCGAAGAAGGCCTCGCCGACGAAGGAGAAGGCGACGTGGAGGGCGAGCCAGCCCGAGCGGAGGGCCGGGATCGGGGGGAGGGCCTGTTTGGGCGCGATGGGCGAGCTGGCTATGGCGAGGAGAGACGCCGCGACGATCGTGGCCCCGAACTGGACCGGGGGCAGGAAGGGCAGAGCCCGCTGGACGCGATAGGCGAAGCAGACGAGGCAGAGGGCCAGGGCGTAGAACGCGAGGGACTCGAAGGTCCCGGTGAGGGCCGGGAAGCCGATCTCGAGGGAGCGGCCGACCGACCAGGCGAGGAGGGAGGCGGCCGCCGCCAGGAGGAGGCGGCTCGAGGCGCGATCCTCCCGCCTGGAGGGCCGGAGCAGGAAGAGGGCCTGCAGGGCTGCCGAGGCGAGGATCAGGGCGAAGGCGATCGTGGGCAGGGCGTTCATGGCTTCGTATCTCCGAGCTTCTGGATGAAGGCGAGGAAGGTCCCCGCGCAGATGACGAGGAGGGCGGCCACGACGAGGGCGTAGCCCGGATCGGCGACCGCCTGGATGCCCGAGCGCTCGAGGCTTCGTATGGCGAGGAGGGCGAAGGGGCCGGCGCTCTCGCCCGGGGCGGCCCTGAGCACGCGGGGGGCCCCGCTTCCCTCGGGGCCCTCGAGCCGGAAGACGGCCTTGCCCGCCCCGTCGTCGGGCGTCATGAGGAAGAGCCGGGAGCCGCCCGACTCGAGCTCCTGCCCGCGCGCGAGGAGGCTCTCCTTCCCCGCGGCGTCCCGGACGAGGAGGGCCGCCTCGGCGGAGTGGGAGGCCTGGTAGAGCGAGAGCTTGCCGAGCTTGAGCGGGTGGTTCACGCGGAGGGCGTAGCCCTCGATCTGGGCCTCGCCGTCCTTGAGCACCGAGACGCTGCTGATCCAGTCCCGCGGCCTCCCGTCCTCGTAGCTCAGGTATTCGAAGCGCTCGAGCCGGAGGATCCTCCCGTCGGGCAGCTCGGCCGATTCGCCCGGGGCCAGGCGAACCGAGCCTTCCCGGCGGCCGGAGAAGGAGAGGACCGAGCCGACGACGAGGAGCATGAGCCCGAAATGGAGGATGTCCGCCCCGTGGCGGCGCCGGCTCTTCTTGCGGAGCTCCCTCGCGAAGCGGCTGGCGCTGCAGGCGGCGAGGTTCGCGAAGAAGAGGAAGGCCGGCCCGATGAAGAGGAGGGAGCCGAAATAGCGGTCCATCCCCGCCTGGACCAGGACGGCGCCGAGGAGCCTTCCATAGCGCGCCAGGTAGTCGGCCTCGCCGAGGCCCTGGGGTATGGCGGTGGCGAGGGCGCTGCCCGCCGCGAGGAGGGCTATCAGGGCGATCGCGAGCCGCATCGACGTGAAGAACCTGAGGAGCTTCTGCATGGCGCCTTCCTGCACGGGTCTCGGACCAGGGTACAATACGGCCCGGCCCGGGGGCTGTCAACGATCGTCGCCGCGCAATATAGGATAAATTCGATATTTTTATATTTTACAGCCGTGATTCCCCAGGCTATACTTCGAGGCATCTTTCGAGAAAGGAGGTAGCCCTTGAAGAAGTCCATCGCGATCGCGGCGGCCCTGCTCGCGGGCCTCGGCGCCTACGGCGCCGAGCAGTCCTGCGTGAAATGCCATGCGAACGAGGCGGCCATGAAGTCGCTCTTCGTGCCCCCGGTCATAGCGTCTTCCGAGGGCGAGGGCTGAGCTGGCGCCCCTCCCCCGGTCCGGGCGGAAGAGCTGTATAAGGGATTCGTCGTCGACGCCTCCCTCCTCGCCACAGATCCCCACCTCAAGAACGGCTGCGCGAGCTGCCACCGCGGCGACCCGGGAGCCTCGGACAAGGCGCGGGCCCACCAGGGCCTCGTGAAGCGCCCCTCCGACGACCTCGCCTCCTGCGCGAGCTGCCACCAGCCGATAGCCAAGAACTACAAGCTATCCCTCCACTACACGAACGCCGGCATGAAGAACGGGGTCAGGCCCCGCTTCTCGCCCCAGGAGGCCAAGGCCTTCGACGCCAAGGTCTTCGAGCAATCCTGCCGCTCCTGCCACGCCTCCTGCGGCGACTGCCACGTGAAGAGCCCGATCATCTCCGGGGTGAACCTCGGCCTCATGGCCGGGCACAAGTTCGTCCGCAAGGACGAGGCCAAGACCTGCGCCCTCTGCCACGGGGGAAGGGTCTATCCCGAGTTCACCGGCGAGTACGGCGGCAACGCCGACGTCCACTACCAGAAGGGCATGTCCTGCTCCGACTGCCACAAGGCCGCCGAGATGCACGGCGACGGGACCGCCTACGCGGGGCGCCGCGAGGTGGCGGGCCGGCCTTCCTGCGCGGCCTGCCACCCGAGCGGCTCGGAGAAGACCGACAAGGCCAAGGAGGCCCACGCCGACCACGGCGACAAGGTCTCCTGCTCGGCCTGCCACTCCTCCGCCGAGTACCGCGGCTGCGCCTCCTGCCACCTGGGCGAGGGCGCCACCTCGAGCCCCCAGTTCATCCTCGGGGACAATCCCCGCAAGCCGGGGCAGCTGACGACCCTCCGCCTCGTGCCGACGGTCCGGGGAACCTTCGAGAAGGCCGGGATAGCCCAGGCCTCCTTCGACGAGCTCCCCAACCTCTGGGACGCGGTGCCCCACAATACGAAGAAGCGGACGGAGCGCACCAGGGACTGCGCGGTCTGCCACGCGGAGAAGCGGGGCCTGCTCACGGAGGAGGGCCTCCCCGCCGGCGGCTCCGCGGCGAACAAGAAGCTCATCTTCGATTTCGGCTACTGAAAAAGGAGAATCGCATGAAGAAGCTGCTGATCCTGTCCTGCCTCCTGCTGAGCCTGGCCCCGGCCGCCTTCGCTCGGGACATCGCGCCCGTGGTCGACGCGGCCTGGCTCGAGGCCAACCTCTCGAACCCCCGGCTCGTCGTCATGGACGTACGCAAGGTCGAGGACTACAAAGCCGGCCATGTCCCCGGGGCGGTCAACGTCATCGGAGCGGGCCTCTACGTGAAGAAGGGCGATATCAACAACGAGCTGCCCGAGCTGGACGATCTCTCCGACCTCCTGACCGATGCCGGCGTCAAGGCCGACTCCCTCGTGGTCGTCGTCGAATCGGACGGCTCGCGCTTCGCCTGGGCCACCCGCGTGGCCTGGACCCTCCGCTACGCCGGCCTCGAGAATGTCTCCCTCCTCGACGGGGGCTACGCGGCCTGGGCCAAGGCCGGCAAGGCAGCCCAGACCGAGGCCGCCTTCAAGAAGGGCGGGAGCTTCGCGGCCAAGCCCGTCGCGGCCTTCTTCGCCGACAAGGCCAAGGTCCTCGGCGCCAAGACCGCCCAGCTCGTCGACGCCCGGACCTATGACAGCTATTTCGGCGTCACCAAGCAGGCCTTCGTGGCCCAGGCCGGCCACTTCTCCGGGGCCTATCCCCTGCCCAACACCTGGATCACGGTCGACGGCCTCGTGCGGCCCAGGGCCGAGCTCGAGGCCATGGCCCTCAAGGTCGGCCTCGACCCCAAGAAGGAGACCATCGTCTACTGCGACTCCGGGGTCCTCGCCACGACCTGGTGGTGGATCTTCTCCGAGATGCTCGGGTGGAAGGCCGTGAGCAACTTCGACGGCTCCTCCCAGGTCCTCGCCGCGGATCCCGCGGTCAAGTACGTGACCCATACCTGGCGCTGAGGCGGCTAGCCGCGCATTCCGGCGCGCGCCCGGCTTCCGGGCGCGCGCTTTTTTTCGCCCGCGCTTGACTGCCCGGCTCGCGGGCCCCTAGGATAGCGCGGAAGCTGATGGGGCCTGGTGGCTCTCGCGGTCTTCAAAACCGTCGGCCGCGCCTCGCGCGGCGGCAGGTCCGATTCCTGCCTCTTCCGTATGAAAGAAAGCGACTCCCCCCATCCCCCCGCCGTCGGCGCCCTCCTCGAGCGGCCGGAGATAGCGGCCTTCTTCCCGATCCTGTCGCGGCCCCTCGTCCTCCGCTCCGTCCGGGCCGAGGTCGACTACGCCCGCGCCCGGGCCGCCCGACCCGGGGCGGAGGCCGCCGGGGGCGCTGGTCCGGAGCTCATCCTCGATGAGGCGGCCCTGGCGGCCGCCATCGCCTCCCGGCTCGCCGCCCTCGCCCGGCGGAGGACGAGGCGGGTCCTCAACGGGACGGGCGTCCTCCTCCACACGAACCTCGGCCGGTCGCCCCTGGGGCGGGCCGAGTGGGAGGCCGCGGCGGAGCTCAACACGGGCTACTCCAACCTCGAGTTCGACCTCGCGAGCGGGGAGCGGGGACGGCGCGGCTACTTCGCCTGCGAGCTCGCCGCCCTGGCAGCCGGGGCCGAGTCGGCCATCCTCCTGAACAACAACGCGGGCGCCCTCCTCCTGGCCCTCCGCGCCCTGGCCTCGGGCCGCGAGGTCCTGGTATCGCGGGGCGAGCAGATCCAGATCGGGGGGGGCTTCCGCATCCCGGAGATCCTCGCCCTCTCGGGAGCCAGGCTCGTCGAGGTAGGCACGACGAACGTGACGACGGTCAGGGACTACCTCGACGCGATCGGGCCGGAGACGGCCTGCATCCTCTCGGTCCACCTCTCCAACTTCGCGATGCGCGGCTTCGCCTCGCGGCCCTCGACCGCCGAGCTCGCCGCCGCCCTGCCTCGGAGCCTCCCCCTGATCCACGACCAGGGCTCGGGCTGCATGGAGGCCGGCCTGCCGGGGGAGCTCCCCGTCCGCCGCGCCCTCCGCGACGGGGCCTCCCTGGTCTGCTTCTCGGGCGACAAGCTCCTGGGAGGGCCCCAGGCCGGGATAGCGGCGGGACGGGCCGAGCTCGTCTCGGCCATGGGCCGCGATCCCCTCTTCCGCGCCCTCAGGCCGGGCAAGACCGTCGTGAGCCTCCTCGAGGAGCGCCTCGTCCGCGCCCTCAACGGCGAGGACCGGGCCTCGCGGATCCCCGAGCGCGAGGAGCTCTCGCGCCTCGGCCAGGCGATCAGGCGCCGCCTGCCCAAGGAGTCGGTCAGGCTGGTCGACTCGAGCGGGGCGACGGGCGGGGGCAGCTCCCCCGACGAGACATTCCCTTCCCTGGCTCTCGAGCCCGAGGCTTCCTTGGTCGAGGCGGCCGGCGGGGCCGACAAGCTGGCCGCGCGGCTCCGGGAGGGCAGCCCGCCTCTCGTGCCGGCCATGCGGGAAGGGCGCCTCCTCGTCGACCTCGCCGCCCTCGCGGGCGAGGAGCCGGCCCTCCTGGCCCGCCTCCTCCGCGAGGCCCTGGGCCTGGAATCGCAGGGGGACTGAGGGTGCCCGTCGTCGGGACAGCCGGCCACGTCGACCACGGCAAGAGCGCCCTTGTCGCCGCCCTGACCGGGACCGATCCCGACCGCCTGCCGGAGGAGAAGGCCCGGGGCATGACGACCGATCTCGGCTTCGCCCGCTTCGTGGAGGGGGGGGAGAGCATCGGCGTCATCGACGTGCCCGGCCACGAACGCTACATCCGCAACATGGTCGCGGGGGCCTGGGGCGTCGACGGGGCCCTCCTCGTGGTCGCCGCCGACGACGGCTGGATGGAGCAGACGGGACGGCACGCCGAGGTCCTGCGCGCCCTGGGCGCCCCCATACTCGCCCTCGCGATCACGAAGGCCGACCTCGCCCCGCCCGGGCGCGCCGCCGCGGCCGCCGCCGATGCCTGCGCGAGGCTCGCCGCCCTCTATGGCCCCGAGGCGCCCGAGCCTCCCTGGCTGGCCGTCGACTCCCTGCGGGGGAGGGGCATCGCCGAGCTCCGCTCCCTCCTGGCCACCTCCCTCGGGCGCCTGGCCGAATCGGGGCGCCCGACCTCGAGCCCGAGCCGGGGGGCCTACCTCTTCGTCGACCGCTCCTTCGCCTTGCGCGGCTCGGGCCTCGTCGTGGCGGGGAGCCTCCGCGGCGGGCCGCTGAGCCTCGGCCAGGAGCTCCTTCGCCTCCCCTCCGGCGAGGCTCTGCGCGTCCGGAGCCTCCAGAGCTACGGCGCCGAGGTCGAGGCGGCGGCTCCCGGAAGCCGGGTGGCCATCGGCCTCTCCCGCCCGAAGCGGGAGATCGGGCGCGGGGACTGCCTCTGCGCTCCCGGGGCCGGGATCCTGGAGCTCCGTTCGGCCTACCTCGCCCTCGATCCCCGCTACGCTGGCTTCAAGCCCCGGGCCGGCCTCGCGGCGGAGGCCGCCTGCGGCAGCGCCTATCGGGAGCTCCGGATCTGGCCGGCCAGGACTCCCGGCTTCCTCCGCGTCGCGGCCGAGGAGCCTTTCGCCGCCTACGAGGGGCAGCCGATCATCATCCTCAGGAAGGGAGGGGCCGACATACTCGCCGCGGGCTTCCTCCTGGCCGAGGGGGGCGGGGAGCGCGAGGAGCGTTCGAGGCTGGAGGCCGCTCTGAGCGAGGCCGCCGCCGCCCTAGGAGTCCTTCCCGCCTCGCCGTGCCAACACGAACTGCCCTTCGACGGGATCCTGCGGGCCTTCAAGCTCGAGCTGGCCGGTTGCCTCGAGCTTGCAACAGGGGCAGCCCCGATCCCCCGGGCCGAGGCGGCGGGCGCCTGGGCCTTCTCACCCAGGCGCTGGGCTTCGGTCGCGGCTGCCCTGAAGGAGGCTTCGCTCGAGGCCGGCGGCCTTCCCGCGGCGAGCCTCCCGAGCCGCCTCGGCCTGCCCGCCGCCGCCTGCGCCGCCGCCCTGGCGCGGCTCGGTCCCGAGCTCGCCCTCCGCCTCGAGGGAGGAAACCTCGTCTCCGCCAAAGGCCTGCCCGAGCTGCCCCGCTCCGCCCTCGAGCTCGCCGAGCGCCTCGATCTCGCCGATCGCGGCGGCCTGGACGAGGCCGCCGAAGGGGGGAAGGGCCTGCGGCGCGAGCTCGAGCTCCTGTGCAAGCGGGGGAGGGCGGTCAGCCTCGACGGGCGGCTCTTCCTCTCCGCGAAGGCCTATCGGGCCTTGGCCGAAGCCGCGCTCGGCTCCCGTCCCGCGGGAGCCGAGCTCAGCCTCCAGGAGGCCAAGGCCGCGACGGGCCTGTCCCGCAAGTGGATCATTCCCCTGCTCAACCGGATGGAGCGCGACGGCCTGCTGCGCCGGAAGGGGGAGATCCGCCTGGTTCTCAAAGGGATCGGAGGCGAGGGGAGTGGACTTCGCCCAATGTCTGAATAGGTTAAGGGATGTATCCGAATGCAAGAAATTTGGATATTTATCCCCGGAAAGTCTTGACGAAGTCGGCCGTCATTCCGTATACCATGCGCAGAAGATACCTCGGACGAGGAGACTGAAGCGGTGAAAGGTTCCGACGTTGCCGTTTCGGGTATTTCCAAGTCCTTCGGCGACTTCAAGGCGCTGAAGGACGTCTCCCTCGAGATCAGGAAGGGCGAGTTCTTCTCCCTCCTCGGTCCCTCGGGCTGCGGCAAGACAACCCTCCTGCGGGTTATCGCGGGCTTCGAGGATCCCGACGCGGGCTCCGTCAAGATCGACGGCCGCGAGGTCACGGGCCTGCCCCCGGACAAGCGGCGCTGCAACACGGTCTTCCAAAGCTACGCCCTCTTCCCCCACCTCACGGTCTTCGAGAACGTCGCCTTCCCCCTGCGGATCAGGCGGGTCCCGAACCGCCTGGTCCGGGAGATGGTGATGCGCCACCTCTCCCTCGTCCAGCTCGAGTCCCACGCCGACAAGAAGCCCTCCATGCTCTCCGGCGGGCAGAAGCAGCGCGTGGCCATAGCCCGGGCCCTCATCAACGAGCCCTCGGTCCTCCTCCTCGACGAGCCCCTCTCGGCCCTGGACGCCAAGCTCAGGCAGCACATGCTCCTCGAGCTCGACGCGATCCACGACAAGGTCGGCATCACCTTCATCTACGTGACCCACGACCAGCAGGAGGCCCTCTCGGTCTCCGACCGCATCGCGGTGATGAACCAGGGCGACGTGCTCCAGGTGGGCAGCCCCCAGCAGATCTACGAGAATCCCTCCTCCGACTTCGTCGCCCGCTTCATCGGCGAGACGAACATCTTCGTCGGCAAGGTCGTCGCCAAGGAAGGCGGCTTCGCGACGGTGGAGGCGGCCGGCTTCGGCTCCCTCCTCGTCGAGGCCAACGGCGAGGCCCCGGTCGGCGCAACCGTGAGCGTCGCGGTCAGGCCGGAGAAGATCCGCATCGGCTCGGACGAGCCGCTCGGCTTCCCCGAGCTCAACGTGCGCTCCGGCCTCGTAGCCGAGCCGATCTACTCGGGCTTCCAGACCAAGTACATCGTCAAGCTGGCCGTGGGGGGGAGCCTGACGGTCTTCCGCCAGCACGCCAACTGGTCGGAGGGCGTGCCCGACATCGAGTGGAAGGACGAGGTCTACGTCTCCTGGAGCGCCAGGGACGCCGTCGTCGTCGAGTCGAGCGCCCGGCCGCCCTCCTCCGGCGGCATCCGCCGGCCCGCATGAAGCGCAACTACGGCGGCCTCTACGCCGCCCCCCAGGCCCTCTGGCTCAGCCTCTTCTTCGCCGCCCCCCTCGCGATCATCGTCGCCTACTCCTTCATGAAGAAGGGCCTCTACGGCGGGGTCGAGCCCGAGGCGAGCCTGGACGCCTACCGGGCACTGGCCAACCCGACCCTCCTCCTCGTCGCCTTCCGCACCCTCTGGGTCTCCCTGGCGGCCACGGCGGCCACGATCCTCGTCGCCCTGCCCTGCGGCTACAGCATCGCGCGGAGCCGCAACCAGTCCCTCGGGCTCTTCCTCGTCATCGTGCCCTTCTGGACCAACTTCCTCGTCCGCATCTACGCCTGGATAGCCATCCTCGGCAACGAGGGCTTCCTCAACGACTTCCTCCGGCTCGCGGGCCTCGTGGGCGAGCCGCTCCAGTTCCTCTACAACCAGGGGGCCGTCATCCTGGTGCTCGTGTACATGTACCTGCCCTACGCGATCCTCCCACTCTTCTCCACCATCGACAAGTTCGACTTCACCCTCCTCGAGGCCGCCCGGGACCTCGGGGCGAGCAGGCTCGAGGCCATCGTCAAGGTCCTCCTGCCCAATATCCGCGGGGGCCTGGTGACCGCGGTCCTCTTCACCTTCATCCCCATCTTCGGCGCCTACGCCGTGCCCCTCCTCGTGGGCGGCAAGGATTCCTACATGCTCGGCAACGTGATCGCCGACCAGGTGACGAAGACCCGCAACTGGCCCCTGGCCTCGGCCATCTCGATGACCGTGACCTTCCTCACGGCCGTGGCCGCCATGCTCTTCGCCCTCCGCTCGCGGCGGAAGGCGGTCCACGTGGAGATCGACGCGGGCGTCGAAGCCACCGCGGCGACGAGGGCCGCGTCATGAGCGGCGAGGAGACCCGCGCGGCAGGGGAGGGGCCCGGCCGCCTCCGCAAGCCCCTCTTCCGCCGCCTCGCCATCGCCGTGCCCCATCGCCTGGTCCACCTCCTCAGGCGGGCGCGCATCGTCCGCGCCGGCCGCGGCCGCGCCACCGTCGAGCGCTCGGGGGCGCCGCGCAAGCGCGGCTCCTCCCTCTCCGACTACGTCTTCGGCGCCGTCATCCTCTTTCTCTTCGCCCCCCTCATGGTCCTCTTCATCTATTCCTTCAACGCCTCGAAGGGCGGGAGCTGGACCGGCTTCTCCCTCGTCTGGTACGAGAAACTCTTCCTGGGCTCCGACGAGCTGTGGAGGGCCTTCGGCAACTCCCTGGCCATAGCCCTGGGCTCGGCCCTCGGCGCCACGGCCCTCGGGACCCTGGCTGCGGTGGGGACCCAGCGCTACGCCTTCTGGTACCGGCCCTACGTCGCTGCCATGAGCTTCGTGCCGATGATCATGCCGGAGATCGTCGTGGGCGTCTCCCTCCTTGTCTTCTTCGCGGGCGTCGGCCTCAAGCTCGGCATGCTCACCGTGTGGATAGCCCACACGACCTTCAACATCCCCTTCGTCTACCTCCTCGTCTCGGCCCGGCTCGAGGAATCCGACCCGAGCATCGTGGAGGCCGCCCGCGACCTGGGCGCCACCGAGACCCAGACCCTCTTCAAGGTCATCCTCCCCATGGCCGTGCCGGGCATAGCCTCGGGCTTCCTCACGGCGGTCACCCTCTCGCTCGAGGACTTCGTCATCACCTTCTTCGTCTCGGGCCCGGGCTCGACGACCCTCCCGCTGTACATCTACTCGGCGATCCGCTTCGGCGTCTCTCCGGTGATCAACGCCCTCTCGGCGGTCATGGTGGCGGGCACGGTCCTCCTGGTCTACCCGCTGCGCAGCTTCCTCAAGAGCTTCGCCGCCCGCTAGGGCGATGTCGCGCGCGGCGGCCCTGGGTCGCCGCATTCCACTGGATGAGAGGGAGGACGACATGAAAAGTCGACTCCGCGGCGCGGCCCTGTTCGCGGCCTGCGCCATCGCGCTCTGCATAGGCGGATGCGCCAGGAAAAGCGGCGAGGCCGCCGCCCAGAAGAAGCTGTACATCTTCAACTGGACCTACTACACGCCGGACTCGGTGATCGAGAAGTTCAAGAAGGAATACGGGGTCGAGCTCGTCTACGACTCCTTCGCCTCGAACGAAGAGATGTTCGCCAAGCTCAAGGCGGGCGGCTCCGACTACGATATCGTCTTCCCCTCCGCGGACTACGTCTCCATCATGATCAAGGAGGGCATGCTCGCCGAGATCGACAAGTCCAAGCTGATGAACCTGAAGAACGTGGACCCGGCCGTCCTCGCCCGCGCCGAGGAGTACGACCCCGGCATGAAGTACGCGCTGCCCTACTACATGGGCGCCGCGGGGGTGGCGGTCAACAAGACCAAGGTCAAGGGCTACGAGCCCAGCTGGTCCATCTTCCGGCGCAAGGATCTCGCGGGCAAGATGACTATGCTCGACGACATGCGCGAGGTCATGGGCGACGCCCTGGCAGCCCTGGGCAAGTCGGTGAACAGCGTCGACGCGGGGGATCTCGCCGCGGCGGGCAAGCTCGTCAACGAGTCCTGGAAGCCGAACCTCCTCAAGTTCGACGCCGAGGCCTTCGCCAAGGGCTTCGCCGCCGGGGAGTTCTGGGTGGCCCAGGGCTACGCCGAGTCGATCTTCGCCGAGTACGAGGAGGCGCGGCGCTCCGAGGTGGACTTCTTCATACCCAAGGAGGGAGGGCCCCTGTACATCGACTCGATGGTGATCCTCAAGGGCTCGAAGAACAAGGAGCTCGCCCTGAAATTCATGGACTTCATCCACCGGCCGGAGATCTACGCGGAGTTCTGCGACGCCTTCGGCTTCCCCGCCACCTGCAACGTGCCCGCCCGCCCGCTCAAGAAGGGGCCCCAGTGGTACAAGGCCGAGGACCTCGCGCCCTGCGAGCTGAAGAAGGACCTCGGCGCCGACCTCGAGAAGTACAACGCCATCTGGCAGGAGATCAGGGTGGGCAAGTAAGCTCCCCTCCCGTCCCGCGCGCCGCGCCGCCGTCCCGACGAGGGGCGGCGGCGCTTTTTCCCGGCGCTATCTTGAGCGGGGCCGGGCCGAGCCGCTACTATGGCGCCATGACTATCGGCAGCATCGAAAGCGCCCTGGGCTCCCGCCGGGCGAGGAGGGCCTGGATCTACGGCCTCGGCCTCGCCACCGGCCTGGTCGCCGGCCTCGTGGCGGTCGCCTACCGCGCCCTCGCGGCGGCCCTCGAGGCCCTTCGCGCCGCGAGCTTCTCCCTCGGCTCGGGCGCCGGCTGGCCGCGGGTCCTCGCCTGGCTCGGCGCCTGCGCCCTGGCCGGCTCGGCCACGGCCCTCATGGTCCGGAAGGCCCCCCTCATCAAGGGATCGGGCATACCCCAGGTCAAGGCCGAGCTCGCCCGCAAGCTCCGTTCCGATTGGCGGAAGGAGCTCCCCCTCAAATTCGCGGGGGGATCCCTCGCTCTCGGGGCTGGGCTCTCCCTCGGGCGCGAAGGTCCTTCCATACAGCTCGGCTCCCTCGCCGGCGCGGCCCTGGCCGAGCTCTCGGGACGCCCGGAGACGCGGCGCTACCTCCTGACCGCCGGGGCGGCGGCGGGTATCGCAGCGGCCTTCAACGCCCCCCTGGCCGGGGTCCTCTTCTGCCTCGAGGAGCTGCATCGCTGCTTCTCTCCCGTGATGCTCGGCTGCTCGATGCTCGCCGCCCTCGCCGCCGACGGGGTCTCCCGCCTCCTCCTCGGAGACGGAAGCGTCTTCGGCTTCAGCCTGGCCGCGACCCTGCCTTTGCGGCTCTATCCCCTCGTCCTCGCCCTCGGAGCGGCCTGCGGCCTCCTCGGGGCGGGCTTCAACGCGGCCCTTCTCGGGACCCAGTCGGCCTTGAGGCGGCTCCTGCCCCGCGAGGGAGCGCGGATCCTCGCCGTCTTCGTCGCCGGGGGCATCGTCGCCCTCCTCGCGCCGCGGATCGCGGGCGGAGGGCACGCCCTCGTCGAGGCGGTTGCGGGGGGCGGCCTAGCCTTGTCCGCCCTCGCCGCCCTCGCGGTCGGCAAGCTCCTGTTCACCCTCGTGTCCTACGGATCGGGGAGCCCCGGGGGGATATTCCTCCCCATGCTCGCCCTCGGCGCGCTGGCTGGCGGTTTCGCCAGCGGCCTATGCTCCGCATGCGGCCTCGCGGAGCTCTACCTTCCCAACTTCGTCCTCCTCGGGATGGTCGGCTTCTTCACTGCCGTCGTCCGCGCCCCGATCACCGGGGCGATACTCGTCACCGAGATGGCCGGCAGCTTCGGGCATTTCCCCGCCTTCATATTAGCGGCGGTGGCCGCCTCCCTCGTCGCGAGCCTTCTAGGCTCGGAGCCGATCTACGACTCCCTCCTCGCGCTCCTGGCTCCCGCTGGCTACGCGCCCGTCGAGCGCGGGGAGGCAGTTGTGCTCCACGTGCCGGTCCTCGAGGGATCGGTCCTGGATCTCTGCGAGGACGCCCAGGCGGCGATGCCCGAGGGCTGCGTCCTGGTGGGCGTCGTCAGCGGGGAGGAGGAGCGCATAGCCCGGCCCGATATGGAGATCAGGCCGGGGGACCTCGTCGAGGTCCTCGTCGCCGCGAAGGACGCGGGAGAGGCGAAGGAGAAGCTGCGCCTTCTCGCGGGGCACGCCCCGCACTCCGTCGAGCACCCGGACTGAGCGGGGCGTGGCCGTTCCCGAAGCGCGCGGCGATCCCTGTCCGCGTTAGGCGATTCTAAGGCCCCGGCCTCAGTACTCTCCGAACTTGACGAGGTAGACCGCGGAGATCTCCTTGGCGCTCATCTTCACCCCCGCGGCCTTCAGGGCCAGGGCGGCCGACTTCTGGCTCAGGGAGGGCTCGGAGCGCTTGAGCTCGACGAGCTTGGCGACGGAGGCCTCGGCGATGGGAACGCCGCCGTTGAGGGCCGCGAGGAGGCTCCGCTCGATCCGGGAGGCGCCGTCCCCGGCGGGAGCGCCCTCGGCCCCGGCCGGGCCGAGGAGGATGCCCTCGAGGGCGGCGACCTTGGCCTCGAGCTCGGCGAAGCGCTTGAGGACGTAGAGGGGATCGCGGGCCTGGATGAAGGCGGCGGGGTCGCGGTAGGCGGCGAGGGCCGCGGCCGAGAGCTCGTCCCAACCGGTGTAGGCGCCGCGGACGCGGAGCACGCTCTGGCCGGACTTGACCTTGAAGTCGTACTCGGTCGCCGCCCCGCGGAATAGCTGTATCCCGCTCGGCACCGCCTGGACGAGATCCGTTCCCTCGACCTCGAAGCGCTCGGGGATGAGGACGATCTGGAGGCGATCCGGGTAGTTCACCGCGCGGACGGAGGCCGCCGCGAAGCCGGGCCAGGAGCGCGCGGACTCGTAGAGGGCTTCGAGGGCCTTCATCCTGGCGGGGTCGGGCTCGGCCTCGGCGAAGAAGAGGAGCTCCCCGCCCGAGCCGTCGGCGAGGACGGCGAAGGTCCTGCCCTCCTCGGCTCGCTCCCCTTGGGCGGTGAAGATGCTGCCCGAGAGGTCGTAGGCGGCCGCGGCGAGGGCAGCGGCGGCCATGGCTGCCGCAAGCGCGAAGCGTTTCATCGGAAGAGCTCCCTTCATTTCGCCGCTCCTGGCTGGGCCTCGACGAGGATGACGTCGAAGGGCCTGAGGGCTTCGCCGGCCACGAGCTCGGTGACCCGGGCCCTGGTCTCGCCGCCCCTCGTGAAGAACGAGATCCTCGCTATGGCCTTGTCGCCCCTGACGACGTAGCCGGCCGAGCCCTCCGGGGCCGGCAGGCCGGGGCCGAGGGCGAGGGAGAGGTCCTCGGGATCGCGGGGATCCAGGAGGTAGCCGCCCTCGCGGTTCTCGCGGAGGTACTCGCCTACGGCCCAGCCGTAGGAGGCCAGGGCCTTCTCGGCGGCCTCGGCGCGCGCGGCGAGCTCGGCGATGCGCTCGTCGCGCTCCCTGAGGCCCTCGCCGGCCGCGGCGAGGGCCTGGCTGTAGAGGGCCACGGCCCCCCTGGCCTCGGCCTCCATGCGCGAGAGCGCGGGCGGCACCGAGTTGAGGTAGGGCACGGAGCGGAGCTTCGAGGAGAGGTAGAGGTAGTCCTGGAAGGAGCGCTCGAGCCGCTCGCCCAGGCCGGGCTCGGCGAGCCCCGCCTGCGCGAGGTAGGGCGGGAGGGCGAGCTGGGGGCCCGGGGCCTCGGGCTCCTTCCAGCCCGCGAGGAGGGCGGCCGAGCGCTCGTCCTCGAACTTCGGGTTGTAGCGGGCCGTCAGGGAGTCGGCGAGGGAGTCGCGCTGCCTTTGCAGGGCGGCGACGTCCTTGGCGCGGGCCGCCTTGAGCTCGGCTATGCGGGCCTCGTAGAAGGCCGCCTGCCGCTTCTTGTCCACCTCGAAGACGCGGCGCTCGTTGTCCAGGAGCTCCTGCTGCCTGCGGGCCTGGTCGGTGAGCCTTTGGTCGTACTGGTCCATGCGCCCCTGGATCTCGTCGATCTGGGCCTGCTTGGCCTTGATGCGCGGCGAGTAGGATGAGCGCAGGGCCTGCTTCTCGCGGGCGGCGGCGGCGGCGGCCTCCTTGAGGCGCCTCGCCTCCTCGCCGGCCTGGTAGTCCCGGGCCGCGATCGACTGGACCGCGGCCTGGTAGTCCCGGTCGATCGACTCGATCCCGGCCCTGAGGTCGTAGTCGAGGCGGTTCAGCTCGAGCCTCGCCTGCTCCATCTCCGACTCGTTGCGCTTGGCCGTGTCGAGAAGGTCGCGCAGGTTGAGGGCCTCGAAGGCTGCGACGTCGACCGGCGCCGCCGCGGCCCGGCCCTCGATGATGCGCGTGACGCCGAGGGCCGCCGCCCCGAGGGCGGCGATCGTGGCGAGGGTGGCCGCCACTACCACGAAGGAGCGGTTCTTGGCCGTCTTGGCGAATTCCCGCTCGAAGTCGTAGGAGTGGCCCGTGCCCTCGGCCTCCTTGAGGGCCTTCGCGAGGAAGCTCTCCGACTCGCGCCTGATGAGCTGCCTTATTTCGTTGTCATCGCCCATATGCCGTTCCAGTCCTCGGGAGCGGAGCCGCCCGAGATGCGTCCGCGGAAGACCTCCGCGAGGGGCAGGGTGACGCCCTCCCAGGCCGCCTGCGCGCGCGGCCAGTCCCCGGCGTAGTAGGCCTCGAGCCCCGAGGAGAAGGCGCGGAGCTCGGCCTCGAGAGCGTCGTCGAGGAGCTCGGTCCTGACGGGCCAGAAGACGCGCTTGCCCTCGGTCTTGCCCTTGACCTGGACCTTGTCGATCTCGACGAAGCGGTAGGCGACGCCCGCGGCCCCTACGTCCCGCACGACGAACTCGGAGCAGATCACGGGCACGCGGTAGATGCGCGTCAGCCCCTCGAGGCGGCTCGCCGAGTTGACGTTGTCGCCGATGACCGTGTTGGCCATGCGCTCGTAGGAGCCGATGTTGCCGTAGAAGACGTCGCCTCCGTCGATGCCGACCCCGACCTCGAGCAGGACGGCGCGGTACACGCGGTCCTCGGCGTCGCTCAGGGCGCCGCGTCGCCGCACGACCTCCTCGCGCTTGGCGGCTATGTCCCGGCGGAGCTCGGCGGCCACGTCCTGGATGAGGTAGGCGGCGTTGAGCGAGTCGAGGGACTTGTTGCCGCTACCGTCCATGGTGCCGAAGACCGCGAGGAGGGCGTCGCCGATGATGGAGCCGACGATGCCGCGCTGCTCGTGGATGCGGCCGATGGCGCGCTGGTAGTGGAGGTTGAGCACGTCGATGATGTCGTTGCCGAGGGTCTCCGTCATGAAGGTGAAGCCCTTGATGTCGGAGAACAGGATCGTCAGCTCCCGGGTCGTGCCCTCGAGCTTGACCGAGCGCTCGCGGTAGGCGCGCTGCGCGATGTCCTGGGTGACGAACCTGCGGAAGATCGTCATGAGGTTGTCGATCGACGAGGAGAGGGAGTTGAGCGAGGCGCCGAGGTAGGTCACGTCGTCGTTGGGCGCCCCCTCGAGGTCCACGATCTCGAGGCGCTGGTCCGCCTGCATCTCCATGATGCGCTGCGTTATGCGGCCGACGAAGCGCAGGATGCGCCGGACGAGGAGGGTCCCCACGGCGAGGCAGAGCAGGGTCATGGCGAGGATGATGCCGGATACCCGCGCGAAGATCGCGTTCGTGTCCGCGTTGAACTCGGTGATCTCCTCGGCCCGGACGAGGAAGGCGTCCCACTTGGCGTTGTACTTGTAGACCCCGAAGTAGCTGGAGCCGCCGAGGGAGAAGGCGAGCTTGCCCTCCGGCCTCTCCTCGGGGGAGGAGAGCTGCTCGAGGGCGGCGGGATCGTCGAAGGCCGCGGGCTTTGGCTGCTTCGAGGCCCAGAAGAGGAAGCTCCCGTCGCGCTTGAGGGCGAAGGCGGCCGAGTACAGGCCCGTCAGGGGCTTGGCCGCGCTCTCCTCCATCGTCCGCACCGCCGCGTCGAGGTCGCCCTGGAACTGGTAGATCTCGTACTGGTTGGCGGAGAAGCTGTAGATCTCCGTCAGGTCCTTGACCAGGAGGCGGTTGGCGAGGCGGAGGAGCTCGCCGCGGTTCAGGATTAGGTTGATGTAGTTCGTCGCGAAGTTCGAGGCGAGGAGGAAGACGGTAAAGAGCGCGACGATCTTCGTCACCATCGGGACGACGCGCGTTCCGGCCACGCGGGGCCCGAGCACCGACTTGAGCGGGTCCATGTTGCCTGGAAGTGTAGCGTGCCGAGGCGCCCTTCACAAGGTGAAAAGGCGATTACCGCTAGGGCGAGGCGGCCGCGAGGGCGTAGAGGAAGACGGCCGCCGCCGCCGCCAGGTTGAGCGAATCGGCTCCCCCGCGCATGGGGAGGGTCAGGGAGAGGGGGCAGGCCGCGCGCCAGGGAGGGGAGAGGCCGAAGGCCTCGTTGCCGAGGACCAGGGCGAGGCGGGGCGGCCTGCGGAAGCTGCGCAGGTCCGCCGCCCCGGGGTCGAGGACGCAGGCCGCCGCCTCGTAGCCGGCTTCGGAGAAGGGGCGGAGCCCCTCGGGCCCGGGGAGGCGGGCCCAGGGCAGGGAGAGGCTGGCGCCCATCGAGGCCCGGAGGGCCCGGCGGCAGAGGGGGTCGGGGCCCGCCGGCCCCAGGAGGAGGGCCTCGCAGCCGAGGGCGGCCGCGCTGCGGAAGGCCGAGCCGAGGTTGGCCGGGTCGGAGAGCTCGGGGAGGACGAGGATGGTCGAGGCCCGGGCCCCGGGCTCCGGAGGGCCGGCCAGGATCGCCGCGAGCTCCCCGGCTCCCCGCTCGGCGGGGCGGCGGGCGAGGGCGAGGGCCCCGCGATGGAAGGGATAGCCTGCCTCGGCGGCCAGCTCGGCCTCGGGCAGGAGCTCGGGCTCGAGTCCCGGGATGCCCAGGCCCCGCGCCCAGGCCTCGCGGGCGGGGACGCAGAGGAGGGCCTCGAGGCGGAGCCCGGCCCGGAGCCCCCGCTCGATGAGGAAGGCGCCCTCGAGGGCGAGGAGGCCGAGTGCCTCGCGGGAGCGGTCGGCGCGGAGGCCGGGCCCCGGATCCTCAGCGCGCGGCCGCATGGCTCCCCGCGAGGGCGCCCGTGGAGCAGGCGGCCTGGATGTTGTAGCCCCCCGTGTCCCCGTCGATATCGAGGAGCTCCCCGGCGAAGTACAGGCCGCTGACGAGCCGCGAGCCCATCGACTTGGGATCGACCTCCTCGAGCGCGACCCCGCCCCGGGTGGCCATGGCCTCGCCGTAGCCCCCGAGGGAGGCGACGCGGAAGGGGAAGCCGGCCAGGGCGGCCGAGACCCGCTTGCGGGCCTCGCGGCCGAGGAGGGCCGCCGGGGTGGAGGGCTCGATCCCCAGGCCCGCGAGGAGGGCCTGGGCGAGGCGCTCGGGGAGGCCGAGGGCCTGGACGCAGGACTTCAGGCCGCGCTTGCCGTGGGCCCCGAGCTCGGCGAGGAGGAGCTCGTCGGGATCCCCCTCGCCGCTCGCGAGGCGGACGCGGAGCTCGTCGCCGGGGAGGATCGAGCGCGAGAGGTCGAGGATGCCGGGGCCGGAGAGGCCGCGGTGGGTGAACAGGACGTCGCCGCGGCCCCGGGCAGCGAGCTTGCCGCCCTCGCCGCGGCGCAGCTCGAGGGGGGCGCCGCGGAGGGCTATGCCCGCGCAGGCGGCGAAGGCCCAGCCCTCGACCGCGACGGGCGCGAGGCAGGGAGCGGTCTGGGCAATCGCGTGGCCGAAGGCTGCCGCGAGGGCGTAGCCGTCGCCCGAGGAGCCCGTGCCCGGGTAGGAGAGCCCGCCCGTGGCGAGGAGGAGGGCGGGGGCCTCCCAGGGGCCGCCCGCCGCCTCGACGACGAAGCGGCCGCCCGAGAGCGCGGCCCCGCGGACCGCGCAGTCGGTCCTGAGCTCGACCCCGAGCCGGCCCAGCTCCCGCAGGAGGAGCTCGAGGATGTCCCCGGCCCTGCCGCTCGCGGGGAAGAGCTTGCCGCCCTCCTCCTCGAGGACGGCGAGGCCGCGCGACTGGAGGAAGGCGGCCAGGTCGGCGTTGGTGAAGCCCAGGAGGGCCGGCTTGAGGAAGCGGCCGGCCTTGCCGTAATGCCCGAGGAAATCCTCGACGGGGCCCGCGTGGCTGAAGTTGCAGCGACCCGAGCCGCTGGCCAGGAGCTTGGTCCCCGGCCTGCGCATCTTCTCGAGGAGGAGGACCCGCGCGCCGGCCTCGGCCGCCCGCAGGGCCCCGAAGAGGCCGGCCGGCCCGCCCCCGACGACGATGAGCTCAGCTTCCCGCACCGCTCTCCCCCGGCCGCGGCAGGAATTCGGGGAAGCGGTAGGTGGCTATGCCGGTGGCCAGGTCGATGTCGACCCCGGCGGCCCCCTTCCGGACGAGCTCGTCGAGGGCGGCCTGGGCCTCGTCGAGGCCGACCTCGAGGGACATGGCGACCGCGCTCACCGTGAGGGAGCCGCCGCGCTGCTCGGCCAGCCGGAGGACCCGGACGGGGAGGAGGGGGTCGAGGCTCGCGCGCCGTCCCTCGCCGAGCCCCTTCCGCCGCGCGAAGAGGGAGGAGAGGCGGGGCCGGGGCGAGCCCTCGGGCCTGAGGAGGAAGGCCCCGCCGGCGATGAACAGGGCCCCGACGACGATGGCCTGGAGGCCCATCGTGGGGATGGCGGGATTCCCGAGGTCGAGGATGTTGAGGATGCCGAAGATAACGCAGCCGAACCCGGCCGCACGGCGCAGCTTCATGCTGGGATAGTACCCGAAAGGGGCGGGGCTGGAAAGCCGCGGCCCTCCCCGCGCGCCCGGCGATTGAAGCTCCTGCCGCCGAGCAGGTATAGTCCTTAGCCGTGAACCTCATCTCCCTCGACGGGATTTCCAAGACCTTCGGCGAAGCGCCCCTCTTCGAGGGCGCGAGCTTCGGCGTCGACTCGGGCGAGCGCATCGGCCTGGTCGGACGCAACGGCAGGGGCAAGTCCAGCCTCCTGCGCATCCTGGCCGGCTCCCTCGAGCCGGACGCGGGGAGCGTCGCCCGCAAGCGCGGCCTCTCGACGAGCCTCCTTCCCCAGCGCCCCTCCTTCGCCCCCGGGGAAAGCCTCGCGGAGTTCCTGTACGGGGCCGAGTCGAGCCTCGTCGCCTCGCTCGCCTCCCGGCGCTCGGGGGAGGAGGCCCGGGCCCTCGAGCTGAGCTACGCCTCGCTCTGCACCGAGCTTGGCCTGCCCGGGCCGGAGAGCCCCCTCTCCTCCTTCTCCGGGGGCATGGTGAAGAAGGCCGCCATCGCCCGGGCCCTGGCCCCCGGGGCCGAGCTCCTCCTCCTGGACGAGCCGACCAACCACCTCGACGTGGAGACCATCGAGTGGCTCGAGCGCCGCCTGGCCCAGGGGGGCTCCGCCTTCGTCCTGGTGACCCACGACCGCTGGTTCCTCGACGCGGTCTGCGGGACGATGATGGACATCGACCGCCGCGGCGTCCGGAAGTACCCCGGGGGCTACTCCGACTACCTCGCGCGGCGGATCGAGCGCGAGGCCTCCCTCGAGAAGGCCGAGTCGCGGCGCCTCACGAACCTGAAGCGGGAGCTCGCCTGGCTCGGGCGGGGAGCGCGGGCCAGGGCCGGCAAGAGCGAGCGGCGCAAGGAGCTCATCCGCGGCATGCAGGCCGACGTCCTCGAGCGGGAGGAGGGCATGGAGGGCTTCTCGACCTTAGGAAGGCGCCTGGGCAAGAAGATACTCGAGCTCGAGGCGGTCGCGAAGTCCTACGACGGGCGCGAGATCGTCAAGCCCTTCTCGCGGGGCTTCAAGGCCGGGGAGCGGGTCGGCGTCGTCGGGCCGAACGGCTCGGGCAAGACCACCTTCCTCGACCTCGTCTCCGGCCGGGTGCGCCCCGACTCGGGCCGGGTGGACGCGGGCAGCAATACCCACTTCGCCTACTTCGACCAGACCGCCGCCTCCCTCGACCCCTCCCAGACCCTCCTCGGCCTCCTGCGCGGCAAGGCCGAGCGCATCCCCATGAGCGACGGCTCGGTCCTGAGCCCCGAGCAGCTCCTCGAGCGCTTCCTCTTCCCGCGGGCCTCCTTCGACCTGCCGATATCCCGGCTCTCGGGCGGCGAGCTGCGGCGCCTCCAGCTCGTCAGGCTCCTGGCGGATTCGCCCAACTTCCTCCTCCTCGACGAGCCGACGAACGACCTGGACATCGAGACCATCGAGCTCCTCGAGGACTTCATCGCCGATTTCCCCGGCTGCGTGCTCGCGGTCTCGCACGACCGGGCCTTCCTCGACGGGATGGCCGACTCCATCCTGGCCTTCGACGGCGCCGGCCGGGTCGAGGAGTTCGTCGGGCGCTACGCCGACTACCGCTCCCTCCTCCGCTCCGGGCCCGAGCGGGAGGCCGCGGCCGTCCCGCCCCGGCGCGGGCCGGCCGAGGGGGAGGGGAGCGGGGCGGGGAGACCGGCGCGGCGCGCCAAGGCCGGCCTGAGCTTCGCCGAGAAGCGGGAGCTGGAATCCCTCCTCGAGGAGATCGAGGGGCTCGAGTCGGAGAAATCGGCCCTCGAGTCCCTCTTCTCCTCGCCCTCGCCCGGGCCCGCCGAGCTTGCCGAGGCGAACCGGCGCTATCCCGGCCTCGCTTCCCTCATCGAGGCGAGGACCGCGCGCTGGGAGGAGCTGGCCGCGCGCGAGGATGGGTCTCCCCGTGGCTGAGCCTCCGCGCCCCGGGAAGGCCGGCTCCTTCGACCTCCTCGGGCCGGAGCTCGTCGTCGAGGCCGCGGAAGGCTCCCTCCCGGGCCTCCGCCTCGACGGGACGGTGAGCGCCTATCCGAGCTACGTCAACCGCGTCTACGGCCTGCGGAGCGAGGAAGGCGGGGAGCTCGTCGCCAAGTTCTACCGTCCCGGCCGCTGGTCCCGCGCCGCGATAGCCGAGGAGCACCGCTTCCTCCGCGACTGCGCGGCCGCGGAGATACCCGTCGTCATCCCCCTCGAGCTCGCCGGCGGGGAGAGCCTCGGCGAGCTCATCCTCGAGGACGAGGCCGGCGGTCCCGACCTAGCCTTCCTGTTCGCCCTCTTCCCGAAGATGGGCGGCCGCAACTTCGACGCCGAGGGAGACGAGGACTGGACCAGGCTCGGCTCCCTCCTCGGCAGGGTCCACGCCGCCGGCGCCGCCGGGAGCGCCCCCGCCCGCGAGCGCTGCGGTCCCCGGGAGCTCTCCCTGCCCCAGCTGGCCTACCTCCTCGAGGGCGGCCACCTCCACCCCGACCATCGGCGTCCCTTCGAGAAGCTCTGCCGGGGCCTCCTCGAGGAGATCGCCCCCCTCTTCGAGGGGCGCCGAAGCCTGCGGATCCACGGCGACTGCCACCGGGGCAACATCCTCGACCGGCCCGGCGAGGGCCTCGTCCTCATCGACTTCGACGACATGATGACCGGGCCGGCGGCCCAGGACCTCTGGCTCCTCCTCCCCGACCACGCGGCCTCCTGCGGCCGCGAGCTGGCGATGCTCATCGACGGCTACGAGGCCTTCCGCCCCTTCGACCGCCGCGAGCTCGAGCTCGTCGAGCCCCTCCGCTTCATGCGCATGATCCACTTCCTCGCCTGGAGGGCCCGCCAGCGGAGGGACCTCTGGTTCCGCGGGAGCTTCCCCGACTGGGGAGGCGAGGCCTTCTGGATCAAGGAGCTGGAGGACCTGCGCGACCAGGCCCGCCTCGTGCGGGAGGCCCTCGACGGCGCCCGGTGAGGGCGCTACACTCGATCTTAAAAGACTGGACGAGGCGGGGGTGGGAATGGAAGCGCGGGAGCTTGAGGCCAAGGCGGATTTCCCCAGCCTCGCGGCTAAGAAGCGGACGGCGGGGGCCATCCTCCGCGCCCTCGAGGAGCGCGACGGCTTCCTCCTCGTCGGCCACAAGGGCCCCGACGAGGACTGCGTCGCCTCCATGGTCGCCCTCGGCCTCCTCGCCGCGAAGATGAGCAAGGCGGTCTACCTCCACCTCGGCTCGCCCGTCCACGAGCAGTTCGGCTACCTCCTCGAGATCTGCCGCTACAACTCCATCGAGGTCTTCGGCGAGCTCGACGCTCCCTCGGGGCCCGTCGGGGCGGTCGTGGTCCTCGACACGCCCAAGCCCGACATGCTCGAGCTCGGCCCCCAGGTTAGGCGACTCATCGAGGAGGAGCCGCCCCTCATCATGGAGATCGACCACCACCTCGGCGCGGACGCGAGCTATATCGGCGACCCCGGCTACCGCCTCGTCGCCCAGGCCTCCTCGGCGAGCGAGCTCGTCGGCTACCTCGCCCTCAAGCTCGAGGAGGACGAAGGCTTCAAGGCGCGCTGGCAGCTCGGCGAGGTCATGAGCCGCAACCTCGTCCTCGCCGTGCTGACCGGGATCATCGGCGACTCGAGGATGGGCAAGTACCTCAAGACCAGGCGCGAGCGCTGGTTCTACGAGCGCTTCAGCTCCCTCTTCGACCAGCTCCTCGCCCAGAAGACGAGGACGGGCACGGGCAACTTCGCCTCGAAGGAGGAGGTCTTCGCGGCCATCGCCTCCCTCTCGGGGGCGGAGAGGGACTGCTACGAGGGCATGATGGGCCGGCGCAGGGACTCGGGCTCGCTGGGCTACGTCCTCCTCCCCGCCGGGGAGGCGGCCCGCATGCTGGCGGCCCACGGCGAGGAGACCTTCACCGCCGTGGCCAAGTCCGTGGCCGACGCCCTGGCCGAGGAAGGGGGACGGCTCGGCCTCGTCGCCTACCCCGATCCCCCCGGCGCCTCCGACTTCGTCCAGTTCCGCTTGCGGCGCAACCACGCCTTCCGCGGCATCGACCTCCGCGAGCTCCTCGCGAGGCTCGAGATCGCGAACGGCGGCGGGCATCCGGGGGCCGTGGGCTTCCGCTTCCCCAAGTCCGAGGTGGCCGACTTCGAGGCCTTCGCCCTCGAGCTCGTGGCCAGGATCGAGGGCCTCGCGCGGGAAGCGGCGGGCTAGGCGCCCGCGGCTCCTCCCGCGGCCGGGCAGGGGCCTCCCCCCAGCTGGCCGCAGGCAGCCATGATCGAGCCGCCCTTGGCCTCCCGGGCCCTGACCAAGAGGCCCTCCTCGGCCAGCCAGCCTTGGAAGCGCTCCTCCTCCTCGGCGCTCGGCGCGCGGGCTATAGGGGCGCGGCCGGGGTTGTAGGGGATGAGGTTGACCAGGCAGCGGCCGATCGAGGCGCAGAAGCGCGCCACGGCCGCAGCGTCCTCCCTGCCGTCGTTGATGCCCGGCAGGAGGCAGTAGTTCACCCCGAGGGCGAAGTTGCGGCGCTGGGGATAGTCGCGGAGGGCGGCGGCCAGCTCGGCAAGGCCCCAGCGCCGCGCGATGGGCATGAGCCGCGCCCGCTTCTCGTCCTCGCCCGCGTTGAGGCTCACCGAGAGGCCGAGCCGCTTGTAGCCCAGGGCCCGGAGGGCGCGGATGCCCTCGACCTGGCCCGAGGTGCAGACGGTGATCCGCTCCTGCGCGTAGCCCGGTCCCCGGGGATCGAGGAGGACGGCGAGGGCCCGGGCGAGCTCGGGAAAATTGTCGAAGGGCTCGCCCATGCCCATGAACACGAGGTTGCGGCAGTCCCAGCCCAGGAGGATGCGGGCGCTCAGGACCTGGGAGACGATCTCGGCCGCCGAGAGCCCGCGGACGAGTCCGCCCCGGCCCGTCTCGCAGAAGGCGCAGCCCATGCGGCAGCCCACCTGGGAGGAGAGGCAGAGGGTGAAGCGGGGCCCCCCGCCGGCCGCGGCGCCGCGCATGGGGATGCGGACGCACTCGATCTCGCTGCCGTCCTCGGCCCGGAGCAGGGCCTTGGCCGTGATCCCGGCCCCGCCTTCCTCCTCGACCAGGGCGACCGGCTCGAGGAGGCCGACGCGGAAGGACTCCCTCCAGGCCCGGCAGGAGACCGCGGACAGGCCGAAGGCCTCGGGCTCGAGGCGCCCCGTCTCGAAGGCCCGGGCGTAGACCCGGCCCGCGACGCCCGCGCCCGAGCCGAGGCGGCGGGCGGCCTCGGCGGCGAGCTCGCCGGAGCAGAGTCCGAGTATGTCGAGGGGCCTGTCCATGACGGGGTCCAGGATAGCCGTCCGGGGGCCCGGGGTACAAGGGCCGCCGCAGGTTCACGGCCGGGGCTCACGCGGCGTATACTGGCCGCCGCAAGCCAGGAGGTAGCAGCCATGGTGACGGCGGTGCTCATCGGCGCGGGGGCGCGCGGCAAGGACACATACGGGAAGTGGATCGCGGCCCATACGGACCGCGCGAGGCTCGTCGCCCTGGCCGAGCCCTCCGAGGCTCGCCGCGAGGCCTGCGCGGCCGAGCACCGGATCGAGCCGGGCTACCGCTTCTCGAGCGGGGAGGAGCTCCTCGACCGTCCCCGCCTGGCCGATGCCTGCATCGTGGCCACCCAGGACCGGGACCACACGGCCCCTGCCCTGGCTGCCATGGCCAAGGGCTACCAGGTCCTCCTCGAGAAGCCCATGGCCCCGACCGAGGAGGAGTGCCGCCTCATGGCCGAGGCCGCCCGCGAGGCGGGAGTCGAGCTCCGGGTCTGCCACGTCCTGCGCTACACGCCCTTCTTCTCGGCGATCAAGCGCTGCCTCGACTCGGGAGCCATCGGCGCGGTCGCGACGATCCAGCTTTCCGAGAACGTCGGCTACTGGCACTTCGCCCACTCCTTCGTGCGGGGCAACTGGCGTCGGGCGCGGGACTCCAATCCCCTCATCCTCGCCAAGTCCTGCCATGACATGGATATCCTAGCCTGGCTCGCGGACTCGCCCGCGCGCTCCGTCCAGTCCTCGGGCTCCCTTTCCTTCTATAGGCCCGAGAAGGCCCCGCCCGGAGCCCCCGAGCGCTGCCTCGCGGGCTGCCCCCGCTCCGGCGACTGTCCCTGGGAGGCGACCAGGCTCTACCTCCACGGGACCCCCCTCCTCCAAAGCTACCGGGACTCGCCGGTGCCCGCGCTTCGACTCCTGGCCCGGGCCGCCACCTCGCCCCTCATCCGCGGCCGCGTCGACTGGCGGGAGTGGCCGGCCTCGGTCATCTCCGATGATCCCTCTCCCGAGGCCCGGCTCGAGGCCCTGCGGACCGGTCCCTATGGCCGCTGCGTCTTCCGCTGCGACAACGACGTGGTCGACCGCCAGACCCTCGGCCTCAGCTTCGAGAACGGGGTCGAGGCGAGCTTCTGCCTCCACGGCTTCTCCTTCGAGGAGGCCAGGCGGATCCGCGTCGACGGTTCCAAGGGCAGCCTGGAGGGGCGCTTCGGCCTCTCCGGCTCCCTCCTGGTGCTCCACGAGCATCGGAGCGGGCGCCGTCGGACCCTCCTGCGCCGGGCCGATCTCGGGGGCCATGGCGGGGGCGACGCCGGCCTCATGGACGCCTTCTTCTCCTCGGTCGAGGCGAGAAAGGCCGGCCGAAGCCCGGCGGAGCCCCGTACCTCGGCCGAGGTCTCCCTCGCGAGCCACCGCATCTGCTTCGCCGCCGAACGCTCCCGCCTCGAAGGCAGGAGCGTTCGGCTCGATGAGCCGAAGGCCTGAGCTCCGGCGGGCTCCCGACTCGATGCACTATGCGATTGACAGCGTTCGACTTGGGTGTATACTGGTATGGTGAGCAATCACTCACCATATCGGCAAGGAGAGTGTAATGAGTTACGCCATATCGAGTTACCCCGACGCGCATGAGATTTACACCAAGATCGATGCTCTCATGGCCCAGGCTCCGACCCCGATTAAGAAAGAAGCCATGGACGGCTATCTGAAGTTCTTCTCGGAAGGCTGCCCCAAGGCCAAGGCCAAGGTCGAGGAGGCGAAGCAGTACATTCCCGGCGGGGTCCAGCACAACCTCGCCTTCAACTACCCCTTCCCCCTGGTCATCGACCGGAGCGAGGGGGCTTACCTCTACGACATCGACGGCCATCGCTACATCGACTTCCTCCAGGCCGGCGGCCCGACCATCCTCGGCGGCAACGACCCCGCGGTCCGCGCCCAGGTCATCGAGCTCCTCAACCACGTCGGTCCCTCCACCGGCCTCTTCCACGAGTTCGAGCTCTCCCTGGCCAAGGAGATCAACCGCCACATGCCCGCGGTCGAGATGTTCCGCATGCTCGGCTCCGGCACCGAGTCGGTCATGGCCGCCATCCGCGTGGCCCGGCTCGCGACGGGCAAGCGCAACGTCATCAAGGCCGGCGGGGCCTACCACGGCTGGAGCGACCAGCTGGTCTACAGCCTGAAGGCGCCGAGGACCCGCCGCTTCGAGTCCCACGGCATCCCCGCCTCGGCCCAGCGCCTGACCCGCGAGGCCGCCCCGAACGACCTGGGCTCCCTCGAGCGCCTCCTCCGCCTCAACCGCCTCCGCGGCGGCACGGCCTGCGTCCTCGTCGAGCCCGTGGGCCCCGAGAGCGGCACCCGCCCCCTGGACAAGGACTACAACAAGGGCGCGCGCGAGCTCTGCGACAAGTACGGCGCCCTCCTGATTTTCGACGAGGTCGTCACGGCCTTCCGCGTCGGCCTGGGCGGGGCCCAGGGCTACTTCGGCGTGAGGCCCGACCTCACCTGCTTCGGCAAGATCGTCGCGGGGGGCTACCCCTCGGCCGGCGGCCTGGGCGGGCGCCGCGACCTCGTGCTGCGCATGGCCGCCGGCCTCGAGAGCGGCAAGAAGCGGGCCTACGTCGGCGGCACCATGGCGGCCAATCCCCTCTCGGCGGCGGCGGGCTACTTCACGCTGCGGGAGATCGAGAAGCGCGACGCCTGCGCCGCCGCGGGCAGGGCGGGCGACCGGCTCACGCGGGGCCTGCAGGAGGCCATAGCCCGGAGGGGCCTGCCCTTCGTGGCCTACAACCAGGGCTCCATCTGCCACCTCGAGACCGTGGGCGCCATGTTCCTCAAGATCGACTACCTGCGCATCGCCAAGGTCCTCAAGGAGATCAAGCTGCGCAAGCACCTGATGGAGGAGTACGGGGCGGCCTACGCGGCCGAGGGCCTCGTGACCCTGGCCGGCTCGCGCATGTACACGAGCGCCGCCGATACCGACGAGGTCATCGACGACGCCATCGCCCGCTTCGAGCGGGTCTTCGACGCCGTCGACGCGCCCGCCTCGGCGGCGGGGAGGGGGGCATGAGCATGACCGAGCTCGAGGCCAAGGAGGCCGTGCGCGCCGCCGGCGTGAAGCTCGTCGAGGAGGACCTGGTCGCGGGGACCTGGGGGAACGTCTCGATACGCCTCGGCCCTTCCCTCATGGCCATCACCCCGACGGGCACGGACTACCTGAGCATGAAGGCCGAGGACATCGTCCTTGTCGACCTCGAGACCGGCGAGGCGAGGGGGGGCAAGCCCTCATCCGAGAAGGACCTCCACCGGGAGATATACCGCAGCCGCCCCGAGGTGAACGCCGTCATCCATACCCACTCGATGAGCGCCTCCACCGTGGCGGCGGCGAGGCGCGAGGTGCCGCCCATCCTCGACGACCTCGCCCAGATCGTGGGGCCGAGCCTCCGCGTCGCCGACTACGCCCTGCCCGGGACCGGGAAGATGCGCCGGACCGCGCTCAAGGGGCTCCGGGGCCGGATGGCCGTCCTCCTGGCCAACCACGGGGCCGTGGCCCTCGGCCGCAGCATGGGCGAGGCCCTCACCTGCGCCCGCATCGTCGAGAAGGGCTGCCGTGCCTTCGTCGAGGCCGAGTTCCTCGGCGGGGCCAAGGGCATCAACCGCTTCGAGGCGCGGCTCATGCACGAGGTCTACCTGCGCAAGTACTCGCGCAAGAGCGTGCCCGAGGGCGGCGAGGATGCTCGATGAGCGAGGCCCTCCACGTCCTCGCCTGCGACCTCGGAACCACCGGCGTGAAGACCTGCGTCTACGCCATCGAGAGCTCCGGGGCCCGGCTCGTCGCGAGCGCCTCGGCGGAGTACGGCCTGCGCTTCCTTCCCAACGGGGGGGTAGAGCAGGAGGTCGAGGAGTGGTGGGCGGCCCTGGGCCGCACCACGAGGGCGGCCCTCGAGCGCTCGGGGCTGCGGGCCTCCTCCATCCGCGGCATGGCCTTCTGCTGCCAGATGCAGGGGCTCATCCTGGTCGACGCCGAGGGCCTGCCCGTCCGCCCCGCCATGAGCTACATGGACCAGCGCTCGGGCGAGCAGAAGCGCCGCGGCATCGAGCGGGGCCTCAAGGTGGCGGGCATGGACGTGACGAGGCTCCTGCCCTCCCTCCTGGTCACGGGGGGGGCCTCGGCCAGCGCCAAGGATCCCCTGTGGAAGCACCACTGGGTCCGGGACGAGGAGCCCGAGGCCTTCGCCCGCGCCAGGAAATGGCTCGACGCCAAGGAGTACCTCGTCCTGCGCTGCACGGGCCGGGCCTGCATGACGCCGGATTCGGCCAACGCGACCTTCCTCTACGACACGAGGCCGGGCCATTACGGCTGGAGCGCCCTTTTATGCCGCCTCTTCGAGGTGGACATGGGCATCCTGCCCGAGGTGATCGGCGCGACCGACCTGGCGGGGCCCCTCCTGCCCAAGGCCGCCGCCGACCTCGGCCTCGAGCCGGGGACCCCCGTGTTCGGCGGGGGAGGGGACCTCTCCCTCATCGCCCTGGGCTCGGGGGCCGTCGGCCTCGACCGGGCCCACGTCTACATGGGCACCTCCGGCTGGGTCGCCGCGGTCACGGACCGGCGCCGGGTCGACACCGACGCCATGATCGCCTCGGTCCTCGGCGCGGTGGAAGGCCGCTACAACTACATGTCCGAGCAGGAGACCGCGGGCAAGTGCCTCGAGTGGGTCCGCGACCACCTCGCCCTCGACGAGATCGGGATCTACCTCGGTGCCCGCACCGTGGCCGAGGAGCCCGAGCGCCGCTACGAGTCCCTCTTCGATTTCCTCAGCGAGAAGATGGAGGAGGTTCCGGCCGGCTCGGGAGGCCTGGTGTTCGCGCCCTGGCTCCACGGCAACCGCTCCCCCTTCGAGGACCCCTGCGCCCGCGGCGTCTTCTTCAACATCGGCCTGGGCACGGGCAAGCGGGCCATGGTTCGGGCCGTGGTCGAGGGCGTGGCCTTCCACAGCCGCTGGCAGCTCGATTCGATCCGGCGCAAGGTCCCGGTCGCCGGCCCCCTGCGCTTCGTGGGCGGGGGCGCCCGCTCGCCCCAGATCGCCCGCGTCTTCGCCGACATCCTGGGGGAAACCGTCGAGACCACGGCCAGCCCCCAGAACGCGGGCGCCCTCGGGGCGGCCCTCCTCTGCGCGGCCGGCCTCGGCGCGATCGGCTCCCTGGCCGAGGCGGGCGAGCTCGTGCCGGCCGCCGCCGCCTACGAGCCTCGAGCCGGGAACCGGGAGGTCTACGAGCGGCAGTTCGAGGTCTTCAAGAGCCTGTACCGCGATAACAAGAAGAGCTTCAAGGCCTTGAACGCGACTTCATAGGGCAGGAAAAAGAAAAGGCGTAAACGCGGAGGGCGCGGAAAGCGAAGGAGGAAGGAGGGAGCGCGGCAGGCGCGAAGGATCGGGGGGCTCAGGGCCTCTCGGCGGCGCCCAATGCCCGGTAGATGAAGGCCGAGACCGCCTCGACCACGGAGGCCGGATCCTCGTCCGCCCCCTCGCCGAGGAAGAGCCGGAGGCGCTGCTTGTAGTATTCCGAGCCGAAGGAGAACTGCACCATGAGGAAGAGGTCGTCGAGGCAGAAGGCCGCGGCGGCCTCGTCGCAGCCGGGGGCTACCTCGCCCGCCAGCTTCGCCTCGGCCACCATGGCCCGGTACCGGGTAGCCGCCACGCTCTCGATGCTCCTCGACAGGCCCAGGGCGAGGGGGCCGAGCTCCTCGGTCGTGCAGTCGATGTAGATGCGGACCATGTCGGGATCGGAGCGGGAGGACTCCACCGCCGCCTCGAGGAGGGCCCGCACCCGGGCGCGGAAGCCGCGCTCGCGCCCGATGATGCCGCCTATCGTCTCCTCGAGGTACTCGTGGCTCCGCTCGATGATGGCGAGGAAGATGTCCTGCTTCGTGCGGAAGTACTTGTAGAGGGCCCCGACGCTGATGCCGGCGGCGCGGGCTATGTCGTTGACGTTGGCCCCCGCGAAGCCCCGCTCCGCGAAGGCGCGCTTGGCCGCGTAGAGGACCCGCGCGCGCTTGTCCTCCGGCAGCCGCGCGAAGATCGGGGTCCAGCGCGCCGGGAATTCGGGGCTCTCGTCCACGGCCATGCCTTTCGCGCCCCTCCCCGCGGGCGGGGCCGCAGCCCGATACTACACGCCGGGCGGCCAGGGCCGCAAGGCCGCGCCGCCCCGGGATCCTGCCCCGGGGAGGCGCCGCGCGGCCCGGGGCCGCGGCTCACAGGTCGTCCGCGTAGTCTCCCGCGATGATCCGCTCGATGGCCTGGACGTTGCGCTCGAGGATGAGCTCGTAGAGCCGCCGGCCCTTGTCGGCGCTCGCGGCTCCCGGATCCCCGTTCAGGGCCTCGGGGAAGCGGGACTCGAGGGTGCCCGGGCCGGCGAGGGGGCTCAGGAAGCCCTTGCGCATGTGGCGGCGGGCCGCGCCCATCTCGACCAGGGACTCGTCGAGGGCGAGGACGAGGGAGGTCTCGTCCTCGCCGGCGTGGCCCTGGGTCCCGCAGACTCCGAGGATGTCGCGGGAGTAGTGGAGCCAGTACGATATCGCCGCCGCCACCGTCCCCGCCGCGCCGATCCGGTCGCAGGCGACGGAGAGCATGGCGATGTTGCCCCCGTGCCCGTTCATGAAGACGACGCGCTTGGCCCCCCACTTCGCGAGGCCGAGCCCGACCTCGGCGTAGAGCGAGATCAGGGTCTCGGCGGCGATGCTGACCGTGCCCGGGAAGGCCGCGAGGGAGGGGGTGTAGCCGTAGTGGATCGGGGGCGCCACGACGACGCGGTCGCCGAGCCGGGCCTCGAGGTCGGCGCAGAGCCGCTCGGGGATCATGCAGTCGGTGCCGAGGGGGCAGTGGGGCCCGTGGGCCTCGAGGCTCCCCACCGGGACGATGAAGGCCTCGGCGCCGCGGGTCTCCTCGGCGTAGCGGCCCGAGCGGATGCGGTCTAGGTACATGCTTCCTCCCTTACCTGCTGTACGAAAGGATACGGTCGCGGTAGGCGGCCGCGTCGAGGCTCCGGACGAAGGCCAGCGCGAAGTCCTTCGCGGCGGCGTAGTCGGAGTAGTCCATGATGCTCGAGTTCGTGTGGATATAGCGGGAGGGCACCCCGACGGTCATGGACGGGCAGCCCGAGCGTGCGGTGTGGATCTCCCCGGAGTCCGTCCCCCCGAGTGCCATGAAGTACTGGTGGGGGATCTTCCGCTCCTCGCACAGGCCCACCGCGTAGCGGAACAGGCCGCGATGGGTGATCGAGGTCCGGTCGATGAAGCGCATGAGGGCTCCCTTGCCCTGCTGGCCGAACTCGAGCTCGTCGCCCTGGTTGTCGTTGGCGGCCGAGGACTCGAAGACGATCGCCACGTCGGGCTCGATGGCGAAGGCCGAGGTGCGCGCCCCGCGGAGCCCCGACTCCTCCTGCACCGTGGCGCCGATGTAGAGGTCCACGGCGAGCCTATCCGCGGCGACCTCCCGGAGGACGTCGACGGCGAGGGCGCAGCCGAAGCGGTTGTCCCAGGCCTTGGCCAGGAGCTTCTTGCCGCCCAGGAGGGGGACGAAGGGGCCGTCCACGACGATCATGTCGCCGGGCCTGATCCCGAGGGACAGCACCTCCTCGCGGCTCTCCGTCCCGATGTCGACCAGCATCTGGTCGACGGAGAGCAGGCGCTTCGCCGAGTCCTCCGGGAGGAGGTGCGGCGGGATGGAGGCTACGGCTCCCGGGTAGGCCAGGCCGGTCTGGCCGGAGTAGACCTTGACCCGCTGGGCCATGATCACGTGCTCCCAGGTCCTGCCGACCGGGAATATCCTGATGAGCCCCTTGGGCGTGATCTGCTTGACGAGGAAGCCGACCTCGTCCATGTGGCCCGACATCATGAGCCGGGGCGCGCCCTTCACGCCGCAGCGCTTGACCGCGAAGACCGAGCCAAGGTTGTCGTAGACGAGCTCGTCCGCGTGCTTGGACAGCTCGGCCTTCATGAAGTCGCGGACGGCCATCTCGTGGGCGGCGACGCCCGGGATCTGCGTGAGGGTCTCGAACAGCCGGAGCTGCTCCTTGTCGGGAATCATGATCGCTCCTTGGAAAGTTATTCGAAATCAGCCGCGCGGCGGCAGGCGACGAAATGCCCGGGGGCCGCCTCCGCGAGCGGGGGGTCCGACTCGAGGCATTCGGGCCGGGCGAACTCGCAGCGCGGCGCGAAGCGGCAGCCCGGCTTGGGGTCGATGGGCGAGCTGATCTCGCTCCGGAGGATGATGCGCTTCTTCCTCGCCCCCGCCTTGGGGACGGGGATCGCGGAGAGCAGGGCCTGGGTGTAGGGGTGGAGGGGCTTGCGGAACAGCTCCCGCGTCGGGGCCTTCTCGATCAGCTGGCCCAGGTACATGACGGCGATGTCGTCCGAGATGTGCTTGACGACGGAGAGGTCGTGGGTGATGAAGAGGTAGGTGAGCCCGAAGCGCTCCTGGAGGTCCTGCAGGAGGTTGAGGATCTGCGCCTGGATGGACACGTCGAGGGAGGAGACGGGCTCGTCGCAGACGATGAAGCGCGGCTCGAGGGCGAGGGCGCGGGCGATGCCGATCCGCTGCCGGCGGCCCCCGTCCAGCTCGTGGGGATAGGCGTCGTAGAGCCTGCCGGCGAGCCCGACCGTCTCCATGAGCTCGCGCACCTTGGCCTCGTGCTCCGCGCCGCCCTTGACCTTCCGGAAGATCCTGAGCGGCTCGCCTATGATCGTCGCGACCGTGTGCCTCGGGTTGATCGAGGCGTAGGGGTCCTGGAATATCATCTGCATCCGGGAGCGGAGCTCCTTCAGGCGATCCGGCGGGAGCCCGGTCACCTCGACCCCGTCGAAGCGCACGGAGCCCGAGCTCGGCTCGTGGAGCCTGAGGAGGACCCTGCCGGTCGTGGACTTCCCGCAGCCCGACTCGCCGACCATGCCGAGGGTCTTGCCCGCGTCGATGGAGAAGCTCAGGCCGTCGACCGCGTGGAGCCTGCCCTTGGGGACGTCGAAGTACTTCTTCAGGTCGCGGACCTCGAGGAGGGGGCCGCCGCCCGGAACGGGATCGCTCATCGTCCTTCCTCCTTGCCGCCGCCGAACAGGTGGCACTTCACGCGATGGCCGCCCTCCTCCGAGTCCGAGGGGCGCTCGGCCTGGCAGCGCTCGGTGGCCCGCGGGCAGCGGGGCGAGAAGAAGCAGCCCGCGGGAAGGTCCGTCGGGTCGGGCATGAGCCCGGGGATCGGCGTCAGGCGGTCGCTCTCCTCATCGAGGTTCGGCAGGGATCCGAAGAGCCCGATCGTGTAGGGGTGGCGGGGGTCCCCGAAGACCTGGTCCACCGTGCCGTACTCCACGACCTCGCCGGCGTACATCGTGGCGACGTGGTCGCAGTTCTCGGCCACGATCCCGAGGTCGTGCGTGATCATGACGACCGAGGTCCCGAATTTCTTGATGAGCTCGCTCATCATCTCGAGGACCTGGGCCTGGATCGTGACGTCGAGCGCCGTCGTGGGCTCGTCGGCGAGGAGGAGCTTCGGGTTGCAGGCGAGGGCGATCGCTATGACCACCCGCTGCTTCATGCCGCCGGAGAACTGGTGGGGGTAGTCGCGCGAGCGCGAGGCGGGGATGCCCACGAGCTCGAGCATCTCGCCCGCCCTGCGCTCCGAATCCTCGCGCGGCAGGCCCTCGTGCCTGCGGACCGTCTCGGCGATCTGCTCGCCGACGGTGATGAGGGGGTTCAGCGCGGTCATGGGGTCCTGGAAGATCATGGCGATCTCCTTGCCCCTGACCTCGCGCATCTCCTCGGGCCGCAGGGCGCGGATGTCCCGCCCCTCGAAGAGGATGGTGCCGGAGACGATCTTGCCCTGCGGCTCCTGCACCATGTCGAGCACGGAGAGCGCGGTGGTGGTCTTGCCCGCGCCCGTCTCGCCGACCAGGCCGAGGACCTTGCCGCGCTCCAGCGACAGGGAGAGGCCGTTGACCGCCCGGACCGTCTCGCGGTCCGAGGAGTAGTGGACCACGAGGTCCCGGATGTCGAGTATAGCTGCCATGGTAGCCGCCTAACGCTTCAGCTTGGGGTCGAGCGCGTCGCGCAGGCCGTCGCCTATGAGGTTGTAGGCGAGGACCGTGACGACGATCGCCAGGCCGGGGGCGAAGAGGGTATGGGGCGCGTACTGGATGAATTCGCGCGCCTCCGAGAGCATGTTCCCCCACTCGGGCTTGGGCGGAAGGATGCCGAGGCCGAGGAAGGAGAGGGACGAGGCCCACAGTATCGAGGAGCCGACGTTCAGCGTCGACTGGACGATGAGGGGCGAGGCGATGTTGACGAGGATGTGCTTGAAGACGATGCGCGAGTCGGAGGCGCCGATGCACCGGGCGGCCTCGACGAATTCCTGGTCCTTCACCGTGATGATCGAGGCGCGGACGATCCGGATGTAGCCCGGCACCATGGAGGCGCTGATCGCGATGAGGAGGTTGAAGAAGCTGTTGCCCAGGGCCGCGACGATCGCGATGGACAGGAGGATCGTCGGGATCGAGAGCAGGATGTCCGTGGCCCGCATGATGATCGTGTCGAAGGCCTTGCCCTTGTACCCTGCCAGGGCCCCGAGGGCGCCGCCCGAGACGAGCGCCATGGCGACCGTGACGAAGCCGATGACCATGGACACCCGCGCCCCGTGGACTATGCGCCCGAGGATGTCGCGGCCGTAGTTGTCGGCCCCCAGCAGGTAGCGGTGCTCGAGCTCCGCCTCGCCCTCGTAGACCGTGCCCGACTCCAGGGGCTTGAGGAAGGCGTTGTCGAGCTGGTTCGAGGTGACGAAGCCGTAGTCGAAGAACGCGTCCGCCAGGGCCGCGACGGAGGCGAACACGAGGACCACGGCGAGGCTCGCGGTGGCGAGCTTGTTCCGGGAGAAGCGCCTCCAGAACTGGCCGAGGTTCCTGCCCGCCCTGGCCAGCGCGCGGAGGGGCTTACTTCCTGAAGAGGCGCTTGAGCGCATCGGCGAGCTCCTTTCCGGGGGCCTTCTTCCTCCCGCTCTGAACGGCCGTCTTGATGCGCGGATCGATGAGGCCGTACATGATGTCGACGAAGAGGTTCACGAGGGTGAAGATGATCGCGACGAAGCAGACCGACCCGAGTATCTGCGGGGTGTCCTTCTGGTAGATGGCGTCGACCATGATGGAGCCGATGCCGGGGTAGGAGAAGATCTTCTCGGTGAGGACGGCTCCTCCGAGCAGGTGCCCGAACTGCAGGCCGGCCACGGTGATCACCGGTATGAGCGCGTTGCGCAGCGCGTGCTTGCGCACGACGAGCCGCTCGCCCAGGCCCTTCACGCGGGCGGTGCGGATGTAGTCCTGGCGCATGACCTCGAGCATGGAGGAGCGGGTCATCCTCATGATGATGGCCATCGAGTTCATGCTGAGCGTGACTATCGGCAGCGCGAGCGACAGGGCGTTGGAGGGGTTCGCCATGGCCGGCAGCATCCCCAGCCTGTTCGCGAAGAAGTAGATGAGGACCATCGCGAACCAGAAGACCGGCATGGACGCGCCCAGGAGGGCGAGGACGGTGAAGGCCATGTCGACGGTCGAGTAGGGCCTCGTGGCGGAGATCACGCCCACGGGCACGCCGACCGCGAGGGCCAGCGCGAGGGCGCCGATCGCGAGGATGACCGTGTTCGGGAAGGACGAGAGTATGAGCTCGAACACGATGCGGTTCGTGACGTAAGAGCGGCCGAGGTCGCCGAAGGCGAGGCCGCGGTAGCCGAATTCGGGATGCTTGTAGCCGAAGAGGAAGTGCAGGTACTGGGCGAGGAAGGGGCGGTCGAGGCCCATGTCGGCGCGCATCTGGGCGTAGGCGGCTGGAGTCGCGTTGGAGCCGAGCACGATCTGCGCCGGATCGCTCGGCGTCAGGTACATGAGCGAGAACACGATGAAGGTCACGCCGAGCAGGACCGGGACCAGCATGAGGACGCGACGTGCAGCGTACTTGAGCATCGCTTTATCCTGGGGAAGGGATGCCCCCCGCCGCGGGCGGCGGGGGGCGGCGCCGGGGAGGCCGGGGCGCGGGGCCCCGGCTCCCGAGGGCGCCTTCGGGCTAGAACTTCCTGGTCAGCTTGTGCACGTCGACGAGCTTGGTCTTGAACAGGGCCGCCTCGAGGTTGCCCAGGCGGGGGTGGGTCCCGAAGATGGCCTTCTCGTTGACCATGGGGAAGTAGGGCTTGTCGGCCATGAGCTGGTTCTGGGCGGCGACGTAGGCGGCGGCCCTGGCCTTCTGGTCGATCGAGTAGCGGCCCTTCTGGATGCTCTCGTTGACGAGGTCGTTGTTGTACAAGGCGGAGTTCATGCCCGTGCCGATGGACTCCCCGTTGAAGATGATGCAGGTGTAGTCGGGGTCCATCGTCGGCGTGTACCAGCCGGTGACGATCATGTCGTAGCCCTCGCCCTTCTTGCCCATCTGGGTCACCTGGGAGCCGACCATGGGGACGACCTTGACGAGGTCCACGCCGAGGGTCGTCTTGACCTGGTCCTTGATGTTGTTCGCTATCTTCACCCGGTCGGTGATGTTGCCCGTGGCGAGGACGACGCACTCGGGCGCGAGCTTGGCCTTGAAGGCGGGGGAGAGCTTGTCGAAGTAGGCCCGGGCCTTGGCCCGGTCGAAGTACCAGCTCTTCTCCTTGAACTGGGCGATGGGGCTGTCCGCGGCGGGAGCGTCCACGTAGCCGACGAAGCCGGGCTGCATCATCTGGTTGGCGGGGACGCCGGCGCCGTTGAACAGGTCGACCTGGCGGATGAAGGGCACGGGGTTGATGGAGTGGAAGATGGCGTTGCGCAGGTTGGTCGAGTCGAGCGTCTCGTACTTCCCGGTGAGGTCGAGCTTGCCGTCGCGGAGCTGGCCCACGAGGGGCGAGTTCATGTTGAAGGAGCCGTACCAGATCATGACGCCGGGCATGCTCGTGATGACGACGCCGCTCCTCTCCATCTGCGAGAAGTCGAGCTTGGAGAGGTTGAAGGCGATGTCGACCTCTCCGGTCATGAGGACGTTGTTGACCTGGGGCTGCTCGGAGATGGTCTTGAACTGGACCTTCTTGAAGCCGATCGTGGAGGCGCCGCCCCACCAGGCCTCGTTGCGCTCGACGTTGATCTCCTGGGGATTCGGCCAGGAGACGAACTTGTAGGGGCCGGTCCCGACGACGATCTTGGTGCCGTAGTCGGCGCCCGCGGCCTCGACGGTCTGGCTGTCCTCCATGCCGGAGCAGAAGTGGGCGAGGATGTTGAGGGCCGGGCCGTAGGGGGCGGGCGTCATGTTCTTGGCCCGGTCGGCCCAGGAGGTCATGGCGACGGTCGCGAGCTCGGCGCTCTTGAGCTTGCCGAAATGGATCCTGATCGTGTGCTCGTCGACCTTGTCCACGGCCATGATCGCGGAGAACATGCTCTTGGCGGAGGACTTCGGGTGGTGGAGGATGCGGTTGAAGGAGAAGATGGCGTCGTCCGCCGTGAAGTCGTTCCCGTTGTGGAACTTGATGCCCTTCTTCAGCGCGATCGTGTAGACGGTGCCGTCCTTGGATACGCCGCCGTTCTCGACCGTGGGGATCCGCTCGGCGAGGACGGGGAAGAACTTGTCGTCGATGCCCATGCCGAAGAGGGGCTCGTTTATCTCCCGCATCACCTGCGCCTCGTTGAGCGTGGTGTAGATGCTGGGATCGAGGGGCTGGCAGGGCCCGCCGAGGACGAACATCAGGGTGTCCGGGTCCCTGCCCTTCAGGGCGGGGCCCTTGGCCCCCGCGGCCAGGGCCGACTGGGCGCCGAGGGCCGCCAGTGCCGCGATGAGCGCGATGCTTCGTTTCATGCTAGTACCTCCTAGATACTGGGGACCGTGGGATGGGGCCGCGCTCCGTCACTCGCCGTCGGGCTCGCCCGAGAGGCGGGCGTAGCCCCTGCCCTCGAGGGCGAGCACCTCGCCGAGGCGCGAGACAGCCAGGGCCTTGTCGGAGAGGAAGAGCAGGTTGACGAAGATCTGCACGACGGCGATGAGGCCGACGAAGGAATTGGTCAGGAGGAGGGAGTTGTTCTCGCAGCGGACCGCCGCGTCCGCGAGGCGGTAGGCCGGGCAGCGCGGCGAGTCGGTGAAGAGGAAGAGCCGCGCGCCCCGCTCCTTGGCCTCGGCCGCGACGTGGAGGGCCTCGCGGGAGTAGGGCGGGAAGGTCAGGAGGAAGAGGGCGTCGCCCTCCTCGAGGGCGCGAAGCTTGGGGGAGAAGTCCGAGACGGCTCCCGTCAGGGCCGTCACGCCCTTGCTTTGGGTGCAGGACAGGGCGTGCTCGAGGATGCCGATGACGTGCCTGGTCACGCCGAAGCCGCAGAGGAAGATCCTGCCGGCGGCGGCGACGCCCTCGACCATGGCCTGCAGGTCGGCCAGGGAGAGGGCTTCGAGGGTCTTCTTGAGATTCCCGATCTCGTTCTCGCAGAGCTGCTCGAGCTGGGCCCCGCTCGGCAGGGCGTCGAGCCCGCTGAGCGCCACCTTCTCGATGGGGCTCAGGCGCTGCTTGATCTCCTCCTGGATAGTCCGCTTGAGCTCGGCCCAGCCGCCGAAGCCGAGGCTCCTCGCGAAGCGCACGAGGGTGGCGTTGGAGACGCCGATCGCCGCGCTCTGCTCGTAGATCGAGGAGAAGGCCACGCCCTGCGCGTTCTCGAGTATGTACGAGGCGATCTTCCGGTTGATCGGCTGCATGTCCGGAAGCGCGGTCTCGAGCCGTTCCACGATCTGCATCCCTGGGTCCCTCGCTCCTGATCTTATGATATGGAACAAAAGTTTCAGAATGGTCACATGGAAAAATAAATATGTCAAGAAAAAAGAAGCGGAAGGCTTTGTGATACAGAGGGGGGCGAGAGGCCGAGGCCGCAGCTTGCTTTGATTCGGATCTAGGGAAGGAGGAGTCGGGATTCAAGCGCGGAGGGAGGGGATCAGGAAGCGTCCAGGGCGCTTACTACCTACACTATAAACTACACCGTTTTTCGCCTAATACATTGAACTTATAGTAATTCCTTATGGCATATAAGCGTCGGAGGGGAGTCGAACCCCCATCTCAAGCTTGGAAGGCTTGGGTAATAGCCGCTATACGACCGACGCGAGACCTAGTACCAGTACCATGGCCGGGAGCGGAGGGTCAAGTCTGAGGGCTAGCCGTGCAGGCCTCGACGGCCTCGATCAGATCCTCCCGCCGCCATGGTTTATTGATGATCCGCTCCGTTCCCGCTTCTTTTTTGACCCGCTCGATGGCCCGGAGGTCGGCCTGGCCCGTGACGAGTATGGTGCGGACGGAGGGGAAGCGCCGCTTGGCCGCGATGAGGAGCTCGTCGCCCTTCATCCCCGGCATGAGCCAGTCCGAGAGGATGAGCTTGAGGTCGATGGACTGGGCCGCGAGCTGATCCATGGCCTTGAAGGCGTCCTCGGCGTTGGAGGCGGTCTCATAGATGAAGCGCTGCTTGAAATGGTTCTTGAGCTCCTGGCGGATCGAAAGGAGGATGATGGCCTCGTCGTCGACGCAGAGGATGGCTTGTTGCGGCATGGCGGCCCTCTACCCCCACGATAGTCGAGATCGGGGGGCCGATCAATAGCGGGACCGGCGGGGGGCCTTGCCCGATCCGCTCCTCGAAGCCGTGCAAGCCGGGAGGAAATGCCTATACTTGGTGGCAGGGTTACGGGGCGCAGGAGGTAGGCATGGCAGAGGCTCGCGCGAAGTTCCTCAAGATTCTGAAAGCCGAGCTCGAGGACCTCCTCGAGGACATCGACCTCGTCGAGCGAAAAGCGGCGGACAGGCTTGCGCGGTCGGAAATCACCGACTATGTTTACTTGGAAAACGACGGCCTTTTCAAGCTCGAGGCGCAGGCGGTGCGCGATCTCATCGCGGTAATTGACGGAATCGACCTCGTACGTTATACAACTACGGACGATCTTGCCCGCGGGCTCGACGCCCGCGCCAGGGAAAGGCTCCGCGCGAACGAGGATCCCGAAGCCGTGTACCGGCTCTTCGCCCGAAAGATGAAAAAGGTCCGCGACTATATCGAAAGCGGGGAGCGCGCCGATGCAGGCGAGCTCCCATGAGAGGGGAGCATGGACATCCAGCTTCAGGAACTGCTCGATAAGATCCGCAGCGAGGGGCTCGACGCGGCCCAGAAAGAGTCGTCGCGCATCGTGGGAGAGGCCGAGTCGAAGCGGGCCGCCATCCTGGCCGAGGCCGAGAAGGAGGCCAAGGCCCTGCGCGCGAAGGCGGAGGCGGACGCGGCGAGGGCCGAGGAATCGGGCAAGGCAGCCCTCAGCCAGGCGGCCCGCGACCTGATCATCGCCTTCCGCGACGGCATCGCCGGCTGCCTCGCGGCCATCGTCAAGGCCGAGGTTGCCGCCGCCTACGGCCCCGAGGTCGTGGCCGAGGCCCTTCCCCATGTCCTCAAGGCCATGGCGGCTGGCGGCGACCTCGAGCTCCTCCTTCCGCCCGAGCAGGCCAAGAAGCTCGACGCGCGCCTGCTCGAGCGCCTCTCCGCCGAGCTCAAGCGCGGCCTCAGCATCCGCCCCTTCCCCGGCCTCGACGCGGGCTTCCGGATCGCGGAGAAGGGCGGGGCGGCCTACTACGATTTCTCCGCGGCCGAGCTCTCCGAGCTCCTCGCTCGCCGCCTCAATCCTCGGCTCGCCGAGGCCGTCCGGAGCGCCGCCAAGGGGATCTGAGGCGTGAGCCACTACTACTACTTTGCGGCGACCCTGCCGACCCTCCAGTTCGGCGCCGCTCCGCCCCTCTCGAGCGAGGGCTTCCTCGAGCGCTGCTCGCGCTTCGCCTCCGGGCCGGAGCTCGAGGCCCTGCGCGCCGCGGTCCTGGCCTCGCCCTTCGCGGGGCCGCCCCCGGCCTGCCTCGGGCTCTCGCCCCTCCTCGAGGGCTACTACGCCTGGGAGCGGGCTTTCCGGGCCGCCTTGGCCCGGCTCAGGGCCGCCCGGCTCGGCCGGGCGGCCCCGCCACCGCCTCCCCTCGGCGCCGGGGGCTCGGTCCTCGACTCGGTCGAGGCCCAGGCCAGGGCCGCGGCCCAGGCCGCGAGCCCCCTCGAGGGGGAGCTCGCCGTCGAGCGCGAGCGCTGGGCGGCCATCCAATCCTTCCTCGGCTACGATCCATTCGGCTTCGAGGCGGTGGCGGCCTACCGCCTCCGCCTCCAGTCCCTCGAGCGCCTCGCCTCCTTCGACGCGGAGCGGGGCGACGCGGGCTATCGCGGCGTCTACGCCGCCATACTCGGCGCGGCGAGCGCAATCGACCTGAGCGGAGATCCACAATGACGAAGACAATCGGGGCGGTGACGGGCGTCAACGGCAACATGGTCACCGCGAGAGCGCAGGGCACCGTCTCCATGAACGAGGTGGCGTACATCGCCGCCGGCTCCGGCGCGGGCGCCAAGAGGCTCAAGAGCGAGGTCATCCGCATCCGCGGCGACGTCGTCCAGGTCCAGGTCTTCGAGATGACCAAGGGGATCAAGATCGGGGACGCCGTCGAATTCACGGATGAGATGCTATCCGTCGAGCTCGGGCCCGGCCTCCTCGGCCAGGTATTCGACGGCCTGCAGAACCCCCTGCCCAAGGTCGCCGAGGCCACCGGCAACTTCCTCGAGCCCGGCGTCTACCTCGAGGCCCTGCCCCGCGAGCGGAAATGGGCCTTCACGCCCGCGGCCAAGGCCGGCGACCGACTCGAGCGGGCCGACCTCGTCGGCACGGTGCCGGAAGGCTCCTTCACCCACCGGGTCATGGTGCCCTTCCAGCTCCTCGGGACCTACTCGCTGAAGTGGGTCGCCCCCGCCGGGGAGTACGGGGTCGACGAGGTGGTGGCCCGCCTCGACGACGGCAAGGGCAAGGAGATCCCCCTCACCATGTCCTTCCGCTGGCCGGTCAAGCGCGGCGTCGACTGCTTCGCCGAGCGCCTGCGGCCCACGGAGCCCATGGTCACCAAGACCCGCATCATCGACACCTTCTTCCCGGTCGGGAGGGGAGGGACCTACTGCATCCCCGGCCCCTTCGGCGCGGGCAAGACCGTGCTCCAGCAGGTGACCAGCCGCAACGCCGACGTCGACATCGTCATCATCGCGGCCTGCGGCGAGCGCGCCGGCGAGGTCGTCGAGACCCTGAAGGAGTTCCCCGAGCTCCTCGACCCCCGCACCGGCCGCTCCCTCATGGAGCGCACCGTCATCATCTGCAACACGAGCTCCATGCCGGTCGCCGCCCGCGAGGCCTCGGTCTACACCGCGGTGACCATAGCCGAGTACTACCGGCAGATGGGCCTCCACGTCCTCTTGCTCGCCGATTCGACGAGCCGCTGGGCCCAGGCCATGCGCGAGATGTCCGGCCGCCTCGAGGAGATCCCCGGCGAGGAGGCCTTCCCCGCCTACCTCGAGTCGGTCATCGCCGGCTTCTACGAGCGGGCGGGCATCGTCCGCCTCAAGGACGGGAGCACGGGCTCGGTCACCATCGGCGGCACGGTATCCCCCGCCGGCGGCAACTTCGAGGAGCCGGTCACCCAGGCCACCCTCAAGGTCGTCGGCTCCTTCCACGGCCTCTCGCGCGAGCGCTCCGACGCCCGCAAGTACCCGGCCATCCA
>ENA-UOWG01000324-UOWG01000324.1-activated-sludge-metagenome-genome-assembly--contig:-NODE-324-length-68222-cov-14.877947_pt1 | contig 68222 bp, 44 predicted proteins | sample MGYA00238147_ERZ761563 | MGnify/ENA primary metagenome ERZ761563 (study PRJEB28884, sample SAMN05720216) | anaerobic digester metagenome | isolation source: active sludge of municipal...
AGTGGCTGGTTTTGAAGTGCTATTCGCTGGCTGGTTTTGAAACGCTCGGTGACAACGTTCCGTCTTATAGTATTTCCCAGTCGTCTTTCACGAGATTGGCTTCACCAGGGCCACAACATGTTGCATCGGTTAAGAGGGGATTATATGAAACTGATGTTTCAGGTTATCCCTGAATCGGATAAGTCCCCCTGCCCATTCTAAACTGCTCGGGATTGATTCTGCGACAGGGGCTATTTGCAGGACTATTGCATGTCAACTGCTTCGCTGTTCTGAATATGGACAGGTTCTTTATAACCTTCTATCCTGTTTCCGCGAATCACGACATCGGCGGCATTTCCTATGTAGATTGCCCGCGCCCCTTTTCCCTGGATCAGGTTGTCCGCGATGGTGATCCGGCGGATAAGGTCTTTGACGGATGAATTGTCGGCAAGGACGCCCACCATTATGGCATGCGCTCCCTTGATCCGTCCGTCGCCGTCTTCGCCGCAGTTCAGGATGCGATTGTTGCGGATTGTGACATCCGAAGGCGGTACGCCCTCGCCCCAGTCGGCTTCGGCGCCGACCTGGATTGCCGTGCCCGTGATGCCGTCGAACACGCAGTCTTCAATGACGACGTCGCGGGTTTTGATCAGAAGGGCGCGCGCGCGATGGTTGCGGAAATCGCATCCTCGAATCCGCACGCGCGGCAGGGCGCTTGTGTTGACCAGCATGAATGGGGACGTATCTGCGGGAAGTTCGCCGTCAAGCGCCAGGTATGAACAGAACTGCGCCTCGTCGGGGGACACGGAAATCACCTTGTAAGCGCGCACGGGTTTAAGCGTTCTCCGTTCAACCAGTTCGAGGGTATCGCCCGGTTCGGGATGGTCGAGGTATTGGGAATGGGTGCCCAGTTCGCTGCGATCCAACCTGAGAGCGCATGATTTCGGATCGGCTCCTTTTTCAATTCTGAAATAGTAGACATGAATGTTCGTGGAATCGTCGCCCTGGCCCTCAAAGCGGCAGTTTTCAAATGTGATCAAGCCTCTGCATGATATGAAGTGAGTGGCGTCGGTATTAGTTGATATATGCAATCCCGGGCGGGGAATAACACGCAATTCATTCATCGCGATATTGGCGGAGCGATGTCCGACTATTCCCATCCCGGCGTGGGATCGGATTGTGACATCCGAGACGGCAATGTTTTCACAATGTTGAATCAGGATTGCCGGGCGGAAGTGGAAACTGTGCCAGAATATTGCTTCCATGCCGGCCATGTCGGGATTGCACTTCGCGCGGATCCTCAATGTTTGCGGCGCGATCAAATCGCTCGGTCCGCCCGATATGCCTCCCGATCGTATGCGCTCCGCCCTATGATCCCACCACATGATGCGAGGCATGATGATGTCGGGGCAGACGGGAAACTCGTCGGAGAATTTTACGTCATAGCTCCCATCGCCGACAGCGATGATGGTTCCGACGCTGAAGGGAGGACGCCGGTAGTCAATGGTCAGTCCCTTGAGTGTAACATTCCTGCAATCGAGGAGCGAAACCGATTCCATCCATCCGTCGCAGATCAGTTCCGCTCCGGTCGCTTCTATCACGAGATTGTCGGCGCCGGCGAAATCAAGGCCTTTCACATAATCGAAGTTGGGGCGATAGACGACGTCCTGCGGGTTCCCGCCGAGGCGGCCGGCAATTGCGTCATCCTGCAATTTGACCGCCTTATCGTCGCGAAGGATGTATTGTCCCGGCGGGATCAGCAGACGTTTTGCTCCGCCTTTTACGCAGGCGGCCACGGCGCGGCGGAGCGCGTCGGCGCAGTTCTCGCCGGTGTCAGGTTTTGCGCCGTGTTCAAGCACGGATATCGTATCTTTGTCGCTCATGTATTTCTCCGCGGGCGCAGGCTTTTCCGCCGCGCAGCCAAGCCCAAGAACAAACAGGATGATGCCGATGCAACGCTTCATGTGAAGTACCAGGCAGGATTTCATTTAAAACAGGGGAGGAAGATTCCGGAACATCAGAAAATGCGCTCCGAACCGGCGGCTTTTTACATCAGAATCCACGGAAATTACAAGAGCGAGAAAGCTCCGGATCGGGATAAGTTCGTCCAGCCCGCGCCGATAAGTTGGCCGAATATCGTGATGGGGAGGCGGACGTCATTCCAAATCGAAACTCAACACTGTGCCTTCGGCCAGGGCAAGGATGTCGTCCGCATTCGCCAGGTCAAGCGGGGTGAGAAGTCCGGTTTCGGATATCTCCCCACGCAGGAAACGGTCTGCGATATGCGCGGGCAGACACGCCGTGGAGACCGCGCCGTCGCGAAACTTGATGAAATGTGACGCAGTCTTATCCGGGCTGCGCGCCGTGACCATCAGCAGACATTCAGCCCCTATTCCGGATGCAATCGCCTTTGCAGTATCGCGATCGTTTATGCGGCGCATGACAGACTCGATCAGGCGATAAGCCCATTTTCGGCGGTCAGGCCGAAGCAGTCGCACGATTTCCAGCAACCAGGTCGGCATATCGCCCATGTAGAACCATGTGTGGAATTCCCTGAGAGGATATCGCGCCGGGATGGTCAGGGCGTCAATTGTCGGAACTTCAAGCAGACTATGCAGCCCAAAGTGTTCCGGCAAATCAAAATGCTTTGTGGACCGGCCAATGACAATCGGCGCGGGCTTGCCTCCGCGCAGGGCGACGGGGGAAGCCGCGGCTTCGATGATGCCGCCCATCATGGAGGCCAGCCCGGAATCCGCATAGGCGTGGCGCATCTGCGCCCAGCAGCAGTCAACCGCGATAGAGTCCGGATATCGCTCCAATGCGTGCGCAATCAGCAGCGTTGAGAGTCCGGGTATTGATCCGGCAGCCGTGATCATCGGAACATCCTTCCGGCGGGCTGACGCATCGAGTTCCATCAGATTCCGGTAGTGGAGTTGCTCGTTGGCGCAATCCAGGTATGGTTTTCCGCATTCGATGACGGTTCCGGCAATCATCGCCCCGCTGACGGGAAAAGGCCCGACGGCGTTGATGACGAATGACGCTTCCGCGCAGGCCTTTCCAAGCGACGGCGCGTCTGTCGCGTCGAGCGTGAGGGGTGTTGCGCGATCGCTGCCGATCTCTTCCAGCAAAGCCGCAAGCCTTTCTCCGCTGCGCCCCGCCGCGATTATGGAATAACCGGTTCTCTCAGCAAGCCGGCGAACAATCGCGCGCCCCGCAAGGCCATAAGCTCCCAAAACAAGGACGCGGTCATTTGGCTGCATTGATATCGGCCTCATGCGCTGCCGGAAGCGATTGCGTCTTTGGCTCAGATGGAGAGACAATCAGACAAGAAATGACTATAATGCCTTCCGGTAGCGGAGTGAAGAGGTTTAGATAATGGACGCCCCGTCAGATGACGGAAAAGGAATCAAGCCGGATGGAGGAGCATGATGAGAATCCGGATTATTATCGCCGCCTTTGGCGCGTTGCCTGCCGTGCTGTTCTGTCTTCAAACCCGCGCTGAAACGGTCGAAAAATCCGAGACGACCATGAACGACGGTCCAGGTTCCATCCCCCTGGTTGACATTTCCGGGGATGAGCGCAGGCACGTGGTAATTGCGCAGGGGACGCCGGACATATACCAGGGCCATCCAACGACAGCGCTTATGCCGGACGGAAGGACGATCTTCGCCGTCTGGAGCGTCGGGCACGGCGGCCCTGCCGGCCCGATGGCCAGAAGCGATGACGGCGGCCTGACCTGGGCGCGATTGGATAACCGTCTTCCGGAGGGCTACAAGGCGCACATCAACTGCCCGAGTATCTATCGCATTGTCGCTCCTGATGGAAAGGAGAGGTTGTGGGTTTTCTCAGCCTGCGCCGGGGGCAAAGGTCTGCCGCCGTTCATGCCGCGCATCGTCAGCGAAGACAGCGGGGCGACATGGCGCGAAATGGAACCTCTCGGCGACGCGTTCAAATGCGTAATGACCTTCAGCTCCGTCATCCGGCTCAGGGACAACAGTTATCTCGGGATGTATCACCGGCGCTGCGGTCAGGGCGACAAATCATTGCAAGTAATGCAAACGACGACCTGCGACGGTGGGTTGACGTGGTCCGAGCCGGTCATCGCCGCCGACGTGCCGGGCAAGCTGGCCTGCGAGCCATTCGCCTTCCGCTCCCCGGATGGCGCGGAGCTTTGCTGCCTGATGCGCGAAAACACGCACAAAGGGCGCAGCCTGGTCATGTTCAGCCGGGACGAGGGCACGACATGGAGCGAACCGGCGAATACGGCATGGGGACTGACCGGCGACCGGCACATGGGCGTTTATACGGCTGATGGGCGTCTTGTGATCGCCTTCAGGGACAAAGCCCTCGAGAGTCCGACGCTCGGCCACTTTGTCGCATGGATCGGGAAATATGAGGACATCCGCCCGGGCAAACCGGGGCAATGCCGTGTCAAATTGCTGCACAGCCACGCCGGCGGGGATTGCGGCTACCCCGGCATGGAATTGCTTCCCGACGGGACCATTATAGCCACCACCTACATCAAGCATCGGCCCGGGGCTGAAAAGCATTCCGTGGTTTGCGCCCGATTCAAAATTTCTGAGATTGACGCCATGCTGAAAAGTCAGGGGAAATCCTCAAAGCCATGACTTCGGACGCGCCTCGCGATATGTGATGACCGCAAATCTCAACGCGACAGTTCAATACAGTCCAGGCCGAATGCGCATCCCGACGATTCGATATTTCTTCCCTTGATTGTGAAGGCAATACGATGCGCGCCGGTCTCAAGCCGAACGTCTCCAAGATTGATCCTCCCGGTGGGAACCACTTCCGGCGAGTAAAGGTCAATCGGCTCGCCCATGTCCCGCCCGTCAAGCCGAACCTGGACGACTCCATAATCAGGGGCCTTGGTGGCGAAAAGGCATAGACCCTTCGCGCCGGGCGCGTCAACCGCGAACTCGAACTCGATCACGTCGCCCTGCCTGCCGTGACAGATGATCTGATCGCCGCCGCTCCAAAGCTCTTTTCCCCATGAAGCCATGCTTTGCCGGGCGCTGGAGACGCCGTCCGGTGAAGCCGCCTTCATATCATCGAATTCGACCGGATCGGCGGCTTCTGAGTTTCGCGGCAGTTTATCGCTCGTCCCGACGCGCAGCTCAAGCGCGTCGTTGGCGAACTCGCGGACGTATGCGTAAGAGAGCCGCGAATGGCCGGCCTCCCGCCATTCCGGCCCGGATGAATTCCTGAAGATGAAGACCCCGCCGCCCGGCTTCGCCGCGTCATCCTCGTAGCCGACGTAGACTATGCTGTGCCCGTCGAAAACCTCGTCGCCATCCGAATATGCAATGACGCCGTCAGCGTCGAAGCGGACGTTCTTCGGCCAGCGCATCCCGACTGCGACCGGGTGACCGCCTGCGATGGCGGACTTGATGGCCTGCATCTGCGCCGTGGTCAGCCCTGTCTTCACGTTCCAGTGTTTGATCCAGCGCGGGGCGATGTCGGTTCGTTTTGCGGCGTCCTTGACCGCGTCAACAGAAGGAGCTACAGAATCGTTCCATTGCGCGACGTACGGCATCAGGTCCTGCCGGCAGACGCCGGAGATGCGCATCCCCCGGACGGCATCGGAGAAGAAGGACCCGTCGGAGCGTCGCCCGTTGGAATTGTGCGACGCCCAGTTGACGTATTCCTCGGACAGCCGCAGGCTCTGCTCCCCGGCCTGCGCGTATTCGTATTCGAGGACGCCGACGACTGCGAACAGGGAGCACGTGCCCCGGTTGCCCTGGGATTTCGGAGTCAGACCGGCGGCTATGAATTCGGGGCGAAGGTCGGCCTTGGGCGGAAGCTCCCCGCCGACCGCGGAAGCGCATAGGGAAATTACCGGGAGCATCATGGCTGTCACCTTCAATTTTGAGGGCATCTAATTGTCCGAATGAAAGCGTGTTGAACGTCCTCGCGGGGCGGTCTAACATGGTTGCTGTTCAGCGTCCCTGGCAAAGATCAAACTACTGGCAGGAGAGTGCCGATGTCAACACACGCGCCCGAATTGCCGCGTTCCATTCCAAGCTGCCCGCGCATTCTGCCCGTGCGCGAGCAGGCCCGCGTCGTCAACGACCTGCTCAGGCTCAGGCTTGACCGCCTGCTTCCGCAGGTCATGCAGGAAACCGGTTTCGACACCTGGATCATTGTCTGCAACGAGGACAATCACGACCCGGTCTTCAATGCGATGATTCCCTTCGACACCTGGGCGCCGATACTCCAGATCATCGCCTTCTGCCTGAACCCGGACGGAACAGTTGACCGCCTTAACATTTCCCTGACGAACCTGAAGGACATGTATCAGAGGAAATGGGACCTGAACGCCGCGGACGATCAGTGGACCACGCTTGTAAAAATCCTCCGGGATCGCCGCCCAAAGCGTATCGGCATCAACCAGTCCGACGTTATCTGGGCTGCGGACGGGCTGACGGCGACGCTCAAGGAAAGGCTGGTTGCGGCCCTCGGTCCTAAGCTTTCAGCGCGGATGGAATCCGCCGAGAAGCTCTGCGTCAGGTGGCTTGAGACGTTCATCGAGGAGGAGCTGCCGGTCTACGAGCAGGCTGTGCGCCTGACGCATCACATAATCGCCGAGACTTTCTCAACATCGGTCATCACCCCGGGGGTGACGACGACGACGGACCTGAGGTGGTTCTTCTGGCAGAGCCTGGCCGACAGGGGGTTGACGTATTCCTTCACGCCGTTCTTCGACGTGCAGAGAAGCGACGAAATGAAGAAACGTTTCGATCCGGCGGACGGAGTAATCCGCCAGGGCGACCTGATCCACTGTGACGTGGGTCTGATCTATATGCGCTTCATAACCGACCTTCAGGAGAACGCATACGTGCTGCGGACGGGCGAATCGGACGCGCCGCAAGGCCTCAGGGACGCGCTCTCCCAGACCAACCGGCTCCAGGATATCTTCATGGGCGAATTCAGGCAGGGGCTGACAGGAAATCAGATTCTCAATACCGCGCTGGCCAAAGCCAGGGAAGCGGGACTGAGCAACCCTCGAATCTACTCGCACTCGGTCGGCCGCTTCCTTCACGAGCCAGGGCCGCTTATCGGCCTGCCCTGGGAGCAGAACGACACTGGAGCGCGCGGGGAGGTCAATCTCGATTACGATACCTGCTTTACGATGGAACTCGGCGTTCGCCATCCCGTTCAGGAATGGGGAGGCCAGCTCGTGAGTATGTCGTGCGAGCAGGACATCGTTTTCCGCCGGGACGGCGCAACCTGCCTGGACGGACGGCAGACGAGACTCCATCTAATCGGATGAGGCGCGTCTGGGGCGCGCTTGGAAAAGACGGGATGGTTTCATATTTTCTCGCCTCGGCCCAAATGTTGCGCCGGGCTTGGCGCATGCTACGCGTACACAGAGCCGTCGGCCCGGCAAGAAGCAATCCAGGAAGAGCAGCGAGGAAGGCAAATGATATACAATAGCGGGTTGCCATGCCGGATTACCCAAACAAACTGGAATTACATGGCCGGTTGGAGGGAATCCGCATAAGGACAGTGGCGCGCCGGGGCGCCGTCAATTATTATCACCGCCTGTAGAAGGCGGCAGGCAATTTGATGGGAAATACGGACATGAAGCCAATGCGAAATGCGCACAACGTCATCCGATGGATGCCTCTTCCGGGGGCATTGCTGCTGGCGCTTATGGGATGTGCGCAACAATGCGCCGACGTCGCCCCACCCCTCGCCTCGGCTCAGCCGAACGCGAAGAGCGAGGCCGGGAAACCCGTCATCCGGGTCTTGCTGCTGAGCGGGGCCAACAACCACGACTGGCGCTCCACCACTCCAGTGGTGAAGGCGGAACTGGAGGCCGTCGGACGATTCTCCGTGGATGTGACAGAGCAACCTGAGAAGATGGATCCCGCCATGCTGCCGCGCTACGACGTGATTGTCAGCAACTGGACCAATTTTCCGAACGTGAACGATAGAATCTGGCCCCCGGCGCTGGAACAGGCGTTTCTGGATTACATGCGGGAGGGCGGCGGGCTGGTGGTCATCCACGCGGCGACCGCCACCTTCCAGAATTGGCCGGAATTCCAGCAGATCGTATGTACGACATGGGGCAAGGATACCGGCCACGGCAGCATAAACACGTTTCCCGTCTCCATTTCGGATGCCAATCATCCCGTGACCCGGGGGCTTAGGGATTTCTGGATTACCGATGAACTGTGGCATCGCGTCCCGGTCCAGCCCGCCGCCAATGTTCTGTGCGCCGCATTATCCTACGCCGACAAGGGCGGGACGGGAAACCTGGAGCCGGTTCTGCTCACAACATCCTTCGGTAAGGGGCGATGCGCGGACATCGTTTTGGGCCACGACGCCAACGCGATGCGCAATCCGGCATGGCAGACGATCCTTTGCCGGTCGGCGGAATGGGCGGCGACGGGCATGGCCACGATACCCCCGGCCGAAAATTGGCCGGAGACCGCCCAGGCGGGGGAGCTTGCGGCTGTGGACGCGGATTCGGCGTTGAAGGCCATCGCCGGTTATCAGTTCGGACAGAATCGCGATGCGCTTATTCTTGTCGAGACGCTGACTCACGGCGCGGAAACCTGCCCTGGGCTGCGCAAACGTCTGCGCGGGGGAATGGTCGCCCTGCTGAACTCAGGCGCGACGCTGGAATGCAAGAAGTTCGTCTGCAGGCAGTTGTCCCTGATCGGATCTCCGGAGGATATCCCCGCGCTCCTTCCGCTGCTTGAGGATAAGGATCTTTCATTTTACGCCCGCCAGTCGCTTGAAAGGATTCCCGGGGAAGAGGCGTCAGCCACGCTGCGGGGAGCGCTCGGCAGGCTTCAGGGATCGCTGCTTGCGGGGGTCATCAACAGCCTCGGCGCGCGACGTGACGAGACTGCCGTTCCCGCCATCTCGGAACGCCTCAACGATCCCGATCCGATCGTCGCCGGGGCCGCAATTGACGCCCTGGGCAGGATCGCAAATCCGGCGGCGACCGACGCATTGAGACGTTGCGCCGTTCCCGGCAAGCTCCAGCCGTTGTGCGACAACGCGCTTTTGTGTTGCGCGGACGCTCTTCGGAGGGCAGGCAAAATTGCCGAAGCCCTGGCAATCTACCGTGAGATGTCGGCGGCGGAGAAACCGAGGCACATCCGCACAGCGGCATTTCCCGGCCTGATAGCTTGTGAGCCGGAGAAATCGAGCGAACGGATTCTGGCCGCTCTGCGGGATGGCGATCCGGCGTTCCGGACGGCTGCGTTGCGGTGCGCCCGAGACGCGCCTGACGCCGGCCTGGTCCGCGCCCTGGCGGCGGAAATGCCCCTATGTCCCCCATCGTTGCAGTTGGGCGTGATAGATGCCCTTGCAGTCCATGGGGACAGCGCGAGCCTGTCGGCGATCGCCGTCGCCGCGGAGAGCGATCACCCCGATGTCAGAAAGGCGGCGATCAGGGCGCTTGGGCAATCGGGCGACGCTTCATGCGTGGCGCTGCTGGCCCGGCTCGCGGCGGCGAAGGGCAACGCTGAAACGCGATTGGCTCGCAGAAGCCTGATTCGACTGCCGGACAGGGAGGCGGACGCCGAGATGGCCAGGTTGCTGGAAGCGTCCGAATCCGCGGTCCAGTGCGAGTTGCTTATCGCCCTGGCCGAGCGAGGGGCGGCATCCGCGATGCCGGACGCGCTCAGGATGGCAAAGAGCCGGGACCCGAACGTCCGCAGGGAGGCGCTGCGCGCGGCGGGCGCGCTGGGCGACGCATCCGCGATTCCGGAACTCCTGAGTCTCCTCCATAACACGCCCAACGACAGCGAGCGGAGAAACATCGAGAATTCGCTGGCCGCGATCTGCAGGAAGTCAGGCGAGCCGGACGCGGCTGCGGAACCGATCCTGAAGGCGCTGCCCGACAAGGACCCCGGTGTTCGAGCTTCACTGTTGCGGGCGCTGTGCGGCATAGGAGGAGGGAAGGCATTGGCGGCGGCGCGCGAGTCGCTCAAGGATGGGGATGAAGCAGTCCGCGCGGCGGCCGCGCGAGCGCTGGGGGACTGGTCTGATTCTGCGCCGATGACCGATCTGCTGGACTTCGCGCGCTCCTGCAACGATCCCGCCTTGAAGGCGCTGGCGCTTCGTGGCGTCGCCCAGTTGGCGGGAAGGACCGGAGAACGCCCGCAGGAGGAGACTGCGAAACTGTTCGCCGAGGCTATGGGAATCGCATCGCTTGCCGCCGACAAGAAGGCCCTGTTGGGCGGAATCGCCAATGCCCCGTCGCAGGTAACGCTGCAACTTGCGGCAGACTGCATAAGCGATCCGGAGTTGACCGACGAGGCCGCCCTGGCAGTGGCCCGGATCGCGTCCGCATGCCCGTCCATAACTCCGGAGGATGCCAGGGCCGCGCTTCGGAAGGCTTTTGCCGCGGCCGCAGCGCCATCGGCGCGCAAGGCCGCCGCCGAGGCTCTTCTGCGCCGCGAGAAACCGACGAACCTTTCGCTTGCCGCCGCCGCAGACAGCCCCGACGGCATTGACACCGACGGCGCGTCCGGCCCGGATCAGGCAGGCATTGACGGCAATCCGGTCACATACTGGGATGAAACTGACAACCTCAATCTCTATCGCTACCGAATCACATACAAGCAACCAACGGACGTCAATGCGATTACGATCCTGTGCCACATCCAGATGGGACAGCAACCGCCGAACTACGCGCCCAGGGACTTCGACGTGATCTGCGACGGGAATGTTGTCGCCACAATCACGGATGCGCATTATGAGAACCGTGAGTTTGCGCTTTTCTTCCCCACGGCGCGCTGCTCGACCGTCGAGCTGAGAATCTTCGGACGCTACGGTCCAAGTCCGTGCATCCAGGAGTTCGGAACATACAACATGGACGAGTTTCTTAATGAGGCCAAGACGCAGACGGGCGATGCGGCTGATCCCGCCGTTTTGACTTCCGACGGGTTGCGCCTTTCCGCAACAAGCTTGCTGGAGCGGACAAAGCCATGAATCTCACGCGACGCCGCCTGTTGAAGAATGTCCTCGCAAAGGGCGCGGGGATCGTATCAGCCCGCCACGTGATCACGTCTAAGGCGCTCGGGGATGCCCTAACCCCTCCCGCCGGGGAGCGGATAACGCTCGGTCACATCGGCGTGGGAAATCAGGGATCCGGATTGCTCAGAGGCTTCCTGAACCTGCCGGGCGCCCAGTCTGTCGCCGTGTGCGATCCCAGGATGTCGCGCCGGGATGAGCGCGCGGCGGAAATCGAGTCCCACTATGCCCGCGACAAGGCCGGCGGCGTCTACAAGGGCTGCGCCGTCTACAACGACCTGAGGGAAATGCTGGCCCGGACGGACATTGATGCCGTCATCATCGCCACGCCCGACCACTGGCACGTTCCCGCCGCGATGCTGGCGGCGAAGGCCGGGAAGGACATCTACGTCGAGAAGCCGCTGGGGCTGACCCTGGCCCAGGACATGGCTCTGCGCGAGACGTGCGCCCGCTACGGCACGGTCTTCCAGTATGGTACTCAGCAGCGCTCGCAGTTTCATTTCCGGCAGGCCTGCGAACTTGTGCGCAACGGCCGCATCGGCAGGCTGCACACGATGCACGTCTGGGCGCCGGGCGGCAGCGCGGGCGGCTCCGTCGCGCCCGCGCCGGTTCCGGAGGGCTTCGATTATGACCTCTGGCTCGGCCCCGCGCCGGAAGCGCCCTATACCACGGACCGCTGCACCAATCTGGGCGCCTACTTCATCTCCGACTACGCCCTGGGCTATATCGCCGGCTGGGGATCCCACCCGCTCGATATCGCCCTCTGGGGCAGCGATACGGAAAATACCGGCCCGGTGGAATATGAGGGGCAAGGGACGTTCCCGAACGAGGGGCTTTATGATACGGCCCTGGAGTGGGACGTCTGGTGCGCATACGCCGACGGTCTTCGTATGCGGTTCATGAGCGCAAATGTCGCCCAACCCGTTGTCGCCGCCTATCGCCGATTCGAGGGGCACGGCACGACATTCATAGGTTCAGAGGGCTGGATCAGCGTTGACCGCGGCGGGCTTTACGCCGATCCTCCGCAACTGCTCCATTCCACTATCGGGCCGGAGGAGACGCGGCTTTACGACAGCGCCAACCACGGCCAGAACCTGCTGGACTGCGTTAAAAGCCGCTCTCCGACCGTCTGCACGATAGACGTCGCCGTGCGTTCCGACTCCATCAGCCACCTAAGCGACATCGCCATACGCGCGGGGCGCAAGATCCGTTGGGACCCGGTCAAAGAGACTATTTTAGGGGATGAAGAGGCGTCGCGGATGCTCAATCGCGCGATGCGCAGCCCCTGGCGATTGTGATCCGCCTCCCATCCCCGCGCCGAGGCGATGTCTGCGTGGGGGGGGGGATTAACGCAGATACGCGGCCTCGACCTTTCTGAGCGCGGCGGCGATGTCGCGCGACTCGCGCGATTTCATGCACTCGTGGACGCTTATCATCATGTGGCGCTTCACCGCCTCGTCCACGCCGGGGTTTATGTTCTCGTATGAAATCCTCCGTCCGTAGAGCGGGCAGTCCCACGGGCAGCCCGTGTTGCCGTAGACGCGGCGCTCCGTGATCCAGCGCTGCTTGTAGACGACGGCGTTGTAGTCCGCCCCGCACGGTATGCCCTCCGCCCTCATCGCGGCGGCGAAGTCGGCCTTTGTCACTTTGAGCCTGCTTTCGTCAACCGCGATCAGGAGGAACCAGTAGGACGGCTCGGCCTTCCTGTAGCGTTTCACGACGCTGACGGCCTTCAGGTCCGCGATGCGCTCCTCGATCCCGGCGACGACCTTGCGGCGGGCGTCCGCGATTTTCTGCGTCCGGGCGAGCTGGACGCGCCCTATCGCTGCCTCAAGCTCCGTCATGCGGTAGTTCAGGCCGAGGAAGAGGTTGGAGCCGGCGTCGCTGTTGAAGGGCTTGCCGCGGTCGGCGAAGCGCTTGGCGTTCCAGTAGAGCGCCTCGTCGTTGGTCGTCACCATGCCGCCCTGCCCGCCGGCGGTGGTGTGCTTGCCGCTCATGAGGCTGAAGGCGCCCATGACGCCGATCGAGCCGACGGGCCTGCCGGCCCAGCGCGCGCCGTGCGCCTGGGCGCAGTCCTCGATGACCGGGATTCCGGCCTTTTTCCCGATACGGCAGATTGCGTCAAGATCGCACGGGCAACCGGCGATGTGGGCGCAGATGATCGCGCGGGTCTTGTCCGTGATGAGGGACTCCACCGAGGCGGGCGATATCTGGAAGGTCTCCGGGTCGTGGTCGGCGAAGACGGGGATGCAGTTGTTCCAGATGATGGGGGCGACGGCTCCCGTGTCCGTGATCGAGTTTGTGATGACCTCGGAACCGGCGTCGAGCTGGAGCGCGCCGAGGGCGGCGTGTATGGCCGCGGTGCCTGAGCTTGCCGAGGTTGCGAACCTGCATCCGTAGGCTTTGGCAAATTCCTTCTCGTAGGCGTCAACCTCGACGCCGCCATAGCGGTCGAACGCGCCGCCGTGGTCGCGGCAGCGCTCAAGCATCGCCGTCACGGCCTTGATTTCGGGGTTGCCGATCTGAATCCTTGCGGGCCAGGGGGCGGTCCTGACGGGTTTTCCGCCGTCCTTTGCGAGTTTACCGGGGTTCTTCATGGGTGGCATGGCGGGTGTCCTTTCCCAAAATGGGGACGCTACCCTATTTTCTCCGCAAAATAGGGTAGCGTCCCCGTTTTGGCCTATTGCTGCGTCACCTTGATCTGCGCGTAGCGGATCGTGTTCGGTTCCGGGCCGTGGCCGTAGAGGTCAATCGTGTCCGAGGGCATCGTACCGTTCCGGACGGTCGCCGTGAAGAAGGAGCCGAGAGGGAACTTCATGTCGAGCTTGACCGGCGCGTCTTCAGCGGCGGGATGCAGTTGCATCGCGTAGACGCCGCCGGCGCCGGGTTGCTTCGGGTCGCTACATCCGGCGTGGCAGAGGAGGATGAGCCGGTCGTCGGCGGTGGCATGCAGGGCGGCATAACCGGGGCCGAAGCCAAGCAGGGGGACCTTCGAGTCCGGGATGTCCGTCGGCGTCGGGCGGGGCTTGCCTTCGTCGAACATGCCCTCGATGCTTCGCGCAATGGTGCGGCGGAGTATGACCTTGCCCTTTTCGATCACGCAGTATTTCAACTCGGCGGAGATCGGCACGCCGGGGAAGAACTCGTCGCGGATGAACTTGTGCCAGACGTTGCGGTCAATGTAGACCAGGTGCGCCGCGCCGTCGGGGGCGATCCACATGTCCATGTTGCGGATTGATCCGCAGGTCTCGTCCCGGCTGGCGACGGTCAGGGGGGGGGAGAACTCATGCTCGCGGATGTCCGGGGTCCAGGTGAAGTAGAGCTGTCGGAAGTCGTAATCCCACTCCTGGCCCGTGACCTTGCGCTTGTGCGCGCGCCACTCGACGTTAGGCTCGACGACGTCGCTGACGGCCATCATGAAGGCCGCGCCCTTGCGCAGGGCCAGGTGCGGATACGCGCCGCGCAGCGGGAAGCCGACGTAGCCCTGCTTGACCCACTGGCCCGCCGAGTCGCGCATCGTCCAGGTCTGCCCGTCATAGCCGATGACGTTCAGGAGGAGGATTTCGCCGGTGTGATGATCGGCGGCGACGCCGCGGTAGGAATGCTCCGTGAACTCGTATTCCTTCGCCCAGACGGGCATGGATTGCGACGGGGGCTGCTTCGGGTCCAGGACGCTGAACTCGAGCAGGTGCGGCCGGCAGTTGTGGGGGATTCTGCCGTCCCCCCATGCCGGGCGGGGGCTTACGGCGGGGTTGACGGACATGATGAGGCGTCCGCCGGGCAGCGTCACGAGAGGGCACGGCTCGCGCTCGTCCGTCTTATCCGCGCGGTAGACAAGCTCCCACTTGCCGTCCGCGCCCCGGCAAAAGATGCGGCGTCGCGTGTTGCAAAGGGGCTTCGCGTCCTTGTCCGTTTCCGGAATCGCGGCGAAGACGCGGTCGTTGTTCCGGACGATGGTGGGAGAGCCGTAGCACCACATCGGCCCGGAGCCGTTGTCCGGGTTCTCGAACGTCCCGATGATTTCCTCCGCGACGACATCGAATTTCAGCGGCATCGGCGTTTCCTCCAGCAGGGTTGTCGGCAGGGGGGCATTATATCGCGTCGAGGGGAATCATGCAGGATGAAGTTCGGATCTCTCGCGCGGCGATGAGATGCGCCGATCTCAGGAGCCGTGTTCCGTGCGGGCGATGACGGAGTCCTGAAGCTCCCGGCTCAGGCGGACGAAATATTCGCTGTAGCCGCCGATGCGGATGACGAGGTCGCGGAATTCCTCGGGCTTCGCCTGCGCACGGCGGAGCATGCCGGGGTCAACGACGGTGAACTGAATCTGCATTCCGCCCTGGATGAAGAAAGCGCGGATCATGGCGGCGATCTTGCGAAGGTCGTCATCCGATTCCATGATTTTCGGGGCAAGGCGCATATTGAGTATCGGCGTCCCCACGGCGAGATGGAGCGGAAGCCGGGCGACGGAGTTGAGCATGGCGGTGGGGCCGTTGACGTCCCGCCCTGCGAATGGGCCGACGGAGTCCACCAGCGGCGCGGCGCTTTTGCGCCCGTCCGGCAGCGCGCCGACGTTGCGCCCGGCGGCGTCGTAGGTGGCGAAGAGGATGACGCTGGGCAGATAGCGCCCGCCGCGGAAGGGAACATGCTCGCGCAATCGCTTCCAGGCGTATTCCGCAACGTCCCGCGCCACGTCGTCGGCGACGGGGTCGTCGTTGCCGAAGCGCCGGACTTTCTGAATGCGCCACCGCAGGTCTTCATGCCCCTCGAAATCGGCCTTCAGCGCGTCCAACAATTGCCGCGCGGAAATCTCCTTCTTCTCATAGACGAGTTCCCTGACGGCGATCAGGCTGTCAGCGGCATTGGCGATGCCGTGATAGGTGATGACGCTCCAGTTGTAGCGCGCGCCGCCGGCCTCGAAGCCCAGCCCGCTGCGGACACAGTCGCTTGTGAAGAAGGTGCGCGCAAGCTTCGGATCGCCGCTGTGAGGACGCTGGGAGTGTTCGTTCCAGAGCCATGCGACAACCTGATCGGTGGCGAAATCCACCTGGCGGCGGAAGGCGGCAAGCAGGTCGTCGAAGCTTGCATGGTCGTAGAGAAAGCCAGTTGTCGGCCCGCCGCCGGCCTGCCTCCAGCAGTTGACGCCGCCGCTGCCGTCGGCAAGCCCCCGTCCGTTCCAGAGCGCCCTTTCGAGGCACTGGGCAAGGTTCAGCTCCCCGTCCAGCGAGCCGCAGTTGCTCCTGCCGGGGATCATGGTCTCCGTGCAGCCGCCGAAGGCGTAATCCCGCGCGTCTTCGATGGCCAGGCCGAGGCCGGAGTCCATCAACGATTTGATGTAGAGATCGTCGTTGTAGAGCGCCGGTCTGCCGGTCCCGAGGCGGACGCATTTCAACGCTTCGACGAGCAGGCTGTCGTCGGTTTTTGAACTTACCCGCAGCGCGAGATTGGGGCGCAACTGCCTCACGCGGCAGACGGAACGGATGCACTCAATCGTCAGCGGATTGTCGGCGACGGAGCCGTCCGGACGCGTCCCGCCGATGGCGACGTTCCACCCGCCGACGCGGTTCATGTTGTCGAAAACCTCGTCCAGCAGCCCCTCGGTCATGCGCCGGTCGGTTCTGCCGGATTCCATGTCCGCGCGCCAGAAGGATTCGAGATACTGATCGAGATGGCCGTAGTTATCCGCCGGATCGAGGAGCCAGACCCAGTGCGCGGTCAGGACGGCCTGATAAAAGGATTCTGCGGGATGGAGCAGGGAGCGTCGCAGTTCCGGGATCAACCGTTCCAACTCAGACTTTCGGGCGGGATTTGCGCAGGAAGAGGCGGCTCTCTCAACGGCGGCGACCTGACGCCGATGCCATGCCTCGACGCCCTCGACGTAGACGATGAGGGCGTCATAGAGGTCCAGCTTTGGGCGATTGTCCGGCTCGTCGCGGCGCGCTGCGGCGCTGCGTTCGAGGAGTTCGGCCCTCATTCCGAGGAGGCCCTTTGCGAGAACGGTCGGATAATCCGGATTGCTGTGCGTGTAGCCGCCGAATGCGTAGCGGCGCCGGGACCATTCCTCAAGCCACATGTCAATGAACTCGGCATATTCCGGGAAGAGCGTTTTCCGCGCGGCGACAACCTCGCGGGGGGCTAGGACGGGGCCGGCGGAGTGCTGCCAGTGGAGAATCATGCCCCCCCCGCGCCAGGGTTCGCCGTCCGGGTTGCCGAATGGTTGGCGCGGGATAAGGAGTCCTTTCTCCGGAACCTCGACAGGCATGTTGCGGTAGGTATTGGATATGGCCTCGGCGAAACGCATCGGGAGGGGCTTGCCGGCGAATTCGGCGCGGTAGAATCCCTCGGCGTAGTATTCGCCGATTTCGCGCAGGATTTGCAGCCAGCCCGTCCGCCGGCCCGCGCAGTGGTCGCGGACGGAGGCCATAAGTTCCCGGCGCGATTGGTTATTGCCTGTTGGGGTCACGGATCGGGTTTCCTTTGAACTTACAGCATAGCCCGCGTCGCGGCATACGGCAATGGCCATGCGGCGGATGTTCATGCGGAGCGCTGGACTGGACGATGGGGAAAGGGTAATAATGAAGGCGTGACATTAGGTGGACGCGCGAGGGATTTGGAAGGTTTGCCATGAACAAGAAAGTCCTGGGCATTTCGTCAGGCCCGCGCAGGGACGGCAACAGCGACACGCTGCTGAAGCTGGCGCTGGAAGGGGCCGCGAGCGCCGGGGCGGAGACGGAATATATCTGGCTGCCGGGCATGAGCATCGGCCCGTGCCTGGAATGCAACGCCTGCTACGGGCTGGGCAAGTGCAGGCTGGACGACGACTATCAGGAAATCTTCGGCAAACTGATCGAGAGCGACAGACTTATTTTCGCCACGCCCGTATTCTTCATGGGCGTCTGCGCGCAGGGCAAGCTGATGATTGACCGTTGTCAGTGTCTGTGGGCGCGCAGATACGTGCTCAAACAGCCGCTCTTTCCTGACGGGGCGCGGGATCGCCGGGGCATGGTCATCGCGGTTGGCGGTTCGAAAAGCAGGCTCATGTTCGATTCCGTGACGCTGACGATGAAGTATTTCTTCGACGCGCTGGAGATGCGCCACGCCCTCAGCCTATACGTCAACAGGGTTGACGCGAAGGGCGACATTCTGAAGCACGGGGCGGCGATGGAGGCGGCGCGGCGAATGGGGGCGGAACTTGTGTCGGGGGAGTTGCCGGAAGGGGGCGCGCCGCGGGAGGAGAGGCTGGTTTCAGGCCCGGCGGAGTGAGCCGCGCGGGATGATGCCGCAATCTGAGCCGGCATTGCGGTTCTGCCATGCGTTGTTCTATAATGACATCAGTAAAAAACACCCCGTGCTGTCGGGCGCGGCGGAGGACATTCACATGAAACCTATTGCGGCGATATGCGCCTTGTGCGCGGCGATGATTCTTATCGCTTCCGAAACGGCTTCTGCCGGGGACAGGCGGGCGATCATCGAGAAATACAAGAACGAACTCCAGACCCGGATCACAAACTCCGAGGACGAGGAGTACCGCAATCTTTTTGCGATGAACCAGTGGCCGGTTCGGGAATACGACGCCGTCAAGGAACTGTCCAAGGGCAACCGCGACCTGATAAATCTTTTCATTGACTACCGGCAGGACCTGGACCGCCAGAAGCGGCCGCAGATCGTGGAGTTCATCATTCCGGCGTGGCGCGCGGCGCGGGAAAAGGAAGCCGTCGCCATGTACGTTGACGCCGTCATGGCCGAGGCCGAGGAAGTTCTGAAGGAGGAGAAGCCCGACCTCAGGAAGCTCGGGGAACTGGACCGGAAGCTGGACGAGGTTTTCGCGCTCTGGGGGGAGAAGCCGGACAGGATCGAGAAATACCTGGAGCTGCACAAAGAATACGATCATCGCGAGATAATGTTCTCGTTCCAGATGGCCGGCTTGAACTCCGAGAAGGTTGTGGATTACTGGAACCTTCGCAAGGAGGGATTCGAGTCAAAGGAGATAATGGAGTCCTACCGCGCCACCGGCGGGGAGCCGATGCGCTTCACGCGATATTGGAATTTAAGAAAGCAGGGATACGATCCGTCCGATGTGAAACGGATACTTGCGGGACGCCAGCCGAAGCATGGACCGGGGCAGAAGACCGAACCGGCGAAGGAACCCGCGAAGAAAGAGGGGGGGGAGAAGCCGGGCGAGGCGCTGAAGCCGTCTGAAAAGGGGGGTGACAAGAAGGCCGAGCCGGAGCCGAAGATCAAGCGGATGGAATGGACCGGCTCAGGCGAGGCCGGGGCGGACAAGGGCGGGGACAAGGGGAAGCCGCCCGCCAAGGCAGAAGATAAGAAGGATGAGAAGCCGGACGGGGAGAAGGCTGCTGAAAACGAAAAGGACAAGAAGGACGAAAAGGCTGAAGAACCCGTCGAGGAGATCAAGCCGGAAGAGTAGGTCGGGCAGGTCGCCGCAGGCGCGCGGGGCGATTACTGATGTTCGCGCCATAAGGCTATACTGAACAAACGCAAATCATTCTTTCGGGCGCGTAACGTGCCAGGACTGCGTCATTCTTGCGCTGGCATCAGTATAATAAGATTGTGTTTGCCCCGGGGCGCCGATTCGCCATCTTGCCGCGCTCTCTGGAAGTCGGAAGGCGGTAGCGGTTATCATTTCGCTGTGTAAATTAAGGATTGGTCGCGCCCGCCGGCCTTCATCAACAATAGCGACAGGATCGGGAGAAAGGCGAAATGAGAAAAGCCGCTGAAGCCGGATTTGTCGGAGTTCTGGCGTTTCTATGCGTAACCGGAATTGCCTGTCCTGATTTCATCCATTCGGATGCGAGCGCGGAAGAGAAACTTCCCCGGCAGGGCGCTCCGGAGCCGGGCGTGAATCTCGCTCTTGGAAAGAAGTGCGATTTCATCCCGCGCCCGAATTATCGTTACTGCACCGATCCCGGCGACCCGAATCAGTTAACCGACGGGAAATTCACATCCGCCTATTTCTGGGTCTGGCCGGGCACAGTCGGCTGGCAGGGACGGCAGGCGACCGTCTCGATTGATCTCGGGCGCGTCGAGCCGATTGACTCCGTCGCCGTCAACATGGCCGGGGGCGGGCATGCCGGCGTCTTTTTCCCGATCATGATCGTCGCCATAGTCAGCGACGACGGGAAGGCCTACCGCAAGGTTGCCGCCGTCTCGGAACCGGGACTGAAACAGTACGAGAACAAGGACGGGCATTGGTACGTCCACAAGTTCCGGACGCCGAAGCTCGCGACGCGGGGGCGCTACGTCCAGGTCGGGATGCAGGCGCGCGGAGACTTCATCTTTACCGATGAAATCGAGGTCATGAAGGGCGATCACGATCCCGCAAACGTGAAGTTTGATGATGCGAAGACCTTCGCATCGGCGGATCAGTTCATGACCGGAACGCGCAAACTGGGGCGACTGACTGTCGAACTTGAGGCGTTGCGGGCATATGCGCGCGGCGATACAGCCGTCCGCAGGCCTTCGCAGGTGGACGAATTGAAACCCGAGCTTGACGCTATTGAGAAGGAAATCTACGAGGCGGTCGGATCGGCGGAAGCGGTTGAGCGGCTTGCGTCGCGCATCGGCAGGGCGCGCGCAGGAATGTGGGCGAAGGAATGCAATCATGAAGGCCTTGTCTGCTGGGCGGGCGACCCGATGGTCAACATCTCCGAATATGCGCCGCCCGACATGGAACTACGGGGAAAGGCCGTTTCGAGTTATGCTTGGATCGGCGAATACGAGCCTCTCGCCGTCAACCTGTCAAACACTTCGGGCGGGGAGATGAAGCTGTTCCTGAAGCTGGAGGGAAACGAAAAGCTGGTTTCACAAGCTGAGTTGCGGACTGCGGTTCCGTCCGACACGGCGGGGGGACATCGCCCGCTCGACGCGCTCCCGCTGCCGCATGAGAATGGCCTGCTGATCCCGCCCGGAACCACAAGGCAGGCGTTCGTGATCCTCAGGACTCATGGGATGGAGCCGGGCACATATGACATGAGTCTTGTCATATCGGGCGAATGCGTAGCCCAGCCTGTCACGCAAACGATGACTCTGAAGATCGCCCCCGTTCAATTCCCCGAAAAACCCGCCGTCAACACCTACAGTTGGGCCTATGTCAACTGCTGGGGCGCGTGCAGGAACAATCAGGAGGCCGCCATCGCGGACCTCAAGGCGCATTACCAGCGCGTGTACGTCCTGCATCCGGCCTGCGTTCCATCCTTCAAGCTGCGCGAGGGAGGGAAGGGCGTGGACATGGACTTCACGTTCCACGACGAGATGCTGAAGAAGCACGAGCCGTTCGATCAGATTTCGTGGTTCTGGGGATGGGACGGTGAAAAGCCGGGCGGCGACAGATTCGGCGGGCCGTGGATGAGCGAAGCGTGGAAGGCGAATTTCGCCGAGTGGCTCAATGCCTGGGTCGCGCACATGAAATCCCTCGGCTATGGTTACGACTGCTTCTTCATGTATCCGTGCGATGAGACGCTCGAGGCGGGCTTCCGCGATCTCTGCCGGCTCATGAAGGAGATTGACCCGAAGCTGCGAATCTGGGCCGACCCGACCGGCGGCGCGACCACTGAAGAGATCAAGGCCATTGCGCCATTCATTGATGTATGGTGCCCGCACCTGAACGGATTCGACGACCGTCCCGCGGACCGCAAACTGATCTTCGACACGGGCAAGATCGTCTGGACGTATCTCTGCTCCGGTCCGGGGAAGGATCTTTCTCCGCTGGAGTATTACAGGCTGATGTTCTGGCGCGCGTTCGATCAGGGGTATCGCGGCTGCGGCTTCTGGGCCTATGCCGACACGGGCTGGACACCGAGTTCCGCATGGGACGATTTCGACGGGACGCATCACGATTACGCGATTGTGTACGACTCCGGGTCCGCTACGCCGGAGGCGACGCGCCGGGAGGCGATCATCCCCAGCCGCCGCTGGGAGGCATGGCGTCAGGGCGTCGAGGACTACGAATACATGTGGCAGTTGGAGCGCGCCCTGGCGTCCGCTGAGAAGAATGGGATGCGCCAAGACCACGACAAACTTCTTGCGATAAGGAAGACGATTTCAAGAAAGAACATCAGTTCAGCAAGCCTTGCGGACGTTCGCATGAGGATGACTGAGGCGATAATCACTCTGCGGGAGGCGAAATAGACGCCGGTCTGATATCTTGTATTTCATAATGTCGGCGGAAATCATCTTCAACCTCGCTTTCGGCTTCTCTTCATGGTTGCATCTTACCGGCATTGAGAACGCTTCTGGATAAACTGGCTTCGCTACGCCTGACCATTGCGACGCTGATCCTGATATCGGCGGCGTCGGGGCTGGGCACGCTCATCGTTCAGCGCATGCCCGCCGAGTCCTACATTGAGCTTTACGGCTCGGTCGGCAGCCGCGCCCTTCACGCCGCCGGGCTTACGGACGTCTATCGTTCCCGCTGGTTCATTGCGCTGCTGGCGTTGTTTGGCGTTAATCTTGCGGCATGCACGGTCAGGCGATGCTTCATCGGAAAGCCCGGGGGGTGGTTCCTGCTTACGCATTTCAGCATCCTTCTGACCCTGGCCGGCGTGGTCATGGACTTGAAGTTCCGCCGCGAGGGCGCAATGGCCGTCGGGCCGGACGCCCCGCAGAACCACATGATAGTGGATTTTTACCGCAAGGGTCCGGACGGCGTTTTCGCCTGGGACCGCCGGGTTGAGGAGCTTCCCTTCCAGATCGCCCTTCGCGATTTCCGCATTGACCCGTCGCCGCCGGTCCTGTCCGTCCGGACAGCCGCCGGCGCGCGGGAGATAACGGTTCCGCTCGGGGGGACTGTTGCAATCCCCGAAGCCGGTTGCGAAATCCGCCTGCTGGACTATATGCCCGACGCCGAGTATCGCATGGCCCCCGCAGAGCCGGGCGACCCTGGAGCAATTGATTACGGTCCCGCCGTCGGGCTGACTCTCGAAGTCGCCGAACGCGCGGCCAATACAGAACCCGCGCGGGTGCGGAGCACCCGCCCTACGGACTGGTATCTCATCCCGCGCAATTCCAGAGCCGGGCGTTTCTTCTGGCAGGAGGGCGAAATCGCGCTCTTCTCCCGCGAGGTCCCCGGCGTCCCTCCGGAGACCCTTGAAAAGGAATGCCTTGAGGAGCGCTACCTCGTCGCCCTCGGCGGCAAGGGCTACGAGTTCGACGCGAAACCGGGCGAGACCGTCCCGCTGGAGGGAACGCCGTTCTCCCTGCGCGTCATTGCTTCGCGCCCCGATTTCCGCGATCCGTCGAATGCCGAGTTCGCCAATCCCGCCGCCCAAGTGGAGTTGATCGGCCCCGGCGGAGCGGATTCGCCCCGCTGGGTCTTCGCTTTCTACCCGGATTTCGATTCCGGGCACGGCATGGGCCGCGGCGAGCAGGGGCTGTATCCGGACGCCAGGATCAGCTATTTCGCCCCCGCGCGAAACGCGCTCTGGTTCTACTTGGGCGGGGAGAAGCCGGTCATCTTCATCCGAAGAGACGGGGGCGCGGTGAAAAAAATCGAGCCGAATGAGAAGGACAGCATACAATTCCCCGGCAGGAGCGCGTCCATCCTGTACCGCAGTTACATTCCGACGCTGCTGATGAAGAACATGCTGGTTCGCCGCGCCGGGCTGCCGTCTCTGCGTTCGCCGGCGCTGCTGGTGGAGGCGGAGATCGGGAGCCGGAAGGAATCCGCGTGGGTGGACTCCTGGACTCCGGAAGGCAGCCGGATAGCCGGCGTGGACGTCGCGTTTCGCGGGGGAATGAAGCCCGTCCAGTTTTACAGCGACATCACGATCCGCGAGCCGGGCAAGCCCCCGCGCGAAGAGACCGTAAGCGTCAACAATCCGGTCAGCGCCGGCGGATTCAAGATACTGCAATCCGGTTACGATCAGGAGGCGGGGCAGTACGCCGTGCTCCAGATCGTAAGCGAGCCGGGTGTTCCGCTGGTCTACGCGGGGATGATCCTCCTCAGCGTCGGAGTGACCGGCTGGATGATGCGAAAGGCGCTCAAACCCTTGTGAAATAAGGACTTACAAATGTAGGGTGGGTTCTCCGAACCCGTATGTGTTTAGCGCCCCGCGCCTTGTTGAAACGAAGCGCGACAATACGCGACCTTCCCCCGCGCCGTGTAGCGGGGGAAGGGGGACCGGCCGAAGGCTGGTGGATGGGGGCTAGGTGAATGCCCCCTTCCGTCGCCTCGACGAGCGAGGCGACACCTTCCCCCACGCTACGCGCGGGGGAAGGAAGTTTCTCCGAAAAGAAGTAAAAACTGGCGCTAAACACATACGCGAACCCGCCAGGAGAACTCATCAGGAATGATTGCCGAACTGACCTTCGCCCTCTACGCACTGGCCGCAGTTGTCTGGACCATAGGCGTCATAAGACGCAGGGACGCCATGTCCGGCTTTGCGACTTTCGCGTGCGCGGCGGCGCTGGCCTGCAACGTAGCCTTCATCGGAATGCGATGGCGACAGGCCGGCCACTTCCCCGCCTCCGGACTATACGAGTCCCTCTTCTTTTTTACATTTATGTTGACGCTCGCAAACTTCATGGTCCTGCTTCAGTTCCGCGTCCAGTTGCTCGGGGCGCTGGGCAGCGCGCTGGCTGCGGTGATGACGGCGCTGGCAATCTTCAGGGCTTCATCAGAGGTGCGGGAGCTTCCAGCCGCCCTGCGCAGCTACTGGTTCCCCCTCCACGTCACCGCCTATTTCGTCGGTTACGGCACGATGGGCGCGGCGTTCGTCTCCGCCATAGTCCAGATAGCCCGACCGGAACTGAAGACATCCCGCGGGCTGGCGATTGACAGGCTGTGTTATCGCCTCTGCGCCTTCGGGTTCCCGTTTCTGACCATCGGCCTGACGTCCGGCGCGCTCTGGGCCAAGAGCGCGTGGGGGCGCTACTGGGGCTGGGACCCAAAGGAGACCCTCGGCCTCATCACCTGGCTGGCTTACCTGATCTACCTGCACCTGCCGCTGGCGTTCCCGAAGTTGAGGAAACGCCCGGAAATCCTGTCGGCCATTCTTATTGCGGCCTTCTGCGCAGTCATTTTCACCTTCATCGGCGCTGGCGGATTGCCGGATTCCACTAAGAGTATGCACGTCTATTCCGTGTCCGGGCGGGACTTTTTCTATGCCGCCGTTGCTTTGACCGTTCTCTGTCTGGTATATGTCTTCTACCGCGTTTCCATTAGAAAAAGTAAGGATACAAGCAAACAGGAAGACAGGAAACCGGCGGACAGAACGAATCCGGGCGACGACAACGGGAAGGATTGAAAGTTCCCGATTCTCGCCTTGAGTTCCGCCGGACAACCTTGCGCGACATGCCGCCCCATTCCCTCCTTACCCGCAGAACATTCCTCCGCGCGGCCGCCTCGGCAGCCTTCGCCCCTTATGTCATAACCTCGACCGCGCTGGGCAAGGGCGGGGTCCCCCCGGCAAGCGAGCGGATCACGATGGGCTGCATCGGCACGGGAAACATGGGCATGGGCGACATGATGATCTTCCTGGGCCACGGCGACTGCCGCGTGGTCGCGGTCTGCGACGTTGACGCCGCCCGCGCGCGGGACGCCGCGCAAAGGACCAACCTTCGCTACCGCGACAAGGGATGCGCCGTCCATCGCGATTTCCGGGAACTGCTGGCGCGCAAGGACATTGACGCCGTCTGTATCGCCACGCCCGACCACTGGCATGCCATTCCGACCATCATGGCCGCGAAGGCCGGAAAAGACATCTTCTGCCAGAAGCCTCTCTCCCTGACCATCGAGGAGGGGCGCGCGATGTCCGACGCCGTGAAGCGTTATCGCCGCGTCTTCCAGTGCGGGAGCCAGCAGCGCTCCTCGTGGGAATTCCGCTTCGCCTGCGAGCTTGTCCGCAACGGGAGAATCGGAAAACTGCATACGATCAGGACAGGCCTTTATCCCGGCCCGAGGACTGGAATCCAGAAACCGCAGCCCGTTCCGCCGGGATTCGATTACGACATGTGGCTCGGGCAGGCCCCGTGCGCGCCTTACACACCCTCCCGCTGCCACGGCTCATTCCGCTACATTTTCGACTACTCCGGCGGGAACATGACCGATTTCGGCGCGCACCATAACGACATCGCTCAGTGGGGCAACGGGACGGAACTCACCGGGCCGGTCGAGATCGAGGGGCGCGGCGATTTTCCCAAAGAAGGTCTGTTCAACACTGCCGTCCACTTCCACGTGGAATACACATACGCGGACGGGACCATGCTGATCTGCGACGACCATCATCCCAACGGCGTCCTCTTCATCGGGACGGAGGGAAGCGTCTACGTGGATCGTGGAGTTCTGCGCCCGGACCCGCCATCGCTGATCCGCAGCGAGATAGGGCCGGGCGAACTGCATCTCTATAAAAGTCCCGGACATCACCTGAACTTTCTTGAATGTGCGCGCTCAAGGAAGGAAACTGTAGCGCCTGCGGAGGTCGCCCATCGCTCCGCGACGATCTGCCACCTGGGCAACATGGCGATGCTGCTCGGGCGCAAGCTGCGATGGGACCCCGGCAGGGAGAGATTCGTCAACGATCCGGAGGCCGACCGCCTGATCGGGCGCCCCATGCGAAGCCCCTGGACTCTCACATAGCAGCGAGAGAAAATGCTCTGCGCAAGGGCGCATTGCGCGCCCCCGCGTTTCGTCACATCGTAAATGCCCGACCACTGGAGACGCTCAGAATGCACCGAAAAGGCAACGTATCGCGAAGGCAGTTCCTGACGGCGGCGGCCTCGGCCGCCTTCGCGCCCTACATCGTCACGTCAAACGCCCTGGGCAAAAACGGAACGCCCTCGGCGAGCAACCGCATAGTAATGGGCCAGATCGGTTGCGGCGGAATGGGCAACGGCGACATGGGCGCGTTCCTGGGAAACCCGGAATGCCAGGTCGTGGCCTGCTGCGACGTGGACACTTCCCGCCGCGAGGACTCCGTAAAGACCGTCAACCTCCGCTACCTCGGCAACGTCTGCAAGGGCTACAACGATTTCCGCGAGATTATCGCCCGCGACGACATTGACGCCGTCGGGATCGCCACGCCGGATCACTGGCACGCCATCATCGCCATTGCCGCCGCCAAGGCCGGCAAGGACATGTATTGCCAGAAGCCTCTCTCGCTGACCGTGCGCGAGGGGCGCGTCATGTCCGACACGATCAAGCGTTACGGCGTGGTCTTCCAGACCGGCAGCCAACAGCGCTCAGGCCCGGAATTCCGGTTCGGCTGCGAGCTGGTCCGCAACGAGCGCATCGGCAAGCTGCACACCATCAAGACCGGCATCGGCGGCTCCCCCAGCACAGGCGTCCAGCCGCCGGAACCAGTGCCACCGGGCTTCGACTGGGACATGTGGCTGGGGCAGGCCCCATGGGTCCCCTACACCAGGAACCGGACGCACTGGAACTTCCGCTGGATACTCGACTACTCCGGCGGGAATATCACCGACTGGGGCGCGCACCATAACGACATCGCCCAGTGGGGCAACGGAACGATGTATACCGGCCCCATCGAGATCGAGGGCCACGGCGTGTTCCCTAAGGAGGGCCTCTACAACACAGCCACCGAGCACCATACCGAATACCTTTACGCCAACGGCGTCAAGCTGATCTGCAGCAACAAGAACAAGGGCGGCGTCCGCTTCGAGGGAACGGAAGGCTGGGTTCACGTGGACCGCGGGTTCATTGACGCCCATCCGAAGTCCCTCCTTCAGTCGGAAATCAAGCCCGGCGAAGTACACCTCTATAAAAGCCCAGGACATTACCAGAACTTCATAGACTGCGTGAAGTCCCGCAAGGAAACAGTCGCTCCGGTGGAAATCGCGCACAGGTCAATCACGTTGTCCCACCTGGCCAACATCTCCATGCTCCTGGACCGCAAGCTCAAGTGGAATCCGGACAAGGAGCAGTTCATTGACGATCCGGAGGCGACGAGGTATCTGGATCGCGCCAGGCGCAGCCCGTGGACTCTTTAAGCAATAATCGAACGGATTCCCGGCATTCGGGATTTCCCCGATGTTTCGGCAAAGAAAAGGAAGGAATGAACATGTCGCGCGTGAGAATGATTGCGGCAGTAGTCTCGTGTATCTTTCTTTGTTCATGCGTCGTTGTGAACAAGACGGAAACGGTACAGGTTCCTGAGGGCCAGGAATCGGCGGAAGCCGCGCCGGCGTCCGCGCCGGAAACCGCGCCCCCGGCGGCGCAGGCCGCGCAGGACCCGGTCGAGAAGGCGTTCGCCGACATGGTCGCCTACGACTATGACAAGGAACGCGCCTGCCTGAGCGTCATAGAGGACTACTGCAACTCGACCGCGGCTGACCCGGCAAAGCGCAAGGCCGTCTCCGAGCGCCTTGCCGCCATCCTGGGCACAGACGCCACAACGGCGTGCAAGGACTTCGTCTGCCGCCAGTTGCGCGAGATCGGCGACGCGGAGGCTGTCCCCGCGCTTGAAAAGCTCCTGGCCGCCCCGGAAGCCGGTCCCGGCGCCGCCAGTCCCGGCGACATGGCCCGCTACGCGCTTGAGCGCATGCCCTGCCCGGAGGCCGGCGACGCGCTCCGCAACGCGCTGAACGCCGCACAGGGCAAGACGCGCATTGGCATCATCAACTCCCTGGGCGAGCGCGGCGACGCGCAATCCGTCCCGCAACTGGCCGCGCTGGCCGACGACGCCGACGCTGACGCCTCGTCCGCCGCCGTCGCCGCCCTGGGCAAGATCGGCAACGCCGAGGCCGCCGCGAAGCTCAAGCAGCTCAAGGACGCCTGCATCGGCGCGGCGCGACCGCTCGTGATTGACTCTTATCTGCTCTGCGCGGACAGGCTCGCGGCAGCAGGGGATAAGGTTGCCGCCGCGGCGATTTATGATGACATGTTCTGCCCCTGCGAGGCTGCGCACGTCCAGATCGCCGCCCTGCAGGGCATTGTCAACTGCCGGGGCGAGATGTCCGTGCCCCTGATCTCAAAGCTTCTGGCCGGGGACGATCCAAACCTGTTCCCAACGGCGGCCAGGTACGTCGTTGACATGCCGGGCCAGCAGGCGACAAAGGCATTCGCCGATCAGCTTCCGAAGCTCAGCCCCGCCGCGCAGGCCGCCCTGCTGGGCGCGCTTTCCGAGCGCAAGGACACCTCCGCGACGCCCGCCGTCATCGAAGCCACGAAGAGCAAGAGCCTCATGGTGCGCAACGCCGCCCTTCAGGCGCTCGTCCCGCTGGCCGGCGCGTCGGGCGTTCCGATCATGGTGAAGGCGCTCGGGTCCGAGGAAAGCGCGGAGCGGAACACCGCTCTGTCCTGCCTGAAGACCGCGCAGGGCGAGATGGTTGACGCCGCTATCGTCGCAGCCATCCCCGGCGCGGACGCCGGGCGGAAGGTTGCCCTGATACAGGTGATCGCCGACCGCAACTGCTCCGCCGCCGCGCCCATCCTCCTCTGGTCCGCGCAGGACGCGGATAAGAAGGTCCGCATCGCCGCATTTGACGCCCTGAGCATGGTCGCCGGGCCTGAGGCCATGGGCGACGTGCTGGCTCTTTTCATGAAGTCCGAGGGCGCGGAACAGCGAGCGGCTGAAACGTCCCTTGTGAACGCGGCCAAGCAGATTTCCGACCAGGACGCGCGCGTCGCCCCCATCCTTGCGGAACTGGCAAATGCCCAGCCGAAGACCCGGTGCGCGCTGCTTCGCGCGGCCGGGCGACTGGGCGGGGCGAAGGCGCTTGAGTCCGTCCGCGCAGCCCTGAAGAGCGATGACGAGGAAACCCGCGAGACCGCCCTGCGCGTCCTGTCCGAGTGGCCGGACGCCGCCCCGGCGGAGGAACTGCTGCAACTGGCGAAGAACGCCCCCGACCTCCCGAAAAAGGTACTGGCCCTGCGCGGATACGTCAGGGTCGTCGGCCTGCCCAGCGAGCGCTCCGCGGCTGAGACGCTGGCTCTCTTCGCAAAAGGGATGGAGGTCGCCGAGCGCCCCGAGGAACGTAGAATGGTCCTCTCCGGCGTCGCGGATGTCTCCAACTCCGCCGCCCTCAAAATGGTCGAACCTTACCTGGCGGACAAGGACCTTTCCACCGAGGCGGCCTTCGCGCTGGTGAAGATTGCCAAAAACGTGAGCGCCGACGACAAGGATGCCGCGAAAGCGGCGGTAACGAAGGTTCTGGAAGTCTCCAAGTCGGAGTCCGTGCGCAAACAGGCGCAGGAAGTCCGGGAAATCATCGAGAAATACGAGGACTTCATCACGTCATGGCTTGTCGCCGGACCGTATTTGAAAGAGGGGAAGGACGGCAAGGCCCTTTTCGACATGGCCTTCCCGCCTGAGACTTCTGAAGCCAAGTCTGAAAAGTGGACCTCTCAGAAGGTCGGGACCGACCAGAACAGGCCCTGGATGATTGACCTCAACGCGACCATCGGCGGAGACCAGCGCTGCGCGTACCTCCTGACCAAGGTCTACTCCCCGAAGGCTCAGGAGGTCAATCTTGAGATGGGCAGCGACGACGGCATCAAGGTCTGGCTCAACGGGGCGGTCGTCCACGCGAACAACGCCTCCCGCGGCATGAATCCCGGCGAGGACAAGGTTAAGGTCGCCCTCAACGAGGGTTGGAACTGCCTGCTGATGAAAATCACGGACGGCGGCGGGGACTGGAGCGCCTGCGCCAGAATTCGCGGCGTTGACGGCGGCAAGGTCGAAGGACTGAAGATCGAGTCCCAGGGCGCGACGGAACTACTCTCCTTCTCGCCGGATACCTTCCTGGACTGCTGGCAGGTGTCCGGGCCTTACATGCAGGAAGGCAAGACCGGGCAGGAGATATTCGACGTCGCGTTCCCGCCGGAACAGGCCGATGCGAAGGGCGTCGAATGGAATGACCAGGACGTCGGAGAAGGCAACAAGCCCTGGCTGATCAACCTTGACGCATCCATTGGAGGGGACGATCGCGCCGCGTATCTCCGCACGCGCATCCATTCCCCGAAGGAGCAGGATGCGCAGCTTGAAGTCGGCAGCGATGACGGCATCAAGGTCTGGCTCAACGGCGTCGAAGTCCATTCCAACAAGGCAGTGCGCCCGACCACAGCTTGGGAAGATAAAGTGAAAATCAGTCTTAAGGAAGGATGGAACGACCTGTTGCTCAAGGTTGTTGACTACAAGGACAACTGGTCCGCCTGCGCGCGCGTCCGAGCCGCCGACGGCGGCCCGCTTCCCGACATCAAGTGCGATTGCCAGGGAGGGCTGAAATAGGTCCGGCAAGCCCGCGCAAGGGCTTCCAGACTGAAAGAGCCTGAGCGGGCGGAAGGCGACGCGATCCGCAAAAATGGCGAAAATCCGGGGCCGCAGGGACTTGACTCTGCGGCCCTGTTTCTTTACTTTGGTTCCCTTCAATGTTAACCTGAATTGTGCGGGGATGGGTTTCAAACCCGCTCCCGCATGATCCCTTGTCCTTCAAAGCGGTCCCCGAGGCGGCTGGGGGCCGGCAAATGAGCCGCAGGACGCCGCCAACGGAGAGATCAGATGCGCCGAACAGCCCTGCTTGTCTGTCTGCTCTCGGTCCTCGTCGTCCGGGCGTCCGCCCAGCAGGTGACGCTGGAGGAACTGCCGGACAAGCTCATGGGAGACTACATCGGAACCTTCAAACCCGCCGCCGGCGAGGAGCAGAAGGCCGTCGTCTACGTCGTTCCGGACGGAAAGGAGCGTTATCGCGTCGTATTCCAGACCGACATACCCGGCCACAAGGGCAAGATTTCCCGCCTGCTCCTCAGGGGCATGCTCAAGGACGGCGTGATAAAGATTGACGATTCAGGCGCGGGCGTGAAGTGGACAGGAACCGTCGGCAACGGCAAGGCCGCCGCGGAATCCGAGAAGGGCGACAAGTACGCGGCGGAATACACGATCCGCAAGTCCCCCACGCTGGGCGCCAAGCCCCCGGAAGGCGCGATCGTCCTGCTGAAGTACCCCTGCGAAAATCCCCCCCTCGACGAGTGGATCAACAAGAACTGGAAGCCCATGCCGGACGGCAGCGTCGAGGTCTTCAAGGGAGACAACAAGACCGTCCGCTCGTTCGGGGACATGAAACTCCACCTTGAATTCCGCTGCTGCTACGACCCCATCAGCCTCGGCCAGGGCCGCTCCAACAGCGGCGTCTACCTTCAGGATCGCTACGAGGTGCAGGTTCTCGATTCATACGGACTGAGATCGGCGGACAACGACTGCGGCGGCATCTATAAGATCGCCAAGCCGCGCGTCAATGCCTGCTGCCCGCCGCTCTCCTGGCAGACCTACGACATGACCTTCCGCGCCGCGCGCTTTGACGCCGCCGGCAAGGTCGTCAAGCCCGTCACGGTCACGGTAGAGCATAACGGCGAGGTCATTCATGACAACCTCGTCGTGCCCGGCCCCACCGGCGGAGCCGCCGGGGCCGATGCCGTGCCGACCGCCCCGCTGCGCCTGCAGGACCACGGAAATCCGGTGCGCTACCGCAACATCTGGGTCGTGGAACTCAAGGATCAATAAATGCCGGCCCGGACGCCGCGCTTGATAATTCAGGGACGGAACCCCGGCGGCGCGCCGGATGACCCGTCCGCAGGATAAACCGACAACTCTGATTCAAAGGATACACAACATGGAAGAAATCAAATTCACGCTCTCAAGACGCGATTTCGTGCGGTCCGTTGCCACGGTTGGCGCAGGCGCCGTCCTCTCCTCGTCCGTGATGGGCCAGGAGGCCGCCAAGGAGGAAAAGCCCCAGGAAACCCCGAAGACGACCCCGAAGCCGGACGATCTCAAGGTCGCCATCATCGGCGCTGGTAGTCAGGGGAACAACCTGGTGAACAACGCCCTGAAAATCGAGGGCATCCGTTTTGTCGCAGTCTGCGACATTTGGGCTTTCAACCTCAACCGCCAGGTAAAGATACTGAAAAAGTTTGACCATGAGGCGAAGCCTTATGCGGACTATCAGGACATGCTGGCCACGGAGAAGGACCTGGACGCCGTCATAGTCGCCAGCCCGGACTGGGTCCACGCCGAACACTCCATCGCCTGCATGAAGGCCGGACTGCACGTCTACTGCGAAAAAGAGATGTCCAACGACCTGGCGAAAGCGAAGGAGATGGTCCTCGCCTCCCGCGAAACCAAGAAGCTCCTCCAGATCGGCCACCAGCGCCGCAGCAACCCGCGCTATCACCATGCGCTGAAGATGATCACGAAGGACAAGATTCTGGGCCGCATCACGCACTGCAACGGGCAATGGAACCGCGGCACCAGCCAAAGCGACGAGATTGGCTGGGCAAAGGGCGCTGATATGGATGAAGCATCCCTTAAGAAGTACGGTTACGACACCATGCAGCGTTTCCGTAACTGGCGTTGGTTCCGCCAATATTCCGGCGGTCTGATCGCCGACCTCGGCTCCCATCAGATTGACATCTATAACTGGTTCCTTATGACGCCGCCGAAGACTGTCATTGCCAGCGGCGGGCTGGACTATTACAAGGGCCGCGAGTGGTACGATAACGTCCTGACGATCTACGAATACGCCACCGAAGCCGGCCCCGTCAGGGCTTACTACCAAGTCCTGAATACGTCCAGCTTCGGCAATCTATATGAAACATTCCTTGGCGATGAAGGCACCATGCAAATTTCTGAGGATGATACGATCGGCAAGATCATCAAAGAGCCTCGCGCCAAGAAGCGCGAATGGGAAGACGATAGCGCCGAGTTGGATAAGATGGGACGGTCGGAGATCTCGTTGAAGGTCGGCGAGACACTCAAGGCCGGCGGCAAGAAGGATGCCGTGGTGGAGCAGATGGTCGCCAATCTGAGCAAGCCGCCCCATCAGGTCCACTTGGAGAACTTCTTCAACGCAATCCGCAACGGCACTCCCCTTTCCTGCCCGGGCGAGGTCGGCTATGAAACGGCCGTCACCGTTCTGGCCGCCAACGACTCAATCGCCAAGAAGGGCATGGTCGAGTTCAACCCCGAGCAGTTCAAGGTCTGATAAACGATGCGCAATAAGCGCCTTTTCCTTCTACCGTGCTTGATCAGCGCGGCAGCCGGTCTTGCGGCGGGACTCCGCGCAGCGGAAACCCCGCGTACGGGCAGCCGCGCGCGATTCACGCACCGCGTCTCCCTCTACGACGAAAGCCGGGAAACCATTGATCCCAAAGAGCCGTCTGAAACCGGACCATACTCCCCCGTAGGCACGTGCGGCAAGTGCCACGACTACGACGCCGTGGGCAACGGGCGGCACTACAACGCCGTTGACCCCGAAGCGCCACCCGGCAGGCCCGGCGAACCCTGGATTCTGACGGATAAGGCCGCCAGAACGCAGATCCCCCTCTCCTACCGCAAATGGGAGGGGACCTTCCGTCCGGGCGACGCCGGGTTAAGCCCGTGGGAATTCGTGCAGAAGTTTGGCCATCACATGCCCGGCGGCGGTCCCGGGGAGAAACTTGCCGACGGGGACAAGGATCCAAACGCCCGGTGGGGCGTCAGCGGCAAGCTGACCATTGACTGTCTGACGTGCCATAACGCGACCCCGGAACACGATCAGACGCAATGGGGCAGCCTCATCAAGCAACAGAACTATAAGTGGGCGCACGTTGCCGTATCCGGACTTGGCGTCGTGCGCGGCTCCGCGATGAGGCTCCCGGACGATTTCGATCCGGAAATGCCGGAGCCGGGGTCGGAAGACCTCGTCCCGGAAATTGTCTATGACCAGAGCCGCTTCGATTCCGACGGGCGCGTTCTCTTCAACGTTCAGAAGAAGCCCGATCCGCGCCGCTGCTACTTCTGCCACACCGTCAGGCGGGCCGATGTGGAACCCGTGGACGATTGGAAGACGGACGGCGACGTCCATCTGGCCTCCGGCATGGGCTGCTCCGACTGCCACGCCAACGGCATCAGCCACAACATAGTGCGCGGCTATGAAGGCGAAAGCGCCGATCTTGAGCGCGCGAGCCTGACCTGCCGCGGCTGTCACCTCGGCGACGCGAATCAGGGGCGTTTCGGCGCCCCCCGACCCCGCCACGCAGGTCTGCCCGGACTCCACCTGGACAAGCTGAGTTGCACGGCCTGCCACTCCGGCCCGAAGCCGGAAGCCCAGACCATCCCCGTCCAGACGGCCATGGCGCACAACCTCGGTCCGTCCAGCCTGCACCGCGGCAACGACGATCCCCCGCGCATAGTTCAGCCCGTCTTCATCCGGAACGCGGACGGGAAGATTGCGCCGCACCGCATGATGTGGCCCGCCTTCTGGGGCGTCATGACCGGAAGCGGGATACAACCCATCCCGCCCGCAAAGGTAGCCAAAGCGGCCGGCTCAATTCTCAAGGTCGCCGCCTCTGAAGAGGGCGGGGAGAAGAAAGCCGCCGGGCTTGCCAAAGAGACCGTGGACAAGGTGCTCGAAGCGCTAGCCGAGACCGCCGGGGAAGGAACGGCGGTCTACGTTTCCGGCGGGTGCGTCTACTCCGCCGGCGGCAAGGCGGGCGGCGAGGCGAAGCCTTACGCATGGGCCATGGCGCACGACGTTCGCCCGGCGCAGCAGTCCCTCGGCGCGGGCGGGTGCGCGGACTGCCACGAAAAGAACTCCGCGTTCTTCCACGGAACCGTAACCGCCGACGCCTCCCCCGCGGCTGACAAGCCCGCCTCGACTGCCATGTCCGCGTTCCAGGGAGTGGACGGGGAATTGATGAACTGCTGGGCGCCCGCCCTGAAGCTGCGCCCGGTCTTCACCGCCGTGATGCTCGGTTCCCTGGCGGTCATGGGAATCACGGTTCTGCATAACCTCTGCCTGGCAATCGCCGGCGCGTTGAAGGGCTTTGAGACCTGCCCGTTCTGCGCCGACGAATCGGAGAAGGAATAGGTGTTTCGCGTCCTCGCCATAGCTGCGATAATAGGAACAGCGGGAGCGTGCGTCCTGCACCTGCTGGTTTTCGGTCCGCCTCACAAGGACGCCGGCGGCGGCAAGCCGGAAATTCGCAGGTTCAGCGTCCTGGAGCGACTGGCTCATGCGCTGACGCTGCTGTCCTTCCTGACGCTGGGAGCCACGGGTTTCTACGCCGTTCTGTCCGGATGGCCGTCGCTGACGGGCAAACTGATGCTTTACCACTACTATGCCGCCCCGGCCTTCGCGATCGGCGCCGCGCTGATTGTGGCCGGATGGTCCGCCGACGCCGGATTCAAGCCCTACGACCTGCGCTGGATGATCCAGATGGGCGGGTACATCTGGAAGCGCGACCACCTGCCCGCCGGGCGTTTCAACGCCGGGCAGAAGGCATATTTCTGGATCGTCGCGACTGCCGGGTTCGCGGTCATCCTGTCCGGCCTGGGCAGGCTCTGGCCGGCGCTGGACCCGACGGGGCAATGCGTTCTGCTGTGGGTTCACCGGCTCAGCGCGCTCTTCCTGGTCGCGTGGGCGCTCGCTCACGCCTACCTGGGCACGCTGGCCAATCCCGGAACAATTCAGGCAATCATTACGGGCCGCGTAAGCGAAAAGTGGGCCAAGGCCCATCACCCGTTGTGGGAAAAGAGCGGGAAAGACAAGGAGACATCATCATGAAAAACCGAACATACCTGCCGATCCTGATCGTGACCGCCGCGCTGCTGGGCGCGACAATCGCCCGCGCGGAGGAGGCAAAGTGCGCGTCAACCGCGGCGAACGCCGACCTGGTTGACCTTCAACTGGAACTGCCCAAGCCCGTCTTCGCCGGAACGCCAAAGAACGTCCCTCCCGGACTGAACCTTGAACCGGCCCGCAAAGGCCCCCGCCCGGCCATCAAGGTGCCGAAGGGCTGCGACAACCTCGCCAAGGACAAGGAGATCACAGGCAGCGACGAGGAGCCGATCGTCGGCGACCTCAAGAACGTCACCGACGGATACAAGGAGGCCACGGAGGACGGCTACGTCGAACTCGGACCCGGCCTCCAGCACGTCCAGATTGACCTCGGCGCCCAGAGCGAACTCTACGCCGTCATGGTCTGGCACTATCACCGCGACCCCCGCATCTACAAGGGCGTCGTCATCCAGACAGCGGATGATCCGGACTTCATCACCAACGTCCAGACCCTGTTCAACAACGACAACGACAACTCCACCGGCCTGGGCATCGGCAAGGACAAGCATTACTTCGAGACCTACGAGGGCAAATACATTGACGCCAAGGGCGTCAAGGCCCGTTACATCCGCCTTTACAGCAAAGGCAGCACCGCCGACGACATGAACCACTACACAGAGGTTGAAGTCTACGGCAAGCCTGCAAAATGACTAGACGCTGGACGTTCCGCGTCCTGATGGCGGCCGCGCTGGCCGGGGCCGTCGCGCTGAGGATTATCGCCCTCGACGCGCGGCCCATGCATGGCGATGAAGCCGTCAACACTATCAAGTTCCGCTATCTGTACGACCTTAACGAGTATCGTTACGACCCCGACGAATATCACGGACCCAGCCTCTACTATCTGAGCTTCATCCCGATGTGGCTGAGCGGGGCCGGCAGCTTCGCGCAGACCGGCGAAACCGTGTTCCGCTCGCTCCCCGCCGTCCTCGGCGCGCTCATGATCCCGTTCCTGTTCCTCTTTGCGAAGGAGCTGGGGCGATGGATCGTCCTTTACGCCGCGATGCTGGCAGCCGTCTCCCCGGCGATGGTCTTCTACAGCCGGTATTACATCCACGAGACGCTGCTCATCTTCTTCACGCTCCTGGTCATCGGCGGATGCTGGCGATACTACCGCAGCCGCGACGACGGGTGGCTGCTCCTGGCCGGCCTCGGCGCGGGCCTCATGCACGCCACGAAGGAGACCTGCGTCGTCGCCTTCGCCGCGATGGCCGGAGCGCTGTTCCTGACGCATCTCTGGAACCGCAGATTCGGCGGCGTCACGGCGGAGAAGTTTCGCCCGGACCGCCGCTACGTCGTCGCCGCTGTCCTCCTCGGCGCCGGCGTTTCCGCCGTCCTCTTCTCCTCCCTGCTCAGCAATCCGCGCGGGCCGCTCGATTCCGTCCTCACCTACTTCCGTTACTTCCATCATGCCGGCGCGCGCGACGCCCACGTCCACCCCTGGAACTTCTACCTCAAGCTTCTGCTCTATAATCGCCACGGCGACCGCTATCTATGGTCTGAGGCGTTCATCCTGGTAATGGCGCTCACGGGCGCTTACTACGCCTTCTCGCCGCGAATCCTCAACGGCGACGAGGCCCCGCTCTGCCGCTTCCTGGCCTTCTACACCATCCTCTTGCTCGCCGCGTACTCGGCCATTCCGTATAAAACCCCCTGGTGCGCCCTCGGCCCCCTTCAGGGCATGGTTCTGCTTGGCGGCGTCGGCGCCGTCTCCCTGGTCAGAGCCCAGCGAACCGTCCCGCGAAAGGACATCATCCGCATACTCATGGCCGCGGGGATCGCAAATCTTCTGGCTCAGACTTATCTGCTCAACTTCCGCTTCCATACGGACAGGCGCAATCCCTACGTCTACGGCCACCCAGTCCATGACGTCGAGCACCTTTACGAGCGCGTCGAGGAGGTCGCCTCCGTCAGCCCGGAGCGGCACAACCTGACCGTGAAGGTGATTGCGCCGGATTACTGGCCGCTTCCGTGGTACCTGCGCAAATTCGACAACGTCGGCTTCTGGACAAACCCGCCCGCCGACTCTCGCGCCGCGATAATCCTGCTTGCGCCGGAATACCGCGAGCAGTTGCTTCCCGTTCTTGAGAAGGAATATCACGAGGAGTACTTCGGCCTAAGGCCGGAGCTTTTCATCCTCTGTTACATCCGGACCGATCTCTGGGACGCGCTCATCGAGCGCCGGTCGGCGTCCCCTCCCCCTGCGGCGGGCAATGCGAAATGAGCGACCGCGAAATTGGCGCTAGAATCGGCTCCCCGGCAGACCCAGGCGTTCCCCTCCGGCGATTCAGCCATCGCGCGATGGGTTCCATCTTCGAAATCTTCATGATCGAGGAGAACCCGGCGTACGCCTATGACGCGGCGCGGGCGTGTTTCGAGGAGCTTGACCGCCTTGAGGAGGAACTCAGCCGCTTCCTGCCCTCCAGCGACGTTTCCCGGATAAACTCCCTCGCCCCGGGGCAGAGAATCCGCGTCGGCCTCGCCGCGATGGAATGTCTCAAGCTGGCGGCGCAGGTCAACGCGGACACGAACGGGGCATTCGACGTGACCGTCGGCGCAATCTTGAAATGCCTTCGCGCCGCCCATGACGGCAAACCGGACGAGGGCGACCTTGCCCGCGCGCTGGCGCTGACCGGCATGAGCCTCCTCGAGATTGACGCCTCCGGCCACTCGGTCGGCGTCCGAAAGTCGGGAGTCCTCATTGACCTCGGCGCCGTCGGCAAGGGTTACGCGCTCGACCGCATGGCGGAGCTTCTGCGCGACTGGTCAATCCCGAACGCCGTCCTGCACGGCGGGCAGAGCAGCGCGCTTGCCATCGGCAACCCTCCGGGGCGGAAGGGCTGGCCGCTGACCTTGCGCGACCCGCAGAACGACTCCGGCAGCCTCGGCCATATCAGCCTGAGCGACGCCTCCCTGAGCGGCTCCGGCATCCTCCTGCAGGGGCATCACATAGTTGACCCGCGCACGGGACGCCCGGCGACGGAGAAACTCGGCGCGTGGTGCGCCGCTCCCTCCGGCGCGCTGAGTGATTGTCTTTCGACTGCCTTCATGCTCATGTCACCGCTGGAGATCGAACGATATTCTCGACAACACCCCGGCGTCTCCGCTATGATAATGCTTTCCGAAAACGACGGGCGGACCATCATGCGCTTCGGCGCTTCCGGCCCGGCTTTTCTTGAAGAGGATCGGAGCAAACCATGAGTAATAAGCGCGGAATGTTTGCCGTCGCCGCAATCGCGGCGCTGGCGGTCGTGATCGGCGTCGCGAGGGCGGAGGAGAAGCGCTGCGCGTCGGCTAAAGCCTGCGACAGCAGGCTCAACTGCCCCCCGGAGGGCTTTGTCGCCCTCTTCAACGGCAAGGACCTTGAAGGCTGGAAGGGCCTGGTGGAAAGCCCACCGACCAGGGCGAAGCTGAACGAGCAGCAGATGGCCAAAGCGCAGGCGAAGGCCGACGAAAAAATGCGCGCTCACTGGAAGGTTGAAGACGGCGTCCTGGTCTTCGATGGTGGCGGAGACAGTCTTTGCACGGCAAAGGACTACGGCGATTTTGAGCTTTTCGTTGACTGGAAGATAAAGGAGCACGGCGACAGCGGCATCTACCTGCGCGGCAGCCCCCAGGTTCAGATATGGGACCCCGCCGATCACCCCGAAGGCTCCGCAGGGCTGTACAACAACCAGAAGAATCCCAGCAAGCCCTCCAAATGCGCCGACAAACCCATCGGCGAATGGAACACCTTCCGCATCATCATGGTCGGCGAGAAGGTCACCGTCTACCTCAACGGCGAACTGGTCGTTGACAACGTCACGATGGAAAACTACTGGGAGAGGGACAAGCCGATTTACCCGACGGGCCAGATCGAACTCCAGAACCACGGAAACACCCTCTACTTCAGGAACGTCTTCATCCGCGAAATTCCCCGGAAGTAGCTCCGATAACAACACGCGCGCGGCGCGCGCGCGGTGCTACGCGCGGCGACGCATGGCGTAATTGAATCATCAAGGAGACTTACAGATGCAATCACGACTCGCTCAAGCCCTGGCCGTTGTCATGTTCGCCGCCGCCTGCGCCGGCCCTCTCTTCGCCGCGCCGCCGACCGAACGCGAACTGGAACTCATCAAGAAATACCTGCCCGAAAAGGCCCGCGCCAAGCCCGCCAAGCCCCGCAAGATTCTCGTCTTCGGCCTGTGCCGCGGCTTCAGGCACAGCTCAATCGAATGCGGCGCCAAAGCCCTCGAACTCATGGGCCAGAAGACCGGCGCGTTTGAGACCGTGACCAGCGAAGACATCGCCATGTTCGAGCCAGAGAGCCTCGCCCAGTTCGACGCCGTCTGCATGAACAACACCACGCTCGACCTGTTCATGCCGCCCGACTACGACAAGCTCCCCCAGGCGGAGCAGGCCAAAGCCCGCGAGAGGAGCGACCGCCTTCGCAAAGCCCTGCTGGACTTCGTCTCCGGCGGCAAGGGACTCATCGGCATCCACGCCGCCACCGACTGCTTCTACAACTGGGCGGAATACGGCGAGATGATGGGCGGCTACTTTGACGGCCACCCCTGGAGCGAAGAGGTCGGCGTCAAGGTCGAGGAGCCGGATCACCCCCTCTGCGCCGCCTTCGGCGCGGCGGGCTTCAGCGTCAGGGATGAGATTTACCAGTTCCGCGATCCCTATTCGCGCAAGAACCTGCGCGTCCTGCTCAGCCTGGACGTCAACAAGACCAACATGTCCAAGGACGGCATCAAGCGCAAGGACGGCGACTTCGCCGTCACATGGGTCCGCCGCTACGGCAAGGGCCGCGTCTTTTACTGCTCCCTGGGTCATATGGAGGAGATATTCTGGAATCCGGCGATCCTCCAGCATTACCTGGACGGCATCCAGTACGCCATGGGCGACCTGGCGGTTGACGACGCGCCCAGCGCGCAAACCGCCGAGGCGGACAAGGAAGGCTGGCGATATCTCCTGAAGGGCCGCGAACTCGGCCGCTGGGACTGCAAGAAGGGTCAGTGGATCATCCAAGACGGCGTCCTGGCCCGCAAGGGCGGCGGATACATCTGGACGAAGGACCGCTTCGGCGACTTCGTCCTGGAACTCGACTTCAAGATTTCCAAGGGCGGCAACAGCGGCATCTTCTTCCGCACGGACAGAACGGGCGACCCCGTCAGCACCGGCATCGAAATCCAGGTCTTCGACTCCTACGGCAAGGAAAAGGTTGAAAAGCACGACTGCGGCGCGATCTACGACTGCCTCGCCCCCAGCAAGAACGCCTGCAAGCCGACAGATGAGTGGAACCACTGCGTCCTGACCTGCAAAGGCCCCAGCGTCAAGGTGGAACTGAACGGCGAGCAGATCATTGACATGAATCTGGACGACTGGAAAGAGGCCCATAAGAATCCCGACGGCACGGACAACAAGTTCCCAATCGCCTACAAAGACATGAAGCGCGAGGGCCACATCGGTTTCCAGGATCACGGCAACGACGTGTGGTTCAAGAACATACGGATCAGGGAACTCGAATAAAAAGTTGAACGGTTTGGACTGCGGCATCATGATGCCGCTTTCTGCGGGCGAGGCACGACTCGCCCGCCCTTCCGCACCGCGAAAAGCAAGATATCGCCATAGCTCTTAAGAATCATCCCTCTCCCGCCGGGAGAGGGTGGCGCTTCCGCCGTATGCGCAGCATACGCGGGAAGCGACGGGTGAGGGGGGGCAGAACAGTATGACGCTCTCCCCCGAACAAGCCCCTCATCCGCCGCGTCCTATGGACGCGCCACCTTCTCCCCAGGGAGAAGGAAGACCGCGAAAAGTTTTCTCTCGTTCAAGGCGGAACTGAACAGTGTCGTAGAATGGTGAAGCGTATCATTCGCGTGGGTTCGAATCGCCCACCCTACGGTTGCTCTCGTATAAGACTCCCCCTTACCGACTTCCACCAGTCATACCCGATAAGCGCCGCCAGCGTCACATAGCACGCCGGTATTAGATAGAACGCCGTCCGCAGCCCCCCGCTCTGATTGCCGATCCAGCCCATCAACCACGTGAACACACCGCAGCCGGGAATCCCCGCGCAGGACAGGATGATGAAGAGCATGGTCGCGTCCGTCTCCGGCAGGCGGTCGGCGCAATAGCTCTGCACGCTCGGCCAGAACGGGGCCGTGGCGATCCCTGAAAGGAAGAGCAGTCCGAACAAAGCCCAAAGATCGGTCACGAACGGGAAGAAGAGCGTGACGATGACGCCGCCGATCGCCGACCACACGATGAGATGCTTCAACTGATGCTGCCTGATCAGGTAGCCCCAGCCGGTCCGGCCCAGGACCATGCCCCCCGCAAAGAAGGCAGTTCCGACGCCGCCCGCCCACGCCGAGTCCACAAAATTCAACTGGATGAAGCTCGCGCACCAGAAGGTCAGGCAGAACTCCCCGCCGCCGGCGACGAACATCGCGGCAAAGAACGGCCAGAACCCCGGCGTCCGGAGAATCTTCGACGTCCGCCCCCAGACCGTTATCCAGTGGATCGGCTCCGGATGCTCGGGATACTCGCGCCCTTTCTGCGAAGGCATCAGAAGCAGCGCCGCCGCGATGCAGGACACGCCCGACACCGCGCCCACCAGAACGCGCCATGAGACCCCCAGCGACATCAGCCCGCCGGAAACCAGCACGGTCGTCAGAACGCCGACAGACCAGAACGAGTGCGTGAAGTTGATGTAGCGCCCCGGCTCGACCGGGTGCAGGTCCTGCACAAAGGGCGTCGCCAGCCCCTCGACCACGCCCTCGCCGATTCCCGCCAGCATCAGGGCCGCCATCAGCGCGGCGTATCCCGGCGCGGAAGCGCACAGCAGAATCCCCAGGGCCATCATGACCACGGCGCACCCGAACGTCCTGCGCTTGCCCCATCGCCCGGCGGCGAAGCCGCACATCAGCATCGCCGCCACCATCGGGATCGTGCGCCCGAGGTGAAGCGCCCCCCCCGCCGACATCCCCCCCTCCTCAAGGGTGAATCCAAGATCGCGCGCCACCGACACGAGCGCCACGGGCAGCGCCACCGATCCGGATGCGTACGCGAAGAAACTCAGAAACGCGGCGTAGTCGTAACGCCCGAAGGTCATCGCCCTTGACTGCTTCATTCCGGCCGCCAATTCATCGCTGTTGCCTGATTGATTATTGATCGGCGCAAATTGCAGCGCAGGCGTCTCGCCCGTACGGTTCCGATGCAGCCGGGACGGCTGTGCTACATCGTTGTTGCATCTGAAGGATTACAAGCCGTAGCTGATAAGCGATTCTGCCGGGCCTTGCCCCTCGTTTATCGCTTCGCCCACGGGTCGGCCGGATCCACGCCCGCCGCCTCTATCATCTCCGCGATGCTGTTCCGGTATTTGTAGACCGCCGCCGGATCGCGGCTGTAATTCGCAGTGTCCTTGACCAGTTCCTCCGGAACGCTCAACAGCGCGCGGGCCTTCTCGATCCATTCGGTCTTCTGCGGGGAAAGCCGCCTTGAATCGGCGACCATGCCGACGGTCGCCTCCAGTATCCGGAAGTACGCGTAATCCTCCAGGCCGTCGCGGAAGTTCTCCAGCCTGATCGTGGGCAGCGGCGTCGCGCCGGGGCCCATGCACGTCCAGCTTCCGTCCCCGTTGTAGGTCGTCCAGCTTCTCGGATTCCAGGCAGTGAACGGGCCGGACTCTATCGGCGGGGAGTTCCAGATGCTTATTTCGTAATACAGGAAGCCGTCCGGGCGGAGCTTCGCCGTCATCGCGCCCATGAGCAGGCGTCCCTCGATCGCCGGGTATTCCACGAACATGTTGGCGTGCGGATGATGCGGGCCGCAGCAGATGTACCACCAGACCTCCTTGCCGGCGGCGCGGGCCTGCGCGGCAAGCTCCGCGTCGAAGCGCGGCGTGAGCGGGCAGAAACCGTCCATCGCCTTGATGACCGACTTCGTGCCGAAGCTGTGGTCATAGGTCGTCGTCAGCACCAGAACGCCGGGGAATTCCGCTTTCAGGAGTTCCGCCGCCCTCTGCACGAACGGGAAGCGGTCCTCCGGGTTCTCGTCGCAACCGTAGATGTAGGCGTGATCCAGCAGGCCGAGTTCCTTCGCCTTCTCGTATCGGGGGCGGATCACGTCAATCGTCGCCTTGCGCCATTCCCCGGTTTCTGTTTCGCCCTGCCCGCAGGCGCTGTAGTAGCCGAGGTTGAATCTGCCGAGGCGTCCCTCCTTATGCAATCGCTCCAGAATCTCGAAATCCGGCGCCCAGCTTTTGAAAGAGTAGAGGCTGTCATAACTCAGGTAATAATCCGCCAGGAATTCGGCCCATTCCATTTTATGCGTTTTCCACGTTTCGTCGCGGAATTCGCCCTCGCGGTAGCCCCCGGTTTCGTTCGGTTCGTAGAACATCGGCCAGAAAGTGACGGCCAGGGGCAGGGGCGTCGCGTCCGGCATGGCGAATCCGTAGACGCGCGCGGCGAGGTCGAAGGAGAACATCTTCCTCCCTACCGCCTCAATCTCGATCTTCCCGCGATAAAGGCCCGGAGGCTGATCCTTCGGGGCGCGCAGCCGGATCCAGAATGCCTGCGCGTCGCCCTTCGCGACGTCGCACGTCGTCTGGAAGTTCAGGATCGGGTCGGGCCACCATCCGACGTGCGGCGAACCGTAGGGCGGCGTCTGCGCGGTCTTCACGTAGCCCATGACGACCGCGTCAATGTTCTTCTTCTCGAAGCGAGCGCCCTTTTCTCCCTTCAGGTCCGTCACGTTCACGCGGACGTCCTTCAGATCGCCCTCGAAGGGCAGGACCACGACCTGGAAGCTCTCCCGCTCGTTGCGCGCAAGGCTGATCTCGCGCCCCCGGGCGACGTTAAGCGGCGAAGTCAGCGCGCGGGGAAGCACCTTCTCCATCGAGGTTGCGAAGCCGACCACGACGTCCTTCCTTGCGCCGCCCTTGACCTCGACCTTGCCGCGTACGCCGGCGAAGTCAGCGCGAAGCTTTGCCGCCGTCACAAGGGATTCAAGCCTGCTTTCCAGCAGCGCCAGTCCGGGCAGCCCGTCAAGCACGGCGGCGTCCCCGCGCGCGGCGAGGGTCTCAATCCGCGTTATCTCCGCCTCGATCTCCTTGAGCGACGCATCCGCCCATGCGCCGATCTCCGGCGACGCGGCGGCGGCCTTCCTGAGCTTTTCGCCGGTCTCGCGCAGCAGCAGGCGGGAGGAATCCATGCGCGGTTTGAGCAGTTTGGCGAACTGCTTCAGATAGGGATCTGAAACCGCCGGGAAGTCGTCACCTGCGGGCAGGAGGCAGAGGCGGTCAACGTGAATCTTCATGTCCGTCGAGGGGCGCTCGGTATAGAAATGCAGGACGCGAATATCGCCGACATCCACGCCCTTGGCCGTTACCTGCGCGAGATGTATCACTACGCGGCGATAGCTGCGCGGCGCCATGTGTATCTGCTCGTGGTATCCGTCCCGCGTCGCCTTCTTCGAGTCGCTTATGAACAGGAACAGGCGTTGCGGGGCGTCAGTTACGTTCGTGACCTCGAATACGAAGCGCTCGAAGCCGGTCCAGTCGGTCATGGCCGGCCTGCCCTCGAAGGCGGGCCACTCGGCCATTCCGGCCTTCCACGCCGGGGTCTCAAAGCGAAGCGAGAACATGCCGGAAGTGGCGAAGCTCTCGACACTGGCCAGCTCCTTCACAGGCGTGTCAGGCCCGCGGCCCTCGTAATGAAAGGCCTTCAGATCGGCGTCGGTCTCGAAGTCCATCAGCATGGTCTCCGACGTCGCCTGCATGCTCGCCAGCGACCACAAGGCCGCAACACAGATCGCGCTTCTGCTCATTCCCAGTTCCATCATTTTCTCCTTCGATGCAAATGCGACGCGACAGAAACCGCGCCCATGAGCGCCGGCCGATTACGGCTTGATCGGCTTCGGCGGATCGAGCTTCCACTCTTCAACCGGGGGCGCCGGGCGCAGATCGCAGGCGTAAAGCCCGATCTTCTCGAACGGGATCGGCTGGAATCCCGGCAGCCGTTTGAAAACCTCGGAATCGGGCTTGAGGCGGAAATCCCCCTTTGCAGCGTCAATAAAACCCGGGTCATCGTTGGTTTCCCAGTTGTCGCCGGGCTCGGACCTCCAGTTGCCGCCGCTCGCCTCCCCGCACATGACGATCAGGTTCAGCTTCGCGCGGCTGATGCGCGCCTGCCCCGGCTGCGGGTCCATGAAGCCGACAATCTCCGGGTAACTGGTCGTGTAGGGCGGCTTGGTGATGTCAACCTCCTCCAGCAGCCTCTTGTTCCAGAAGCAGTCCAGCCCGCCGTTGACGGCGGTCTTCCACACTTCATCATTCCACGGGGCGGAACCGAGCGCCCGCTTGCACTCGACAAAGACGTTGTTCTCCGCCCGGATGTCATGCCCCCCGTGCGAGAACACGGTCCCGAACGATCCCCTGCCCGGCTCTCCGCAACGGAAAAAGACGTTGCCGAAGACAAGGTCCCCGCCGTCCCCGTCGTCGAAGTAGATCGCCGCGTTGCCGTGCCCCAGCGGTCTTCCAATGTCATACCAGAAGTTGTGCCGGATGACGTTGCCGCGGCATGACGGATTCCTTCCCTTGTAGATCGCGCCACAGTCGTCCGTCTCCGTGCATACGCGATGGATGACGTTATATTCAAAGACGTGATCGTTGCCGCCGATGGCTGCCGCCATGTGGGGGGAGTCGTGGAGCAGGTTGTGCGCCGCGCGATTGCCGACGCCGTCGAGGTAGATCGCGCACGCATAGGTCAACTGCAATCGGGAGAAGTCCCATATGTGGTTGTTGATCGCAAGATGCCCGGACGGCGTCAGCGTCCTGCGATCTCCGCCGCCGAGCCTGATGCCGCCAGTCCCGGTGTCGTGTATGTCGCACGAATCCACGCGGTGGCCGGCTCCGCCGTCAATGTAGACCGCCAACTGGCGCGTGTTGCTGATCTCGCAGGCCTCGATGCGGTTCCCGGCGCCGCCGCGAATCTCAATCGCGTTGCCCTTGCAGGCTTCAACAGCAAAACCGCGAATCGCGACGTTCGAGGCGTCCTTCAGCAATATGACCGGGGAGTCCAGCGTCGAGAGCGTCACGCGCGCGCCGGCAAGCCCCGCCGGCGGAAGGAAATAGAGAATCCCCTTCTTTCGATCAAGATAATACTCCCCCGGATGGTCAAGCTCTTCGAGCAGGTTTATCGCGCAGAATCGTCGGGGAGAGGGATTGCCCTGCTTAAGACTGTAGAGATGCGGTCCGACGAAGGTTATCAGGCGCTTCTCCCGATCAATGGACTTGACCCTGATCGCCTCCTCATACCAGTCGAAACACCAGTAGCCGAGAAGCCATACCCCCTCCTCGACATTCCAGCGATTCGGCCTGTCCCCGGCGTATTCAAAGACGCCGGGCTTTCCCCCCGTGTCGCCCTCGCGCGGGTTTGAGCCGGATTCGATTATCCGCGCCACGGTGGCCCAACCATCGTCCGGCCACCTGGCCTGCGTCATGGCCTTCCCGTTGAAGAAAAGCTCCGCGCCGGGCGGAGCGCCGTGAAACTTATCGGGATATCCCTCCGGGATCGGGATGCCGAGTTCCGTCAGGTTCGCCTGCATGACATGCCCGCGAACGCCCGGATCAAGCCTGCCCAGCGTCGCCGGATCGGTCGCCGGACTGAAGGCGTCCGCAGTCAGGGTCGGCCCGCCGCAGAGCCGGACCTTCTCGCCCGGAGCCGCCTGCCAGACGACAGGGGACTGCTCCTCTCCGGAATCCTCCGGCCCCAGCTCGAACGATTTTGAAACATGGTAGTCCCCCCCGCGGACGACAATGCGCCGCGGCATGTCCTTCGGCGCCGCGCGCAGGGTTTCCCGCGCCCGCTCCAGAGTGGCAAGCGGACCGTCGCTCCCGCCCGCGTTGGGTTCCGCAACCGTTCCTGACCATGCGTCATTGCCGCTGAGCGACACGTAGAACGTCCGCTGGCGTTCTTCCGGCGCCGAAGCGCAGGAAACAAGCACGGCGGTCATGGACGCCCACACAGGCAGCAACCTCCAGGACATTCCTGACATAGGCGTTCTCGCTTTCCGGTGAGTCTGCAATGCACGAAGCGGGACAAGGACTTGCGCCCATTCATTCAGCCGCCCCGCCGTTCTCCCGCGGTCGGGAATCACAGGGCGGCGCTGCATGTTGGAATCAGCGTACCGGGACAGGCGGCAACAGTCAATCAGGGCCGGTAATGCATGTCACCCATCTTGTCGAATGCGCGCCCCGCCCCTCAGGTGCGCCAATTTATCCGGGTATGAAAGCAGTCCATTTTCAGATGGCAACCGGCGGTATGTTCACATGCCTTCGGACGCCTTTTGCGTGTCGTTTTCCCAGCCCGAAGGGCGTTTGTAGGTAGCCTCGGTGCGCAAGCCCGTGGATAACGTCAAATATATTTTCAAAGCCCCAGGCGGGGCGATTGACGGCTTGAATAACTTCAAGCGCCCGTTTCACGGGCTTGTTGGTCACAAACGGCTCAATCCACGGGTTGCACCCGAGGCTACCCCCAGACGCCGCAAGCGGCTAAGACTGCGAATTCAAAGGGAGAAGCGATGAACACAGGGAACAGCGCATCGGAAACTGGAACAATACCCGTCTGCGTTGGCGCGCGCGCCCGTCCCTCCGCCATTCCGGATATTTCTTGACATGCGGGCGCGGTTGAAATATCTGCTACATAAGTCCCCATCGGGCGCGATGAGCGAAGCGCCGCGTCGGATGGGACATGTTCGGAGGGGATGGCGGCGCGACTGATCGCGCCGATTGCACGGAGGTCCTGCCTTGACGATTCTTGTAACCGGGGGCGCCGGCTTCATCGGCTCCCATCTTGTTGAACGACTCCTGGCGTCCGGACGCCGCATTGTCTGCATTGACAATTTCGACGGCTTTTACGACACGAAGATCAAACGCCGCAACGTCGCCGCTGCGCTGGCCAACCGCGATTACGCGCTGTGCGAGGGGGATATCTGCGACGAGGCGTTCTGCCGCGACGTCTTCGCAAGGGAGAAACCGGAGCAGATTGTTCATCTGGCCGCGCGCGCCGGCGTGCGCCCGTCAATCGAGGAGCCGCTGCTTTACGAGCGCGTCAACTGCCTGGGCACGGTGAACCTGCTGGAGCTTGCCCGCCGCAGCGGTGTCTCGATGTTCGTCTTCGGCTCCTCGTCCTCCATCTACGGCGAAAGCGCGCAGGTCCCCTTCTCCGAGGACTTTCGCGGCGATAGGCCGATATCCCCCTATGCCGCGACCAAGCGGGCCTGCGAGCTTTACGCGCATACCTACCACCATCTCTACGGCCTGCCGGTGACGTGCCTGCGCTTCTTCACGGTCTATGGCCCCCGCCAGCGTCCCGACCTCGCCATCCACAAATTCACGAAGCTGATCGAGAGCGGAAAGCCGATCCCGGTCTTCGGCGATGGCTCGACCAGCAGGGATTACACCTATTTCTCCGACATCTGCGACGGAATAGTCGCGGCGCTTGAGCGCCCGATGGGCTACGAGATCATCAACCTCGGCAACTCGTCTCCCATCACGCTGGCGTCGCTCATCGGCCTGATCGAAAAATCGCTCGGTAAAAACGCGGTCATTGACCGCCGCCCGCTCCAGCCGGGCGACGTCTCAACGACCTACGCGGACATCTCCAAGGCGAAAAGACTGCTGGGATATGAGCCGAAGTTCCCAATCGAGAGGGGAATACAGTCCTTCGTGGAGTGGTACAGGGAAACGAATAGCAAGTAGCAAGTAGAAAGAAGAAAGTGAAAACTGATAAGGATTAACCGCTTACGCGGAAAATCCCTGAGGGGAGATTGCATGGCTGCCGATGGAATCATTGAGAGAGAATTCCGCAAGAAGTTTCCGGGTTCCGCCGCGCTCTATGAAAAGGCGCAGAAATGCTTTCCGAGCGGCGTGACGCACGACGGGCGGTTCTTGAAGCCTTTTCCGATTTATATCAGGCGCGCCGAAGGCTCCCGCAAATGGGACGTTGACGGCAACGAGATCATTGACTACTGGGTCGGCCACGGCTCTCTGATCCTCGGGCATCGTCATCCGGAGGTCATCGCAGCGGTCGGGCGGCAGCTTGGATGCGGAACGCACTTCGGAGCCTGCCACGAACTGGAGATAGCATGGGCGAAGGCCGTGATGCGGCTCATGCCGTCGGTTGAGAAAATTCGCTTCGTCAACTCCGGGACGGAGGCGACTCTGATGGGAATGCGCCTTGCCCGCGCCTTCACCGGGAAGCCCAAGCTACTGAAATTTCAGGGGCACTTCCACGGCTGGAACGACCACGCCATGCATGGCGTCTTCCCGGATTTCGGCAAGGTCCTGCCCTGCGGAGTCCTGCCCGGCGTGTCGGAGAATATGGTGGTCATCCCCGCCAACAATCCCGAACTCCTGGAGGAGACGCTGAAGCGAGACCCCGATATCGGCCAGGTCATCATCGAGCCAACCGGCGGGGGTTTCACGGACGTGCCGGTCCGGCCCGCGTTCCATAAACCGCTGCGCGATATCACGCGGCGGCTCGGCGTCGTCCTGATCTACGACGAAGTCATAACCGGATTCCGCGTCAGCCCCGGCGGGGCGCAGGCGCTCTACGGCGTCAAACCAGACCTGACGTGCATGGCGAAGATTCTCGCCGGCGGATTCCCGGGCGGGGCGCTTGGGGGGAGGGAGGACATCATGCGCCTGCTGGCATACGGGAGCGATCCGGAATGGAACGCCTCGCGCAAGATGTACCATCCGGGCACATATAACGCGAATCCCGTCTCGGCGGCGGCGGGCGTAAAGACGCTGGAACTCGTTTCGGACGGTTCGGCCTGCGCCCGCGCCGACGCGACAGGCAAGGCGCTTCGCGACGGGCTGAATGCGATCATTGACAATCGCGGGTTGCCGTGGGCGGCTTACGGGCTAAGCTCCGGCTACAGCATGGCGATGGGGGGGGGAGGATGGAGCGGTCGGGCGGCTGATTTCCCCCAATTCGATATTTCCCCAGAACAACTGAAATCAAAAAATTCCGCCGTCATCCACAAGTTCCGTTGCGCGATGCTTCTGGGGGGGGTGGATACCCCCGGAAAGCATTCATGGATAAGCGCCGCGCACTCGGAACAGGACGTCGCGCAGACACTTGCGGCATTCGACAGGGCGCTTGATCTCATGAAATCCGACGGCGTTCTGTGACCCGGTTGCAGTGTCATAAGAGACAAAATGAGCTTTACAAGAAAAATGTTATACCTGTCAAACACATGGCCGTCTGAGGATGTTTGCCTGAGCGCTGCGGAGGCGGGGATAAGAGACTTTCCTGAGTCATCTTTTTCCTGAATCGCCAAGTCGGAATTCCCTGCCGCGGTGGAGAAAGGCGGAAATCAACCTTCGTTTGCAAATTGTCATATCATTATGATAGTCAAAGTGATGTGAGCGTCAATCATCAGACTTTCATCAACTTGTCGCCATATTCTCATCACCCAGTTTTTCTTAACATTTCTCTAACACTCCCCCCCATGAAATTTTTCCGGAACGCGATAATTCGCTTCACGCCAATGAGTTATGTACTGCCCCTGGACTTTTTTGTGTTTTCGCTTTGACACCTGCTTCAGGAAGGCTAAAATCGCCAACTCAGCAGGACGCAGGAAAGGAAGGAGCAAGGGACAGCGAACGTGGGGAAACGACCGGTGTGGAGGAAACTCGCCTGTGACGGCATGTTGGTTTTGTCGGCTCGCAGAGAGTGTCCGGATTGCCGGATTGAAGCCCGCAACGACGTTGGATAAGGGCTGATACGAAGCAACCGGTCGTAACACGCGGACAGACTAAGCGGCCGAGGCCCAGGCTGTATCGCAAGCGTGGCCGCTGAGTCAGTGTTCGTCCGGCTGGCGATAATGCCGTTCGCCCTGAAGCCAGGGCGATATCTTCTTTGACGGCGCTTTTCAAATGCGGCTTTGTCGCCGGATTCGTATCGGCTCGTGTGGCGCACATGACGCAAAGAAGTTCCCGATAACCGAGCTTGGCGCCCACAGTATCGTTGCTTTGTTCCTCTGACGCCGGCAAACCGGCGCGATTTAGCGAAAGGATATGGCCGGAAACGGCCGGACCTGAGTGGCGCAGCAAGTCCTATGCGTCTGCAAGTCGCCTGTTCTGCACGTGTTGCGATGACAAACGCTCCGCTGCGGCTTATGCGGGAGGCATAACCGCTTGCGGGAGGCAATTCCGGAGACGGGCCATGCGCCTTACGCATCGGAATCCTTATGGCGATTGACATAACCAGTCGGCGGGCAGGCCCGCCGACACGGGAGCAGGGGACAAAATGCGGGAGGAAGGACACCCTCTTGGTTCGGAACTTGAGGCGCGCGAAACCGAACCGGAGCAAGACGGGGAAATAACGCTGGACGCCGCCATGTGGCGGGATGTGAAGGCGCGGCTCCGCGAGAATATTGGCACAAGGCGCTTCGACCTCTGGTTCGCACGGACTCAACTGCTCCGCAGTTCCGATGGGGAAATTTGCGTCGGCGTGGCCAACGCCGTGGTACAACAGTTCCTCGAGGAAAGATACCGCGATATTCTTGAAAAGATCGCGTCGGAACTGGCCGGCAGGCGAATAGAAGTCAGTTTTCGAATATCAACCGAGCTTTATCGCGATTTCCGCCGTGAGCGGGAAATACGCATGCAGAACGCTGAAGCCGTCCGGAAATCCCAGGAAACAACGCTTCAAAAGGAAACGAATGGCGAGGAGGACGCGTCCGATAAGACTGACGCCCAGGCCGCCCGCAGAATGCGCCTGGAGGACTATATCGTCGGCGACTGCAACCGAATGGCCTACGCCGCCTGTCTTGAAGTTGCCGGATTGCGATGCCCCAGATTCAATGTGTTATACATCCACGGCGCATCAGGCTTGGGCAAGACACATCTGCTGAAAGGCATTCGGGAAGCCATTGAGTCCGCCGGGAACGGAAGACATGTGACTTATGCGACTGCCGAAAGCTGGACGAACGAGTTTTTTGGCGGATTGCGCGGCGGAAAGGACTTGATGGAAAAATTCCGCCGTCGCTACCGCGGGTGCGACGCGCTGCTTATTGATGACGCGGACTTCTTCGGCAACAAGGCCACGACACAGGGAGAATTCTGCCATACGTTCAACGCAGTAACAGATCGTGGCGGCCTGGTTGTGCTGGCGGCCAACGCCGCTCCGGAAGACGTTCCAAAACTGAACGCCAATCTGGGCAGCCGGATACTGGCCGGCCTGATAATAAAGGTTGACGCCCCGGATTATGAAACCCGTCTGGCCATTCTCCGCGCTAAGGCGGAAGGAATGGGACTGGATTGCGACGAGGAAGCCCTTGAAATTATTGCCGGGCAGTGCAGGGAAAACGTCCGGCAACTGGAGGGCGCGCTTCATAGCGTCAGGGCCTATGCGGAAATGGAAGGCATCGGCGAGGCCGGAGCGGAGCTTGCGCGCAGGGCCTTGCGGGGATGTGGAGGAGGCGCCCGCGTCGTAGCGCCAAAAACAACTTCGGCGCACATCGAACAGGCTGTGACAGAGCGCTTCGGAATCAGCAGAAGCGATCTGCATTCCAAGCGTCGCGTCCGAACCATAGCGAGATACCGCCATCTGTGCATGTACCTTATGCGCAGGACAACGGATGAGTCGCTCGAACAGATCGGGGCTTATTTCAACCGGAACAATCACTCCACCGTGCGACATGCCGTGGCGAAGATGGAAGAAGAAATAGCAGAAGACCCGGCATTGCGGGAATTCGTTGAAGAATTTCTGAAGCGATGCGGCGAAGGCTGACGCGCACAATGAAACCTGCGCCATACAGCATATATACACCATAGCAACTCATGATACAACCTATGGTATCCAGGCTTATCCCCACAAGCCGGGTTTTGCCACAGGTCTTGATTTTCTGGAGATTTATGGAAATTCTGTTGACATTCGGCGGGAGGCGTTGTATCATCCGTTTCCGAATCGGGGACCGGAATTGGCGGCTGCCGGTATTGGAATAATTTAACCGCCGCCGATCGTCTGCGTCCAGGAGGGATAGAAATGCCACAGGGAAACGAGGGGGATAGTGTTTACAGGATCGGCCGTGTGCCGCCGACGCCTGGAAAGAAGTCGTCCGGAACCGAGCCAAGCGCTTCTCAGCGCATGAGCGTCGAAACCACGGGAAGCAGCACGAAGTATCTCTACGGAATGTCTGCTTCCGAACTCAAACAACTAAACCGTAACACGCTGATCTTCGGTGTGCTGACTGCGGTTGTTGTGTTCACGGTGTTGGGAACATTGATGTTCCAGGCGTCGAAAGTCAACGCCGACACGCCGGAGAAAGATCAGCCCGCAGCCGAAGCGGTGGTTGAAACCCCGTCCGTCGCGGATACGCAGGCTGTTGTGACGGAACCGACTCCGTGGGACGGAGAAGCGCAGGATCTTTCATCCGGCGCGCCCAAGGCGGTTGTGTCAAGCGTCCCGACGGACGCGAAGGAATTCTGGACCGCGATGTTCTTCACGGTCAGCAGCAAGCGCAAAGATTCTGCAAAAAGCTTGCTTGACAGCCTCCCTGCTGATATGTTTGGGGGGCATGAGAAGTTTCTGCTGCCGGTAAGCGGCGGCAAGAACGTGGTGCTTTGCGCGGGTCGTTTTACTGACAAGAACGATCCGGAGCTGCAGAGCCTGCTTTCGCGCATAAAGGCGCACAAGGATTTCAAGTCCGCCTATGCGTCAAAGGTAAAAGCTCAGTAGCGCCTTCGGATCGGCGAAGCGGGAAGAGATGTCAAGAGACAAGAGCCTTAAGATAGCGTCAGGTCTGGTGCGCCAGCGCGGCACGCTCACCCGTACAGAGCGGCTGGCAATTCTTCGCGAAGACGGCAGATGGGCTGACGGGAACAGCGTCTACGGGCTTCCCAAGGTCAGGGTCAGGATCGTCAAGGCCAAGAAAGGCCCGGCGAAGAAGCCTGGCGAAGAGGGCGCTGAGGGGACGGAGCAGGCGGCGGCTTCGGCAACTCCGGCCAAATAGTTCTTCCTGGACGAAATTGCGTCTGCATGTCAACAGCGCGGGCGGAAAATCCGCCCGCGCTGCTCCATGTACGCATTCCCAGCGCCGGACGTTTTCGCATGGCGCGGCCTTTTCGGGATGCGCGGCAACGCCGGCGCAGACAGAATACTCGTCGGTTATTACCGGGCTGTCGAATCGCCGCCGCTTGTGGATTGATCCGTTATTCCTCCGGGGGCGAAATGACGGCATAGCATGGCGCGGCGCAAGCGGATGGAACAAATCCTTTGACATGACCGGCGGCATTGACTATGCTTGTCCCACGTCAGGGGAGCATTCATGCCGTCTTCCTGCCGGAGTCAATAAAAAATCATGGAATGCTCGCCCGCGTGTTCTCGCGCCCGCAAAGTCCGGATCATTCTTTGCGGACGCGCGACGTCGAACGATGATCGTTGAAAAAGAGGAACCAAGATGTCGAAGATTCTAATAACAGGCAGCATGGGAACGCTGGGCAAACCTCTTACGGCGACGCTCAGGCGCATGGGGCACGAGGTCTGGGGATGCGACCTTCAGCACCAGCGTCACGATTACTACATCAGGGCAGACATTGCCGAATACCGTCAGATGGAACGCGTCTTCGAGCAGGATTACGACTACGTCTACCACCTGGCGGCGGAATTCGGGCGCACCAGCGGCGAGGAATACTACGAAACCCTCTGGAAGACCAATGCCATAGGCACGCGCCACATCCTCGAACTTCAAAGAAAAAAGGGGTTCAAGCTCATCTATGCCAGCACGTCATTGATATACGGCGAGATGACCGACGAGGCCATGACCGAGGACCTGCCGGACCGCAAGGCGCTTCGTCCGCCGAATGACTATGCCGTAAGCAAGTGGACCAATGAACTCCAGATAATGAACTTCCAGAAAGTGTTCAATATACCGGTCGTAAGATGCCGCTTTTTCAACGTTTATGGACCGGGAGAATTCTATCACCCCTACCGCAACGCGATCTGCCTTTTCTGTTATCGCGCGCTTCACGGCCTGCCGTGGACCGTGTTCAGGGGTTATGACCGCGTATATATGTACATCGGCGACTTCATCCCCACCCTGGCCCGCGTCTGCGAGCGTTTCAAAGCCGGCGAAGTCTACAACATCGGCGGGACAGACTGTCGCCCCACCGAGGAAATCAGCGATATCATTCTAAAGACCGTGGGCCTTGACGGGAGTCAGGTTTCCTTCAAGGATAAGGACTCCAACAACGTAATGAGCAAGCGTCCGGACGTATCAAAGGCCATGCGCGACCTGGGGCATAATCCCACGGTGAAGGTTGAGGAGGGATTGCCCAGGACGCTGGAATGGATGAGAAATGTATATGAGTTGACGGACAAGTTCCCGCAGTTCACGAAGGAGCCGATGAGCGATCTCTGGTAGATGTAATTAATCTTCAGAATCCGCAGGTCGGAGACTCGTTCGGGAGCGGATTCCGGGCGAAGAATCAAATGGCCGAAAGCAAACCGGAAGTCTGTTTCATAACCAAGACGACGCTGGAGAGGGCCCCGCATATCGTCATGCCCGCGTGGTTCCTGGGAACCAACGGGCTGAAAGTCCGCGTCCTGTGCTACAAGCGCGGCAGAAGCCCGCTCGGAGACGAAAAGGAAGGGGACCTGGAGTGGATTGAGACGCATCCGGACGGCAAGCTGCGTCCCGGATTGATGGGCAAGATTCTCGATCACCTCCGTTTCGCCCGCGCCATACGCCGCGAACGCCGCCGCAACCCCGGGCAGGTTTTCCATATCAATGACATGGGCGCGTGCGCCGTCGCGATCATGGGTCTTTGGCCGTTGAAAAGGCTGAAAATCGTTTATCACACGCACGAAAGCCTTGAGCCGGGCCTGAGGCCGATCATAGAGCGCCTTGAGAAATTCATCTGCAAACGCAGCGACCTGGTGGTCACCAACGGCCCGAACCGGGCGAGAATACTGGGCTGTTTCCACCGGCTCGCGGACATCCCGCTCTCAGTCCGGGTCTCCCTTCCCTCCGACTGGCCGATGCCGCCCCGCGATCCTGAGATGCGGCGCAAGCTGGAGGAAAAGCTGACCCCGAAAAACCCGTTCATAATCGTCTACCAGGGCTGGATCGCGGACGAGCGCTGCAACCTTGAGATGATCAAGGCGCTTGAAAAACTCCCGGAGCGCTACTGCATGGTGGCCATCGGCGGCAACCCGCAGGAACGCTATTATCAGGAATGCGTCCGATACGTGAAGGAACACGGGCTGGAGGGCAGGGCGCTCCTGATAGAGCGCATGGATCACCGCGACCTTCTCAAGCACACCATCGTCGCCGACGCCGGCATCATGCTTTATCGGAACATCTACATCGGCCATTTCTACTGCGCGCCCAACAAGGTCGGGGAATATTCCGCCTGCGGGCTGCCGATGATCGTGCCCAATTACCCCGGGATGGAAAACCTCATATTGAAATACAAGCTCGGGGCCGTGTGCGATCCGGACGATCCGGAGTCCATTGCGCAGGCCATGCGGGAAATCGGGGAGTCCCCCGAGAATCCGGAAGAACGCCATCAGCGAATACGACAGGCATTCCTCGATAATCTGGCGTATGAATACGACGGGCGAAAACTTGTGGCCAAGGTCAAGGAAGTCGCAGCCGGTTGATTAGGCTCAGTCCCGCAACGTTCAGGCAAGGTTCACAAGTTTCTGTACTTCCTGTTCGACAATGTCGAGCGCCTTTCCCATATCGTGGTCATCAGGCGAGAAAAGCGAATCAGGGGGCAAAGGGCTGCCAATGATAAAGCGAATCCTCCACGGGATTATGGGTAGATAGACAAAAGGCGATCCGAGCCACAACCACACGAGTATCACCCGGATGACCCATGCGAACGGAGCGGTCAGAATAACGCCGCTGACAATCAGGCCGAACAAGCTGATTCCCCATCGTTTCACCCCTGCCAGGCGCGGGAACGCAAGCGCCCATGCCAGGGCTTTTGAGCGTAACAGTATCGGCGCGGTGAAGTGTCCGCCGCGGATGCCCATCGGCACGATCGGCGCATTCGCTTTATGCGCTATACGAAGAAAGCCGCACCGTCCCGCGAAGTCCACCCGATTCGCCTGCCAGATGGGGCGCAGTGTTTCGTGATCACCGCCGGGGAAGACGAGCAGCGGCACGCCCCTGCCCAGCGCGTCCTCGGCGGCCTCATATGTCGAGGGAACCGATCCCAGCGCCCGATGTATCGCCGACAGCGGCCAGACTCGGAATCCGATGGGCAGCGCGAATCCCGCCAGCGGACGTCCCGTCCCATACTTTGCCGCATAAAGAGCGGCGAAACAGGACAATTCCGCCAGTCCGAGGCCGCCCGAATGATTCGCAACGAGCAGAAAAGGCCTATCCGCCGGCAGATTCTCCAAACCCGATAGAGTGGGACGAAACAGGATAGTCAGTAGAGGGCCTAAAATCCGGTTGAGAAATCCAACCGCCCACTCCGAAGGGCGTCCGGGTCCGCGCGTTTCTTTACTGCCGTCGCCGCGCTCGTTCATGATTATTCCATCTTTATCGTAAAAGCGCCGTCAAGTTCTCAGCGCCTTGAATTCGTACTCCCTACGAGCAAAGCCTTATGACGAGCGTCTCAATCATGCGCCCATACGCGTCGCCCGTCATGGACGTCGTCTTGGACTCGATATCCGCCTGGACCAGAAAGCGCTCCTTGCGGCGAAGCTCATCCTCCGTAAAGCGTTCGGCCTGCCCCATAAGGAGCTTGAACGGGTAGGAGGAGCCGCCCCGCACGCCCAGCAGGGACGCCAGTTGCTCCGGCCCGCCCCCCGCCGCGGCCGTCTTTTTGGCCGCCCAGAGCCGCCGCCACTGCCACGCCAGCATCGAGAGTATGCGCTCGCTCCCCGCCCCTTTGAGCAGTTCCCGGGCGCAGGAGAGCGCCTTGCGCGCGTCGTGACGCCCGACGGCGTCGGTAAGCTCGAAAATCTCATAAGGACGCGCTTGATTGCAGACCGCCGCCGCGTCGTCCTTAGTGATCTTCTGCTCCTCGCCAACGTAGCAACTGAGCTTCTCTATCTCGGAATGCAGCGCGAAAAGGTCGCTTCCCGTGGCCTCGGCGATCATGTCAGCCGCGTCCGTCATCAACCTCTTGTCCAGTCTCTTCGCCTCCTCGATCAGCCACGCCCGCAACTGATTCGGATACAGCCGCCGCGTCTCGACTGAGACGCCGATCTTATCCACGGCCTTTGCCAGCCTTGTGCTGCCGTTCCACTTCCGGCATGAGAGCAGGAGGACCGAGCCGGGGGAGGGGGATTCGAGGTAATGCTCCAGATGTTCGCGATTCTTCTGAATAAAGTCGTCCGCGTCCTCCATCAGCACGAGCCGCCTGTCCGTCTCCGCGAAGAGGGAGCGCGTGCGCAGCGCGCTCACGAAGTCGGTGAAGGAGTCCTTCGGTTCGGCTGTGTGGACGGAGTTCGGCCCCGCCTGCGCGACGACGGCCTTGCGGACCAGGTCAATGATCCGCCATGCAAAGTAGCGCTCCTCCCCGTGGACGGCATAAACCGGCTTGAGGCCGGCGGGGTTGAACCTGCTGATGAATTCCTGAGCGTTCATTCCGGGGGCGCCCGCCGCACGGGCGGCGATCATTGGATCGGCAACTGGATGAAGTCTGTCGGCGTGTCGTAACGCTTCCGGTTCCGCACGATGTCAATCAGCTCGGGGATGGACGTGATGGTATAGTCCGGGTTCGGGCTGCCCGGCGGGAGGGATTTCCTGCGGCTGTAGAACCAGACGACCGTGATGCCGACCTGCCTTGCGCCGGGGATGTCCATCTTCGGCGTGTCGCCGACGTAGATGGTCTCCTGCGCCGTTACGCCGGCCTTCTCCAGCGCGCGGAGGAATATGCGCTTGTCCGGCTTGTGAATGCCCTCGTCGCCGCTGACGATGATATGCGTGAAGAAGCGCGTCAGCCCCAGCGAATCGAGCGTCATCCTCTGGTTTCTGAAGTGTCCGTTGGTTATCAGGCCGAGGGCGTGGTCCCGCTCCAGGTCCTCAAGCGTCTCCTCGACCCCGGGGAAGACGAACGATCTCATGGTGAGTTTTCGGGCAGCCTTGAAGGCGGTGGCGATTTCCTGCGCGAACTGGTTGTCGTCCACCCCGTGCTCCAGGAACAGCCTGTGGAACCATTCCCCCTGGTCGAGCCATTCCTGGGAGTTCAGGCCACGCTCGAGGATGAGTTCGTGGAGCTTCTTTTCAAGCCCCTTGGCGATCATCGGGACAGACAACGCTGGTATTCGCTTGACGATGCGCGGGGAAACGGCCCTGATGGCGTGCCCGGCCGATTTGGCCGAATCCCACAATGTGCCGTCAAGGTCGAAGAAGACCGCCTTGAATCGAGGCATTTATGCTCCCGTCAGAGTTCCGTGTTCGGCGTTGGTGATGCCTCACATTTTCTCCGGCGCGCTGATTCCAAGCAGGCCCAGTCCGTTGCTGATTGTCCGGCGCGCCGCGTCAACAAGCGCCACGCGGGCGGCGCTTACGCCGGGATCGTCGCAGAGCGCTCTCAGATCGCGATCCCGGTTCCCCAGATTATAATATCGTCCGAACGCCGCGCAAAGCTTCAAGAGATATCCCGCCAGAACACACGGCTCGCAGGTCTGCGCCGAGTCCTTCACCACCTCCGGGAATCTTGATATCTCCTTCGCTAGCGCGAATTCGTCATCAAGCTTCAGCAACCCGGCGTCCGGCGCGGCGGGGACTTCCGCGCCGTAGCGGCGCAGTATGCTGCACACGCGGGCGTGGGCGTACTGCACGTACGGCCCCGTGTCGCCCTCAAAGTCCATCATGGAATCCCAGTCGAAAATGACATCCTTGGCCCTCCGCACGTTCAGGTCCCCGAAGACGACCGCGCCCAGCCCGATCGCGCGGGCCGCCGCATCCTGATCGTCTGACTCCTCGAAACGCTCCTTGTTGTCGCGGATTTTCGCCGCCGCCCGGGAGACCGCCTCGTCCAGCACGTCCTCCAGCATGACAATCTCGCCCCGGCGCGTGCTGGCTTTGCGCACCTCCCCAGTGCCCGCGTCCTTAAACTTGATAAGCCCGAAATCCACGTGGACGCAGTCCCTGGCCCACTCATAACCCATCATCTCCAGAACGCGGAAAACCTGGCGGAAGTAGAGCTTCTGCTCGGAGCCGACGACGTAGACGCATCGGTCGAAGCCGAATTCCCTGTGCCGCAGCTCCGCCGTCGCCAGGTCGCGGCTGGCGTAGATGCTCGACCCGTCGCTCTTCTGCAGGATCAGCGGCGGCATGTCGTCGTCGCTGAGGTCCACAATGAGCGCGTTGTCGCTTATCCGGCATACGTCCTCGCCCTGCTTCGTCTTCCTGCCTGCCAGCGCCGCCTTCACTCGCTCGACGCAGGCATCCACCTCCGGGGCTGAGCCGCTCTCGCCCGTGAAACGGTCGAAGCGTATGCCCATGAAGTTGTAGAAACGCTCGTATTCCTTCAGGCTTGCGTCCTTGAAGCATTGCCAGAGCCTGCGGGCCTCCGCGTCGCCGGCCTCGAGGCGCTGGAACCATGCCCGCGCCTCGTCAAGCAGCGATTCCTGCGCCTTCGCCTCGGCGTGGAAGCGGATGTACAGGCGCTGGAGTTCATCAACCGTCAATTCCTCCGGCGGTTTGCCCTCGCCCCATCGCTTGTATGCGCAGATGAGCTGCCCGAAGGACGTTCCCCAGTCGCCCAGGTGGTTCAGGCTGATTACTTTCCAGCCGGCCGCGTCGTGAAGGTTGCAGATCGCCCGCCCGATGGCCGCGGAGCGCAGATGATGCACGCCCAGATGCTTGGCGATGTTCGGGGAGGAGTATTCGACAATGATCGTCCTGCCCCGCCCGGCGTCCGAACGTCCCCAGCCCGGTCCCTGCGAGCGGGCGTCGTCCAGAACTTCCGCGATCAGCGCCGCGCGTTCAACCCGGAAGTTCAGGTATGGCCCCGCCGCTTCGACGGATGCAATGGGCGGCTCAGCCTTGATCGCCGCCGACAGTTCCTGCGCGAGTGCCGCCGGGTTGCCCCTCCGGGTCTTGGCCAGCGGGAAGCACGCGAACGCGTAATCGCCGTTCTCGGGGCGCTTCGGCGGGGTCAACTGCGCGGCAACTTCCCCGGCCGGCAGGCCGGTTGCCGCGGAGATTCGCTGCGCGATCGTTTCAAGTATTTTCATGCGTGTAGTTCGGGATGTCCCGCGCGCCGGCCTAATGCAATTGGAACGGGTCGGGTATCTTGTGTTCCCCCGTCTTGAACAGGATGCTCACGGACTCGCGCTCGTGGATGTTGCGAATCGCCTTGGCGAAAAGCTCCGCGACGGACAACTTCGTTATGAACGGGCGGTCCTTGTGCGGGGGAAGGGGGACCGTGTTGGTGACGATAAGCTCCGTCGGCTTTACCGCCTCGAGCTTCTCAATCGCCCCACCCTCAAGGACGCCGTGCACGCAACTGACGTGAACGCCCAGCACGCCGAACTCCTGCAGCGCCTCGACGGTCGAGCAGATCGTCCCGCCGGTCAGGATTTCGTCGTCGAAGATCGCCGCATAGCGCCCCTTGACGTCGCCGATTACGTTGACAACCTTGGCCGGTTGCTTGTCGCCGATGCGACGCTTGTCGCAGATGGCCAGGGGAAGCTCCAGCGCGGCGGCGTATGTGGCCGCCCAGCGCGCGCGCCCGGCATCGGTCGAAACCACCGTGAAGTTGGACAGGTTCTTCTTGCGGAAGTGATTGCAGATGATCGGCCCGGCGTCCAACTGGTCCACCGGGATGCGGAAGAAACCCTGAATCTGATCGCTGTGCAGGTTCATGGTCAGGACGCGATCCGCCCCGGCGGTCTGCAACAGATCGGCCATGAGGCGCGCGGTTATGGAAATGCGCGGCTCGTCCTTCTTGTCGCTTCTCGTGTACGGGAAGTAGGGGCACACGGCCGTGATGCGCCCGGCGGACGCGCGCTTCAGCGCGTCAATCATGATGAGCAGTTCCATGATGCCCTCGTTGACCGGCGGGCATGAGGTCTGAACCACAAAAACGTCCTGGCCCCGGACGCTTTCCTTAATCTTGACCTTGATGTTCTGGTTCTGGAACTGCGTGATGGCCACGTCGCCGGGCCTGATGCTCAGGTACCGGCAGATCTCATCAGTCAGCGCGGGATTCGAATTCCCGGAAAAAACCTTCAAATCGTCCATCTGTTTCAACCTCGAGCGAAAGAAGTCCACAATCTCCGAGTTCGACGCTTTGGAGTGCGCAAGCTTTCTTGCGCGCGGTATCACAGCGGGCTGAAGCAAGGCTTCGCGGAGGAACAAAGCTCCGTGGCGAAGCAAGCTTCGCCCTCAGCAAAGGCGGCGGCAAGCCGCCGCAGTCCATGGACGCCAAGCCTTGCTTCTTGCATCATCGTTCGTAGCGCATTCCAGCCGGACAGACCACATCATCCGCTACGCCATTATCACGAACCTCTCCTCCGTCACCTCGTGTATCATCTTCTCTCCGGCCAGGTAGCGCTCGATCTCATCCAGGATCAGGCGTCCCTGCCGGTGGCGTCCGTTCGTTATCGCGCCGGCGATGTGCGGCGTGATGAAGACGTTGTCAAGGCTGCGAAGCGGGGAGTCCACCGCCGGCGGCTCCGGCTCCGTCACGTCCAGCAGGGCGAAAAGTCGCCCCCTCTGCAGTTCCTCGATCAGCGCCGCCTCGTCAATCACCGCCCCGCGAGAGCAGTTCACCAGCACGGCGTCGTCCGGCAGCGCGCGCAGGAACTCCCGTCCGATCATCTTGTTCGTCTCCTGCAGCTTCGGCGTCGCAAGGACCAACCCGTCCAACTGCGGGGCCATTTCCATCAGCGTCCCGACCTTCTCCGCGCCCAGCTTTGCCGCCGTCTCCGCGTCAACGAATGGATCAAACAGCAGGCGTCTGACGTCGAAATTGCCCAGCAGCTTCAGGACTTCGCGCCCGACCGCCCCGGCGCTGACGACGCCTATCGTGATGCCAGTCATCTCCTTCGTCTTCGCTGAAACGTCCGCCGCGCGCCAGCCGCCCGCGCGGATGTTGCGCCAGTGCGGGATGAAGCGTTTGAGGCCCATGATGAGCATCGCAAGCGACGTCTCCGCGACGCCCAGCGCGATGGCGGCGTTGGCCGTGACGACGCGCTTGCCGAGCTTCCAGTAATTCTCCGGAATCAGGCCCTTGATCGAGCCAGCGGAATGGCAGTAAAGCTTCAACTCCGGGTGGGCCTCGATCATGGCGGGGGTGAACTTCGCCCCCCAGCCTCCCAGCCAGATTTCCGCCCCCCTGATTTCCGCCTCGACGGCTCCGGGGGTGATCTTCTCCGGCGCGTCGTGCCAGTTGGACGCGACGGCGCGGAGCCGCTCCCGCTCCTTGATGTGGAAGCAGTCTTCGAACGTGCTGCGCGGGAAAACAAAGGCAATCGCGGCCTTTCGCATGGCCATCGGAATCTCCTCGGCAATGACGTTTTGCTACATTTTCCCCGCGGTCGGCGCGAGCCGGATCGCGGGGCTACAAGCATAACCCGCCGGCCCGCCGCCGCCAAGGAAGTTTTACGGGATCGGCAATCCGGTGTTTCGTCAGGGGATGGCGCGTTTGTTGTAGAGGAGGCACATAGTCGCGGTGGCATGAAAGGAAGACTCGCGCACGGCAAGTCGCTCCCAGATCTGAAAGGGGGCTTGCTTCATAGTTTCAGCATCTCAGCAGTGATGTTTGACAAGTCATCATAACTGCGCTATAGATAAGCGATTAGTCCAACTGTTCTTCGGGGCTGAGGCCATCGTTTCTGTCCAAACCGAAGCATTTACGACCATTCTGTCGGGCGTTGATTCGCGGTAGTCAATGTTACGAATCTCGCCGTTCATGAGATAATTCTTCTGAACAACCGGAGGCATGCTTAATGTCAATGGAACTCACTGGCAAGAAGACTTCAAAGAAGCTTGGAAGATTGTCAAAAGGTCGGTTGGTCTGGAGAAACCATTTCGACCTGATCGAGCGCAGGATTCTGCTGAGTTCGGTGATTATTAACCTTCAGCCAGGGAGCGACTCCGGGGTTTCCGCCACGGACAACATCACAAACGACAATACCCCAACCTACGACGTTACCGTTGACGGGGCCGGAAGGATCGAGCTGGACCATGACGGCGACGGCGCGGCTGACCAGGTCTGGGAAGTGATCGCGGCCGGCACGTACGCCCTCACGGCGCTTGACGCGACGGGCACATTCGGCGCGGCGCGTCCCTACGCGGTCGGAGTATCCCCCTACAGCGTCTTCAGCGCCGACTTCAATGGCGACGGGAACAGCGACCTTGCGACGGCAAACTCCGGAGGCAACAACGTCTCCGTGCTGCTTGGAAACGGGGCGGGCGATTTCGGCGCCGCAGTGAACTACGGCGTTGGCAACGGTCCCGGTAGCGTCTTTAGCGCCGACTTCAACAACGACGGGAATATGGACCTGGTAACGGCAAACTCCGGAGGCAACAACGTCTCCGTGTTGCTTGGCAATGGGGCAGGCGGTTTCGGCGCCGCAACGAATTTCGCGGTCGGCACAGGCCCCCGAAGTGTCTTCAGCGCTGACTCCAACAACGACGGGAATATGGACCTGGTAACGGCAAACTCCGGCGGCAACAACGTCTCCGTGCTGCTTGGCAATGGGGCAGGCGGTTTCGGACCAAGGGTGAATTACGGGGTCGGTTCAGCCCCTTATAGTGTTTATGTCGCCGACTTCGACAACGACGGGGACACTGATCTGGCAACGGCGAACTCCGGCAGTAACAACATTTCCGTGCGGTTAGGCAATGGGGCGGGCGGTTTCAGCGCGCCGACGAATTTCGCGGCTGGCACAACCCCACTAAGTATCTTCAGCGCCGACTTCAATGGCGACGGGAACAGCGACCTGGCGACGGCAAACAGCGGCAGCAACAACGTTTCCGTGCTGTTGGGCGACGGGTCAGGAGGGTTCGGCGCCGGGGTTAACTACTCAGTTGGCAGCTCCCCGAGGAGCGTCTTCAGCGTCGACTTCAATGGCGACGGGAACAGCGACCTGGCGACGGCAAACAGCGGCAGCGACAACGTTTCCGTGCTGCCTGGCGACGGCGCGGGCGGTTTCGGCGCCGCGGTGAACTACAGCGTTGGTAACAGCCCCTACGGCATCTTCAGCGCCGACTTCAATAACGACGGGAATAGCGACCTGGCAACCGCAAACTCTTTCGGCAGCAATGTTTCCGTGCTGCTTGGCGACGGCGCGGGCGGGTTCGGGGCGGCGTCGAACTACGCGGCAGGCATGGTCCCCTACAACGTCTTCAGCGCCGACTTCAACAACGACGGGAATAGCGACCTGGCAACCGCAAACTCTTTCGGCAGCAATGTTTCCGTGCTGCTTGGCGACGGCGCGGGCGGGTTCGGGGCGGCGTCGAACTACGCGGCAGGCATGGTCCCCTACAGCGTCTTCAGCGCCGACTTCAATAACGACGGGAATAGCGACCTGGCTACTGCAAACTTCAACAGCCACAATGTTTCCGTGCTGCTTGGCGACGGGGCGGGGGGCTTCGGGGCGGCGGTGTTTTATGAGGTTTTCGCGTACCCTCGCAGTGTGTTCGGCGCCGACTTCAACAACGACGGGAACGTGGACCTGGCGACGGCAACCTTCGGCAGCAACAAAGTCTCCGTGCTGCTGGGGGACGGGGCGGGCGGGTTCGGGGCGGCGGTGAATTATGCGGTTGGCACAAGCCCCTACAGCGTCTTCAGCGCCGACTTCAACAACGACGGGAATAGCGACCTGGCTGCTGCAAACTACAGTAGCGACAACGTCTCCGTGCTGCTTGTCCAGTTGCAGGCGCTGGCCGACGGCGTTCACCCGATGAACGTCACCTTCACCGACATCGCGGGCAACACGGCTGCATCGGGCGACTCGACGACGATAGACACTGCGGCGTCCGTCGCCATTGACCTCCAGGCCGCCAGCGACAGTGGCGTGTCGAATACGGACAACATCACTAACGACAACACGCCGACTTTCGATATGACGGTGGACCGCGCAGGGACGATCGAACTGGATCATGACGGCGACGGGGCGGCGGATCAGGTGTGGGACGTTGTCGCGGCGGGGACGTACGCCTTCACGGCGCTCGATTCGACGGGAACCTTCGGGGCGAGTGTGAACTACGCGGCTGGGACTAAGCCCTATAGCGTTTTCAGCGCTGACTTCAACAACGACGGGAACAGCGACTTGGCGACGGCGAACAGCGGCGGCAGCAACGCTTCTGTGCTGCTGGGCGACGGGGCGGGCGGCTTCGGGGCGAGTGTGAACTACGCGGTCGGGACAGGCCCCATCAGCGTTTTCAGCGCCGACTTCAACAATGACGGGAACAGCGACCTGGCGACGGCGAACTACGGCAGCAGCAACGTCTCCGTGCTGTTGGGCGACGGGGCGGGCGTCTTCGGGGCGAGTGTGAACTACGCGGTCGGGACTAACCCCGGCAGCGTTTTCAGCAGCGATTTCAACAACGACGGGAACAGCGACCTGGCGACGGCGAACTGGAACGGCAACAACGTCTCCGTGCTGTTGGGCGACGGGGCGGGCGGCTTCGGGGCGAGTGTGAACTACGCGGTCGGGACTAACCCCGGCAGCGTTTTCAGC